>VOFC01000672.1_pt1 | contig 66000 bp, 110 predicted proteins | sample 5384161 | NCBI WGS metagenome assembly VOFC01 (sample SAMN12384722, study PRJNA508395) | human gut metagenome | isolation source: healthy gut B | host: Homo sapiens
CAACAACAGTATAAGAAATGGTATTACCCTTTTTAAGTTCTACAACATAATTATTATATAACTCACTATCATTATCCGTAACAAGAATTCCATTGCTATCCTTAACAATTACAGAAATATCAGACTGAATAAATTTATCTAACAAGTCACTAACTTTCATAACATCTAAGTTTTTATCATAATTTTTAGCATTAATAAATAAGTAACCATTATTAAACTCAAGTCCTGTTAAGTCATATAATTCATTATCGTTATTCTTATCATATTTAATATTAGCAGTGTAATCATAAGAATAAACAACGCCTAAATCATTGCTCAAAGTAATAGTATCAGTGTAAGTATACTCTCCTCCAAATACATTAGTCAAATCAGTAGTTCTACCATCAAACTTAGCACTAATAAGTTCTTCACCTGTATAAGTACCAATAGAAGTACCATTTACACTAACTAAATAACTTTCTTCTGGGGATAATTCTCCTACTCTAACGCCTAGTTTTTGTGTGTAATTAAGAGGAATATTAACATTATATATATTATCTTCTATAGGAGCAATCTCTTCTTCACCAAATAAAGTACCATAAACACCTTTACTATTATTTTTAATAGAAGAATCTAAATCTTCACTATAAATCACAACACCATTTTCAAGTATTTTAAATTCAAGTTTAAAAGTACCATCAAAATTAAATTTACCATAAGTAAAATCATAAATATTATCATTATTTAACTCTTTACCAGTCTTAACAATAGTATTATTATCAGTAACAACAGTACCATCTAAATAAGTATAAGAACTAGTAAGAACTACATCATAATTTTTGTCATCAAAAGTTCCATCATCGTTATCAGTAACCTCATCAAAATTACCATTACCATAACTTAAACTCAAATGATCTACATATAAATTATTCTCATCCATAACTTCACTAAGATTAACTTTTATATTACTATTCTCAGAAATAGTATCAGCAAGTACCTTAAATGAAGTGCCAAGTTGAGAAAAAGCCATAATTGAAACCATAATAAGTTTCATTATCTTTATTATTTTTTTCATTTTATCATCCTTTCTTTTCATTTATTCAAACAAATAATATTAAATTAAATTTTATCCCCCGTAGCACACCTCCAACTAAAACAAATGATAATAGTCATATTCATATATTTCCTCTTCTATCATTTTCAAAATAATTATAGCATACAAATCGACATTTTTCTCCTGCTTTACACAAATTTGACATTTTTATCTATATTTTAAAGGCAAAAAATACCAATAACTACCATTTTAGCAAAAATTATCATCTTTTATAGGTAAAACAAATATTTTTCTTGACTAAAAAATACTATTAATTATATAATATTATTGTTAGCAGCGGATACTCTATTTTTTTAGGTAATGTGTCATTTATAAGTAACTAAAGCTGCATAGCGAAAGTATGATAAAGACACCCTGCACTTAAAAAAGAGTATAACCTCTAAGAGAAAGAAGGAGGATAGAAAAATGGCTAGATATACAGGCCCAAATAACAAAAAAAAGCAAGAAGATTATCATTCTCTATATTAGAAAATGGTAAAGATATTGCAAAAAGACCTTATGGTCCAGGACAACATGGTAAAGACAGAAAAAGAAAACCATCTAACTATTCTGTTCAATTAGCAGAAAAACAAAAAGCAAGATTTATGTATGGTATTTCTGAAAAGCAATTCAAAAAATTAGTTAATGACTCAGCTAAAATGAAAGGTGTTCATGGTGAAAACTTACTTATCTTATTAGAAAGTAGATTAGACAATATCGTTTATAGAATTGGTTTTGCCACTACAAGAAGAGGTGCAAGACAATTTGTTAACCATGGTCATATTACTGTTAATGGTAAGAAAGTAGATATTCCTTCATACAGAGTTAAACCTGGTGATGTAATTGCTATTAAAGAAAACTCAAGTGATCATAAAGGTATCGAAATAGCACTTGCTAATAAAGTAAAAAGACCTGATTTCATTAACTATGATGAGAATAAGAGAATTGGTACTTATGTTAGATATCCTGAAAGAAGCGAATTAAACGCAGATATCAATGAATCATTAATCGTTGAATTCTATAGTAGAGTATAATTAATTACTCTACTTTTTCTATAAAAGAAAAAGAGATTACCGAAATAAATACTAGTAATCTCTTTTTATGAATTATCATGAACATAATAAAAACCCCTTAAGGGGTATTAATCGCTAAACTGGTGGCTCCAGCGGGAATTGAACCAGCGACACAAGGATTTTCAGTCCTCTGCTCTACCGACTGAGCTATGAAGCCAAAATAAATGGCGGTTCCGACGGGAGTTGAACCCGCGATCTTCTGCGTGACAGGCAGACGTGATAACCACTACACCACGGAACCATGGTTGCGGGAGCTGGATTTGAACCAACGACCTTTGGGTTATGAGCCCAGCGAGCTACCGAGCTGCTCCATCCCGCGATAAATATATTAACAAAACTATGGCGGAGGAAAAGGGATTCGAACCCCTGCGCCGCTTTCACGACCTCCTGGTTTTCAAGACCAGTCCCTTCAACCAGACTTGGGTATTCCTCCAACATAGATGGTGCCTGAGGTCGGACTTGAACCGACACGAGGGTTAAATCTCGCAGGATTTTAAGTCCTGTGCGTCTACCTATTCCGCCACTCAGGCAATACCAACATTTCTCGTTGACTAGTTAATTATATAACATTTTTTCATATTTGACAACCTTTTTTTGTAATTTTAATGAAAAAATATTGAATTTTTATCACATTTGTTATATAATATCATTGTATCTAAAGAAATGCGCCCATAGCTCAACTGGATAGAGCGTTTGGCTACGGACCAAAAGGCTGTGGGTTCGACTCCTACTGGGCGCACCATAATATGTATGAAATCTCCTTCTTAAAGGAGTTTTATTTATACATTATACTATCAAAAGGAGGAAATATGATAACATTTGAAGACTTTGCAAAAATAGATATAAGAGGTGGCACAGTATTAGAAGCCGAACTAAATAAAAAAGCAAAAAAAAACCAGCTTATAAACTAAAAATAGACTTTGGTAATGAAATAGGCATCAAAAAAACATCCGCTCAAATAACAGACTATTATACACCTGATGAATTAATCGGCAAACAACTTTTAGCGGTAGTAAATTTTCCACCAAAGCAAATTGCAGACTTCATCTCTGAAGTGCTAATATTAGGAACTTATTCAACTGGCGGTGTAATTTTAATAACCCCCGATAAAAAAGCTCAAAACGGCGACAAGTTAGGCTAATAGATATACAAAAAAATGTATATCTTTTTTATTTTATAAAATAGCCATTACATCTAGAACCTTTATAATCATAAAGAATATAATAATTATGAATTGGAGGTTAATATGAAAAGAACAATAGTTAGTCTAATACTATTCATAATAGTATTAGCAGTAACAATATTCGGTGTCTATAGAAATAAAGATAATACTAAAGAAAATCTTACCAAACTAACCGTAGCGGAAGTAGCTCATAGTATCTTTTATGCACCAAAATATGTAGCCATAAGTGAAGGATACTTCGAAGACGAAGGGATAGACATAAATCTAATACTAACACCTGGAGCGGATGCCGTAACTGCAGCGGTTCTATCAGGAGACGCTCAAATAGGATTTTCCGGTACAGAAGCAACTATATATGTATATAATGGTGGCGAAAAAGATTATCCTATGGTATTTGCTGCCCTAACAAAAAAAGAGATGGTTCGTTTCTTGTATCTAGAGAAAAAAAATAGATAATTTTACTCTAGAGGATTTAAAAGGAAAAACAGTTATTGGAGGAAGACGTGGCGGTATGCCCGAAATGACATTTGTTTGGGGACTTATGCAAAATAACATTGACCCAACAAAAGACTTAAACATAGATACATCAGTAGCTTTTGCAGCCATGGAAGGAGCCTTCATAGGAGGTAATGGTGACTTTGTTACCCTATTTGAACCAAATGCTACTTCTGTAGAAAAGCAAGGTTTAGGACACATCGTCGCATATGTAGGTACCCTTGGAGGAGAAGTACCATATACCGCATATAACGCTAAAAAAGAGCTTCATTGAAAATAACGAAAGTACTATACTAAGTTTCTCCAAAGCAATAGATAAAGGATTAAAATTCGTTGAAGAAAAATCACCAGAAGAAATAGCTAAAAGTATAATATCTTACTTTCCAGATACAAAATTTGAAGACTTGACTACTATGATTCAAAGATACAAAAAGAAAATGATGCTTGGCGTGATACCATTGCCATAAATGAAACCGAATGGACTCATATTCAAGACATCATGAGAGCATCAAATGAATTAACAGAATATGTTCCATATGATAAACTAATATATGGAAAATACTTCAGTAAATTCAAATAATGATATATTAACAATCAAAAAACTATCAAAAATATATCATACAAATAAAAGTGAAATACCCGCTATTAAAGATTTAAATTTAAATATCAAAGAAGGAGAATTTGTAGCTATCGTAGGACCATCCGGTTGCGGCAAAACTACCCTTCTTTCAATTTTATGTTCATTAGAAGAAAAATCGCAAGGAGAAATAATATACACACAAGGAAAACAAAAAATGGGATATATGCTGCAAAATGATACTCTTTTTCCTTGGCTTAATATCTTAGATAATACCCTATTAGGACTAAAAATAAAAAAAATATTACCAAAGAAAATATCCAAAAAGTAACAAAACTACTAGAAACCTATGGCTTAAAAGACTTCATAAAAAATATCCAAACAATTTATCCGGAGGAATGAGGCAAAGAGTAGCGCTAATAAGAACATTAGCAACAAATCCCGATATACTACTGCTCGACGAGCCCTTCTCTGCTTTAGATTATCAAACCCGCCTAGCAGTATCAGATGATGTATGGAAAATAAAAAAAAAGAAAAGAAAACAACTATTATGATAACTCATGATATCGCCGAAGCAATTTCTATGGCGGATCGCATAATAGTATTAACAAATAGACCTTCTAAAGTAAAAAAGTATTTATACTATAGAAATGAAAAATAAACAAAACCCAATAAACAACAGAAAACAAAAAGAATTTCAATACTACTATGATAAAATATGGAAGGATATTGATATAAATGTTTAGTAAAGAACACCAAAAATACATAAGAAAAAAATAAAACCAAAAAAAACTATTAATAAAAACATTTAGAATACTATTACTACTAACTATTATATTAACATGGGAATTATTAGCCAAATATAATATCATCAATCCTTTTATATCATCTTCACCAAGTAGAATATTAAGTACCATAATAAGTCTATATAATAAAGAAGATTTATTTATTCATATATGGACAACAATCTATGAAACAATAATATCATTTTCCTTAGGAACAATACTAGGTATTATAATAGCCATAATACTATGGTGGAATGACTTTCTCTACAAAGTAATCGATCCATATTTAACAATAATAAATAGCCTACCAAAAAGTAGCTATAGGGCCAATAATAATAATTTTTTTGGTGCCAATATCAAATCAATAATAATAATGGCCCTATTAATATCCCTAATAGTAACAATTATAACCGTATATAATGGATTTATCGAAACAGACAAAAACAAAATAAATCTATTAAAATCATTTAAAGCAACCAAATATCAAATATTCAAACTAGTAATCTTACCAAGTAGTTATAATACAATAATAAGTTCCCTAAAAAATAAATATAAGTATGACCTTAATAGGAGTAATAATGGGTGAATTTCTAGTATCAAAACAAGGAATAGGATATCTAATAACTTATGGCTCCCAAGTATTTAATTTAAATTTAGTAATGTCAGGTATCATAATATTATTAATAGTATCATATCTTATGTATCTAATAGTAAGTTATATAGAAAAAATACTAATTAAAAAAGATTAGTATTTTTTTTATCGTATATATATAGATTAAAATTAATAAAATAAATTAAGGTGATATGCCAATGAAAAAAAATATAACAAACTACTTTTATTAGCGGTAATATTAATAAGTTTATTTGGTCTTCTAATGATATATTCATCATCAAATATTTGGGCCGAATATAAATATAATGATCCATATAAATACCTAAAATCACAAGCCATATTTCTAATAATTGGATACATATTAATGATTATCATAAGTAAATTCCCATATCAAAACTATAAAAAGTTAGCTAACATAATATTTTTAACATGTACTATAATGCTTATTTTAGTATTAATTCCCGGTATTGGAACTGTAAGAAATGGTAGTAGAAGTTGGTTTGGTATAGGCTCCTTAGGACTACAACCATCAGAATTTACAAAATTAGGATTAATAATATTCACATCCAAATACCTAGCCAATAATACTAAAGAACTAAAAGATATAAAGAAAGGTGTCCTTCCTATTTTAGGTGTTCTCCTTTTAATATTTGGTTTAATAATGTTAGAACCAGACTTTGGAACTGGCGTAGTAATCGTAATGACCATCATTGTATTACTATTCATAAGTGGTGTAAAAATGAATTTCTTTTTATAAAAATAGGAATTTTAGGATTAATAGGAGTAATAGTTCTAATTTTAATTGCCCCATATAGATTAGAAAGAATAATATCATTCATAAATCCATGGACTGATCCACTAGGAAGTGGTTTTCAGATAATTCAAAGTCTTTACGCCATTGGTCCAGGAGGTTTATTAGGACTAGGATTTGGCAATTCAATTCAAAAACACTTCTACTTACCTGAACCTCAAACAGACTTTATATTTGCCATAATAAGTGAAGAATTTGGTTTCTTAGGAGTATTAATAGTAGCGACATTATTTATAACTATCATTTACTCGGGATTAAAAATATCAATGAAATGTCAAGACAATTTTGGAAAATTCCTATCATTTGGTATAACGTTTGGATTAGCTTTTCAAACTATATTAAATCTTATGGTAGTAGTAGGACTTCTTCCTGTAACAGGAGTAACATTACCATTTCTATCTTATGGTGGTAGTAGTCTTCTAATAAGTTTAATAAATATGGGAATATTATTAAATATAGATAAAAATTCATAAATATCCTAGAAAGCCTATAGTCTTTCTAGGTTCTTTTGCCTGTAGTCAAAAAAGAAAACAATATTATAAAAAAGCAGGAACAATCCTGCTTTCTTAAAGCCATACGCCATATATAAGTGCTAACATACAAAGTATAAATCCAACTATCCAAAATAACTTAACAATGTCATTTTCTTTCCAACCAAGTCTCTCAAAGTGATGATGAATAGGAGTCATTAAAAATACCCTTCTCTTCAGTAATACGACTGAAGTAATTTGAATAATAACAGTTAAAGTTTCTATAACAAACACACCACCAATAACCGCAAGTGATAATTCATGTGATGTCAAAATAGCAATGGTAGCCATAGTAGCTCCCAAAGTCAGACTACCAGTATCACCCATAAATACCTTAGCGGGATTAGTATTATATACCAAAAATCCCATAATAGCTCCCACTAATACAAAACAGAAAATACCCATATCAGCATTACCTTCAATCCACCAACTGCCCATTGATATAAGACCAAAGGCCAAAAAAGCAATTGCGGATAATCCACCAGCCAAACCATCAAGTCCATCAGTTAAATTAACTGCATTAGAAGAACCAACTAGCATAAATAAAATAAATACTCCATAGAACCAGCCTAGATTCCATTCAATACCTAAAGCAGATATTCTAAGATAAGAATCACCATCAGTAAATTCTCTAAATAATATATAAAAAAGACAAGTGCTACAATCAATTGTAAAAATAATTTTTGAAATTGCGTAAGTCCCTTATTAGCCTTTCTCTTTAGACTTATAAAATCATCTAAAAATCCAATAAGAGCATAAGCCAAAAAATACAAATAAAACAATAACCAAATTAACGGAATACTCTATTTTACCAGTAAGTAATAAAAATAAAGTAATACAAAAAGTTGGTATAATAAATATAAGTCCTCCCATCGTAGGAGTACCAGCTTTACTTCTATGAGCCTCAACGTAAATATTAATTCTTTGTCCAGCTTTAAGCTTCTTTAAAAAAGGAATAGCAACAAGTCCGAATAAAGTAGCCACAATAAAGCCTAGCATAAGTGCAAATAACGATTTAGTTAATGTAAGCATTCTAACTCCCCATTTCCAAATATATTCTAAATATATTATATCACAACTAATAAAAATAAAATAGTATCTTTTTTATTATTTTACAATACAATGTAAATAACTATTTATTATATTTATAAACAATCTTTTTAGCCCTATAAAACTGATTAGAAGTTAAACTATCAATATAATTCATAGGATTAATATTATCATCAGAAGAAGAAATACTATTAAAACATTCAAGTAAAGAACTATCTATACCAATTTTATATAAATAATCAAGATAACAATAAAAATCATTAATATTCATATTATTAACATTATCACCATATAAAAAATTCAAAATAACCATAATATAACAATACATATCAGTATTATAATCGACTTTATATTTAACAAAATAAGGATTATAATCTTCAATAATATATTTATCTGTATGCAAATAACTAAATAAAGACCCAACTTGTAAATAACTAACTATCGGACTAATAGAATCAATTTTAATATCATCTAAATCAATAGTATATAACTTCTTATTAGAAACAATAAAATTATCTTCGTGTAAATCCCCTAAACAAAAATCACTAAGTAAAGGATTTTTCTCATATGCCTCATTTCTTCTAAAGTATTACCTATATAAGATAAATATATCTTTTTATCACGAATATTAATATTTTTATCTTTTAATACATCACCAAGATTATTACCATTTATATAATCAATAGCCATATATAAATCCTTATTATCAAGTAATACCAAAAATTCTGGAATAACAAAATTACTAGGCATTAAATTTTTATATCTATTTAAAAATAAAAACCTTACTAATAACCTCATCACATCTAATAGGATCAATTTTTTTAATAACCATCTTTCTATTAAAATAATTAACTATTTTCAAATATCCCGAAGTATTATAACTATCTAATGTTATATTACTAGTAATCTGCTTACTTGACATATTAATAATATCCATATATCCCCCTAAAATGACCTATATTATAACATATAAATAACAAAAGTTCAAATTACTAGCCTAAATATAACCTAACCTTCTCGCCCTCAGCAATTCTACTATCGCTATCAGGGGACTGATTAACAACAACATCTCCACTACCACTATATTCAACAGAAAAACTTTTAAGCATCGATGTAGCCTCTTTTTTAGATTTGCCGACAACATTTGGAACATTATAATATTTTTTATCATACCATTGGTATTTCTTTTCTGTACCACCATCCTGTTTTTCTATATTAAGACTTGTAATAGCATCTTCCATAATATTTTTTAACAATAGGAGCACTAACAGTACCACCATATTGTGTAACTCCTTTAGGATTATCAATTGCAAGATATACCACTATCTTAGGATCATTAGCAGGCAAGAAGCCAATAAAAAGATACTATATAATTACCTTGCATATAAATACCATTATTAACCTTTTGCGCAGTACCAGTTTTACCACCAACTCTATAACCATCAATATAAGCATTACGACCAGTACCAAGTGAAACAACCGATTCTAAAGTCATTCTAACCTTTTCACTAGTATCCTTAGTAACAATATTATCTCTAACAATAGTAGGTTTAACCTCTTTAATAATTTGACCATTCTCATGATAAGCCACTCTTTTAACAATATATGGCTTATATAAAGTACCACCATTAATCGCCGCACTAACTGCTACTACCTGCTGTAAAGCAGTAACACTAACCCCCTGTCCAAAAGCAGTCGTAGCAAGTTCAACAGGTCCAACTTTATCTAAAGAAAATAAAATACCCGTAGCCTCACCATTCAAATCAATACCCGTTTTTTACCATAGCCAAACTTATTAATATAATCAAATAAAGTTTCTTTACCCAATCTATTACCAAGCTCAACAAACCCAGGATTACAAGAATTCTGTACAACCTCAAGAAAAGTCTGACTACCATGACCACCATGCTTCCAACATTTAATTCTAGCGCCATCAACATTAACACTACCACCATCATAAAAAGTATCTTTAAGTAAATCAACTTTTCCTTCATTAACTGCAGCACTCAAAGTAAGAATTTTAAAAGGTACTACCAGGCTCATAACTAGCCCATATAGCCATATTCCTATTAATAGTCTCAGTATCATAATCTTTATAACTATTAGGATTAAAATTAGGTCTAGAACTCATACCTAAAATCTCTCCCGTATTAGGATCCATAGCAATAGCCCAAGCACCATCTGGATTATATCTCAAAACAACATTATCAAGTTCCCTTTCAATAGATGATTGAATACCATAATCAACAGTAAGATAAATATCCAGACCATCCTCTGGTTCAACATACATAAACTGAGTTTCTTTCTAAATTATTACCTTTAGCATCCGAAAAATACTGAATAGAACCATATTCACCAGTCAAAATATCATCATATTCCAGTTCTAATCCACTAAGGCCTTGATTATCAATACCAACATAACCAAGTACATGTGATAACATTTCGTTATGTGGATAATATCTTTTGATTCTTTGAGTAAATAAACACCATCAAAATGTAAATTTTCTATTTTATCAGCTATTTCGTAAGATAATCTTCTACCTTCAGGATGAACTCTTTCCATCATTGACTTTTTTATATAAATGCTCTTCTATCTTACTCTTAGGAACATCAAGAATCTCACTAATTTTTTCTGCAACCAAATCCTTATTCTTAATTTGATTAGGAATAAAAACTAAAGAAGTAGTAGTAAGATTACTAGCTATAGCTTCACCATCAACAGTATAAATATTTCCCCTATCAGCCTCAATAGGTAAATTTCTACTCCAAAGGCCACTAGCTAAACTATTAAGTTTTTTTATAATCAATAACTTCTATATAAAATACTTTAGCTATTATTATATCAAATATAAATAAAACAATAAGTAAAACAATTTTAATACGCTTATGAATACCTTTATTAAACATAATAGTCACCCTACTTAAGAATATTCAATAAAAAAACATAAATTACAAAAGAAAAAGAAGGACTAAAGTCCTTCGATTAACAATTATCCATTAATTTGTTTAGCTACTTCATCAGCAAAGTTTTCTTCTTTCTTTTCCATACCTTCACCAACTTCATATCTAACAAAAGATAATATCTTCATATTTTTTGCTTTCAACATATTTAGAAACTTTCATCTTATTTTCTTTAACAAATCCTTGATCAACTAAACAAATTTCTTCAAAAGAATTTATTAAGTCTACCATTAACAATCATAGGTAATTTATTAGAATCAAGTCCCTCGTTTTCAGCTTGTTCAGTAAGAATTTCTCTTTCTTTTTTGAATTCTTTCTTCTGGAACTGACTCTCTATCTAAGTATAAAGGTCTCATAGCAGCAATTTGCATTGCTATATCCTTTGCAACCTCAGTATCATTTCCTTCAAGAAGGGCTAAAGTAACAATCTTACCTCCCATGTGAGAATAAGTACCAAATACTTGATTATCAGTTTTTCTACTAGCTCAAATCTTCTAAAAGATAATTTTTCACCAATAGTAGCCGTCTTATTAACAATAGTCTCTTCTATAGAAGTACCATCTAATTCAATTTCATAGCTTCTTCCATATTAGCTGGCTTCTTATCTAATATAACATTAGCAATACCATCTACTAAAGAAACAAATTCAGGATTCTTAGCAACAAAATCAGTCTCAGAATTAACTTCTACTAAAACAGCATCATTTCCATTTATCTTAGCAGTAGCAAGACCTTCAGCAGCAATTCTAGTTTGCTTTTTAGCAGCTTTGCTAATTCCTTTTTCTCTAAGCCAAGTAATTGCTTCTTCCATATTACCATTAGTTTCAGTAAGAGCCTTCTTACAATCAAGCATACCTGCTCCAGTTTGTTCTCTAAGCTCTTTAACCATATTTGCAGTAATCATAGTATTCCTCCTTATTTTAAATTTTCAATTAATTCTTCTTTTTTCATCTTAGAATAACCTTTAACTTCTTTTTTCTTAGCAAGGTCTCTAAGTTCAGCAACAGTTAAAATATTTAAGTCTAATTCTGGCTTTTCATTTTTTTCTTCTGAAACTGTAGCTTCTTCTTTTACTTCTTTCTTTTTCTTTTTTAACAAAAGACTTTTTTCTTTAGAAGGTTTCTTCTCTTCATCACCAACATAATCAACTATTGTACCACCATTAGCTTCAATGATAGCATTAGTTAAAGCACCAAGTACAACTTTAATACTTCTTACAGCATCGTCATTAGCAGGAAGAACATAGTCAACATCATCAGGATCACAATTAGTATCAATAAGACCAAATACAGGTATACCAAGTTTTCTAGCTTCATGTATTGCATTATATTCTTTAGTAGAATCAACAATAATAACAGCTTGAGGTAACTTAGTCATTTCTCTAATACCACATAAATTCTTATTTAATTTTTCATATTCTTTCTTAAGTCCTACTACTTCTTTCTTAGGCAATCTATCAAAAATACCATCTTTTTCCATTTTTTCAATTTCTTCAAGACGATTTACTCTTCTTCTAATAGTTCTAAAATTAGTTAAAGTACCACCTAGCCATCTTTCAGTCATATAGTACATATTACTTCTTTCAGCCTCTTCCTTACATACTTCTTGTGCTTGTTTTTTAGTACCAACATAAAGTACTTTACCACCTTCTGAAGCAATCTTATTAAGTGCTTCATAAGCCTCTTCTAATTTAGCAACTGTCTTTTGTAAATCAATGATATAAATATCATCTCTAGAGTTATAAATATACTCCTTCATTTTAGGATTCCATCTTTTAGTCTGATGACCAAAGTGAACTCCAGCTTCCAACAAATAGCTCATAGATACTACTGTCATAATTATCATTTCTCCTTTCGTTTTGCTTCCAAATATCTCATCTTTAATATTCACCATAAGGCACTAGAATAATTAAATCAATATTTGTGTATATTTTTTGAAAAGCCATATATATATTAACATATAATATGAAATAAGTAAATAAAATAATCACTCTTTAAAAAAAAACAGCAAATTTTGCTGTTTTCTACTTATAATTAATTTTATATTTAATAGAATAAGCTTTATCAAGATTAATATTCTTACCCAAATTAATAGGTATAGTCTCCAAGCTATAAAACTTATCTTCTTCCATGGCGTATAACATACTACCAATCTTTTTTTATTTTTATTATTATAAAAGTTAACCTCTATACTATCAATATCATAGTCCTTATCACTAACGTTTTTAACCATAACATTAAAAATATAATATCCATTATTAACCTTTTCAAGATTAGCACTCATAAATTGAAAATCATCAACAATAGTATCTTCTTTATATAAAGCTTTAGAAGAATCAATAACATCACCATCAGAACTATCAATAGCTTTATATATAACAAATCCAATACCACATATAACAATACAACTACCAATAATAATAAATAATTTTAACCATTTATTCATACTAATCACTCCTATTCATATAACATAACCTTAAAGCCATTTATATTATCACCATGTGAATTCTTTTCATTAGATACCGTACTATATTTAATTCCAGTATAAGCATCGCTTTTTCTAATAGGGTAAGTAGAAAAGTACTTATAACAAGCATCACCACTACTATAAATACCACCATTAGCACAACTAAGTCCCGTCTTAGTACTAACCAATCTACCACCAGTATACCATATAACTACATCAGAATTATTATAAATAACTGAAAATAATTCATCGTTTGTAGTAGCACTATACGAAGCAAGATATGGATACATTTCCGTTCCATAACCATAATGTCCAAGCCTTCCTTTAGCAATTTCAGCAGCAGTACAACTATCGCGAGTATCACATGTATCACTGCCAACCTGAACATTACCAGTTCTTTTTAAAATAGCATATCCACGATTAGCAATAACACTCATCTCGACGCCCCTATTATTACCATTTGGATAAGATGTCATAACTCTAAGTACTCCAGGATACTCTATACCCTGACAAGCATATATATACATGCCATTACTTTTTGCCTGAATAATAAATTCTTCAGTATCATACGATGCAATACCAGTAGTACATGCAGTATACGCTGAATTAATAACTGAAGCTTCAATAACAAGCCTACCATTCGTATCAGACAAATTAAGTTTAGCACCACTTTCAGCTCTTATTGCACTATTTAAATCATTTGATATATAAGAACCACCATTTATGTAAAGTATTCCATTTTTAACATGTATCAAAGCAGAATTATTACTTATATTAGTTTGAGGTGAATTATAAGTAATTTTACCAGGTCCATTTATGGAAGCATCACCACCTTCACTATTAAATATAAGTGACGGTATAGTTAAAGTATGATTATTAAGAGCGATTGTAATACTAAAATCATCCATCAAAAAAGAAGGTCCATAATCAGTAAATGTATAAGCAGAAGATTCCGTAACATCATCTAACAAAGTTATTGTAGTACCATAGCACTTATTATAGGCATCACTAATTGTATCAAAATATCCGTCACGACATTTTGATCCAGAATCAGAATTTTTAGTACGCTTATAATTAAATTTAAGCCACCCAGCCACTAATTTTTGATTACCATTAACACTATATGTATCACTAGAAGTAAATTCAGAAAACTTTCTAGTAGAATTAGTTAAATAGTTATTATATAAACCAACCTTATCATTTCTACCAATAGAGGAAACAGTTGAATTACTCTTGTATTTATCATAATAATAAGTCCAAGGAGCATTAGCATAATTACTACTATACCAACCGGCAAAAAATATATCCGCTTCTAGTAGGAGTACATAATTACCATAAGTACTACCGTATGTAACAGTTTTACTAGAACTACTACAACCACTTCCACCATTATCATTATAAGTAACAGTAAAATGATTATCCCATCTAGCATATAATACTAATTTATCATTAGCAATACCATACTGTCCGTTATCATAATTCCATGTACCACTCCATCCAGGGTTCCATCCATAACCATCATCTGTTCCATCACTTTTAGTTGTCCAACCTACAAATTTATAACCAGTTTTAGCAAAAAGTATTAGATTTAATAGTTGCTTTACCTCCAGTAGATACAGTATCAGATGTCATAGTACCAGTTCCACCATTACTGTTATAACTTATTGTATAACTTTTCGGTGTCCATCTTGCATATAATTTCAAAGTTTTATTAGCAATACCATATTGCCCATCGACATAATTCCATGTACCACTCCAACCGGTCCAATTATAACCATCGTCTGTTCCATCACTTTTAGTTGTCCAACCTACAAATTTATAACCAGTTTTAGCAAAAGTATTAGATTTAATAGTTGCTTTACCTCCAGTAGATACAGTATCAGATGTCATAGTACCAGTTCCACCATTACTGTTATAACTTATTGTATAACTTTTCGGTGTCCATCTTGCATATAATTTCAAAGTTTTATTAGCAATACCATATTGCCCATCGACATAATTCCAAGTACCACTCCAACCTGTCCATCCATAGCCATCATCTGTTCCATTACTTTTTGTTGTCCAACCAGCAAATGTATAACCAGTTTTAGCAAAAGTATTAGATTTAATAGTTGCTTTACCTCCAGTAGATACAGTATCAGATGTCATAGTACCAGTTCCACCATTACTGTTATAACTTATTGTATAACTTTTCGGTGTCCATCTTGCATATAATTTCAAAGTTTTATTAGCAATACCATATTGCCCATCGACATAATTCCATGTACCACTCCAACCGGTCCAATTATAACCATCGTCTGTTCCATCGCTTTTTTGTAGTCCAGCCAGCAAACGTATATCCTTTTTTTGTAAATTCATTAGCCTTTATAGTAGCAGTTCCACCAGTTTTTACAACATCTGATGCCATCGAACCAGTACCACCATTACTGTTATAACTTATTGTATAACCCTGTGCATACCATCCAGCATATATCGTTTTATTTGCATTACCAGTAAACGAATCCCCTTTAACATATTGAGATATTCTTCTTCCTTCACCCTTACCATAAGTAATATAATGATTATATAGTGCATCAGCATCATAACCAAAAGCATTCTTTAAATCACTATAAGTGTCAGCATAATAATTTAATGGTTTATCTTTATAGTTTTCATCAAACCATCCAATAAATACATAACCATTTCTAGTAGGCTCGCACATAGTTCCATATTTACCACCATATGTAACCGAAGTAGTACTACAACCACTACCACCATTATTATTATACGTCACTGTATATGCAGAAGCTGAAGTAGATATATTTGAAGTAGCTTTATTTGAAGCATTATAATTAGTATCAGATGCAGTTGATATAGTAATAATACTACTTCCTACTTTTAATGCTTTTAAAGTAGCACTTGTACTAGTTACACCACTTACTGTAATATCACTAGTACTAGAACTAGTAACGCTAGGTACTTTAGAATCAGTACAACTATATTTAATAGAACCCGTAGCACTACTTGGATACTTAGTGTTGGTACCGATGTTATACTACATCGTACATCTTTTTTTAGCTATAGACCAAGAATAAGATTTCGTAGTAGTAGTACCATCAGTCCAACAATAATTAGTTTTAGGAGTAGCCTTACCAGTATAATTACCCGCATTAATAGCGCTTGTCGTACTAAGATTTACATTACTACCACCTTTTAAGCCAGTTTGTGAACTACCATTATAAATAAGTCCACTAACAACACTAGGCTCAGTAGCAGTATTAGAACAATTTATAACAACATATTTACTAACACTAGATGAGTTATAATTACTATTACTTGGTATACCATTAATAGTAATCTGAGTATTTCCTACATTAACTGGCGTAATAGTTATTTTTTTTATTAGTAGTATCAACACTACAAGTTGCCACATGAGCATTAGAACTACTACAATTTACATTTCCAGTAGGATTTAAAGTATATGTTAAAGTAGCAGTTCTACCATAAGTTATACTTTCAGGAATACTTGCATTCAAAGTACTATCAACTTTATTAATAACTAAAGTAGCACAATTACTATCAGATCTAGCATATTCTCCAAATGCATTAGCAGTAGCTCTAACAGAGTAACTACCAGCATTACTAGGAGCACCACTTAAAGCAGTACCACTACAAGAACCACCATTATAATAAGCATAAGTTATACTAGGTCCTGTAATAACATCCCCATCAGAATTTTTAATTACCGGAGCATCAATATTAATCGCACTACCAGTATAATCAATTTCTTTATCATTTAAAGTAATAAGCATAGTATTACTTTTTAATAGACCAAACATAATCACGTTTAGTAGTAGTACCATCATTCCAGCAATAATTAGCTTTAGGTTTAGCAGAAGCATTATAATTACCTATAGCAGTAGCTTTTAAAGTACCAGTCAAATCAATATTACTTCCACCACTTACACCAACTTGTTCACTACCATTATATCTCTTATTACCAGCAGTTGGAGGTACAGCAGTATTTAAACAATTAATGATTAAAGTACCTGATATATAATTTAAATCATAATTATCTGTTACATCATTACCAGATGTATCAACAATTTTATTTTTTTAGTAGGAGTAATAACTCCAGTACCAACTTTATCAATATTAGTATCCAAATAAACAGAATTAACACGATGACCAGAAATCAAATTAGAAACACTATATTTACTATTATCAATAGAAGAACCATATTTAATAGTTTGATTATTAGCAGTAATAACAGCATTCTTTCTATTAATAGAACAATTTAAAATCTTATCATTAGTAGAACCATCATTCCATTTATATCCATCTTTAAGTTTAAGTGTTACAGCATAATCACCAGCATTAGTACCAGTACCATTACTAATAGTATAATTATCACCAGCACTAACTAAAGTTTGCTCATTGCCATTATAAGTAAGTGTATTACATGTAGGAGTACTAGTCATAGTATAATTACATGAACCACTTACACCAGTAGTTCTAACCAAAGCCTTTTTGCTTTTAGTAGCAAGTTCTACTTTAATAGAACCACTTAAACTCTTTCCAAGATACTTACTCTGATCTTGCTCTTTAGAACAATTAGCAATATCCCCACTACAAGACTCACTAATCCAAAGTAAAAATACATATTCATCTTTAGTAGTAGTTAAATCTTGCTGAGTTTCAGTAAGAACTAATCTATTATTACTCATAGTATCAAATTTAGGAGATAAATTACCACTAGATAACAATGTACCATTTTTATACAATCTCCATTTCAAATCCTCTGTTCTAAGTTCACAATCAACATTAAAATCATGAATAGCAACATCATATATACTATTTTCCGGATTAGAAGTATTACCAGTAACATAAAATTTAGCCTTAAGTACTCTAGAGTCATTAACAGTAGGACCAGTAACAAGACTATCATTAATAGGAAGTAAATTACCAGAATTACTAATATCAGCACCATTAACACCACTATCATAAGAAATATTAACATCCATATTAGCAGATTTAATATTAACTGCAATTTTATTAAAAGGAGCTACCTTAAGAGCATAACTAATTCCAAATATTCCTAAGATAATTACAACAATCATAGCACTAATAAATCTAATATTTTTCTTAATAATATTTTTTAATATTTAAAGTCATATCATTTACCTCCATAAAAAGAATTAATAATATAAATAGTATAATAATTACCTATTTTCCTACATTATAATTTTATCACAAGAATGTACTAATTACAAGATAAAATTAAAATAAAAAGAAGTATTTCTACTTCTATTAAAATATTAATTTTTATTAATAATACTATTAATAACTTCTCTTTCATCATAATGAACTCTAATACCATTTTTATCCTGATAAGTTTCATGTCCCTTACCAAGAAGTAATATAATATCCCCTTCCATGGCATTATCAAGAGCATACCTAATAGCCTCACTTCTATCAGCAATTTTAATATATTTACCATTAGTCTTCTTAATACCAGTCTCAATATCATTCATAATATCATTAACATCCTCAAACCTAGAATTATCTTCAGTAATAATAGTAAAGTCAGCATACTTACCAGATATTTCTCCCATATCATATCTTCTGTCACGACTTCTATTACCACCACATCCAAATAAACTAACAATTCTTTTAGGATTATATTCCCTCATTGTTTTAAGAATATTTTCCAAAGATACACCATTATGAGCATAATCAATAATAACACTATATTTATCACTAACAGGAACAATTTCCACTCTACCTTTAACAGCAACCTTTTTAAGAGCATTTTTAATACTATTTATATCACATCCAAGTAATTTAGTAACTAAAGTAGCACAAATACCATTATATACTGAAAAGATACCAGGAGTATTAATAAGAATATTATCTTTAATAATACCATCAGTACAAACCTCTACTCCAATAAAATGTTCCTTTCTAAGAAGTTTAGTATCAGTAATAACTAAATCACTATTTTTATCATAACCATAAGTATTAACAAAACAAGTAGCATTACTAATCATTTTATGAAAATACTTATCATCAGCATTAAACACCCCATATTTACACATTTTAAATAACAGACTCTTAGAATAAATATAATCCTCCATATCAGGATGTTCCCCTTCGCCAACATGATCTCTAGTAAGATTAGTAAATACCCCGTAATCAAACATCATACCATCTACTCTACCAACCTTTAAAGCTTGAGAAGATACCTCCATAACAAGATACTTAACCCCATTATCAACCATCTCTCTTAAATATTTTTGAATCTCATAACTTTCAGGCGTAGTATTAACTGTTTCATAATGTTTATCACCATAAAAAAATACCCATAGTGCCAATTACACCGACACTTTTACCATCTTCTTCTAAAATATTTTTAATCATCCAAGAAGTAGTAGTTTTACCTTTAGTACCAGTAATACCAATAATGGTCATCTCACTACTAGGATTTCCAAAATAATTAATAGATATTCTAGATAAACATCTTCTAGTATCATTAACTTTAATAACAGTTATATCATTATCAATATTAACATTCCTCTCTACAATTATACATTTACCACCATTATTAATAGCACTATCAATATAATCATGACCATCCCTACTACTACCAACCAAACAAATAAATAAATCATTATTTACTACTTTCCTAGAATCATAACAAATATCATTAATAGATATATTAATATCCCTTTAACAATCTCATAATCAACATTATGTAATAAACCAATAAGTTTCATATCGCACCTCCAATAACATTATATAATATAAAAAAAAAAGTAAAAAAAAAAAGAATGACTTTTTACATCATTCCTTTACATTTTTATTATCCACCTATAGCATTAGGATCTTCTGTACTAATCTTCAAATCGAAAGTAATATTTCCTCCAGATGCACTATTTTCACAGTCAACATCTTGACCTTCAACCCACATGTATACTCTTATCTTAGAAACACCTTTTGCAAGTGGGAATATAGATTGATAATTAGTAAATCCAGCAACAGTAGTATACTGAGGAGTTACCGCTTTAAATTTATCAGCATTATCAGTAGCATTAGCTTTACCAAGTAATATATCCTTAGTAGTATCAATTTCTGCAGTTATACCAGAATATCCAAGAGCAGCGCCACCAGTTTTACCAACTGTTATTCCATATACGTCTCTGGCATTAGCTACACCAGCATCAGTATGAACATCATAGTTTGGTTCCCAAATATATGCAGGAGATGCAGCAGCAGCATTAAGAGCTTGAATATCAGCTACAGTAGCATTTGCTTCAGCAGTACCTAAATATATAAATCCAATTCTTGAAGCATTCTTAATACCAGTATCAGTAGTATCATCAGTAGTAGCACCAGAACCACTAACTAAGAATATAGGAGTTTCTTTTTTCAACCTTAAAGAATAAATCAAATGCAATAAATTTACCTTCAGTTCCAGCAACCTCAGTTTCTTTAGTAGCAGTTATAATATACTCACCATTATTGTTTTCGGTAGTAGAAGTAACAACAGTACCATAGAACATAGGAATTTACCATCTTCTCCAACTACTCCGGCAGTAGATACAGGTTCCAAAGTATTAGGTATTTGATTTGTACTACCAGTATAAGTACTATTCTTTACAGCAAGTAAATCAGAAGCTTTAACTATAGATTTCCAATTAGTACCATCAGCAGATATTTGAATACCACCTTTAGCTTCAATATTAACTTTAATAGCACTAACAGATACATTCTTATTAGAAGTAAACCATGCATAAGTTGAAGTAACAAGCATTGTACCAGTTCCAAGTAATAATAAAAGTAATATTAATAATCTATATTTTCTTCTCTTTTTTCTGTCTTCCCTTCTTTGTCTTTTCTCATCATCAGTAAGAATCTTTTCTTCCATAACAACACTCCTTTTTATTAAGAATTAGGAGTATCCTCCCTATCTTATAATTCTATTTCAGTATATCACAAAAAAAAATCATTTGCAAGCAAAATTCGACAATTTATTTATTAAATATATTAAGTCATTATTTTAAGCATCTTCATCTATAACTTGCTTAGATTCTATAACAATTTTAATTCCCTCAACAATCCCTTGATATTCAAAAGAATCATACTCTTTAGGGAAAGAAATAACAAGCTGATAATCATTCTTTTCATCTTTCTTAAAACCAAATTTTTCTTTTTCTGTACTAAGTGTTCTAAAATATGTAGCATCTTCAGCATCACCATCTCTAGCAATAACATCGCCAGTAATAATATTACTACTATTATTATCATTATATTTTTCATTTTTTATATAAAGCATACGATAGAGGCAAATTAGTCGTAGTAACAATTTTCAAAGTATATTCCATATTAGTTTCTACCCTATTCTTACCATCATTATTTAAAACAGAAAAATCATAAGTATAAACATCATCACTAGGAGCAATATCATCAATACAAATATTAGTCTCATAATAATCAGCTTTCAAAATATAAAAAGCCGTATCCACTTTAGCATCACTTTTAGCACTAGAAAAAACTTAGAATAAGTAAAAGGAACAACTATAAGCAATAACAAAAAAGTATTATTAAAATAGATACTCTATTAAACTTCAAAAACTTTACCTTATCAATCATACCATATCACCTTATTTCTTATTAATACAATCAACATCACTAAAATCATTATCTAAATTAACAGTTTTCTTATTCTTTTTTTACTCTTTTTATTTGGTGTATAAGAAAAACATAAACCAAATAAAAATAAAGTAATCAAAATAGAAATAATAACTTTAGGCTGAATAAGTATTCTTCGCCATAAACCACCTTTAGGTATACACAAAATAACTTTTCCAACAATATTATTCTTTTTAACATTCACATCCTCACTATTATTAGCATCACCTTTAGTAATAACATAATCATCACCATCACTAATAATCCTATGAGTAATAAAATCACCATCATTATAATAAGTAATAATATCATTCTTTTTAACATTCTTAGTATTTTTAACTAAAATTAAATCATTAGCTTCAATAGTGGGACTCATACTACCACTAATAACTTCAAATATACTATATCCGCAAAAATTAGTATAGCTTTTTGTGCATAATTTTAACAGAAGCAAAATTATACAATGAAAAAAAAAAAAATAAAGATAGTAATTATAAATACTAAAACCCAAGTAAAAAAACTGAAAAACTTTATTTACGCATTTTAACATTTATATCACCACTTTATTAATCAGTACTTTCATTATAAATATCAATCTTCTCCCCAAATATTGATATGCCGCTATAGTAACAGGTACATTAATAAAATTATTAATAACACTACCAATAGCGCTATCGCTTTCATCATCACTATTATCCCATTTAATATAAACCCTAATAGTATTAGTAATACCATTCTTAATTTCATTTAATGTAATAACTTTAGAATAAGTATTTTTACCAGTTCTAACAAGATTACCAGAAGTAATCTCCTCAATACCTGAAACTACAATCTTATCATTAAGAGAAGAAAAATCAAAAGAAATATCATATCTAATAGAAGTATCAGTATCAGTAGGATCAATTACAATATCAAAATATCCCTTACTACCAGGAGCCATCTTTCCTTCTAAGACATTATCATTATTTATAAGATTAATTTTATCAACAACAAAAGTCTCATTTTTTTTAATATCAGTTCCATTAATAAATACATTCCATTTAGCAATATTACTATCAACATTTAAAACATTTTTACTTTCAAAAGGCCATAACTATCTATAACCATAAAAAATAGTCATAGATAAACATAGCCCACAAATAAAATACAATATTTTCTTATTCATCATCTATTGGACTCTTAAATTCCTTAATAGCAGCATAAATCTCATATATAAATATAATCAAAATAGGAAATATAATAATAAATAGAAAACCATATCTAGATTCTAATACATTAAGAACACTACCCAATTTAGCATAACTTTTACTAGTAGAAGCTTTTCCAATAACATATTCACTAGATATTGGATATTCACCATCCATTACAAATGTAGTTTCTTTATCATTAACTACTTCTTTATTAATAACATTACCTAAATTAACAGTTACTTTCTCATTTTCTATTTCATAGAAAAATATCTTATCTCCAATCTTAATATCCTTATTATCATTTTTCTTAACAACAACTAAATCTCCTTTATTAAAATCAGGTTTAAGATCATCATCTCTTACAATAACAAAAGAATTACCATTAATTTCAGTTATATTATAATCATTATATTTAAGTAAGAATAATGTAAGTGTAATAGCCATAGCAGCATATACAACTAATAATATAATTCCTCCTATTTTCAAAACCTTCTTCATTCTATCACCACACTTTACTTAAGTATAGCATATAAATATGTCTTATGCAAGCATATTCTTTATTGCAAATTCATATTTATAGCAGCTTTAATAAATTTAATTCTACTATCATTAATACCAAGTTTATTCATATAAATACTATTAATAATAATATTAACATTAGCTATAATATTATCCAAATTATCCTTTCCTAATAAATCATTATTCAAATCAAAACCAAATAAATTATATCTATCAATAATAATTGTAGCAATATCCCTTTCATCATTAATCAAAATATTAGAAAGAATATTAATATGAGGATAAAAAACAAATTCACATAAATCATTATACTCATTTTTACTTTCAATATTATTCTTCTTCATAAGTAAATTTAAATAATTATAATTAGAAGCAACTAAATATAAAACATCATATAAAGTAGAATCATCATTAAGTGAAGAAACTCTTTCTAAAAAAATAATTATCTTGTAATTCATCATATAAAGTTTTTAGTTTATTAATATCATCATTAACAACACTATTATAAAAATTAAATTTATCCATCTTATTACCATTAGCTAGTTTAAATATTTTCCTATTTTGTTTAAATATCTTTTTCTCTAATTTACTAATTTCTTTCTTTTTTTAGAGTTATATACACCTTTATACTTATCTTTTTTCTTTATATAAGTTCTTAATATCATCTATAATATATTTAAAACGCAAATAATTCTTATATTCAATAAGAGAATAAGAAAGATTAATAACATCCTCATTAATATCATCATTAGGAGTACCATTTAATATATATCCATAAGCTTTTTAATTCTATCAGAACTATAATCATTAATATCAAGTTTATTATTAATAAAATCATTCATATATAAATACTTACTATTAAATATACAATTCTCTCTTTCAATAAATAATCCACTATAATTATTTCTAAGATTACCATTAGTAACTTCAGATAAAATATTATTATAATATTCATCAAACATCTTTTTATTAATACAATATAAATATTTAAAATTAAGCGTAATATGACTAATAATATCAGGACATTTCAATAAAGTTCATCAAAAGCAGTCTTTAAGAATATCATCTCTATTATCATCAGAAATAACACTCAAAAGTTTTTTCATATATAAATTAGAATAATAACTATAACAAAAATCATCACTATTAATACTAACCCCTACCAACTTAAAAATATCCAGTATTGCTAAAATATTTTTATTAATATCTTCATGAGTATCAGTATAAAAATGCCCAAGTCTATATAAAAGTTTATCAAGCCCACTCTTTTCATAAGAAGAATTAAAACAATTACCAATTAAAAGTTTATTATAAATATCCTTCATTGAAATAGTAATTTCATCAATTTTTTTATCAGGTAAAGCATTCATGTACTCGTTCTTTCTCTTAATAATTTCTTCAGATAAAAGCATAAGATCATTATCATACTGCTCTTTAAGTTCTATAACTTTTTTTCTTTATATACTTTATTATTTTGGCATTATTTCTAGGAAGTGCTTCAAGCACTTCCTTTTGAACGCCTATTTTTTTTATTATAATCATCAGTCATTATTTTCACTCTCCAATTGTTCTTCAAGATATTTAGTAAACTTTTCAGCGGCCATATAAAGTTCTAACAATTCCTGATCACTAATATCTTCTATAATTTTTTTAGTCATAACAACCTCCTTACTTAATTATAACATATTTATAAACTTCCCCTATATAATTATTATCATCATATAAAGAAAATCCAATTTTATAAGTACCAGAAAGCAAATTATCTTTAAAAAATATAAAGCTAAATTAAGTCCATCTACCGGATTATTACTTAAATAATACTCATATTCATTTGAACTACTATTCAAATTATTACTAACATAATCCGTCAAATTAACAAGATTATATTCATTACTATATACCGAACTATAATCCCTTCTATAAAGTTTTACCCTAATATTAGGATTACTAAGTCCAGAAGAATAATTAATATTAAACACATAAGCATTAGTATTATTAAGATTATTACCAGTATTCTTATCAATAAACATAAGTTTATCAGTGGTATTAATTTTAAGACCATATATCGTATCAATAATATTAAATTTAGTTTCCAATCTATCAGAAGAACTAGTACCATAATAAATACCATCAGAAGAACCAAAAGATTCCATAACCAAAGTATATTCTCCAGTAGATAAATTACTATTTTCAGTATTAATAACAATCTTAGATTTAAAATTACCAATCTTTTTTCAGCAACATTAATTCTAACAGTACCATTATACCTAGGATAATAAGTATTACCATTATATGTAAAATTAACACCCATTAAACTAGAACTATTAAGTAAATTACCATTACTATCATAAATAGATAATTTAACACCAAGTTTTTGATCATCATACCTAGTATCGTAAATAGAATTATTAAGAGCGGTACTTTGTGTAAATTTAGTATCAAAATTCAAAGTAGTAGACTTACCCAAATAAATAGTATTATCACTAAGACTACCATTAAGTTCAATAACAGCATCCTTATTATTATATATATTATACTTCATATTTTCCTGCTCAATACCAAGAACACTAATAAGTGTTTGATTATCACCATTTCTCATTTCAAGAAGTAAAGATTTATCAAGGACATCATCTTCAATATTAGCATCCTTAAAATCAACCATAAAAATAAATTCCTCAATAGCCATACCATTTTGATAATAAGTATTATTAGAATCATTATCATTATAATTATTATCACCACTAGTACTACCCATCCGTACAAATTTAGATAAATCATAAGAAACTTCACCATACAAATTATACTCATTTTGAAGATTATTATAATCCTCATCATTAACAACATAATAATAATAAACAGGTTTACTTTCTTTATGAAAATCAATCATTGTAATCTTTGTATTAACAGGAAGTAAATAAGTGGAAACCAAACTACGATGATATCCATCCTTATAAGGACTAATATCACTTTCCATAAACAAAAAGAATAATAAGCACTAAAACTACTATTATTAGTAATATTAACATTACTAGTAGCAAACATCTCATATTTCTTACCAGGAGTAATAGTACCTTCATAATCATTAGTATTATATAAAGCAGTAGACAAATTAACATTAATATTAATTCTCTTAACCTCACTATTAAGATCATCAATAGGAGTAACAGCGGCCATAGAAATAGTAACACTACCAAGTTGTCCACTATTAGTCAAATTTTTCGAATGATAGAAATAGAAAACAAGCCCCGCAGCAGTACTAGTATTTTCTCTTTCATAATCCATAGTACCAATAATATCACTATCACCGCCAGTAATAAAACTAGTATTACCTCTTGTAATCCAACCATTTTGTCCAGTCCTCATATTAAGTCCAAATGTCTTATTAGCGGCATCAGTACTACTAGCAACCCTAGGTATATCCTTATAAGAAACAAGTGAAATATCCGGATCAAGTGCACTATAACTAACACCAAGTATTGAAAAAAAGTAGTATTAGGTTTAACATGATTAATAAGTGATAACTCATAAGTACCCAAAGTAGAATATTTAGAAGCAGTCAAATTAACCTCATAAGAATCTACCTTTTCACCTACTGCCCACATATAAAAGTTAGCATCACTAGGTGTAGGTTCAATATACTTCATGATAACCTTAGTATTATTATCATCACCATAATTAGAATAAAATCCATCTACAGTAATATCATGATTAGTCATATGACTACCAAGAACATAACTACCACTTGTAAAGAATAAAACATCTCCAGAAGAAATAGTCTGACCATAATTATAATCATCATATAAAGCCGTAATAATATTACCATTATGCAAAGAAGAATACATACCAAAGAAAGTCATACCAGAAACTTCTCCATAAGTAGTAACACTTTCATTAGTAGCAATATTAAGATTCTTACCCTCAAGCATATAAATTCTATTATCAACATTTCTACTAAATGTACCATTTTCATTATCAATCTTAGCGGTAGCCTTTACTTCTTTACCATCAATCAAAGCCACACTTGATAATTTTTTAACCAAATTAGCTCCTGTCTTTAAATATAATGATGAACTATTAACAAGTTTAAGTTCATTAATTCTACTTAAAGTAAATAGTACCGTAGAATACTCATTAGTTCTATCAGTAGCACCAGATAATTCCATATAACTATTATCAATAGTAACCAAATCACTTCTCTGAATAGATATATTTTTTCTTAATATCATTTTTAGTACCATAATTTTTAATATCAATATAACTATAACCTGAAGTACTAGAAGCATTACCACTACCAAAAATAGATCCTTTAATATCAAAATTATCATGATTACTACCATCAATATTGATTTTAATACCCTTAGTTACACTAATAAATGAATAATCATATTCTTCACTACCACTAGCGTTAGCTTCACCACCGCCAAATACCGTACCAAGAATACTAATATCACCAGAAACAAGAGCTTTATTAGTAGAAACATTTTTACCAACATTAACTATTGTCTCTCCATATAAAACAGAAGTATTAGCTCCACCATACACATTTCCACCAATATTAGCACTAACAATATTAACATTTCCTAACGAATTATTTCTCTCTAAACTACCAGTAGCAGCAGCATTTCCTCCACCAAATACATGCTTATTAATATTAGCATTATTATCTATATCAAGTGAAGTATTACCAAGTGTAATAGCTGTTTGACCATTACCTCCAGCATATACACTATTATTAACAGTACTACCAGAAACATGTACATAAGTATTACCACCTATACGAGCAGCATTTCCTCCACCATATATTGAATTAGTAACAACAATATCTTTAGTATCAACAGAACTACTACCCATAACCATTCCAAGGTTACCACCACCATATATATCTTTTACAGTAGTATTTCCATCAACCGAAACAATTGTATTACCCATAATCTTAGCAGGATTCAAATCACCAGTAGCATCACTAGTAGTAGATAATGACTCTCCATTACCACCACCATATATACCACGTGTAATATTAGAATTAGTAACTTTAACATTACTACTACCATTAATAGCAGCAGCATCTCCTCCACCATAAACTAATGAAGCTTTAGCACCATTCAAAGTAAGATTAGAAACAATATCATTTTCACTATTACCAACCGATGCATTTTTTACCTCCACCAAATATAGCATTAGTAATAGTACCACCATTAATCATAGTAGTTACATTATCTTTAACCTCACCAAGATTACCACCGCTATAAATATTTTCACCAACATTAGTATCAGTAACATTAAGAATAACATTCTTATTAATAGCAGCAGCATTACCTCCACCAAAAATATTATTATTAATAGTGGCACTAACTATATTCATATTAACAATATCAGTAGTAGCCTTATCCCCACCACCATAAATATTATTTACATAAAGTGAAGAAATATCAATATTAGAAGTAGTAGTTTCAGCACTTTCACCACCACCATATATTTCATCTATGTTACCACGTGTAAGGTTAATATTAGAAGTAATAGTTTTCCCACCAGCATTATTACCTCCATATATATAATCAGCAGTAATACCATCATTACTATAACCAATATATTTATTACCATCAGCATCATAACCAACAATACTATATCCATTTATTTTAAATTCCTCAAAAGAAACATGAGAATGAATATTAAAATCAAATTTCAAAGAACCGCCACTACTAAGTGTATTAGTTCCATACCAATTATTAATTTCATTAGCATGAAAAGCACCATTTACAACATCAACTTTAACACTAGACCAATTAGAATCAAATATACTATCACTAGTATTAATATATAAATCCCATTTAACCAAATTTACCCCAGTATTATTCTGAATATCAACACTAATTGTTTCACTAGAATTAATACCAGTAGCACCAGAATTATTAATAGTAGACTTCTTAAAACTAGTAGTAACATTCAAATCACTCTTACTAGAACTAAGTGTACTTAAAATATGACTATCATTAACATTACCACTCTTATTAGAACCACCAAATACATAATTAGCAGTAACATCTCCAGTATCAATATTAGTAGTAACAGCACCAGCTTCATTACCACCACCATATACAGAATTAACATTACCATAATATAGATTAACATTAGTAACAGTAGTTTCAGCCTTTAAACCACCACCATACATATTTTTTAATATTACCACCATAAAAATCAATTTGTGATCGATTAGTAATACCACCTGCATTATTACCACCATATACTGATTCAGCAGTACCACCATTAATATTAACAAAGCTATTAGCAATATCACCACTAATATTAGAACCACCAAATAAAGTATCACAAGAAGCATTAAGGTTAACCATTGTCTTTTTTAGTAACAGATGTCTTTTCTCCACCACCATATACATAAGTAATATTTCCGTTATTAATATTAACATTAGTAGTACCAGTAGTTCCACCTGCATTATTACCACCATATACATAAGAAGCCGTTCCACCAGTAGTAGTAACATTACTAACATCAACCGTACCATTTAAATTAGAGCCACCAAATATTTTAGTAACGGTACCACCATTTAAATAAACATTAGTCTCTTTAGCGGATGTTTCATTACCACCACCAAAAGTATTTGTAATAGTACCATCATTAATATTTACAACCATTTTACCATCAGGAATACCAGTCTTATCATTACCGCCATATACATTAGTAATAACACCACCATTTATAGTAACCAAGATATTTCCATTAACATATGGTGTATATTCATTACTACCTTGACCACCGCCAAATACATTATTAATAATACCCTTATTAATAGTTACATTAGTCTTATATGTAGAACTATTATTAGTACTACTAGTACCATTTACTGTACCATAAGCACTACCACCATATACTGAGCCATTTATAATAGGTGTATATTTACTATCACTATTACCAATAGTAACATTAACATTATCTCTAACATAAGTACCTTTATTACTATTAGAAAGATAACCACCACGGCCCCCTCCATATACAGAATTAGTAATTTCGCCACCTAAAACATTAACATTAGTAGTTCCATATATCGTTCCAAGAGCATTACTACCACCATAAATAGAACCAACAACATTGCCATTATACATAGCAATATCTATTTCCGAATTCTTCGAAGAAGAACCACTATCATTATTATTTCCACCACCATATACTGAGCCATTTATGAATCCATCATTAATAACTATTTTAGAATAAGAACTACTAGCAGTACTACTTACGCCAGTAGCACCATAGTTACCTCCTCCATATATATTTCTATTAATAGTAGCATTACCATCAATAATAATAATAGAATTATCAGCAGAACCAATAGTAGAATAACCTTTTCTACCATTACCAATACCAAATATACTACCTGCTTCTGCACTAAACAAAGTATTATTATTTTTTACATATATTCTTCTTTACCAATAATAGCAGTACCACCAACATAAATATAAGGAGTACCATTTAAAGTACCATCACCTTCATTACCTTGATAACCATTAGAACCACCAAAAACACTATAATTAACAGTACCACCAGTAATACCTATAATCCTATTACCATAAGTAGCATCCTCACCAGCACCACCAAATATAAAATCAACTTCTCCACCAGTCATATAAATATACGAACTATTAACTCCACTCATACTACTAGCGTTCAATGGACCACCAATTAAATTATAAATATATCCACCATCAACTTTAACTTTACTAGGAGCATAATGATTACCACCATTTCTACCTCCTACATATATACCGGTATTATAATTATATTTACTACTACCAAAAGTACCACTTTTAACATTCAAATCAAAAGCAATATCATTACTACTACCACTATAAATATTATTTCCCCAACTTCCAGAAGCACAAAAATAAATATTTAAATTACTATTATTCTTATTTACTCTATCATAATCACTACCATATATAGACTTATTATTAATATAATTAGAAGACACCAAAAAGAAGAAGGCGTAGCCAAAGAAATAGTATTATACATACCACTTTCAATAATAGTTTTATATTTAGTAGGATTATTACTAGAACCAGTACTATTACCAACTCCAGCAATTATAGCTTTTAAATTAACATATGAACCATATCTTTTTAATTCCCCTACCAAGTTTAATATTATTATATCTACCATATAAATTACCCGAAGTATTACTACCTGAAGGATTAGAAGTATTAGTACCACTAGAATTATACATTCTAAGATTCTCAATAGTAGTATCACCATAGCAATTAATAGCACTATTAATAGTCCAAGAAGCATTATAAGAAGTACCATTATTAATACCAGTCAAAGTAAAACTCTTATAATTATTTCCCCAAGTACCACTAATATCCTGATTAAGTACCAATATATTAATATCTCTAGTTACCAAATAATAATACTCTTTATTATAATCAAAAATTTCCTCATCACCATTATCATCATAATAATCAATAATTTCATAAACATCACAAGTATTATTATTACAAGTACCACTATTATAATAATTACCATTAATATCATAATAGCCACTCAAATCTCCATATCTAGAAACACTAATCTTTCTAAAATATGTTGACATGTTAGTATTTTCATAACTTTTATCAATCTTAGTATCAATAATAGGTTTCTCTAAAGTATTATTATCAACCTCTTGCATACTACCATTTTTAAGTTCATAATAACTACTATTACTATCAAAAATTTCATCTTCAATTTTCTGATAATAAACACATCCATTCCACCAATTACGACAATAACCACTATTCTGATAAACACCATTACTATCATAATAACCAGCATAACTTTGTCCATAACTAAATTCCTTACTATGAAAATAACCCTTCATATTAAGTTCACCATATGTATAAATAACCGTTTCAACCTTTTTCATACCACTATCATATAAATTATTAATAGCATTATTAAAATTATTATTAACCATCTGAATATTTCCCACGGTCCACTTAGCCTTAAAGACAATATCGATTTTCGAAGGCCTATCACCATTATAACTAACAGGTACTTTAGCTTTTCTTTCATAGTAATTACTATCAAACTTCAAAGAAGCCCCTCTATAACTAGTAAACCAACCATTAAAAAGCCTTATCATTAGGTCTATCGGTAAAAGGGTTATCAATAAGATCAAGCATAATATAATCATCACTTTTATCCGTAGTACCATTATCATTAACAACTAAAGTTTTATAATAAATAAAAGTATCTTGTCTTTCATTTAAAGAAACATAGCCCTTATTATTACCATCATTACTAAGATAAGTAATTTTAACCTGTACTAAGTTACCATCATTATAAATATTCTTATTATTAGTAGTAGGAAGATTACCATCACTTGAAGTATAATTAAGCCCCATATAATAATCATAATCAGCCTTCAAATCATTAACATAAACCTTATTGCCAGAAATACCACTTTCTAAATAATCAGCATCATCCTTAAAATCAAGAATCATATCACTATAAGTATTAAAATAAGTAATAGCCCCAACAACTAAAACAAGCAAAGAAAAAAGAAGTGTCATAAAACGTACCTTTTACTTTAGAATTATTAAAAAATAAAGTATGTATTTTCTTACGTCTAACACTTCTCATATACTCACCTCTACTATAGATAAGTATACCATATAAACAAAATTATGTAAATTAAAATAAACTAGTTTTCTAAGAAGGATTACTACTAAATTGTAGACTTAAAGCAACATTACCAATTGAAGCATTATTCTCACAATCAACATCTTGACCCTCAATCCACATATAAACTCTAATCTTAGAAATACCATTCTTAATATTAAACATTTTAACATTATTATTAAAACCACTAATAGTATAAAAATCAATTTTAGCATTACCAAAATATTCAGGATAATATTTACTAGTAGCTTTATTAATAGTAACATTTTTATCCTTACCAAATTCACTTGCTACTCCATCATAATCAAGTTTATCAGATGTAGTGCCAATATTAATACCATAAATATCTCTCGCATTACTAACCCCATTAGCGGTATGAACATCATAGTTAGGTTCCCATGTATAAACATCATTTCTATCATTAGTGCTAAGACCTTGAATAACATTTAATGGACTACCAGTAAAAGTACTGCCTTCCAAAACAAACGCAAATCTCACAGCATTCTCAATACCAAAAAAGAAGTATCACCACCATAAGTAGCATTAGACTCAGGTGTCAAATATAAATCAGTATCCTTATTAACCTTCAAAAACAAATCAAAAGTAACAAATTTACCACTACTTTCGTTGCCAAAAGATTCCTCTTCAATACTTCTAGTAGTATCTAAAACATAATCACCATCACTATTATTTAAAGCAACACCATAAAAAAGTTTAACTTTTCCATTATCTATATCCATAACTGAAGATACAGGTTCTAATACATTAGGAATTTGATTAACACTACTAGGATAATTTTCTCTAGCCTTAGTAATATCATCAGCACTAACAGAAGACTTCCAATTACTACCATCAACAGAAATTTCAATTCCTCCTTGTGCTTTAACACTAACATTAAGTAAATCAACCTTAACAAGTCTATTAGAAGTAAACCATGCATAAGAAGATACAGATAAGCTAATAGAAGTAATAAACAACAATAAAAGTAAATAAAACAACCTATTCTTTCGTTTCTTTTCCATTTTTCTTCTCCTTTATGTTCTTCTCTTATTTCCATATGCATTTTAATTTCTCCACCCAAAATACTATCAACACAATCCGGATCATCACCCTCAAGCCAAATAACTACTGTAAACTTATCAATATTCCCAGGAGCAAATCCCTTTCTATTTTCAAGCACAGCCTCATCATCAGCATAAAAACTCTTAGTATCTTTTTTCTTCCATACCAGTATAAGAATTTTTCTTAGCGTACACTGTCTTTTCATCATTTAAAAATATCATAACCCTAACAGCTTCATCAACATTTTTAATAACATCATCAATTATAATAGAATACCAATAATCAATACTCTCATTTCCTTGATTAGCTACATAAAAAGTATAAGCAATATAATTATCCCCATTATGTGAACCATCACTCTCATTATTAATATTACTAGGTATCCAATCAATAGAAATATTATCCATAAAATCTAAATCTTTAGCCTCAAGTTTTCTCTTTCCTTCTTTAGTCTCTAAATCATCATATATAACAATATTATTATCTAGAGCCAAATTACGATCAAGAGTAACAGTAAATCTACCACCTTTATATATAAGACTAAGAATAATAAAAGAAAAAATAAGTATCAAAAAAAACTATTCCTAGAACAATCTTAAGTTTACTATAACCTTTCTTTCTCTTATAAATTTTATCCGCCGTAACTTTAATCTCTTTAGCCATTTAAAATCCCTCTATCTTAAATCAATTCTAACATAAATATTTTTTATATTCAATTAAATAAAATAAACTTTACATTAACTATACAAGAGCACCTTGCATAAAAGTATCAATTATGATATAATTTTTTCATAATACGAGGTGTAAGATGAATAAAAAAAATAACTATACCATTATGTATAATATGTTTCTTATTATGTCTTTTCTTCATAGAAGATACATACGCCAAATACATAACAAGTACAAACGAATCAGCCAGTATGAATATAGCTAGATGGCGTATATTAGTAAATAATAAAGACATACGAGAAAATAGTACTACTAATGCCGTCATAACACCAATATTTAATGGTAACGACAATATTAATAGTGGTATAATAGCTCCAAATAGCGAAGGATACTTTGATCTAATAATTGATGCCACCGAAGCAGATGTATCATTTAAATACAAAATAGAAATCTCAGTAAATCAAAACAGTCCCGTTAAAGATTTAATAACAACAAAATATATCATAGACAATGGAAACGAAATACCATTAGAAAGAGATAACGCTACTATAGAAAACACAGTATTACATAAAAGATAATACAAAGCCAATAAATATTAGAGTATATATAAAATGGGACGATTCTAATGAAGCCACTATGGATAACGATGCCGATACCGAAGCAACAAAACAAGTAGACAATCCAGCTAAAATGGATGTAAAACTATCATTTATTCAATTAAAATAAAAAATCAAGTGAACAAAATATTCTCTTGATTTTTTTGAGGAATAAAATATTTAAATTATTATTAAATTTTTTTTCTATTTCTGTTATTTCTTCGATACCTTGTTCTATACCTTCATCTTTAGCATAAGCACCTATTTGTATTACCTTATTATTTAAATTTCTAATAAAAAATAAAAAAATATTTAATTTAGAGACCTTAGGTTTCTAAATTACGATAAAAGACCTAAGCTTTTATCGAAGTAAAATAAAAAAAGAGAAAACAATTTCTCTCATTAATTATTATATTTGTATAGCACTAACTTTAATAAGTAATTTAACACTAGATAAATCAGGATTATCTTTATGATAATCATAAGCCCTATTTCCCCACTTAGTATCCTCTTCATCATTACCAGAATCATAATCCCAAGAAGCAGAAATAGATATAGTTACCTCATCACCATTAGCTTTAATAATATCCGAAGAAGAAGAAATAGATAAAGTAAAAGGATAATCATTCTTAAAACTATTAATAATATCCAAAGAAGACATTCCCTTCGCTATTAAATTATCTCCTAATACATTAGCATCTACAACTTCATAAGTAATTTTAGCATCAGATTCCCCATCATTAGAAGCCTTAAGTTCCTGATAAAAAGGTTGCATACCAGGATAAATAGCATCAATATTTACTTCAATATATTCTTCAGTAGTCTCACCACCACCAACATTAAAATTAACATGCCAGCTTCTAACTTTAGCAGTAATACTATTAGATACCTTAGTAGAATAAATAAACCAAGCAAAGCTATTAGAAGCAAGTGTAAGGAAAAGAAAGAACAAAGTACTCGTCCTAATCCTTCTTTTTTCTTTCTTTCTTTTAATTTTGTTATCCAAAAAGTCACCTACTAACTTTTCTTTTCTCTTCTTTCATATACAATATCAATAATTTCCATAACTAAAAGAATAGCAAAAGGAACAAATATTACAAAATAAAAACCATAAATATTATTAACAACCCTACTAATAAAACTAAGAATATGACTTTTTAAAACTTACTCTTCCCATAATCTGATCCGCACTAACTAAAGGATCCTCAACATCATTAGCAATACCTTTAGTATGAAAGTAAGTATTACCATCTATCTTATCAATTTTAATAACTTCATGTGTTACAATCTTACCAGCAAAATCACTCTTCTTACCTAAATATACAACATCATCACCAACTTTAATATCATTAGTATCAACCTCTTTAGCCACTATCATATCAAAGACATTATACTTAGGCACCATACTTTCAGTAACAACTGTAAACAAACTATATCCACCAAGTGAAACCTTATTATTAGAAATACGTTGTATAAAAAATAATACTAATAACAATTATAATAAAGAAAGATACAATTGTCTTAAAAAGCATTGCAATTATTTTAAGAGCCTTATTATTATTAATTTTTTCTATCATTTTTCATCACCATCACAATTTTACTTCCCTAACATCCTTTAAATACTTATCCATATATTTCTTAAAAGTATCCTCTATCTGTTTTTCATTAACAACAGTTTTATACTTAATAACACTATACTGTTTTTCAATAATATCCTTAAGTTTCTTCTCATCAATATCTGCATCAATATTCATAATCTTTTCTACCATATTAGAAGCAATCTTCTCCGATAAAGCATTCTTATCAACAGAACTATTATCATTATTAATAGAATTAAGTACCAAATAATCAAGAAGAAAAGATTCATCAATACATTTTCTCAAACGTCCTTCATCATAATAATCCTTATTCTTCTTTTCTTTCTTAACATCATCTTCCATATGAGTCTGCATATAATTCCATAAAGTAAGAGCATATTGAAAATTAACATTTTTAAGTATAACATTAGTTTTCTTAATAGAGAAGAAACAAGAGAAATATGCATTTTATCAATAGTCTGATATACAGAAGAAGAACACAAATCAGATATCTGAAGTTCTAACTTCTCAATTCTTTCATCTATAGACATTCCATCATCATTCTTATTAGATTTTTTTTTCTTCTTTTTTAGATTTAATAGTCATAGAAATATCAACATTTTCTCGTCCAATACTACTTTTAGCATTATATTCCATCTTAGTATCATCTTTACTAGAAGACTCTGTAATAAGATTACGTTTCTTTCTATCAATATAAAATTTCATATTCTTAATAAGACTATAAATAAATCTATTTTCATAAGTATCAAAACTTTCTTCTTTATTAATATTAAGAATTTTACTAGGTCTAACATCCCCAGTCTCTTTATTATAATCCTGAATAAGATTAGTATTCTTAGACAAATGCTTAATACTCTCCACTGTAACTCTTCTAGCCAATTCAATTTTAACAATATCTTCTTCATTAACAATAAATCTATTCGGATTACGAAGTATATTATCAAGATATTGAATAGTATCCTCCATTATTTCTAACCATTCAAAATTACAATCAACACTATCAGAATTAGTAACAACTCTTAGATTAGAATCAATATTATCACAAAAAGAATTAATTTTTTTATCATCATATTTATCATATAAATCAATTATCTCAAGTCCATTCATAAGTTACCTCCTATGTAAGTTTTTTAAGTCTAAGTAAATACTCCTCACATTCATTCATCTTACCCTTACCAAAGGTTTTATCCAAAAATTCAATATATCCATCAATTTCATCTCTAATATAAGAAATATTAAGTTGTTCAAACTTTCTAAGTATCTTTCTAGCAATAAAGTAATCAACACCATCTACTTCATCACCACCACAAGCAACATATACCGGAACAAATTTCTTCATATGAGCCACAATACGATTACCAAAAGCAATTCTAAAATGTAATAACATAATCATCCATTTCATTAATTTTATTTAAAGTATCTTCACTTATAGGATTATTAGCCATAGCATCACTAAATAACTTATCCAAATAAGTATAATTAATATCCTGTGCCTCAGTAGGAATAGGATCAAATACCTGTCCCTTATCATTAATATCAAGAGGCATAGCTCTATCATAAACTTTATCAGTTACCATAAAAGTAGAGTCATCATTATTAATAGTACCAATATACCATACATTAGGAGGTATTTTAAGTTTACCATCCTTTATATTCTTAGGATCATCATCCCAAGCACTAGATACAAGTTCAACTATCCACTCATCCTTATTAGGCATTTCAAGTATAGATAACATTTCAGCAAAATAATACTCAACTCTCGAAATATTCATTTCATCAAGTATTACTGTATAAATATCATCTGTATATCCAGCAACATATAATTCCTTAAGAACCTCAGTCTCATTAAACTTCTTAGTAAATTCATTAAAGTAACCAAATAGTTCTGTTCTATCCCTCCATGAAGGTTGTACCGAAGCAACACAAGAATCATGTTTTAAAAACTTTCCCCAAGCATAAGCAAGTGAAGTTTTACCAGTACCACTTATACCTTGTAATATAACAAGTTTTGTCGAAGCCAAAGCAGATATAAAAAGCCTAATCATCTCAGATTTATAATAAAGTTTAAGTTGTGAAGCAGCAAAATTTCTAAAAGTTTCCACAAGCTCCTCTAATGTAAAACTATTACCATATGTTTGAATCTTATAATTAGCATATTCATTATCCACAGCGGTAAGCTTAGGAAATCTACTAGAAGTAGTATCAACCTCTTCAGTCTTTTTATCTTCTACATCAGTAGTGGCATTCTCACCAGGTTTAAGACCTAATTGCGATACCTTCATAGCCAATATACTTTCCTTTTCATTCATCAAATCCGCTACTTGATTATTAAGATCCGCTACTTCTTCTAATAAAGATTCTTGTTCTACTACTGTCTTTCTAAACCTAATATACTTCCTAATCAAAAAATAAATAAGAAGAATAATACCAACAACAATAACAACAACACATAAAATTGCAAGTGAAACAAGTACCCATTCTGGACCATTAAAATCATTCTTATAAAAATTAATAATACCAATATAACTCTTAATATCAAACATCTTAATTATACCATTAAATATCCCTTTAAACATAAGTATAAAAGCCGAAAAAACTGTTGTAAAAACTCATATAAAAATCTAAAAAAAAGTATCCATTCCTTCACCTACTTCCCAATACTAATAATCTTATCTCTATCAAAATCATAACCATATTCACCATTAGTAATAATATAATCAAATATAGTAAGCCATTCATTACTAATATCATCATATTTAAAACTATCATCTATATAAATAGCCACTCTAAAACCATTTTTAATCCATTCATTAATTTCATCTTTATATTTAGAATAATCACTATATTTAAACATAAGTACAATATAGTTTTTTAGTGGCACTATCATCTATAATAGATAAAAGCCTATTCTTCTTATCAATTTTTTCAAATAAAGAAGCTGGATAAGAAACAATATATGAAATATCAAACTTGCAAGAAATAATATTTCTAAGTATCATATTACTAACCAAATAATAAGTAATAAATAACTTTTGTTCATTAACAATACCATCATTATATACCTTATTAATAGAATAATCACTATATATCCTATTAAACTTAATATTATAATTAAGATCACACCAAAATACATTTTTCTTATTAGTCTTTTTAATATCTAAAGAAAATCTCTCACTATCAAAAGAATTCAAATGAGTCTTCTTTTTTTTATTATCATCCTTAATCATATCAAATAATTCATCACAAAAAGTATCATCAGTATAACCATAAGTAGTACGTCTATATTCATCTATCTCTAATATAATATCTTTAATATCATTATCACTAATAACATCATCAAAATATAATACATATTGAAATAAATAGAAAGTTTCTTTAACACATTTAACATAATTATCATCATTATTATTTAACATTAAAGAAGCACTATCTTTCATATAATAATTAATATTAGAAGAAACATTCTTATACTTAATATCAAAATAATTATAATATCTAACTTTAACATAAGTATCCATAAGACTATCAAAAATACCCTTATTAAAATTCTTACCCATAATAAGCTTAAAATATTTATATATACATTTCCTAACAAAATCAATATATTCTAAACAAACACTATCATTCATTTACTTCACCACCTACTGAGAGTAACTAAATTCAATTACCGACCTATCATTAACAATAGGATAAGAATAATCCTTATCAGTATCAGCCTTATAAAACTTAATAGTTTCACTAGATTCAGAATCCATCTTAAAACTAATACCATTAACATAATCATATCCATCTATTTTAGTAATAGAAACATTATATGCATTCAAATAAGCACTACTAGTCATATCAAGTATCGTCTCCCTAGGATCAAAAGATAAACTAATAAGTGCTGATGTACACTTTTTTCTTATCCTCATCAGATAATTCCATATAAGTATTTCTATCAATTCTATCATCAACCTTATATTTATCAAAATCTTGTTTAACCAAATAATAATCAAAAGTATTAGTAACATTAAAGTTAAAATAAGGTCTTTTAACTTCATCATCAATTGAATAAGAAAGACCAATTCTTCCTACCCTTAATATAAATCTAGCACTAAGTTTCTTCTTATATGGATAAACACTATTAGCATAAATCTCCATATAAGCCTCATCACCATCTTTAAAAGTATCATTTGGAGTAATAACCGCTGTAAAAGAATCACTATGACTACTAGCATAAATAGTACTAACACTTTTATTAATAGAACATTTAACATTAGAAGAACAAATATAAGTAATATTATAATCAATATCACTATTAGCATGTACAAGATTATTCTTACTACTATTCATATTAATAACAATAGTATATGGATCAACAGCGGACCAATTATCAACCTGATATATAGCCCTATTAGTAGTAAGTTTATCACTATTAAAATAAAAACTCTTACTAGAAAAATAAAAATCTCTAATATCATTATAAATATATCTACCATAACTAATAAAAGTAATAAGTAATATAACTATAATACCACTAATAATATAAGTCTTCTTTCCTATTTTCTTAATAATATTTTTCATTATTTCTTCTTAATTTCCTTAACAATTTCATATATTTCATAAACAAAGGCAATAAGCATAGGAAAAATAATAATAAACAAATATCCCCATTTAGAAGTAAGTATAGAATATATACTACCTAAAATAGCATAACTTTTAGCCTTATTTTTATTACCTAAGAACACTATCCTTATCTAATGCATACTCATTATCCAAGGTATAAACACCATCAGATATACTATTTACCTTACCCATCTTAATTTTCCCATTATTACCATAATAATAAATATCATCACCATTTTTAATATTATCATCTTTATTAACTATCATCAAATTACTCTTATCCGCAAATAAATAAGAATTATTAAATTCTGCAATATTATATTTATTATAAGAAAGTAATACATAAGTAATTAAAATAGTAGTAATAAGATAAACACCAATAAAAAATATTAAATACTATTTTTTTCATTCTACCACCATTATAAGTATAACATAATTTTAAAACTTATGATAGTAAAAAAACTATTTTTTTTTATTTTATCGTCTCACATTTCATTGTTCGTCGTTTTCTAATGCCCCAAGTCATTAGAAAAAATTTGGAACTATAATCTCCAAATTAACAGTTAATTCTTATTCCGTACTCTATAATATTTTTTTCATCAAATAAATTTAACTCCTTGACTTTCATTCATCTCATAACCAATCTTTTAATATGTTTTAAAATGTCTATAAATGAAAAAAAAAGATACTAATCTAACTTAGTACCTTCTATCTTTAATTCATCTTTAAATATTTCTTTAAAACTAATTAGTTCTTTACTAATAACATCAGGATATACAGCCTTAGTAGTTCTAATAGCATCATATATATTTTTAAAATTAATAGTTCTTCTATTCTCATATATAGCATTAGAAAACATTGTCTTAGTATTACTAAAGCTATATCAGGATATCTAGATGATATTTCATATACTCTTTTAAATTCTGTTGTCATATTTACAATGAATTTCATTATTTTTTCCTTAATAAAATCGGTATAAGGAAGAATTACTCCAGTTTGTTTTTCTAATTTAGGTAAAGTCTTCATAAGAATTTCTACAGTCATATCCATAGTAGGTTCTTCTACATCTACTTTTTCAAATCTTCTTAAGAAGGCTTTATCACGCATGATATATTTTTCATATTCATATGTTGTAGTAGCACCAATCATTTTAATTGTTCCACGACTTAGTCCTTCTTTAAACATATTAGCTAAATCTAATGCTCCAGCAGCATCATTACCAATTAAAGTATGAATTTCATCAATAAATAAAATAACTTTTTTTTTTTTCTTTAAGTTCATTAACAAGTTTAAGTACTCTATTCTCTTCTCCATTATTAGTAAGTAATGCCGTAGTATTAATTCTATATATAGTATATCCTAAAAAGAGCTTCAGGAACTTCTCCTCTCTGTATTCTATAAGCTAGTCCCTCTACAATAGCAGTTTTACCAATACCAGGTTTACCAACAAGTACAGCACTTTTTTCAGGAGTAAGAAGTACAAGTATAAGTTTTTTAATTTCATCATCCCTAGCCACAGCAGGATTAGTAATGTACTTAACATCAGTTAAATTATCAGAAAAGCGTTCCAATATCGAATCCATTTATTTCACCCCAATCAAAGAAAGTAATACCATCATAGCCCCTATTATGAGTAAAGAAAGAAAGAAACATAGCATCTAAAAAACCACCGTTTGTTCTTTTTTTATAATCATATATCATTTTATACTTTTTATTAGTCATAATAATTACTCTCCTAATATAATTCTTTTATTTTATTCTTAATATTTTCATCATCTATAGTATCAACAATTTCATAAAGTTTTTCTCTATTTTTAAATAAATTAAGTTTATCTTCATAATAATAAAGCTTATCTTCACTAGTCTTAATATTCTTATAAATAGCATTTCTACTAAGATTCATATTTTCACTTATTTCTCCCAAAGATAAATTATTAAAATAATAATCTTCAAAGCACTCTTTTTGTTTATCATTTAATAACTCACCATAAAAATCATATAAAATAATCAAATAATTTCTTTTTATCCATTATATAATATTAACCAAGGTATAAATAACTTCAATAATAATTAGAAGTACCCCAACTCCAAACAAAATATATACAAGTTTTTTCTTACTTTCATCTTCTATATAATAATAACATATACAAAACAAAAATAATGCAAATGAAATAAGTGCAGCAGGTATAAATACTTTATTAATTATAGCAACAAACAAGAAGTGCCAAAAATATAATACCCACAAATATAGAAATAATAAGTTCCATCTTTCTTAATTTATTTGTATCAATAAATTTATATTTTTCTTCTTTTTTTCTTAGTACTCTTCTTCTTATCCAACACAATCACCCTTTCTATAAATCTTTAAATAAACCATAAACATATTTTTCTATATCAAATGATTCTAAATCATCATCACCTTCACCAAGACCAACAAATTTAACAGGAATGCCAACCTCTTCTTTAATAGCTAGCACAATTCCCCCTTTAGCAGTACCATCAAGTTTACTAAGAACAATACCAGTAATATCCGTAACTTCACTAAAAGCCTTTGCTTGATTAATTGCATTTTGACCAGTAGTAGCATCCAGTACTAGGAAAGTTTCATGCGGAGCTTCAGGTATTAGTTTTTTAATAACATTATTAATTTTACCAAGTTCATTCATAAGATTAACTTTATTTTGAAGTCTACCAGCAGTATCAATAAGAACAACATCATATTCCTCTTTTATAGCTTTATCTATACTATCATATATAACAGCACCAGGACTTTACTTTTTTACTAATAACAACAGGAGCATCTATCTTCTTACCCCATTCTACTAATTGTTCAGTAGCACCAGCTCTAAAAAGTATCACCACCAGCAAGTAAAACTTTTTTACCATCATTTATAAGTTTCTTGGCAATCTTACCAATACTAGTAGTTTTACCAACACCATTAACGCCAATAAATAATATTACCGTAGGACCATTATCATTATAATTAATCTTAGTACTTACAACACCATTATCAACATACATAATTAAAAGTTCATCAACAATTATTTCTTTTAAAATTTCACTATCAGTAATCTTTTTCTTCACGAACCCTATGTTTAAGCTTATCAACAAACTTCATAACGGTATTAACACCAATATCAGCCATAATAAGAATATTTTCTAATTCTTCAAAATAATCCTCATCTATATTCTTATATTTACGAGATAAATTACTAAGTTCAGTAGCAAACTCACGTCTTGTTTTACTAAGCCCCTCATCATATTTAACTGCCTCTTTATCCTTACTAAAAGCATTCTTAATCTTATTAAATAAACCCATATTTCCTCCTTGTATTATTTAAGAACTCTTCTTTCCCCCATATTCCTTTCCAAATAATTAAGATGTATATATTCAGATTTAAGTTTATTTTTAGCAAATAAATACATTTGCTTACTATTCTTATCTTTAGCATTTTTCTTAATTGATTCATCAAGTCCATCACTATTAATAAAAACCATATACCCACAATTAGGACATATTGTATAGTATTTTTCAATCGTTTCACCAAAATAATTAATACCAGCAATTTCATATATATTATCACATGATAATTCTATATCATTATGACAACTATTAACCACAACATCATTATAATAATTATCTACATTTTCATTACATTCAATTTTAAAACTATTCATATCAATACTTCCTTACTACTAAAGTATAACATTTTTTAAATATAAAAGTAAAAAGAGACTATTTAGCCTCTTCTTGTGCTCTAGTCTCTTAATAACAGTAACCTTAATGGTACCAGGATATTTAAGTTCATTTTCTATTTTTTCTTTTTATTTCTCTAGCAATTTGATGAGCAGTCAAATCATCAACTTCTTCAGGCTTAACCATAACCCTAAGTTCACGACCAGCCTGCACAGCATAAGCCTTTTCTACACCATCAATCTTATTGCCAATATCCTCGAGTTGTTCTAATCTTTGAATATAATTTTCAGAAGAATCATTTCTAGCTCCAGGTCTCGAAGCCGAAATAGCATCAGCTATAGCCACAATCGATGCAATAACACTTGTAGGAGCTGTATCACCATGATGAGATGCAATAGCATTAATAACAATCGGATCTCTCCATATTTCTTAGCTAAATCTACACCTATTTTAACATGTGATCCTTCCATTTCAAAGTCAATTGCTTTACCAATATCATGAAGAAGTCCTGCTCTCTTAGCTAAATTAACATTTTCACCAAGTTCAGAAGCAAGAAGCCCAGCAAGATTAGCAAACCTCCATAGAATGATTTAAAGCATTTTGACCATAACTACTTCTAAAATGAAGTCTACCAACAATCTCAACAAGTTCAGGATCCATTTTAGATAAAGCAAGTTCGTACAAAGCATTTTTACCATATTCTCTAATAGTTTGCTTCATATCACTACAAGTCTTAGCATATAATTCTTCTATTCTAGTAGGGTGAATTCTTCCATCTTTAATCAAGCTTTCAAGTACAAGTCTAGCAATTTCTCTTCTCAAAGGATCAAAACTAGATATAACAATAGCCTCAGGAGTATCATCAATAATCAAATCAACTCCCGTAACAGACTCAATAGTTCTAATATTTCTACCCTCTCTACCAATTAATCTACCTTTCATTTCATCATTAGGTAAATTAATAACCGAAACAGTCTGCTCAGAAGTAATATCAGCAGCATATTTTTGCATAGCACCAACTAATAACTCTTTAGACTTTTCATCAACATTAAGTTTAGCCTCTGCTTCTGCCTCTTTAATATATGTTGCTATCTCCTTGGACATTTTATCCTCAACCATTTTCATAACAGCATCTCTAGCCTGTTCCTTAGTATATTTACTTATTTTTTCTAATTCTTCAAGCTCACGTCTTTTAATATCTTCCACTTCTTCTTTAGATTCTTGAATTTTTTTGCTGTTTAACTAATAAATTATTTTCTCTCTCATCAAGAGAAGACTCCCTATTTTGAAGAGCCAAATCCCTACGATCAATATTGTTTTCCCTTTGAAGTAATCTATCTTCCTGTTCTTTAATTTCACTCTTCTTTTCTTTAATTTCTTTATCAGCATCAATTTTAAGTTTATGTATTTCCTCTTTAGTCTCAAATAAAGAATCCCTTTTAATTTTATCAGCATCTTTTTTAGCGGTCTCAATTATAGAATCAGCTTTCTTATTATCACTTTTCTTCTTTAAAAAATTAACAATAAAAACAACTACAAATCCTATAATTAACCCAAGAATGAATAGAAAAATGGAGAACACTGTATTATTCATTATAAACCTCCATTCTAATACATTTATAGAAAAAATTATAAAATTTTAATTTAAACTATACAAATTAATTGTATCTTAGAATTAACCTGTTGTCAAGTAATTTAAAGAAGAAAAAAAAGGACTTCCAAAAGCCCTTATTTACTCAAAAAAATCTCTTAGCAGTTCTAACCATCTGCATAGAATATCCCATCTCATTATCATACCAAGCAACAACCTTAACCATTTGCTTACCATCACTTTCAAGTACTTTAGCTAAAGATAAATCAACCAAGCTACCGCATTTATTACCAATAATATCAGAAGAAACAATAGGATCATAAGTAGCTTTTAAAGTATCATTAACATTATTTAAAAACATACTATTAACCTCTTCTTCAGTAACCTTTTCTAATAATTCTAATGATAAATCGACAAGAGAGCCATCCTGTACAGGTACCCTAAGTGCCCCTCCTGCTAACTTGCCATCAAGTGAAGGAATAACTTTTCCAATAGCTTTAGCAGCTCCAGTACTAGTAGGTACTATATTAATAGCACAAGCCCCTACCTCTTCTAGCCTTTATACCCTTCTTATGAGGAACATCAAGAGTTGCTTGATCATTAGTATAAGCATGAACAGTTGTCATAAAACCTCTCGCAATACCAAAATTATCATCAAGTACCTTAAGGGCTGGAGCCAAGCAATTAGTAGTACAAGAAGCAGCAGAAATAACCTTATCATCATTATCTATAATATCATCATTAACATTATATACAATGGTTTTAACATCACCCTTACAAGGAGCACTAACAATTACCTTTTTAGCACCAGCTTTAATATGAAGCATAGCACTATCTAAATCAGTAAATCTACCAGTACATTCAAAAACCAAATCTACACCAAGTTCTCTCCAAGGAAGAAGAGAAGGATCTGCTTCAGCATATATTCTAGTTTTTTTTTTACCATTAACTATAATACCATCATCATCATAAGTAACTTCCTTATCATAATTTCTATGTGTACTATCATATTTAAGCAAATATGATAGTTCTTCACTACTAGATAAATCATTAATAGCTACAACGTCAAAGAAGTCATCTTCTTCCATTAATCTATATACAAGTCTACCTATTCTACCAAAACCATTAATTGCAATCTTCATCTATAATCATCTCCTTATTCATTAGCATAGTTATCAAAATAACCTTGAATATATACAACTGGTGTTCCCTTATCACCACTACCACTAGTCAAATCACAAAGAGAACCAACCAAATCAGTAATTCTTCTTGGAGTAGTACCAAGACTTTTATTCTGTCCTACTAAATTATCTTCTTTCTTTCTTATTTCATCCTTCATAGCATTATTAAGTTCTTCTCCTCTAAGATTGCTAAGCACATTATCAGATATATATTTAAGTTTAATCTCATTAGGAGTTCCCTCTAAACCACTAGTATAAAATGGTGAAACAACCGGATCAGCAAGTTCCCATATCTTACCTACAGGATCCTTAAAAGCTCCATCTCCATATATCATAACCTCAACATTTTTACCAGTTTCATCTTTAATCCTTTTTTTGAATATTATATACAAGTTCTTCACCATCTTTTTGGAAATAACTTAAGTTTTTCATCAGTACTCTTATTAGAACCCAAAAGACCATACTTAGGATTAAATCCACTACCATTAATACTATTATTCATAATATTATCAAGACCATATAAAATATCAGCATCTCTTAAAGCCTTCTTAGTTTTTTCCCTAGTATGAATATCACAAGCCAATACATTTCTAGTATATTTAAAAATTTCCTTAGGATTATTAGAAAAAATAAATTCAATATCACAATCCTCATTCTTACATATTTCACTATATACATCAATATAATTAACCCCAGTAAATTCATGTACAATACCCTAAAATACTTATCATAAGTATCAATACCAAAAGAATCACTATAAGGATTAATATTATATTCTTCTAACAATTCATCATTAAATAAATGATTACCAACTTCATCAGATGGATAAGATAATAACATATATATTTTTTTACTACTCCTAGCAATACCCTTCAAAATCATTGAAAATCTATTTCTACTAAGAATAGGAAATATAAGACCTATTTTCCCATCAGGATATTTACTTCTAATATCAGTAGCAATATTATCTACTGTAACATAATTACCATAAGCTATACCAACTACAGCTTCAGTAATTCCAATAATATCCCTGTCTTTAATATCAAATCCATCACTCAAGCTAGCTCTAAGAACAGAATTAACAACAATATCTTCTAAATTATCCCCATTTTTTTAATAACACCTGTTCTAATACCTCTACTTACAGTTCCTACACATCTCATTACATCACTCTCCTATTATCATTATATAATAGAAAAAATAAAAAAGTAAAGAATATTACACTAATTTGACACCTTAGTACCATGAATATATCCATTAATACCACTACTAATAACACTACTAAGCCTATCTATTTGAAAATCAACTTCCTTAGGAGTAACAATAAAATTATAATCAAGCCCGTTAAGAACCTCATTAATAAGACTCTTCTTATCACTATCAGATAAAGTACCAAATAAACCAGCAAAATTCCTTTTCTCATCATAAGACAAATCACTATAATCAATTTTATTTTTATAATTATATCTATTAACAATAAGTTTATTCATATTTGCATTATTTTTAATATAAGAAATATGTTTGAATAAATAATTCATCGTATCATATACAATAATAGAAGACTCAACAACCGTAGGAATACCAATAGCAATAACAGGAACACCTAAAGTATCAAAACTAATCTCTTTTCTCATGTTACCAACACCACTACCAGGATGAATACCACTATCAGTGATTTGAATACACTTATTAACCCTCCCAATATTTGAAGCAGCAAGAGCATCAACAATAATTACTAAATCAGGTTTAACATCTTTACATAACAAAGAAATAATATCAAAAGTCTCAATACCATTATTCCCATAACTCCAGGACTAAAACTAGAAGTACACTTAACACCATCACTAACATCTTCTCCAAGTAAAAATAAATGTCTAGTTACAACAATATCATCTACTACTTTAGGCCCCAAACTATCAGGAGTACTATCCCTATTACCAAGTCCAATTATAAGTACACTATTAACTTTACTAATATCAAAAATATCATTAAGTTCTAAAGTAAAAATATCCTCTACTTTATTCTTATTATCCGTATCAGTAACATCATCAAATTCAATTGTAATATATCTTCCCTTTTTCTTTCCAATAATTCTACTAACATTATCATCCACTGTTACTTTTGTAATCTTAATATCACCTTGAACTTCAACTAAAGTATCAATATTATCATCATTATTATCAATTGTATCAATAACCAAATCAGTTCTAATATCATACCTTTTTAAATCAATTTCATGACCCATATATATCACCACTAATATTTTTCACAAAAAATAAGGAAAATATTTGCTTTTTTTATTTTTTTGATAAAATTATAAGTAGTTTTGGAAGGAGATGAAATTTTTATGGCAAACGTTAAAAATGCAAAAAAAAAAATAGTTCAAATTAGAAAGACAACTTTAGCACATCAACAACTAAAATCAACTGTTAAAAATGCCATTAAAGAAACAGATAAAGCAGTATTAGCAGGAAATAAAGAATTAGCAGAAAAAAGTTTAAAGAAAGCAATCAAATCTTTAGACAATGCTGGTGTTAAAGGTTTAGTACATAAAAAAATAAAGTTAATAGAGAAAAATCAAGATTAACAAAAAAAGTAAATACTATGGAAGTAAAATAATTACTTCTTTTTTATTGCATTTTATTAAAATATAATATATCATGTATATGGAAAGAGAAATTTACCCACAATAAAAATGGGTAACACCTATATTCGAAAGGTGTTCTCTCCATTTGGTTTGTTTATGGAGCACTTCCTTAAGTAGAGTGCTCCGCTTTTTTATCTATGATTATTCTTACTTAAAAAGCAAGAATAACCAGAATAGTTAAAGCATAGCAAAGTACATATGCTAAAACTGATTCCACTACTCAAAACCCCCTTTACGGAAATTTCTTTCATATAGCCTCACTCCTTCCTAATCAAATTAAAAAGGAGAGAACACCCATATAAGTATTACCACTTAACCATTATATATAAATTAATATTCATAGTCAATATCAAACAAATCATTTCCAAAATTAGTTTATAAAGCCTTTATTTATAAGCATTCATACAAAAGTATAGTACAAAACATATGTACTATACTTTTTTTATTTAACATAAAAAAGAAAGAGAATAATTTCTCTTCCTATATCATATTTTCTAGGTCGTCTACGGCTTTAGTTTTAGCGGAGTTCATTTTTCTAACCCACTTTTTCATATTACCATTTTTTACATTATGATATAGCGCGGCACTACCTACGCCTATACCTAAACCCATTAAAGCCATTCCCATTTTGGATTTCATAACACCAACTCCTTTAAAATATGACTATATCTAAATAAATTAGATACAATAATATGATTAACCTATTAAAACAATTTATACATTATTATAATAATTAATAATAAAATCTTTCAAAGTAGTTCTTCTATTATCAACATAATCATTATTAATACCATATATAAAAAGAATTAGCATCTCCAACTATAACTAAACTTTTTTTAGCTCTAGTAACGCCAGTATAAACAAGTTTATTATAAAGCATTCTCTTAAAAGAAGGAACTATAGGCATAACAACCATATCAAATTCACTACCTTGAGCTTTATGAATACTAATAGCATAACCATGTCTAAAATTAATAAATTTATCAGGAGTATATTCAACAATATTACCATCATAATTAATATCAATCTGATTAATAACCTTTTTATCACGAGAAACAATAATATTTTCTATATAACCAATATCACCATTATATACATTATTATCTGGATCATTAACAAGTTGAAGTACTTTTATCATATTCCCTATAAATAATACCATGATAATTAACCTCCACTTTTTTATCACTTTTAGGATTAAAAAGTTCTTGAAGCATAACATTCAAATTATCAATATCATTAATAGATTTATACATAGGAGCAAGTATCTGTAGTTCTCTATCACTAAATCCCTTTTTAATAGCTTTAGAAACAACTTCCTTAACAATACCTATGGTATTATCATTATCACCATTAACAAACAAATAATCATCTTTTTTTTAAAAATAATTCTTCTCCAATATTCTTCTCTTTGATATCATAAGCCAAGTTAAGAATATAAGAACCTTCTGTTTGCCTATAAATTTTATTAAGTTTAATAACAGGAATACAATCACTATCAATCAAATCCTTAAGAACTTGTCCTCACTAACACTAGGAAGCTGATAATAATCTCCAACCAATATAAGTTTAGCATTTCTCTTAATACCTTTTAGTAAAGCCTCCATTAGAAGTGTATCAATCATACTGACCTCGTCAACAATTATATACTTTTCATCCTTAGGAGAATATTCATCGGTAGCAAAAAGTATTACTATCCTTATCCCATCCCAAATACTTATGAATAGTATAAGCACTTTTACCAGTAGTTTCCATAAGTCTTTTTTAGCAGCTCTTCCTGTTGGTGCCAGAAGAGCAATATCCTCATTTTTAAGTTTTCCAGCTTCCATAAGTATTTTAACAATAGCCTTAATAATCATTGTTTTACCAGTACCAGGACCACCAGTAATAATAGTAATATTATTATTAACTCCACTTTCAATAGCTTTTTTTTGAACATCATCATAAACAATATTACTAAACTTCTCATTATCAAGATACTTATTAATATTTGTATGACCAATAACACTCATGTCATTAAGAAAACATATCCTCTCACAAATATATTTCTCAGCCTCATAAAAATTCTTCAAATAATATCTATCTTCAATAATAACAATTTTCTTATCACGAGTAAGTTTAACCATTAAATAATCCAGTTTTTCAGAAGTAATACTTACATAATTAGAAATACCAAAAGATATATCCTCTAATTTCAAATAAGTATCCCCTCTATTAAAACAAGTTTCCTTCATAACATAAATAATAAGTGCTTTAACTCTCCTATCATCATCTTCATTAATTCCCATACCAAGAGCAATATCATCTATCTTTTTAAAAGACATATCATCACTATCAATAAGTTCATATATATTATTATTAACAGTATCAAGAATTTTATTATTGTATTTATTCAAAAACTAAGTGATTCTTTCATATCAAAACCAAGTTTAGTAAGTTCAATAACAATATTAGAAGTATTCTGGTAATCTTTAAGAACATTATAAATCTTATCTATTTTCTTCTCATTAAGTCTAGGTATCAACTGAAGACAATCCTTATTATCTAAAATCTTATTAACAGTATCCTCATGAAACATATCAACAATCTTTTTAGCGGTAACTTCTCCTATAGGAAACAAATCACTAGACAAAAAAAAAACAACCAACTCATCTTCACGTGTAGGTATAACAATATCAAAAGAATTAACACTAAACTGAATACCATATTTAATATGATTAACAATATCACCATATAAAATATATTCTTTTCTATCATCAAGTGCAGGTAAAACACCAGTAATATTAATAATATTATTATCATAATCAATATTACTATCATTAATCTTAAATAAACCAACCATATAACCATTCATCTCACTACGATATATTTGTTTATATAACTTACCTTTAATAAAATTCTTATCCATTATATACCTCTTTTCTTATTAATTATACCAATTAAAAATATCAAAGTAAAGACAAAATAAAAAGATAGAAAATTCTATCTTCTACTATGATTTTGTACCAATTTCTTAACAATAGGTTTATTCTCTTCACTATTATTAGAATCATTTTTTGACTTAGGATAAACTCCATCAATTGTTAAAGCCACCATCTTGGCAATTTCTTCCATAGAAAAGTGACTATTTATATACTTCATATTATTATTTTCCATACAAATAAACGCCTCCTTTTTAAAGCTAAACTATTATAATAAATTTTTTCAATAATGTCAACCCCATTAGCCCATAAAAGACAAAATACAACATATAAAAGAACTATCAACTATGATAGTTCATAATCAAATTACTAGTTTTATATAAATATTCTATCATTTTATTAATTTTTTTTATACACATTTCATATTCATCACTTATAATTTCTATTTTATACGGTATAGCCATATATGTAAACAAAAGTAATCTTTCATCTTCTTTTAAAGGATAACCACTTTCATAAAAAATGAAATAAATCATCAAAATCAAAATCCAAATAATGATTCTTATAAAAAGAAAGCAAATCATATATTGGACTATCAATTCTACTCTTATTCCAACTAATTAAATATGGCTTCTCATTTTTTTATATAATGATCAAGACTAATATTATTATGAATATTAACAACTCTCTCATTTTTATTATTATCTATTTTTTATACCACTCTTCAAGATTATGCTTAGCATAATAAATACTAAAAAAAATAATATTAATATTTCTAGCAATCAGATATCCAGATGGCGACATATAAACTTCTTTTTTCAATCATCGTAATAAGATCATTATAAAAATTATTTAAATATTCTAACTCATCAGATATATTTTCATATATCTCCTTATTTTTATCAATATCAATTTCTCTATAAAAAGTTGTCTTACTATGAAGTAATCCTAATAGATGCATAATATCAGTGGCCTTTTGTTCACTAGGTTCATAAGTATCTTCTAAAAATGGATAAACCTCATATAAATTATCTATTGTAATTGGTTCAGGAAAATAATCAAACGATCTAGATTTTAAATATTTATAAACATTATTCAAATCATTATTCTTCTTTTTCTTAAGAACAATTTTATCATCAATAATTCTAGTATTATTTTTAATAGTAATTTTATTTATAGGAATATTATATTCACTAGCAATTTTTCTAACATAATTATTCACTAGTTTTTGGAATAATTACTTTATCACCAGGTTTAATACTAGTTATATCATTATAATTTTCTATATCTTCTTTAGTAACCCCATATAAAAGAAATAATCTTATCTATAGTATCCTCTTCCTTAACAATATAAACATAATAAGTAGTATAAGTTTCCGTATTATCTAAATTAGAAAATAAATCATTAGCAAAATCATCTACATCATTACGTTCAATATCACTATCATTCATAGTGGCATCGTCATTATTAATTTTTTCAGAAGTCACTTCTTTATCTTTTTCTATTTCTATATTTTCATCATTTTTACTATCACTTTTGACTCCATCATGATATTTCTATCTTCTTCCACAGGCTCATCTTCTTTTTTGAACATCATTCATTTCATTATCAGATTTATCTTCCTCTGTTAAAATATTATTATCCAAAGAAGTATCCGGTAAATATTCAGCCTCTATATATAAATCAATATTAACCTTTAAAGTATCCTCATTAATAACATCATAATAAAAATCCTCAATATCAGCCTTTACACTATTAACATCATATCTAGGATCAAGAGTAATATCAAATGGCAAATCAAAAGAAAACTTTTCTCTATTAATAGAACCTTCATTCATCTTATAATCACCAGTAATATAAAAAGTACCAGTAACAATACCACCATCTAATATTTCAATTTTTCTTTCTAAAGATATAGAAGTAATATCACTAACTTTAGTTTTAAATGGTAAATCTTTTTTTAAATGGTATAATCTGTTTCATAATCATTCTTCCTTTCAATTAAGCATATTCCATATATATAAAAATATACCAAAAAATAGAAACCTAAGTTCCTATTTTCTCTAAAATCCTAATATTCCTTTTAAGTCTTTTTTTTTATAAAAGTAATGACCATTACCAATGCCATTAACAATCATTCTAAGAGTATTAATTTCTTTTCTATTCTTTTCCCTAAATAAATCATCATTTTTACTAATAAGTATCGGTCCTAAATATAATTCCTTATAATTATATTTCTTCTTACCTTTAGAAAACTTAATAACCGTATAAATAATATTTTTATCTTTAACTAAAGTTTCATCAGCAATATAATATCCCAAAGAAACAATATTCTTTCTTAGAAAATATAAATCAGTATTACTTTGAACAATAATATCCTTTACATAAGTAAGTTTATTTCTAGCATATTTAAGCATTCCAACAATAGTATTAGAACCCATACCACTAATAATAATAGTATCAATTTCATCAGCAGTAACAACATCAAGTCCCCTACCAAGTCTCGTTTCTATTTTATTCTGAAGATTTAGCTTGCTTATATTTGAAATAGCATTATTTAAAGCATTCTCATTAATATCACTAGCAATAATTTTAATATTATTATATTTCTTAGCCAAGAAAATAGATAAAAAGCCATGATCACAACCAATATCAATAACTTTAGAATTATCATCGACATAATTAGCCACAGCTTCCAATCTAACAGATAACTTATTCATTTAAGAAATCCTTTAATTTTCTACTTCTAGAAGGATGTCTAAGTTTTCTAAGAGCCTTAGCCTCAATCTGTCTAATTCTCTCTCTTGTAACACCAAACATTTGCCCAACCTCTTCAAGTGTTTTACTAGAACCATCATCAAGACCAAATCTAAGTCTAAGAACTTGTTCCTCTCTTTCTGTTAAAGTAAGAAGAACATCACTAATCTCTTCTTTAAGCATTTCATGAACAGTAAAATCTTCAGGAGACATATTACTTTCATCAGGAACAAAATCACCTAAATGTGAATCTTCTTCTTCACCAATAGGAGTTTCAAGAGATACTGGATCCTGAGCAATCTTAATAACTTCTCTAATCTTTTCAGGGGACATATTCATCTTTTCTGCAAGTTCCTCATCAGTAGGTTCTCTATTAAGTTCAAGAGTAAGTTGTCTTTGAAATCTTGATAATTTATTAATAGTTTCTACCATATGAACAGGTACCCTAATCGTTCTAGCTTGATCCGCAATAGCTCTTGTAATAGCTTGTCTAATCCACCAAGTAGCATAAGTAGAAAACTTATATCCTTTAGTAGCATCAAATTTTTCAACAGCCTTCATAAGACCAATATTACCTTCTTGTATTAAATCAAGAAAAAAGCATTCCTCTACCAACATATCTCTTAGCAATAGATACAACAAGTCTTAAATTAGATTCAGCCAATCTATTTTTTGGCCATTTCATCACCTTCGGCGATTTTTTTGGACAATTCAGTTTCTTCATCTAATGAAAGCAAACTAATCTTACCAATTTCCTTAAGATACATTCTAACCGGATCATTAATAGTTAATTCTTTAGCAATACTATCATCTTTTAGGATATCTTCTAAATTACCACCATCATCCTCTTCACTATCATCATCTAAATCACTCTCAGATATAACACTAATATCATTTTCCATAAGAGCATTATAAAGTTCATCAAGTAAATCACTACTTACTTCAAGTCCTTTTAATTCTTCTGCTAACTCTTCATATGTAATAAAGCCAACTTCTTTACCTTTTTAATAAGTGTTTCTTTTCTTTGTTCAAAATCTTTAACTTCTGATATCATTTTTTCACTCCCCTTATCTTCATAATTTCTAAAGAAATCTTAGCTTGCTTTTAACGGATCTTTTTCTTCTTTTAATTTTTTTGTTTAAATCATTTATCTTCACTTCTTTATGATACTCATTTATAACAAAAATATAATCTTCAATTTCATCTATTAAAAAGTCTTCTTTAATATTCATAGCTAAAATTTCCTTCAAAGTATTTAAAATTTCATTTCTAGAAGATATATAACTAATAAAATCAGCGACATTTATTATACCATATTTATGAAAATAGTAAATAATTTCATTAGATAATTCCCTAATATTTTTATCAGGAAAATACCCAATTCTCTTTTCTACCATATTTATAACTCTATCATCTTTAAGCATATAATAAATAAGATAACACTCAGCTTGTCCATATCTATTATATACTTTTTTAGGCTTATTTACCTTAACATAACTATCCTTATTATTATTATCATTTTTAAGTTTCTCATATTTATTAACTAAATTATCATAATCAATATCAAAACTAGTAGCCAACTTCTTAAGATTAAGTTCTACTACAATATCATCTTTCTCATATACAAGTTCTTTTAAAGCAGAATTAACATAAGAAGATATATCTTTAATATTACCAAAATCTTTATTCTTTTTAAGAAGTTCCATTTTATAATCAATCAAATTAGTAGCATTACTAATTTGATATAAAAACTATCTTTTCCCTCTTTAATAATATACTCATCAGGATCCATATCATTAGGTAATCTAACGATTTTAATATCAATACCAGTATCTTCAAGTAATTCTATTGCGCTAATAGTGGCCTTTTCACCTGCACTATCACCATCAAAACACAAAATAACATTATTAGTCATATTCTTAATAATACTTTTATGATCACGAGTTAAAGCAGTTCCCATCGTAGCAATACAATTATTAACCCCAATAGTACTAGCCCTAATAACATCCATTTGACCTTCCATAATAATAACACTATCATTTTTTTTCAAATGTTCTTTAGCAATATGATAATTATATAAAATCTTACCCTTCTTAAACTTATCAGTTTCTTTAGTATTAATATATTTAGAAGTATCTTTAGTATTATATATTCTACCAGAAAAAGCAACAGGATTACCAGCTAAATCATATATAGGAAACATAATTCTATTAATAAAAAAATATCATTACCATTATCATTAGTAAGACCAACATCAATAAGTTTATCAATAGAATAATTCTTATTCTTTAAATAATCAGTTAAAGATAATTTTTGAACAGATAACCCAATTCCAAACTTCTTAATAGTATCTCTATCAATATTTCTATTTTCAAATACTTAATAGCATTCTTACCCAAATTAGTAAACAAACTATTCTGATAAAATTTATTAGCATTATCATATATATCAAAGTATTCATCTCTTTTACTATTACCAATATAAGTATTATTACCAATACTAATACCAGCCTTCTCTCCAAGTAATCTAACTGCATCACTAAAAGATATCTTTTCAAAATCAGATACAAAAAAGTAAATACATTACCAGTAGCACCACAAGAAAAACAAGTAAATATCTGTTTTTCAGGACTAACACTCATACTAGGAGAATGATCATCATGAAAAGGACAAACTCAATATAATTCTTCCCCTTTTTTGTGAGATTAACATATCTAGAGACAACATCAACAATATCAGTCTTATTTCTTATTTCATTAATAATTTCATTACTGATATAAGCCATAATCTCACTTCCTCACAAAAAGCCAATATAATTATATAACAAAAGTAATATTTTGTAAAAGAAAAATCAAATTTTATACAATCATCTAGCATAACCATATACCTTACCATTTTCTAAAGATATTCCCTTATAATAAAAAAGTTCATCTATTGTAACAAATTCATACCCATTATCCTGAAGAATTGGAATAATATTACTAAGAGCATTAAGACTAGCACTATAAATATCATGCATAAGAATAATATCACCATCACGTACCTTATTAACTACTCTACTACTAATTCTCCTAGAATTATGATATTTCCAGTCCAAAGTATCAATATCCCATATAATAATAGGCATATTAGCCACTTTCTTAATTTTATTATTAACAGAACCATAACTAGGTCTTAATAATTTAGGCCTTTTTTTCGTAGCACTATATATAACCTCACTAGTATCCTCTATCTCACTTCTAATCTTATTCTCATCATATTTAGTAAGAAGTAAATGATTAAAAGTATGATTACCAATCTCCATACCACTATCAGCCATCTTTTTTAAGAATATCCTTATTATTTATTGCCCTACTACCAAGAACAAAAAAAAGTAGCCTTAATATCATATTTATTAAGAACATCAATAACCTTACTAGTATTATAATTAGGACCATCATCAAAAGTAAGAGCAATCATCTTTTTACTCTTATCTATCTTCCTATTAATAACAACATCATACTCATAATTAGTCTTATTAATTCTACTAACACTATTATTACTAGTATCAATAACAAAAGAATCACTACCATCACTTACCATATTATCATTCCAAAAATACTTATAGAAGGTTAAATAATACAAATTATCATTATCATATATATCATAATCAATAATAACATTACCATCTATATAACTATCATAATTCAAATAACTACTAATATAATTATCAATATCATCATTACTAAAAAAAAGGATAACTAATATCATAATTCAAAGAAACAACCTCTTTATTAATAACATCATTATCACTATCAACAATAAAAATCATTAACGATATAACAATTATTGGTAAAATAAAATACCTAAGTTTCATATAATCACCAATATAATAATATGAAAAAATGACCCCTTTTAGAAGTCACTTATATCTATACCATCAAATTTAACATTAATAAATTTCTTACTCGATAGAAAATCACACATATGTACAAATCTTTGATACTTATCTTTAGGAATAGGCAAAACCTCATTACCATTATAATCCTTATTCCAAATACCCATATGAGAAGCAATAACTCTTGTAATCAAATCAATCTCATCATCATTTAAAGATAATTTATCCTTATTTTCTCTAACATACTCACTAGCAAGTAAAGGATGATCAAATCTTGTATATTTTTCCTTAATCTTTCCACTTTTAAAACCATCATGAAGTACTAAAGCCATAATAATAATATCTTTTTCACTATCTGTAAAATTATTAAGTCCAGGATTATTAAGAAGTTCATAAGCAATACGTGTAGCTACTTTAGTATGTTTAACAAGACCATGTTCAGTAGCGGCAAACTCCGGATGATATTTACCAGTACTAGAAGCAGGTATTTCAAAAAAAATAATCAGGAAGACCACTAACAAGTAATATCAAATCATTTCTCTTATTAGTATCTTTAATATAATTATATTCTTTATTAAAATAATCTTTTTTTTTCCATACTATTTTCTTATATTAATATCCACAGTTGTATAAGGAATACTAATACCCTCCTTATCAAATCTATCTTTTACCATTCTAAGAACCTTTCTTTTAATAACCACTCCTGTCATAGCCTTACAAGTAATGTCTACCATATATATAATAGCGGAATCACCAAGTTCATCAACACCTAAAAGTTTATAACCTTTAACATTATCAATTTTAAGAATATCTTCTTTCATGCTCTCCAATACCTTTTCAAGCTTATCAATATCAGTATCATAAGCAACATTAAGCTTAATAAATAAATCAGCATCAGATAAATTATAATTAATAACCTCACTAAAAGAAGAATTACCAATAGATTTTACTTCTCCAGAAAAAGATTTAATTTTCGTAGTTCTAAGTCCAAACTCAATAACAGTACCAGTAAAACCATTAATCTGTACAACATCCCCAACAGCATATTTATTATCAAATATAATAGAAGCTCCAGCCAAAACATCCTTTAAAATATCTTGAAAAGCCAATCCAATAACCGCAGCAAATACACCTATAGAAGCAATAATACTAGTAGTATCAACACCATATAATTTAAAAATACCAAGTACCACAAATATAAGTATTAAATACTTACTAACACTTTTAGCCAAATTAATAACAGTATCTTTTCTTTTATCTTTACCACTAATACTTTTATGTCTAGCACCAATTTTATCAACAACATTACCAATTAACATATTAAGCACAAGTCCTATAGCAACATACACAAAAGGCAAATAAAACTTTTCACTAGTAATAACAGCAACAAACTTTTCCATAAAACAACCTTCTTTCTTAACAAAATTATAACATAAAAATAATATTATTTAAACATTCTAACAATAATTTCATTAGAAATATACATATATTTCTTATCAATCTTAAGATAATCATCTTCTAAAACCAAATAACCATCATTAATCAAATCATAAATATTAAATACCGAATCAATAGAAACACCATATTTATTCTTAAAACTATTCAAATTATTAAACTTTCTAAGTCCTAACATAACTTCATTTTCCATTCTAATATCAATAGATTCTTCTTCAACACTTCCCATGTATTCACCATCTAAATACTTAGCCAAATTCTTCGTATTAACCATTCTTACACCATTAATATAACTAGTACTAGAAAGTCCAAATCCATAATAATTATCATTATTCCAATATACCAAATTATGACGAGATTCATACCCATTCTTAGCATAATTACTTATTTCATAATGAACATAACCATTATCTTCTAAAATATCTTCTATATATTTATACATTTCATAATCCAAATCTTCATCTATACCATTAAATCCATTAACCTTAAGTAAAGTATTATCTTCAAGTATTAAACTATAAGTAGAAATATGTTTAACATCTAACTTCAAAGCCTTATCAATATCCCTTTTTAATATATTAATATCATTATAAGCAGCATAAATAATATCAATATTAACATTATCAATATATCTCTTAATTAAATTAATTTTATCAAACACCTCTTTCTCAGTATGCCTTCTACCAAGTAATTTAATAACATCATTATCAAAAGATTGTACACCAATACTAATTCTATTTACTCCATATTTTTTCATAATATTAAGTTTACTCTCAGTAATAGATTCAACATTACCTTCTATAGTAAATTCATAATCATTACTAAGATTAAATACTTTAATAATATCGAATAGCATAACAAGTTCATCATCATCTAAACAACTAGGAGTACCTCCTCCAATATAAATAGTATTAACTTCTTCCCCTTTATACCTATCAACAATCTCATTTCTTAAATTATTTAAATAACTTTTAATATATTTCTTATTATAAAATATCTTACAAAAATCACAATAAGAACAAATACCATTACAAAAAGGAATATGAATATATATAGACATATTTAATCACCATCTATAGAATACCATAACAATAATTAAAATACAAGGAATAAAATAACAATAATATATCATACTAATAAGGGTGATAAATATGAATAACATAGATATAAGACAATACATAAAGAATAATTTCAAAGATGATAATATTGAAGATATAAAATCATCTATTGAAGACTCTATATCTTCAAAGAAGATGATCCACTAATAGGTTTAGGAGTATTATTCGAAATACTATGGAATAACTCAACTAAAGAACAGCAAACAATTATATTAAATAACATAAAAAAAGGTATGTAACAATAAACTGAACCCCATTTTTTGGACATAAGAAGCGAGGTTCATATCACAATTACATATCCTTTTTACTATAAACAATTGCATAAGCATATTACCATCACCATTACTAGTTTTAATAGCATTATCAATATCCGCTAATTTAGATAAATACTTAATCAAATCATCTTCACTATAATAATAGCTATCACTAAGTAAATACTTAACTCTATATGGACTTTTAAACTCTAATATTTTAGCAATTTCATCATTAGATTTACCACTATTATATAATCTCTTAACCTGGTATAAAAGTCTAATTTGAGCAGCTATAATAGCCACTATTTGATTAACATCCATACCATTATTAATAAAATTATAATATAGTTTAATAGCCTTTTCATTATCATTTTTAAGTATACAATTAACAAGATCATATATAGAATCATCTATATTTTCCACCGTAAGTAAATCAATATCATTTCTATTAATAATTTTATCATTAATCTTATATAACATAAGTTTATCAAGTTCATTAGTAACATTATTAATATTATTACCTACTCTATTAATAAAATAAACAACATCTCCATTATTAATTTTATATCCATTATCTTTTTAAATAATTATTAACATAATCATTTAAATAATTATCATTAACTTCTAGTTTCTTAACTATACCATACTTCTTAATTAAATTAACTATCTTTTTCCTACTATCTATAGAATCACTATTACATACAAATACTAAATAACTATTAGAATTATAACTATCAAAATAATTCTCAAGTAAATTAATATTAGGAATATTCTTCTTATCTTTAAAATAACTATCCATATTAATAATAATAAATTTATTTAAAGAAAACATCCCAATAGTAGAAGCCTCATTAATAATACCATCAATATCATCTATATTATAATAAATAATATCAGTATCACTAATATCAAGTTTCTTTTCTAAATCATTAATTTCCTTATTAAGTATTGCACCATCACTACTATATAATAAATAAAAGTTTTTCATTCTATATTATTTTCCTTACAACTATATCCTTTATCTTTATAATAAGTAAGTAATTCTTCTAGTTTACTAGGCATAAAATAATCATTAGAAGTATCTATTTTAGAAAATAATCTATAAGTATAATTATCATCATCAAACTTATAAGTATCTCCCTTTTCTATATATTGATAAAAATAACTATTATCTCTAAATTCTTTATAATAATCAGTATCATTAAATACATAATCTGAAGTAATATTAATAGTAGAAATAACATTTTTTTTGAAGTAAATACAAGTTCTACCTTTTCATTAATATTAGCAGGTAACTTCTCATGTGTATAAGATTTAGTACAAGTATATTCTTTATTCTTACCTTTTAATATTTCTGGATTAATAAAGAAGAATAAAGCTACCACTATAATAAATAATATCAAAAATATATATCCAATAGAAACACGTTTCTTAGTTTTAGTATTAAGATTAGGCTCACTAATTGGAAGAAGAGCATAAGTATCAATCTCTTGACCATCTATATAATTAATAGCCAAAGTACCAGTTTGAACTTTAGTACTATCATCATCTTCTTTAGCAAGTAATAAAAAAGAAGTAAAAGTAATACCAATAATCATAGTTATTAAAGTAAAAAATAACAAAAGTAAATAAAAAATATCATTTTTTTTTCCTTTTTACTATCTTCCATATCATCACCTAGTATAATGATAACAAAAAACACAAAAAAAAGCAATATCAAATTGCTTTTTAAAATACATTATTGACTAGAACTAGCATTACCAGTAATACCTTGACCAGCTCCAACTACATCAACATGAACAGTACCATTAAATACAGCACCTTGTTCTACATCATTAGCTTCGCCTTTTTTCATCAAGCCAAATAAATAAACGATAAGTCTTAGTTTCACCAGCACCAAGTTTAGCAGTAGCAGCTTTATCAGCAGCTAATATACCAAAATCACCATTATATACAACGCTTAAACCATCTGCAGCAGCAATCTTAGTACCATTCATTATCATTACCAGTTACACCTGTTCTATCAAAAGTAATAAACTTCAAGTTTTTAAAACCTTTTTCAGCAGGCTTATTATTTTCAGGATGCTCACTATCAACAACAGCATCTTTTAAAGCTGTAGGAGTAATGTATGCATTAATATCAACAGGATTAGTACCATTATTAGTTAATGTAAAATCATAAGTACCACATACCCTATAATTATTATCATCCATACAAGTAACATACTTCTCATCAGTACCTGTACGAACTTCTCCTGCTCTTCTTACAGTTTCAAGAGCAATTTCTTGAGTAGAAGGAATAATATT
>VOFC01000922.1_pt1 | contig 66000 bp, 56 predicted proteins | sample 5384161 | NCBI WGS metagenome assembly VOFC01 (sample SAMN12384722, study PRJNA508395) | human gut metagenome | isolation source: healthy gut B | host: Homo sapiens
TCGCATAGAGCGCATTCCCCTGAAAGCGCATCTGATTGTTGAGCACCAGCGAAGAAGCCATAAAAGGCGCACCCAGCAGGATGATTCCAAGATAAGTTTCGGTATAGGGCAGAATGGTGGGAGTAACCGAGCTCACGGCAGATGAACGTAAGAAAAGACTCGCCCACAGCCGTAATGACGCACCCCATGGCAAACGCGCTGAAAAACCCCGTGGCCGCCATCTTCTCGGCGTTCTTGTAGTCCTTCGCTCCCAGCTTGCGCGAAATGTAGTTTCCCGACCCGTGCCCGAAGAAAAAACCGAAAGCCTGGATGATGGCCATGACAGAAAACGAAATACCCACGGCCGCAGTAGCCTGCGTGTTGATTTTCCCCACAAAATACGTGTCAACCATCACATAGATAGACGTAACCATCATGCTGATGATTGTAGGAACGGCCAGCGAACCGATGAGCGGCGGAATCGGCGCAGTGGTCATCTGGGTAAACTTGTCCTTATGCTCGTGTTTCATCATATGGAATTTTCTCCCGCAAATTTAGGGATTTTTGCCGAAGCGAAACGCCCGGACGGAGGAGATTCATATAAATTAATATACTGACATGCTTCGTTTTTCCTCATAAATGCGTATCTTTGTGCGGTTTTACGAACCACAGAGGACACAGAGGCACACTGAGTCTTTTTTATTTATCATCCTCTGTGGCAGCCTGTAACCTCTGTGGCGAAAAGTAACAAAATATAAACTAAAAGTAAAATGGCACAAGAAGACGTTTTCAAAAAACTGGTTTCACACTGCAAAGAATATGGATTTGTGTTTCCTTCAAGCGAAATCTACGACGGACTGGGAGCCGTATACGATTACGGACAGAATGGTGTGGAACTGAAAAACAATATCAAGCAATACTGGTGGCAGAGCATGGTGCTGCTGCATGACAATATCGTTGGAATCGATTCGGCCATCTTCATGCACCCTACCATCTGGAAGGCTTCGGGGCATGTGGACGCGTTCAACGACCCGCTCATCGACAACCGCGACTCTAAAAAGCGTTACCGTGCGGATGTGCTGATTGAAGATCAGATTGCCAAATACGACGAGAAAATCAACAAGGAAGTGGCGAAAGCCGCAAAAAAATACGGCGATGCGTTCAACGAACAGGAATTCCGTTCAACAAACGCACGCGTGCTGGAGCATCAGGCAAAACGCGATGCCCTGCACGAACGCTACACCAAGGCGATGAATGCCGGACCGGATCTGAACGAACTGCGCCAGATTATTCTGGACGAAGAAATCGTATGCCCGATTTCGGGAACAAAAAACTGGACTGAAGTACGCCAGTTCAACCTGATGTTCTCCACCGAAATGGGTTCCACCGCCGACGGAGCGATGAAAGTGTACCTGCGTCCGGAAACCGCCCAAGGCATCTTCGTGAACTACCTGAACGTGCAGAAGACAGGCCGCATGAAGATTCCGTTCGGCATAGCGCAGATAGGCAAAGCGTTCCGCAACGAAATCGTGGCACGCCAGTTCATCTTCCGCATGCGCGAATTCGAACAGATGGAAATGCAGTTCTTCGTGAAGCCGGGAACAGAGCTTGAATGGTTCAAGAAATGGAAAGAAACCCGCTTGAAGTGGCACAAGGCTCTGGGATTCGGAGATGACCACTACCGCTACCATGATCACGAGAAACTGGCTCACTATGCCAACGCAGCCACAGACATCGAGTTCCTGATGCCTTTCGGATTCAAGGAAGTAGAGGGTATCCACAGCCGCACTAACTTCGACTTGAGCCAGCACGAGAAGTATTCGGGAAAGAGCATCAAGTATTTCGATCCCGAAATCAACGAATCATATACTCCGTATGTCATCGAAACGTCAATCGGCGTAGACCGCATGTTCCTGAGCGTGATGAGCGCGGCCTACTGCGAAGAGAAGCTGGAAAACGGAGAAACACGCGTCGTATTGAAGCTGCCCGCAGCACTGGCTCCGGTAAAACTGGCCGTGATGCCGCTGGTAAAGAAAGACGGACTGCCCGAAAAGGCGCGCGAAATCATGGACGACCTGAAGTTCCACTTCCACTGCCAGTATGACGAAAAAGACTCCATCGGCAAACGCTACCGCCGTCAGGATGCCATCGGAACTCCCTACTGCGTAACCGTCGACCACCAGACGCTGGAAGACAACTGTGTGACGCTGCGCAACCGTGACACCATGGAACAGACACGTGTGCCCATTGCCGAGCTGAACAACATCATCGCGGACAAGGTAAGCATCACAAGCTTGCTGAAGACGCTCCAATAAAATAGACTGAGCGCATGAAAAAAAACATTTTTTTGCTGATAGCCGCTTTTACCATTCTCTCATTGGGATTCACTTCGTGTGCGGAAGACACGGAAGCGGTTGATCCTTATGCCGACTGGCAGGGACGCAACGAACATTATTTGGATTCGATTGTGGACGTAGCGCGCACCAATGCGGACGGAAGCTGGGAAATTTATCGCAACTACAAAGTGCAGACCGACAATTCTACGGCAGGAGGCGGCATAGGCGGAACATCAATCACCAATCCGTACGAAACTCCGGCCGACGAAACAGACTCTGTGTATGTAAGAGTGATCAAAGCCGGAGATGGCATCACTCCCTTATATACAGACAGCGTGACCGTTTATTACCGCGGTTCGCTCATCAACGAACCGTGTTCGACCAGAACTTTCAGGGAGAACTTGATACGGATGTGCATACGCCTACCACTTTTGCATTGCAGTCTTCGGGCTATGACGGACTGGTAAATGGCTGGATTACCGCCTTGCAGCACATGCAGGAAGGCGAACACGTAATGCTTTATATACCGTCTGACCTGGCTTACGGCGCATCCGGACGCGAAAATGTCCCCGGACATTCAGTCCTCATCTTCGAAATGCTGCTTGAAAAGGTGATTCACCCGAAAGGCATAGAAGACAGAAGCCGCGTTGCATCTCAGCAGGAAAATGAATGAGAATATCTTTATTGAAGGCAAAAGCACGGAAGCACAGAGCAAAAAACGAAGAAGCTCTGCGTTTCCGTGCTTTTCCTTTCAACGAACTTACCTTCTCCGCAGCTTCTTATAACGGATTTCTTTCAGCCCGAAGTTATCGGGATGCGTGAAGATTATCTTTATAGCCATCAGCCTGTAAATATACCGGTTGGTTTCTTCCACCAACTGCAGGTCGATAGCCTCATCCACACGCTGGCGCTTCAGTTCCGAACGGATACGGTTCTGGCCGATATTATACGACTGGGCTACGGCCACCCAATCGTTGAACTTTGAATAAGCATCCAGCAGATAACGGCACGCCGCATGAGTGGACTTCTCCGCATCCAGGCGTTCATCCCTCTTCCGGTCAACCTGCAAACCGTAGTCCAAAGCCGTTCCCTTCATAAACTGCCACAGGCCCAGCGCTCCCGCAGGCGAACGTGCCTCAGGATTCATCCCGCTCTCAATCACCATCAGGTACTTGAAATCGTCGGGCACCTTGTGCTCCTCAAGAATCGGCTCCACAAGAGGAAAGAAAATATCGGCACGCTCCATCAGAACAGAAGAAAACCGCGACAGAGAAGCCAGTTCCCTGCGCAGCTTCCGCTGGCGGTCCATCGGGTCCAGATTGACATGCTGTCCGCAGAACAACAGCACATTGGGAGCGAGCAGGCTGTCCGCCACCTCAAACGCATTCAGCCCCTCATAAGCCGGAGTTCCGGGAACTTCTACTTCCGGAAGGGCACGGCGCGGCCTGCGGTCAGGTCCCTGCGCATCAACCATCCGGCAAGAAAACCAGCAGAGAAGCACGATAAGAATAAACTGTTTCATATATAACACCAGCTACAATACAAAAGACAAATGTAAAAATAAAACCACCTCTTCACACAAACAGCGGCAAGCCTGCACAAGAAAAGGAACCTCTCGCCCGAAAAAGACCGTCTTCAGGCTAAAGACATGCATCTTCAACCTGGAGATGTGTATCTTTAGCCTGAAGATTTATATCTCTAAGCTGGAGATACAGACCGTGCCGGCATCTGTCCGGCTTTTCTGCGGACAAGAAAAGATTTTCCGCCCGCACACGGCTCCTTTTCTTCCGCATCAAACACGGCATTAAAATTATAACATCCTCTCCAATCCGCGATACAGGTTTGGATGTTTTTAAATATTATTCTATCTTTGCCTCCGAAGAATAATCCGAGGATGAAAAAAAGTCTGAAAACATATATCCTGCTTTCAGTCAGCATACTGATGCTGGTGGCCGGTGCCTTCCCGCACCACCACCACAACGAGAGTCTGTGCCTGAACGAAGACATCGAAACCTGCACTCCCCCATCCCATTCTTCCGACAACGCCAAGCATCATCCGGGAGATGCCGACAATCACATGTGCGACACGACATGCATCACGCATTTCTCGTTTTCCACATCGCACCACCACACGGACTGCACTCCCTGCTACTCATTCTTCACCCTGATCTATTCTCTGTCCGGAATCATATCCGAAGGAACCGACGCGCCCGGCTCGTCCGATGAAATCGCCTACTATATAGAATCACTCCATGCCCGGCATTTCAGTGCCGTGCGCAACTTCCGTGCCCCTCCTTTCCAAGGATAAAGGCGGAGTCGTCTGACACTCCACAAACAACCGTTTGAATCAGAAAAAGAGAAACATTGCAACCCGGTTGTGACGCTTTCTCCCCAATTTTGTGGCACAGAAAAAAACATCACATGAAAAAACAGATCTATATCGGAGCATTCGCAATGCTCCTGCTGGGCGCATGCGACGCCCACCGTCATGGAAGTGAGGGGCACGACCATGAAATCGAAATGAAAGGAGAGCAGCACGCTCATTCCGACGAAATCATCCTTACTCCGGAAAAGGCGAAGGCTGCCGGAGTGAAAGTAAGCACAATCCGTCCGGACTCGTTTGCCGAAGTGATAACCACCGGCGGGCAAATCATGTCAGCGCAAGGAGAAGAAACCACCATTGTGGCCGGTACATCGGGGGTGGTGTCTTTCTCGCGTACGGTAACCGAAGGAATGCAGGCAGGCAAAGGCATGGAAATGATGAGCATCTCTGCCGAGCACCTGCAGGAAGGCGACCCCGTGGAACGGGCGAAAGTTGCTTACGAAAAAGCGAAAGACGAATACGAACGCGCCCGCAAGCTGTCGGAAAGCCGGATAGTCGCTCAAAAAGAGCTGAACGCCTTATATGAAACTTACGAAAACGCCCGCCTGGCATACGAGGCGCTCACACCGAGCAAGTCGGGAAAAGGAGCGGCGGTAAAATCCCCCATGAACGGATACGTAAAGTCGTGTCTGGTAAAAGAGGGCGACTATGTAACTACCGGACAGCCGCTGATGACCGTTTCACAAACTCGCCGGCTGATGCTGAAGGCTGAGGTGTCCGAACGCTACTATCCGGAGCTGGGCCGGATAAATTCTGCCAACATCAAGACACCCTACGACAACAAGGTATATCGGCTGAGCGAACTGAACGGACGTCTGCTTTCATACGGAAAAACCTCGGGCGACGCATCCTACTACATTCCTGTCACCTTCGAGTTCGACAACCGCGGCAATCTGATTCCCGGCTCGTTCGTAGAGGTCTATCTGCTGGCAGCAAAACGCCAGGGAGTGATATCCGTCCCCGTTTCGGCGCTCACAGAAGAGCAGGGGCTGAACTTTGTCTACATCCAGGTGGATGCAGAAGGATACAAAGCAGGAGGTCAAGCTCGGAGGAAATGACGGCACCCGTGTAGAAATCCTCTCCGGACTGAAAGGCGGGGAAAAAGTGGTAACCGAAGGAGCCGTCCACGTAAAACTGGCCGCAGCATCAAACGCTATCCCGGCGCATACGCACAATCATTAACCACGGACTGATAAAACAGAGAACTTATGCTGAATAAAATCATACACTTCTCATTGCAGAACCGGCTTCTGATTCTCGTTGCGTCGGTTCTGCTCCTGATAGGAGGGCTTTACACCACGATACACACCGAAGTCGACGTATTCCCCGACCTCAATGCTCCTACGGTGGTAGTAATGACAGAAGCGAACGGAATGGCAGCCGAAGAGGTGGAGCAGCTCGTAACTTTCCCGATAGAAACCGCGGTAAACGGCGCGACAAACGTGCGCCGTGTCCGCTCGTCTTCAACCGCCGGATTTTCAGTCGTATGGGTTGAATTCGATTGGGATACAGATATTTACCTGGCGCGACAGATCGTGTCCGAGAAACTGACCACGGTCGGCGAAAGCCTGCCGGACAATGTGGGGAATCCGACACTCGGCCCGCAGTCGTCCATCCTCGGCGAATTGCTGATAGTAGGGCTGACCGCCGATTCGACATCCATGCTCGACCTGCGCACACTGGCCGACTGGACCATCCGTCCCCGCCTGCTTTCCACCGGAGGCGTGGCGCAAGTAGCCGTACTGGGAGGAGATATAAAGGAATACCAGATACTCGTTCATCCGGAACGGATGAAGCACTACGGCGTGACATTGGGAGAAATCATGGACGTTACCCGCGGAATGAACCAGAATACCAGCGGAGGCGTAATCTATGAATACGGGAACGAATACATCGTGCGCGGAGTGATTTCCACCGATGACGTAAAAGAAATGGGACGCGCCGTCATCAAGACAGCAGGAGGCGCACCGGTCACTCTGGAAGATGTGGCCGATGTAAGGATCGGCGCCCAACAGCCCAAGCTGGGAGTGGCCTCAGAAAAAGGAAAGCCTGCCGTATTGATTACAGTAACCAAACAGCCGAACACAGGTACCATCGAACTGACCGAACGGCTGGAAGAATCGCTGAAAGATTTGCAGAAAAATCTCCCCGCCGACGTAAGAATCTCAACCGACACTTTCCGTCAGTCGCGGTTCATCGAAAGCTCCATCAGCAATGTGCAGAACTCCTTATACGAAGGAGCCATCTTTGTGGTTATCGTGCTTTTCCTTTTCCTTGCCAACGCACGCACCACCGTCATCTCACTGGTTACACTTCCCCTGTCGCTGCTGGTCACGATCCTTGTCCTGCACTATATGGGACTGAGCATCAACACCATGAGTCTGGGAGGTATGGCCATAGCCATCGGCTCGCTGGTGGACGATGCAATTGTAGACGTAGAAAATGTATGGAAACATCTGCGCGAAAACAGGATGCTTCCGCTTGCGGAAAGAAAACCCGTGCTCGAGGTTGTGTTCAACGCTTCGCGCGAGGTGCGTATGCCCATCCTGAACTCTACGCTGATCATCATCGTAAGCTTCGTCCCCCTGTTCTTCCTGAGCGGAATGGAAGGGCGTATGCTGATGCCGCTGGGAGTGGCTTTCATCGTTTCGCTCTTCGCCTCCACCATAGTGGCCCTCACGCTGACCCCTGTGCTTTGCAGCTACCTGCTGGGAGGACAGACCGGAAAAGAGGGCGGAGTGCCTAAAGAAGCATTCGTGGCCGTATGGATGAAAAAGCATTACGAACGCGCACTCCTTTGGGCATTGGGACACAAGAAAGGAGTCCTGGGAAGTGCGGCCGTATTGTTCGTGTCCGCCCTGTGCCTCTTTTTCACACTGGGACACAGCTTCCTTCCGGCATTCAACGAAGGCTCGTTCACCATCAATATCAGTTCCATGCCCGGAATATCTCTGGAAGAGTCGGACAAGATCGGACGGCAGGCAGAAGAACTCCTGCTTTCCATTCCGGAAATACAGACCGTCGCCAGAAAAACCGGACGCGCCGAACTCGACGAACATGCGCTGGGCGTGAACGTATCGGAAATCGAAGCTCCCTTTGAGCTGAAGGACCGTTCGCATCAGGAGCTATTGAACGAGGTGCGCAAAAAACTCTCGGTCATCTCCGGAGCAAACATCGAAATCGGCCAGCCTATCAGCCACCGCATCGATGCCATGCTGAGCGGTACGCAGGCAAGCATCGCCATCAAGCTTTTCGGCGATGACCTGAATCGGATGTTCGCTTTGGGAAACCAGATAAAGGAAGTCATCGCCGATGTAGAAGGGATTGCCGACCTGAACGTGGAACAGCAGATTGAGCGTCCGGAGCTGAAAATCATTCCCAAACGTGAGATGCTGGCAAAATACGGAATCTCACTTCCGCAGTTCAACGAATTCGTTACGGTCAACATGGCCGGAGAGGTGGTTTCCCAAGTGTACGAACAAGGAAAGTCATTCAATCTGGTGGTACGCTCAAGCGAATCCAACCGCGGGTCGATGGAACACATAAAGAATCTGATGATAGACGATGCCCAAGGACAGAAGATTCCGCTAAGCTATGTGGCCGACATAGAATCGTCTGCCGGACCGAACACCATCAACCGGGAAAACGTGAAACGCAAGATAGTCATTTCGGCCAACGCAAGCGGGCGCGACCTGCGGAGCGTGGTGAACGACATCCGAAAACGGGTGGACGAGAGTGTCCGTTTGCCCGAAGGATACCATGTGGAATACGGAGGGCAGTTTGAAAGCGAGCAATCGGCCAGCCGCACGCTGCTCCTCACATCGGCCATGAGCATCGCCGTGATCTTCCTGCTTCTCTATATGCAGTTCAAGAGCGGCGCGGAAAGCGGAGTAATCCTGCTCAACCTCCCGCTGGCTCTGATCGGAGGAGTGTTCACGCTGATCTTCACCACCGGAGAACTCAGCATCCCGGCCATCATCGGATTCATCTCTCTCTTCGGCATCGCCACACGAAACGGCATGCTCCTTATCAGCCACTACAAGCTGCTGAAGGAGGAACAGGGCATGGATCTGCGCGAATGCATCGTACACGGCTCGCTCGACCGGCTGAATCCGATCCTCATGACGGCGCTCTCATCGGCGCTCGCCCTGATTCCGCTGGCGTTGAGAGGCGACCTTCCGGGAAATGAAATCCAAAGCCCGATGGCGAAAGTCATCCTCGGCGGACTGCTGACATCCACATTCCTCAACGCATTTATCGTGCCCGTGGTATACGAACTGATGCACAACAACCATAAAAACAGAAAATCATGAAACTAAGATACATCCTATTGGCCGCATGTACCCTGGCCACGGCCGGCATGAGGTCGCAGAGCATAGAAGACGTACTCCGGCAGATCGAACGCAACAACAAGGAACTGCAGGCGCAGACTCAGGCAACGAATGCCGCCAAACTCGAAGTGCAGACCCAAAACAACCTGGAAGACCCTTCGGTGGAATACAGCCCTTTTTATACAAGGGGAATTACCGGAATGTCGAGTTCGGAGCTCGTGGTCACACAGGGATTTGACTTTCCTACCCTGTATGCGGCCCGTCGCCAGTCGGGAAAATGGAAGCAAGAATCTCTCGACCGCCAGCAACTCGCCTCACGCCGCGAAATCCTGCTCACGGCCAAGAATATCTGCCTTGACCTGATCATGCTCAACCAGCAGCAGAAGCTATTGGACGAACGGATGAGAAATGCCGACGAACTTCTTGAGCTGTTCGAGAAACGCCTTCAGGAAGGGGATGCAGGCATTCTGGAAGTAAACAAGATAAAGATGGAGCGGATGAATGTCCGGACCGAAGCGGCTCAGAACAATGCCGCACACCGCACGGCACTCCAGCAACTGCTCGCCATGAACGGGAACATGCCTCTGACATTCAGTTCGGACACTTACCCCGATGTGCAAGAACTGAAAGACTATAGCGCACTGTATGATGAAGTGATGCTGACGGATGCCGGACTTCTCGCAGCGGATGCCGACGCGCAGGCCGCTCAGGAAGAGTTGAAAGTGAACCGCCAGAGCTGGCTACCGAAAATAGAAGTGGGCTACCGGCGGAACACCTCGCTCGACGAAAAAAGCAACGGCTTCCTGATAGGCGGAAGCCTGCCCATCTTCTCCAACCGGAAAAAGGGAAAGATTGCCCGCGCCCAGGCACTCAGTGCCCGGCTCCGGCTGGACAACGCACGCCTGCAGGCAGAAGCCCAGACACAGAGCCTGTTCAACGAGATGCAGCAATTGCGCGAGGCGATGAAGGCCTACGATGTCGTTCTGATGCACAAGACACTGCGCCTGCTTCAAGATGCGGTACGGGCAGGACAGTTGTCTATCATCGACTTTTATGTAGAAGCCGATAACGTATACAAGAATCTGCAAGCCTATATGGAAGTGGAAAACCGCTACCAGAAGCTGATGGCGGAAATCTATAAGAACAGGCTGTAGCCACCTGCATCATAACCTGCGGAACCGGCCTCTCGACCTTACCGGTCCGACCGCCCATCTCCATCAAGATGAACGCCCGTTCCAACCCGGACAACGGCTCATCTTCGCGGAGATGGGCGGCGATTTCAAATCAGACAAGTTTTTACACAATCATGGCGGAATTTTATTAACTTTGCTCCGGACAAAATAAACAAGGAGAACATATGCCATTAAACTTACCAGATAGACTTCCGGCCATAGACCTTCTGAAAGAAGAAAACATTTTCGTCATCGATACGTCACGCGCCAAAACGCAGGATATCCGTCCGCTGAAAATCGTGATACTCAATCTGATGCCGCTCAAGATAACCACGGAAACAGACCTCATCCGCCTGCTCTCAAATTCGCCTCTCCAGATTGAGGTAAGCTTCATGAAACTGAAAAGCCATACGTCGAAGAATACGCCCATCGAACACATGAAAGCGTTCTACCGTGACTTTGAGGACATGAGCGACGAGAAGTTCGACGGAATGATCATCACGGGAGCGCCGGTGGAACATCTGGACTTCGAGGAGGTGAACTATTGGGACGAAATCCAGAAGATATTCAACTGGACCCGCACGCACGTCACCTCGACTCTCTACATCTGCTGGGCCGCCCAAGCCGGACTTTACCATCACTACGGCATCCCCAAATATCCGCTGGAGAAAAAAATGTTCGGAATATTCGAGCACCACGTGTGCGAAGGCTTTCAGAAACTGCCCATCTTCCGGGGATTCGACGACGTGTTTTTCGTGCCTCACAGCCGGCACACGGAAATCAGAAGAGAAGACATCGGAAAGAACCCGGCGCTGCAGATCATTTCCGAATCAGAAGATTCGGGAGTGCATATCGTGATGGCGCGCGGAGGACGCGAATTCTTCGTCACAGGGCACTCGGAATATGCTCCTTACACGCTGGACACGGAATACCGGCGCGATCTGGGAAAAGGCCTTCCGATAAACATGCCCCAAAACTATTACCGGGACAACGACCCGGAAAAAGGTCCGCTGGTACGCTGGCGAAGCACCGCCAACCTGCTCTTCTCCAACTGGCTGAACTATTACGTATACCAAGAAACTCCATACGACATCAATGAAATCAGATAACGCTCTTCCCCGTCCGATCGAACTGCTCGCGCCGGCCAAAAATCTGGAATGCGGAATCGAAGCCATCAATCACGGAGCGGATGCCGTATACATCGGCGCACCCCGCTTCGGGGCCAGAGCCGCAGCCGGAAACTCGCTCGAAGACATAGCCAGGCTGGTGCGGTATGCCAACCTGTTCGGGGCACGCATCTATGTCACCGTCAATACCATCCTCCGCGACGAGGAACTGGAGGATACGGAACGGATGATCGGCGAACTCTATCGCATCGGAGTCGACGCGCTGATTGTGCAGGACATGGGAATCACCCGGCTGGACATCCCACCCATTCCGCTTCATGCCAGCACGCAGACAGATAACCGGGACGTGCAGAAGGTACGTTTTCTTGCAGAAGCCGGATTCCGCCAGATTGTGCTGGCGCGGGAGCTGAGCATCGATGAAATCAGCGAAATCCACGAAGCATGCCCCGATGTCCTGCTCGAAGTTTTCATTCACGGGGCCTTGTGCGTAAGCTACAGCGGGCAATGCTATGTAAGCCAGGCATGTTACGGACGAAGCGCCAACCGGGGAGAATGCGCGCAGTTCTGCCGCCTTGGATTCGACATGATCGATGCCGACGGAAAGACTATAGCCCGCAACAAGCACCTGCTTTCGCTGAAAGACATGAACCAGAGCAGGAATCTGGAAGCCCTGCTTGATGCCGGAGCCTCATCGCTGAAGATAGAAGGAAGGCTGAAAGACGTATCTTACGTAAAAAACGTAACCGCCTATTACAGGCAGAAGCTTGATGCCATCTTCAAATACAGGAAAGAATACTGCCGGGCATCGTCCGGGACTGTCGAACTTACCTTCCGTCCGCAACTCGACAAGAGCTTTAACCGGGGGTTCACCGAATACTTCGCCCACGGACGCAATCCGGAGATATTCTCGTTCAACACGCCCAAATCGCTCGGTGAGGAAGTGGGAACCGTCAAGGAAATCAAAGGAAACTATCTGACCGTAGCCGGAACGAAATCTTTCAGCAACGGTGACGGCATCTGCTATCTTGACGAAAACGGAAAGCTCCAGGGCTTTCGCGTAAACCGGGCGGAAAACAACAGACTTTACCCACAGGAGATGCCTACCATACGTCCGAAAACGAAGCTTTACCGCAACCTCGACCAAAGCTTCGAGCGCATGCTGCAAAAGAAGTCAGCCGAGCGGAAAATCGCGGTAAACATATCGCTGGAAGAAAACAGCTTCGGATTCACGCTGGCTTTCTGCGATGAAAACAGCAACCGGGTTTGTGTAACCTTGCCGCAGGAAAAGACACCGGCACGCACACCTCAGGACGAAAACCAGCGGATGCAGCTGGCCAAGCTGGGCAATACGCCGTTTAAGGCAGAAAGCATCAGCCTGCAGCTTAGCGACAACTGGTTTATTCCTTCTTCCGCTTTGACCGAACTGCGCCGGCAGGCCGTAAATGCTCTTGCCAGCCTGCGCCATATCAATTACAGACAAGAACGGAACCGGATGCCCGAAACCCGCCATTCATTTCCCAAACAAGAGCTGACTTATCTGGGAAATGTCATGAATGCCCGTGCTGCAGCCTTCTATCACGACCACGGGGTGAAGCATATCGAACCTGCTCTTGAGAAGAAACAGCCCGAACATGCCATACTGATGTTCTGCAAGCATTGCCTGCGCTACAGCATGGGGTGGTGTCCCAAACACCATCAAGCCCGCTCCCCATTCCGCGAACCTTATTTTCTGGTCAGCTCAGACGGACGGAAATTCCGGCTGGAATTCGACTGTAAAATATGCCAGATGAAAGTGCTTGACGAAAAATAAACGATAAAAGAAATATGCGCCTGATCCATCATTTGTTCTGCCTCCTGCTTCTGTCATTTCTGGCAACAGCATGCCACTACTCTACTCAGCAGCAGTCCGCCAGCGGGAACGACTCGCTTCAAACTGCACATGAGCACCCCTATGCCTTGAACAGCAATTTCAAGGTAACGGCCGACACACTATGGCTGCACCGGCTTCCGTTCACCGATTCCCTTCCGGTAAAGGAGGGAGATGAGCTTGTAGTGGCAGAATTCGCTGTACATCCCCAAGACTCTGTCGACTCACTGTGGGTGAAGGTAGCGCGCGACCAGGAAACGATCGGATGGATACAGGAGAAAAATCTCCTCAAGCACATCGTACCCATTGATCCCATCTCTCAATGCATCAGTTTCTTCAGCAATTCACACACCTTGATATTTCTGCTGGTACTGGCAACATTCTTTCTGGCTTTCATCTACAGAGCCATACGGAAAAAGCAAATCAGACTGATCTGGCTGAACGATATAGACAGCATATTTCCTATCACCCTTTCGTGGCTGCTGGCAACGGCTGCGGTAATCTACAACAGCATCCAGCATTTTGTGCCTGAAACATGGGAGAAATACTATTATGCGCCAACTCTGAATCCGTTTGAACCGCCGGTCATACTCGGATTGTTCATTTTATGTATATGGTTCATCCTTCTGTTAGGCATCGCCTTGCTTGATGATCTTTTTCACCAGACAACGCTGGAAGTAGCCTTTTTCTACCTGATAGGGCTTGCCGCCTGCTGTATCATATTGTATCTCTTCTTTACCTACCTGTGGGTCTATGCATCTTACATTTGCTTTGCAGGGTATACAGTCTGGTGCATCAGACGCTTGAAAAAAGCCAACAGTTATCCGTATGCATGCGGATCGTGCGGAGCCAAAATGCGGTCGAAAGGAATCTGTCCGCATTGCGGCGCACTCAACGAATAAAAACGGCACACCAATCTCTCTGACAATTTCCGGACAGACAGACCAATATCGAGATGGATTCTGCAAAAACCGAAAAGTTTTCAGCTGAAAATTTGGTCATTTCAAATAAAACGTCTACCTTTGCACTCGCAATCAGGAAATGATAGCAAAAACAGGTTTGATTCGCTAGCTCAGTTGGTAGAGCACAACACTTTTAATGTTGGGGTCTTGGGTTCGAGCCCCAAGCGGATCACCAGAATATCAAGCGATTATCTAAAACAGGTAATCGCTTTTTTCGTGTTTATACGTTGGTTTTTAACGTCTGATGTAAACCAAGATGTAAACCAAGAATTCTCCGCAACTGTTCTCATGTCATTCTACATCTTTCATTCTTTAATAACCTATCAATATCTCCAGTTGTAAGATAAGGCAAACTTTGCTTGATTTTCTCAAAAGGCCATTCCCACCATTTTAGCGTTTTGAGTTTCTGTATCGTTTCTTCATCGAAACGCTTCCTTATCGGTCGGGCAGGAACACCGCCGACAATCGTATAAGGCGGCACATCTTTCGTAACAACGGAACGGGCGGCTATAATCGCCCCATTCCCGATGTGAACGCCAGCCATAATCACCGCTTCGTAGCCTATCACACATCGTTACCTATCACGATGTCGCCTTTGTTGTCCCAAGCTGTTGCCACGTCTGATTTTTCCAAGTCCCAATCCTCATAAAAGAGCGAGAAGGTGTAGGTGGATAGGGATTTCAAGGTATGGTTGGCACAGTTGAACAGGAATTTCGCGCCGCAGGCAATGGAACAGAACTTGCCGATTATCAGCCGCTCGTGGTTGATAGGATAATGGTAAAGCACATTGTTCCGCTCGAAAAGCACCGGGTCGGACACAAAATCATTATAGATGGTATAGTCGCCCACTTCGATAGATGGGTCTTTCACAACTGCATTCAAGTACACGGTCTGCGTGTCGCCTGTGCGTGGATATATCTTTTTCATCATAACATTCAGTTTTTAATAGCGTTTATATTTCAGATAAATGACAGATAACAAACCGAGTAATATCACATATAGGTATTCTGCTGTCCAATAAACGGACAATGATGTGCTGAAAACGCTTATGTTCCACAAATAAATCTGATAGGCTGCGATGGTTATCAATTGGAAAATAAATGTCATACGTGTAGCTCCCGTACCTGTTACTGCATTCATATAGACATAACCGGGCAGGGCAAAAGTATAGTTCAGCAGCATGACTACAAAGGGCAGATGGGCTATCTGCATCAGAACCGGGCTTTCCGTATAAATACCGATAATCGGACGATAGAAAATCACGGCAAGGATGACCAGCGGAAAGCCGATGGCATATCCCAAACGGACAACACAGTTACATAGCGGGATGACCTGTCTCTTTTGTCCGGCTCCCAACAAATTACTTACCAGCGAACCGGTAGTAGCCGCCAGCGAATTGACAATGACAAAGAACAAAGTAGAAATGCTGCGTATGACATTGGTGGCTGCCAGTTCCATCTCTCCCAAATGTTCAATAGATACGAAGAAAGCAAGCCACGATGCTACACCGATGAACGAGTGGAACATGCTCCAAACGGACACCCGGCAGACATGAAACAGTACAGCTTTGTCGAAGCTACAAGACAAGCCATAAAACCGTTTATCCATTTTACGTAAAGCGTAAATTGCCAATACCGCCAGCGAACACGCTTCGGCAAAAGATGATGCGATGGCTGCACCTGCTATCCCCATGTTCCAATGGAATATGAGCAGCCAGTTGCCCGGAATGTTTACCAATACGGCTGTCAAAGCCGCCACGTTCAAGGCTTTTGTACGGGTGATGCCGACCAAGAACGAGCGCAAGGCAAGGAATGGGAAAGAGAACAGCAATCCCCAAATGCGCCCGTCCAAATAATCAATCACGGCATGATAGACTTCCGCAGAAGTAATCAACCGGCTTAGAATAATCGGGGAAAACAGTTTGGAGAACAGACACAAAAAGACGGCAAGTCCCGACAGGAAAAACAATCCTTGAAAGAAAGCCTTTCCTGTTTCGGAATAATGCCGTTCGCCGTTGCGCCGTGCGATGACGACTTGCAAGCCCAAACTGAAACCGAAGCCGAGCATATAGATAGCCAGATACCAAATCCCGGCAAGGGCGGATGCGCCCAATTCTATTTCTCCCACATGCCCCAAGAAAATGGCATCGGTGATATTGATCAGTTGCTCGATAAGGATGCTCATCATTACGGGAAAGTTGATGAGCCAAATATTCTTATATGTATAGTTCATTGTTCAACTTAATATGATGCAACAAGTCCTGCTGCACAAGGCGGCATGACACATCGCATGATTATGAATTTGGAATAATGGCAAAACAAGAAAGGACAAACCGTTATAAGCCTGTCCGTTGCTGAATAGCTATGACTAAAATGCTATCCGTTAAGCGCAGCTATATGCACACTTGCCATTTCATATTGGTTGAACAATTCTATTTTTTCTGTTAGTTCTGCAAAGATAGCATTTGTTCTTGATTATACCTTTAAATTCTCAATTTCTTTTTGTAGGTTTTCCAAAAAACGGGAAGCATGTGCGCCATCCATCTGTGTATGGTGGAACTGAAAGGAAACAGTCAATGTCCGTTTCCACCAATGCCGTTTGTATTTGCCCCAAATCAGAAACGGATTATTGAACACACCGCTATACATACCTACCGCCCCGTCTATCTCGTATTGTGCAAGGGCAGACGTACCAATCACCATGCTATTCGTCAAATCGTGGTTTTGGCAGCTTTCGGAAACTTGCTTCGTCAGCCTTAGGTAATCCGCATTGAACTGCTGCAAATTATCGGAGAAAGGGACATCGCAGGAACTGACTTCACCCTCCTGATTGGCAACAATGGTGCAGACGGCAAGATTGTCGTATTGCATTAACTTCTTGCCGACAGGCAGCATATAGAACTCTTTGGTATTGCTTGCCGCCTTTCCGACACACCAGCACATCAGCATATTGAATTTTAACCCTGTCCGTTTGCTGATACGGACAAGGCGGGTTACATCTACCGTCTTGAAAAAGGTGAGCATGGGCATGGGCGCATCCATCCACATTTCAAATGCGTAGGCACGGGTCGTTTCTTTTGGATTTACTTCTTTCATTCTATCGTTTATTTTTAGTTGAATAAGCGCAAAGGTAAGTCGGTTATCAAACTACAGATAGAATAAAAGGGACATTATATAGGGTTGTTGAACAAATCGGAATAAGGTTTGCATACATTCAGCAAAGACAATGGTGTATAACCGCTGAATTGTTTAAACTCCCGGATAAAATGCGACTGGTCAGCGTAACCGCATTGATATGCCAGCTGAGCCTGATTTGCATCTTCCGGATAATGCTGCAACAGTTTCAATGATTTCTGGAAACGGACTATTCTTGCATATTCTTTAGGATTCGCACCTACCAGTTCTTTAAACAGACGCTCAAACTGTTTCTTGCTTAAACAGGCAATAGAAGTCAATTCCTTGACAGAAGTTTCCGGCATTATGAGCAGTTGTCTTATAACGGCAGTTATTCTTTTGATGTTGTATTCTGTTTTTAAGGTCAATGCACCTGCTATTTGGGATAACAGCCATTGCTCTATTGCGCCAATACATAAACTTGTATTTTCGCAGTCGAAGATTTGTGCAGCCAGTCGTTTCAAATGCTTGTTTTCAAGGTCATAACCGGAAACCTCTTGATTGTGCAATAAGGATATGGGCAAATTCAAGAAGGCTTTCAGGGCGTATGGCTGAAATACAGCAACTATCATTTCCACATTATCATCCGCATATAAATGTGAATGATAATTTACCTGACCGCTAACGGTAAATTCTGATTGAGAGACTCCCAGTTCCGGGATATAAAGCGGTGTTTGTTTATGGAAAATGATTTGAGGACAACCAATAGGAAAAGTAAGGGAATTCAGCGGTTGATCGCTTTTGAATACCCAATAATACCTGACGTAAGGTTGTAACTCCTTGCAAGGCTTGTAAAATCTGAAATCCTCTTGAATCATTTTACAAAGGTAAGGCTTTTTGCCGTTTCTTATTGATCACAAGCAAAAATATAGCTGCAAACGAAACATTTCGTTTCCTCCCTTGCACATTAAAGATTTTCTTGATAACTTGCCACAGCGTTTCTTTTAATTCCGCTGAATACATAATTATTCAAGTCTGCAAGCTGGGAATAATCATTTCACGGAAAGAGGAAACACTCCTTTTATTTTTAAACTTTAATTTTTAAACGACAGTTTCTAATTGCTCATGAAAAAAGTTTTTCCATTCGCTTTATTCCTATTCTCCACATTAGCAACATGGGGAGCAGATACCTTACTGGTAAAATCGCCACAAATACCAATACTCATCGAAAGACACGACAACGTTTTGTTTTATATGCGCCTCACATCAACTGGAACAAAGGTGTTAGACAACATTAGCGTAAACTTCGCGAAGGACGCAGATATCAACAAAATAAAATCGATAAAACTATATTATGCCGGAACAGAAGCACTGCAAGACAGAAACAAAGGAAGATTTGCTCCTGTCAAATACATTTCGAGCAACAATCCCGGGAAAACACTTGCCGCCAATCCTTCTTACTCCATTAAAAAATCGGAGTCTGAAGTTGTAGAAAGCACCATAAAACTTGATGGCAAACAAAAATTATACCCCGGAATAAATTACTTTTGGGTAAGCATAGAAATGAAAGACGATGCACCTATAAGTACCACACTAGCCGCTTCTCTCATTTCAGCCGAAGCCGACGGCAAACCTCTGCCTGTAAAAACTGTTTCAGGCGATACCACCGTCCGCAGAATGGGTATAGGTGTACGTCATGCAGGCGATAACGGTTCGGCAGCATTCCGAATTCCCGGATTAGTAACAACCAATAAAGGCACGCTTTTAGGTGTATACGATGTACGTTATAACAACAGCGCGGATCTGCAAGAACATATTGACATCGGTTTGAGCCGAAGCACAGACGGTGGCAGAACATGGGAAAAAATGCGTTTGCCCCTGTCATTTGGCGAATACGACGGACTGCCCTCGGCGCAAAACGGGGTTGGCGACCCGTCGATTCTAGTCGATACAAAAACAAATACGGTCTGGATTGTAGCAGCATGGACACACGGAATGGGAAACCAACGTGCATGGTGGAGTTCACAACCCGGCATGAACTTAAACCATACGGCACAATTAGTCATGACAAAGAGTACAGATGACGGCAAAACATGGTCGGCTCCCATCAACATTACCGAGCAGGTCAAACTCCCGGAGTGGCATTTCTTATTGCAAGGTCCCGGACGTGGAATCACCATGCAAGACGGCACATTGGTATTCCCCATCCAATACATCGACAAAACACGCATTCCGAATGCCGGAATCATGTACAGCAAAGACAGAGGAGAAACATGGCATATTCATAACCTTGCCCGCACCAACACGACAGAAGCACAAGTGGCAGAAGTCACACCGGGCACGCTCATGCTCAACATGCGAGACAACCGGGGAGGAAGCCGTGCCGTATATACCACGACCGATTTGGGTGTGACGTGGAAAGAACATGAATCGTCGCGCACGGCACTGATTGAGCCCGTATGTATGGCAAGTCTCATCAGCGTAAAAGCCGAAGACAATGTGCTGGGCAAAGACTTGCTGATTTTCTCAAACCCCAATACCACCAATGCCCGAAGAAACATGACTATCAAAATAAGTACCGACGGTGGAAAGACGTGGAGTCCGGAACATCAGCTTCTGTTAGATGAAGAAGACAACTGGGGGTATTCATGCCTCACAATGATTGACAAAGAAACAATAGGAATATTGTACGAAAGCAGTGTGGCACACATGACTTTCCAAAGTATAAAACTGAAAGACATCATACCATAATAGGCTCTTGTGATTAAGATTTCAGCAGATGCCGGACGAAACATAGGTTCTTAAACCTCGGGCTGTTGATGACTTAAACACCGAAAAGCCGAAGTCCCCGTTTCCTTCTGAATAGACGAAAGGAAACGGGGACTTCTATAAAAAACTCACAGATCATTTATAAAAACTTTTCTCAAAAGCAGAAAAAGACTCTTTCCGGAGCACGCACCGCTTCCACCAAGCATAAAGGAACCCCGTTCCATACCCGGTAAGCTGGACAAAAGCGGCTCCAACCGAAAGGATACCTATCCACAAGCTCTTGTTCCGTACGGAAGAGTCCAGAAAAATCACCAATGCGAAAAACAGAAGAAGAAGCAGACTCCACGGACAGATGAGAGCAGCAAGCAGCACCAGCACCACTCCGACCGTAAAAACAGCCGGAAGCAAATGCACCAACTTCAGAGATTCTGGATATTTCTTGTAAAGATTGATGCGCGCAATGCCTGAATTATGCACCTGCTTGAAGAACTTGCGAAAATCTGTACGACGTTTGTGCCAGACCCATGCTCCGGGAAACAAGCGGCATCTGCAATTGTTCTTGAAAATACGGATACTGAAATCAATGTCCTCTCCAAAACGCATATCAGAAAAACCTCCCAAGGATCGGTACACATCGGATCTCACCCCCATATTGAAGCTCCTCGGATAGAACTTGTCCATTTTTTTCTTTCCCCCGCGAATGCCGCCAGTAGTAAAAAAGGAGGTCATGGCATAGTTGATAGCTTTCTGCACGGGAGTGAACGAAGCATGTGCGCGGTCAGGTCCCCCGAAAGCGTCAGCCGGTTCCTTCTCCAATTCGATCTCAACCGCCTGAAGATATCCTTCCGGCAAAATACAATCAGAATCCAGTATGATAAGATATGCTCCTTTGCTACGCTCTGCACCGTAATTGCGGGTTTTTCCCGGCCCGGAATTCAGCTTGGTGTAATAACGTATATCCATCACGGGCAAATACTTGTCAACTACAGCCTTGCATGGCACTGAAGATCCATCCTCCACCACCACCACTTCAAAATCCTTGAATGTTTGGCGCGAAAGGCTTTCAAGAAGCTCGTCAACCTCTTCGGGACGGTTATATACGGGAATAATTATGGAATACTTCGGATTCATTGTATCAATCCTTTTCTATCAATACCGTTGCGTATGCGGAGATACCTTCTTCACGCCCGGTAAAACCTAATTTTTCTGTAGTGGTGGCTTTGACAGACACATCATCTGCCTCCACTCCCATCACCTCGGCAAGAATGTTCTGCATAGCGGGAATATGCGCCTTCAGTTTAGGACGTTCGGCACACACCGTTGCATCGACATTTCCTACCCGATAGCCTTTCCCCGCTATCAAAGCGACGGTTTTCTTCAAAAAGAATCTTGCTGTCTATATTTTCAAACTCCGAGGAATTGTCGGGAAAATGATAGCCTATGTCACGCATATTGGCAGCTCCCAACAGGGCATCGCAAATGGCATGAATCAGCACATCGGCATCCGAATGTCCCAAGAGTCCCTTTTCATGTTCCAGCCTGATACCTCCCAGCCACAAATCACGTCCCGGCACCAGCCGATGGACATCGAAACCAAATCCAACTCTTATCTTCATCGTATATTGAAATCTAATACTTTTTCATCTTCCAGATAACCTTCCAAGTGATTCCCAATCTGCACCGGCCCCACTCCGACCGGGGTTCCCGTATAAAGCAGGTCACCGATTTTCAACGTGCAGAACTGACTTACATAAGCAATAATCCGGTCTACATTGAAAATCATATCGCATGTATTTCCCTGCTGAACCGTTTTTCCGTCAATATCCAAACGGAAACGGATGTTCTGAATATCAGCAAACCGCTCAACAGGAATCCACTCACCAATAGCAGCAGAATTGTCAAACCCTTTGCAGAGCTCCCAAGGTTTCCCTTCTGCACGGAACTTCTGCTGAAGATCCCGTGCGGTGAAATCAATGCCGACGGTCACTGCATCATAATAGCGGCGGGCGAAACGCTCCGAAATATTCTTGCCTAAACGGCTGATACGCACTACAAGTTCCGTTTCATAATCCACCTGCCCGCAGAAGTCGGGAATGAAAAAGGGCTTTCCGTCTTTCAGAATGGCCGAATCAGGTTTCATAAAAATTACCGGATCCTCCGGCACTGGTTCTCCGGCATGCAACTCCTCGCAATGGAGTCTGTAGTTCATGCCTACAGCTATTATCTTCATTGATCTATTTCTTTACAAGTTCGTTCAAACGATTAAACATCACGGCCAGATGCGCGTAAAGCGAAGTGTTCTGCACCACAATGGTTTCGGGCACACGGATACGGAACGGCGTAAAGTTCCACACGGCCTTGATTCCGCCTGCCACCATCTTGTCTGTTATCTCCTGAGCAATATTTATGGGCACGGTAAGCACTCCGATTTTCACTTTGTCCTTTTCCATCCGCTCCTCAAACTCATCGGTATGATAAATGGGAATACCGTTTATTTCCGTCCCCACCAGTTCCGGATTGACATCGAATGCCCCCACTATTTTCAAGCCAAAATGCGACAAGCCCGAATCGCGGAGCAAAGCACCTCCCAAACTTCCCACACCGAAAAGATAAGCCCGATGCATGTTGGTGAAGCCAAGAAAATCTTCCAGTACGCTGACCAGCCTGTCTATTTCATATCCTACCCTCGTGCGACCGGCAATATTCACATACGAAAGGTCCTTCGCTATCTGCGAGGCATCGATATTGATCTGACGAGAAATCTGTGTGGACGAAACATACCTTTCCCCTCTCTCTTTCATCAGCTTTGCATTCGAAAGATACCACGGAAGCCTGCGCAATGTGGGCTCAGGTATTTTCCCGTTATTCTTATTTACTCGTTCTGCCATCGATGCATCTATTTTCATAACAAATCATTGCAAAAATACGTTTTTCTGAGCAAATCAATAAACGAATAATGAAAAATGTTCTTACCTTTGAAACTCTTTAAAGATTATTTGGCATGAAAAAGAATGACTGGAAAGACCGGCTGAACATCGTATATTCAACCAATCCTGATTTCCGCTACGATGACGGAGCGGAAGAGGAGGAAGAAACTCCCGAAAAAAACAGGCAAAGACTGAGAGTCAGCATCGAAAAGAAGGGAAGAGGAGGAAAAACCGTAACCGTGGTATCCGGATTCACCGGACGGGAAGACGATCTGAAAGAACTCGGCAGGCTGCTGAAGACTAAATGCGGAGTGGGAGGTTCCGTAAAAGACGGAGAAATCTTGATTCAAGGCGAACTGAAACAACGGGTCATTGAGATTCTGAAAACAGACGGATACACTCAAACGAAGTGACAGAGCCAACAAGAAAATGATTGGCCGTTGCGTGTGCTTCACCGCCAACAGCCAATCATCAATTCTCAATTGCATATCAATTGCCGACCACTTCCTTAAGCAATGCGGCGAGTTCCTTCACCTTCTCCGGATATTTGTCGGCCACATCATTCTTTTCCGACGGATCTTCCTTCAGATTATACAATTGCGGTTTCGGACTATGTCCAAGTTCCGTCTTAGTCCAGGTTTCATATTTACGCTTGTCACTCGGCTCAAAATATTTCCACCCGTCCTTGATAATAGCCAACGTGTTGTCCAGGTTCTGCTCTACAACGTATTCGCGGTCTGCCTGATCCTCGCCCAACAATTCCTTTGCACGCGCATGGCTGTCGAATGCCACACCGTCCTGCAATGGCACACCGAGAATTTCGGCCATTGACGCGAACACATCAATCTGCGAGAAGAGTCCTTCCTGCTTGCCGGGATTCGTGATGCGTGCCGGCCAGCGTACGATGAACGGGATACGTGTTCCGGCTTCGTAAAGACTGTATTTGCCTCCGCGATAGATGCCCATCGGCGTATGTCCGTTCAGCATTTCCCTAGCCTGGTCCTGATACCCATCATCGATAACCGGACCGTTGTCGCTTGTAAAGATAAAGAGAGTGTTGTCGGCTATGCCCAAACTATCGAGCGTGTGCATGATTTCGCCGATTGTCCAGTCAAGCTGAAGAATCACGTCACCGCGTGTTCCCAAGCCGCTCTTTCCTGCAAAACGCGGATGAGGTATGCGCGGAACATGGATGTCCTGAGTTCCCATATAGAGGAAGAAAGTTGTATCCGCCGATTCGCAAATAAAGTTTTTAGCCTTGGCGGTAATCACATCGGCAATCTCCTCATCATTCCACAAAGCCGACTTTCCACCTGTCATCCATCCGATACGCGGGATGCCGTTAATAATGGTGTTGTTGTGTCCCTGACTTGGCTTCAGCTTCACCAGTTCCGGATTTTCCTTTCCGGTTGGCCAGTCACCCACCTTATGGTCATAGCTCACCGTTATCGGATCCGAAGGATCAAGCCCTGCCACACGTCCGTTTTCCACAAATACACAGGGAACGCGATCCACTGTAGCCGGAATGATGAATTCATAGTCAAATCCGATGCTCTGCGTATTCGGTTTGATGAGTCCGTTGAAGTTCGTACCGCCAACAGGTCCCAATCCCAAATGCCATTTACCTACAGCAGCAGTACGGTAACCAGCCTCATGGAACATATCGGCCAATGTGACGCAGGTTGTATCAATAATCAGTTCCGAGTTTCCGGGAGCGATGCCTGTATTTTCTTTCCTCCAAGGATAAGTACCTGTCAACATTCCGTATCTCGAAGGAGTACTTGTAGCTGAAGTGGCATACGCATTCGTAAACAGAAGCCCCTGGTTCGCCAGGCTGTCGATGTTGGGGGTAGAAATCTTAGTAGCTCCATAGCAACTCAAATCGCCGATTCCCAGATCATCCGAATAAATGAAAATAACATTCGGACGTTTCAAGTCAACGGTCTGTTCTTTTTGGGCTTGTGGTCCACATCCCGTAAGAGCCGCAAGACCGGACATTGCAGAAATGCCCAACAATAAGTTTTGTTTCATAAATATAAAGGTTTAAAATGTAAAAGTTCTGCTTTCCCGCTTCAGACGTTTATTGGTCTTGCCCGGTGCGGTAGGCCATCGGCGTCACCAGATAAGCCTTCTTGAACACTTTGCTGAAATAGCGCGGCGAACTGAACCCGGTCTGGTCTGAAATCTGAGTAATATTCAATTCCGGACTGTTCTTCAGCAGGCAGGCAGCCTTTTTCAGGCGGAGTGTAATGAAGAAGTCGTTCGGAGTCTGTCCTGTAATGGCCTTAATTTTCGCATACATGCGCGTACGCGACACAAGCATCTGCTGGGCAAGCATATCGATGGTAAAAGCCGAATCATCAAGATGTTTCTCAAAAATGGTTATCACTTCATCCAGAAACTTCTTGTCCAACGGGTTGGTTGCCAGCACCGGAGTTTCTGCGGCGGGCTGCTTAGTAAAATACTCCTGAAGTTTCCTCCGGTTGTTTACAAGGTTGTTGCATCGAAGTATCAGCAATCTGGAGTCAAAAGGCTTAGTGATATAATCGTCGGCTCCAATCTTCAGGCTTTCAAGGTTTTGTTCTACCTCTGTGCGTGCCGTAAGCAGAACAACGGGAATATGGCAGGTGTCAAGATTTCCCTTAAGCTCCTTCACCAGTTCGATACCCGACATGCGCGGCATCAGCACGTCGCTCAGCACAATCTGAGGCGGATTCTCTTTCACTTTTTCCAAAGCTTCCATACCGTCCGAAGCCAAAGCGACATCGTAGATGCTTTCAAACAGGCCGGCAAGCATCTTGCGTATCGACTCATTGTCCTCGACAATCAGCATATGCGGACGCGACCCGTCACTGTTGGGCATTACTCCAGCTTTCAGCACTTCCACCTGTTCCGGATTCAGACTGTATTTCGGGCCGTCTACCGTCATCTGCCGGATTACGGCATGTTCTGACGTTTCGATTATTTCGTCCGGCTCATACATGTCATTTCCCTCCGGAATCCATACGGTAAACTTCGCGCCTTTGCCTTCGGTACTCTCTACATTGATCTGCCCGTGATGCAGCTCCACAATACCTTTTGTCAACGCCAGACCGATTCCTGTTCCTGCATTGATTTCCGTATCTTCCGTACTTTGATAGAAACGGAGAAATATCTTTCCGATGTCTTTGGGCGAGATTCCCGAGCCCGTATCTTCTACTGAAAACCAGGCTTTCCCGTCGGTTCTCCATACACGCAATGTCACGCGGCCCTCAGGCAACACGTGCTTGATGGCATTCGACAACAGATTATTGATCACCTTGCGCATCTGCTGCCAGTCAAACCACACTTCAATATCATCGCATTCAGAAACAAACTCAAGAAAGATTTTCTTGCTCTCGGCATACGGCTGGAAAAGCAAGTAAGTTTCGTTCAGGAAATAAACCAGATTCATCCGGCTAACCTTCAGCTTCATCTTGCCCTGTTCCTGCTTGCGGAAATCCAGCAGTTCACTGATAAGCTCCTTCAGCTGCACGCTGCTCTGATAGGCCAAAAGCACCTTCGAATAAACCGAAGGAAGAATCTGAGGCATTTGCATCAGCCTTTCAAGCTGACCGATGATCAGCGTAAGCGGAGTGCGGAATTCATGTGATATGCTGGTAAAGAACCGGAGCTTCGCCTGATTCAACCGCTCTATGTCCTGCAAGTGACGCTGCTCGTATGCCAGCGATGCCTGGAGCTTGACACGGGTCTGGTACATGCGCATCAGATACCACAAGATACCGCCCGCCAAAAGCACATAAATTATATACGCCCACCAGGTGGCATAGAAAGGAGGCTTGACCACAATCTTCATCGTTATCGGTTTGCTGAGTGTGAGCGGGTTGGCCGAACGCACGCACAAAGTATAGGTTCCCGGATTCAAGTTCGTGTAGGTGATTACAGGCTGTTCGCGTACCGGAGTCCATTCTTCCGAAAAGCCTTCGAGCTTGTATTCAATCTGCTCCCTGTTTTCGGGAACATAGTTTGAAGCGGAAAAATACAGGCTGAACATATTCTGATCAGCTTTCAGCGTGATCTCGGAAGTATAATTCAGCGCATCTGCAAGCAACCCGGTCTTGTCGCCCGGCAAAATCTCCTTTCCGTTCACAATCAGTTTTGACCAAACCAGGGTATATGGCAGAGGACTACGGTCCAGCCCCTTCAACGGAAACATGACCATACCCGTCATTCCTCCCAAAAAGACTTCCTTCTCTTTCGAAACGAACAATGCGTTTTCGTTGACTGCCGACAGCGGGAAACCGTTTTCAGCCACATAGTTGCGCACTCTTTCGGTGGCAGGCTCAAAGCGCGAAAAGCCACAGTTGGTTATCAGAAGCAGCTCTCTGTCGTCGTTTTCGCAAATCTTATAAATGCAATCACCCGAAAGCCCGTTGCGTACGGCGTCGAAGTTTCGGAATGTCCCGTCAGACTGGTCCAGACAGTCCAGCCCGCTTCCTGAAGTGGCGAACCATATCCGGTTTGCATGGTCACAGAAAATGCTGTTCACGTTGCTGTTGCTCACTCCCGGCTGTCCTTCTCTATAAGGATAATGCACCAGCCTGTCAGTCTTGAAATTATAGGAAAAGGCACCTTCGCCCGTAACGGCCATCCACAGCACGCCTGTCCGGTCAAGTTCCAAATCAGCAACCATCCGGATTTTATCGCCTTCAGGACTCTCGCCGAACAGTTGCCGGCATTTCCCCGTGGCTTTCGACAGCAGGCAGACCCCCTGCTGGGTGGCCACAACCAGGCTATCTCCGTATGGCAAAATATCACGGACAATGTCAGAAGGAATGGTTGCAGGATTGCCCGCCTCGTGACGATAGGCAAAGAACCTTCCGCTGCGGATATCCAGCCTGTTCAGCCCGCCCAGATGAAGCCCCAGCCATATTTGGTCAGTGCCTTCATCATACCAGATTGCTTTCACATTATTGTGGGATATGCTGTTGGCTGATGCCGAATGAACATACCAGCGAAACTTTCCCGTTTGCCGGTCAAGCATGTTCAGGCCGCCTCCTTCTGTACAGATCCATATGTTCCCCCGCTTATCTTCCAGCATGTTGCCGACAATCGGACTGCTCAGCCCGTCGGCTTCGTGAGCCGCCTTCCCGAAAACGGTATAGACGGCATATTCAGGATTGAAATAGTTCACTCCGCCAAAATACGTTCCGGTCCAGATGGTTCCCTGCGCGTCTTTCACCATACACCACACCGATTCATGCGACAGCCCGTAAGGCGCACGACCAGCCTGATAGTGATGAAAGGCCACTTCCTCGTCAGGATGCAGACAGTCAAGCCCTTCGGCAGTTCCTATCCACAGATTTCCCTTGTTATCTTCACAGAAGCAGCGCACAAAGTTGGAAGAAAGCCCGTTGTGTCCGGTTCTCAGATTATCCCAGTCCCCTTTGGGCGACTTCCGGTAAGCCCCGTTTTCCCAAGTCCCGACCCACAGCCTTCCCGCTGTATCCTCAAAAATGCTGGAAATCCGTCCACCCTTGATTTCGTGCGAAAGCACCTTTCCGGCAGACAGGCAGAAAAGTCCATGAGCCTCCGTCCCCATCCATAAATTCCCTTGCGAATCAATGCGCAGAGCCGTCAGGCGTTCGCTTCCCGAAGGCAGAGTATAAAACAATTCCATCTCACCTTTTCCTTCATCGTAGCGGAACAGGCGCTCGTCGCACCCCACATACAACCCGCCGTGATACAGCACTGCCGATACCTGTCCCCGATAAACCACCGAGAATCTCCCCGTCTGCATGTCAAAGCGGGCCAGCCCGTCCACACAAAGCAGATAAAGATGGCCCTTGCGGTCGCCGGTCACTTTCAGCACCTGGTTTGAAAAAAGACTGTAGGGATTGTCCTTTTCCATCCGGAAAACCTTAATGCCGTTCCCGTCGTAGCGGTTCAGCCCCTCACGGGTACCAATCCACACAAGACCATTCTCGTCAACATACACGTCATTAACAGACACTTGCGACAGCCCGTCTTCCGTAGAAAGACGGTTGAATGTCACGTCATGCGCTTCCGCAGCCACAAAAGGCAAGACAGCACAAAAGAGAACGGCATATATGAAACGATAGATAAGGCCCATCAAAAAGTCAGTGAAAAAAGTTCAACTACAACAATGCGAAAATAAGAAAAAAATTCGGAACTGCCAAATTCACCATGAAACGACATGCCGCGGCCTTCTCCAGGTTCAGGTGAACGAAAACCGTTATCAAACAATTTACTATCTAAAAAGGCGGAAGGCCAGCCGCAACAACCGTAACGGCCGAAGGAATCACGATGCAAAGCTCGCGGCTCATCTTCCTCAATCTGACGGCTCATTCCGCACAACCTGAACGCCCAACTTCCGCAAGCTGACCCGGCAAACATTTCCGCCGGCAAGAGATTGCCATCGGCAAGCGCGGCATCCTCTTGCACATTTAAAAAGTTTTGCTTATCTTTGAACCTGAACGAAAACATCACCTTTTTATATGGAAAGCACAGCCCGAAACACATTTATACCTTTTTTATGGACGATTTTATCCCCCGTCCTCCCGTAAATAAGCCTACCTTTGACCAAACGAGAAATATTAATCAAAATTAATACCTTATGAAGATTAAAAACCATTTAGGAATCGCCGCTCTGGCAGCTGTCGCACTTGCCGCCTGCCAGCCGAAACAGGAAGCAAAACCCGACTTCCTGACTGAAGAGATCAACAACATCGTAGCTCAGCACACAATCCAGACTGACATCATCGAAAAAAGCGGGAAGTGCCTGAATCCCCGTACGCTCGACACGCTCGGAAACATCGTTTATGTCCCCATCGACGACTGGACAAGCGGATTCTTCCCCGGAAGCATGTGGCTGGACTATGACTTGACAAAGGACGAAAAATGGAAAAATCTCGCTGAAAAATATACGGAGGCGCTCGACTCGGTAAAATACTTGAAGTGGCACCACGACGTGGGCTTCATGATCGGATGCAGCTATCTGACCGGTTACCGTCTGTGCGGACAGCCCGAATATAAGGATGTCATCGTAGAAGCAGCAAAATCACTCTCCACCCGCTTCCGTCCGAACGCAGGCGTCATCCAGTCATGGGATGCCGACAGAGGATGGCAAGGAAAACGCGGATGGGAATGCCCGGTTATCATCGACAACATGATGAATCTGGAACTGCTGTTCGAAGCAACCCGTCTGTCGGGCGACTCTACGTTCCACAAGATTGCGGTTTCTCATGCCGACCAGACCATGAAGAACCATTTCCGCGCAGACAACAGCTGCTATCACGTGGTTGACTACGCACTGAAAGACGGAAGCGTAAGAAGCCGCCAGACAGCACAAGGCTATGCGCACGAGTCAGCATGGGCTCGCGGACAAGCATGGGCCATCTACGGATTCACCACCTGCTACCGGTATACCCACGACCAGCGTTATCTCGACCAGGCTGAAAAGACGCTGAACTTCTACCTCACCGACAAGAACCTCCCGAAGGATCTGATTCCTTACTGGGACTTCGACGCTCCGAAGATTCCGAACGAGCCGAGAGATGTTTCAGCAGCTGCCTGCATCGCTTCGGCATTGTATGAAATGGACGGCTATTGCCAGGGAAAGAACTACAAAGCGCTGGCTGACACAATTGTAACTCATCTGGCCGGACCGGACTATAAAGCCAAAGTGGGCGAAAACGGAAACTTCATCCTGATGCACTCGGTAGGAAGCATTCCTCACGGACAGGAAATCGACGTTCCGCTGAACTATGCAGACTACTATTACGAAGAGGCACTGATACGCAAGAGAGATCTTGAAAACAACCAGCCATTCTCTTTCGTAACAGAAAAAGACTCTGTTCAGTAACATTCTCCTGCAACACGCAGTAAATCAGGAACGAAGACACAAAGACACAGAATCATACATCTTTCTCTGTGCCTTTGTGTCTTTGCATTAAAAATAAATTCAATCTATCAAACCACCATGAAACATCTGTCATACACACTGCTGGGAGGAGCCGGACTGCTCGCTCTGGCAGCATGCGGAAGTTCACAAAAAACAGTGGAACAGACGCAACCCAACGTAATTTACGTGTTCCCAGACCAGTTCCGGAACATGGCTCTCGGCATCTGGAACGAACCGGAATTCAAAGAATACGTGCGCTTTGAGGGCGACCCGACCCATACTCCAAACCTCAACCGGTTCGCAAAAGAATCGCTCGTGCTTTCCTCAGCCATGAGCAACTGCCCTCTGAGCAGCCCCCACCGAGGCTCTCTGCTTACCGGAATGTATCCCAACAAGAGCGGAATCCCTTTGAACTGCAACTCCGACCGGCCGATCAGCTCACTCCGCACTGACGTGGAATGTGTGAGCGACGTGTTCAGCAAGAACGGATACGAATGCGCCTATTTCGGAAAACTGCATGCTGACTTCCCCACTCCCAACGATCCGGCTAATCCGGGACACTACGTGGAAGACAGAAACCCGGCATGGGATGCCTATACCCCGAAGGAACGCCGGCACGGCTTCAACTACTGGTATTCTTACGGCACTTTCGACGAGCACAAGAATCCGCACTACTGGGATACGGAAGGCAAACGGCATGACCCGAAAGAATGGTCGCCCATCCACGAGGCGAAACAGGTAATATCTTACCTGAAAAACGAAAACGGACAACGCGATGCCAGCAAACCGTTCTTCATCATGGTCGGGATGAACCCTCCCCACAGCCCTTACCGCTCGCTCGACGACTGTATGGAAGAAGATTTCAATCTTTACAAAAATCTGCCTACCGACAGCCTGCTCATACGCCCAAATGCCGACAAGAAACGTGCGAAGGCAGCCTCGGCTTCCTATTATTTTGCTTCGGTAACCGGCGTGGACCGCGCGTTCGGACAAATTCTGGACTGCCTGAAAGAGCTGAATCTTGATGAAAACACGATTGTGGTGTTCGCTTCCGATCATGGAGAAACCATGTGCAGCCAATTTACCGACGATCCGAAAAATTCACCGTATGCCGAATCCATGAACATTCCGTTCATCGTGCGCTATCCGGGGCATATCCGTCCGCACGTAGACAGCCTGCTGCTCTCATCACCGGACATCATGCCGACACTGCTCGGACTCTGCAAGCTGGATAAGGACATTCCCGCCACCGTACAGGGAAGCAACTACGCTCCGCTTTTCTTCGAAGACTCTACAAACGTAATCGCCCGACCGACCGGTGCCGTTTATATCCAGAACATCGACGGTGACAAGGACAAAGACGGAAAAGTGATTTCCTACTTCCCGAAATCAAGAGGAATCAAGACGGCTCACTACACGCTGGCACTCTACATCGACAAGGACAAGAAGCTTCAGCGCACGCTTCTCTTCGATGACATAAACGATCCCTACCAACTGAAAAACCTCTCTCCGGAAGAACACCCGGAAATCGTGAAAGAACTCTACAAAGAGCTTGCACAGCAGTTAAAGGACATCGAAGACCCATGGTACAACGAGAAGATCCTTTCAGACTTGCTCCCATACTGACCTGAAGATCAGAAGAAAGATGAAAGAACAAAGAAAGCCGGTTCCCGAAATGGAACCGGCTTTCTTTGTCTATGCAACAACTGAAATTACTTTTGCAGCGTCACATTGTCAATCATCATTTTTGAATCTTTCTTCTGCAACTCGATTACAACAATCAAGTCTTTCAGCATTTCATCAGAGATGGCGGATTCAGTAATTTTATTTCCCTTAGCCTCCACACTTTTCACACTCGCAAAATTGTCGACAGTCTTCGCAAGATCAAATTTTGCGGTCACCTTCATCCATTTTCCCGGTTTGTTGATGACACGGCTGAAAGCGGTAGCCGACTGATTCTTAGAAGACTCGTCTGTCAGATCAAACTGATCGCGCATGATAAAAGTCTTAAGCTTTGAATCACAGATGAAGAAGCGCACCTGAGCACCTTCGGTCAAAGCTTTCGCTTCAAACGACAACGTATAAACACCCTTTTCTGCACCCTCCAGACGCTGAGCCAGAAAAGCCTTATACCAAGAATTGTCTGTCGTATTTTCTATCTGAACGGCATTTCCATGTTTCTCATCATCCTTCACAGGAGTGATAGTGGTTGCTCCGCTTGTTTTGTCCATCACGAACCAATCAGCCGAAGCCGGAACCGATTCATAAGTTTCAGCGTTCAACGGCGTGTCAAACGTACCATTCTTGATAAGATTCTGAGCATTCATCCCTATAGCAAGAAATGACAATGCTGCCAAAACAAATGTCTTTTTCATAAGCAATTCAAATTTATTTATGATTTGTCGCAAAGTTAGTAAAAAAGAGAAGAATCCTGCCAAACTATCCCTCTTTTTTAGCTTAATAATAATGAATAAGCAGTTAAATTCTTTTTAAGCCCAAAGGATAATTGCCGAATTTACGATACCTGGATCACACATCTGATATTCAAATCATTAACCCATAAGTTTCCCTTACTATCCTAATAAATCCCCAACGCTATTGCCCGTTCTCCAAAAGATGAGTATCTTTGTCTGCTTACATAAACACTCTGAATCATGGAAGATTTTGTTCATTTGCACGTACATACCCAATATTCGATTCTCGACGGACAAGCCTCGATTCCGCGTCTTGTAGACAAGGCCATCGCAAACGGGATGCGGGGATTGCCATAACCGACCACGGTGACATGTTCGGGATAAAGGAGTTCTTCAACTACGTAAACAAAAAGAACGGAGGCACGAACTCCGAAATCAAGGACCTGAAAAAGCGTATCGCCGCGCTAGAAAGCGGAAAAGAAGCAGCAGAAGAGCCCCAAGCTGAAATAGCAAGCTGCAAACAGAAGCTGGAAGAAGCCCAAAAAAAACTTTTCAAGCCAATCTTCGGCTGTGAAATGTATGTGGCGCGCCGGCGGATGGAAGACAAGGAAGGGAAACAGGACCAGAGCGGCTATCACCTGGTGGTGCTCGCTAAAAACCTGAAAGGATACCACAACCTGATCAAACTGGTGTCGAAGGCATGGACCAAAGGGTTCTATATGCGACCGCGTACCGACCGGACCGAACTTGAGAAATATCACGAAGGTCTGATTGTCTGCTCTGCCTGCCTGGGAGGAGAGGTGCCGCGGAAAATAACTGCCGGACGCTTTGAAGAAGCAGAAGAAGCCGTCCGGTGGTACAAGAACCTGTTCGGAGATGACTATTACCTGGAACTGCAGCGCCACAAGGCTAGCGTACCCCGGGCCAATCACGAAACGTACCAACTCCAACAAACTGTAAACAAGAAGCTGGTTGAATACGCAAAAAAATACAACGTCAAACTGGTCTGCACGAATGACGTGCATTTTGTGGATGAAGAAAATGCCGAAGCACACGACCGGCTGATCTGCCTGAGTACGGGAAAAGACCTCGATGACCCGAACCGCATGCTCTATACCAAGCAGGAATGGATGAAGACACGCGAAGAAATGAACGAAATCTTTGCAGACATACCCGAAGCGCTGGCCAACACGACGGAAGTATGCGACAAGGTGGAATTCTACTCCATCGACCATGCGCCGATCATGCCTACTTTCTCCATACCAGAGGATTTCGGGACAGAAGAAGAATACCGGAAAAAATTCACAGAGGAGGACCTGTTCAACGAATTCACCCGTGACGAAAACGGAAATGTGGTGATGGACGAAGCGGCTGCCAAAGCAAAGATCGAACGCCTCGGAGGATATGAAAAGCTATACCGCATCAAGCTCGAGGCGGACTATCTGGCAAAGCTGACTTACGAAGGTGCTGTCAGAAGATATGGAGCAGACATGGACGATGAAATCAAGGAGCGCTTGAAATTCGAACTGTACATCATGAAAACCATGGGTTTCCCGGGGTACTTCCTCATTGTGCAGGACTTTATCAACGCGGCACGCAACCAGCTTGATGTATCTGTAGGACCGGGACGTGGATCAGCTGCCGGATCGGCTGTGGCATACTGCCTGGGCATCACGCAGATCGACCCCATCAAATACGACCTGCTGTTCGAGCGTTTCCTGAACCCCGACCGTATCTCGCTTCCCGATATTGACGTAGACTTCGATGATGACGGACGCGGGCGGGTGCTGAACTGGGTAACCGAAAAATACGGACAGGAGAAGGTGGCGCATATCATCACATACGGCACAATGGCTACCAAACTGGCCATCAAGGATGTGGCCCGCGTTCAGAAACTTCCCTTGCCGGAATCCGACAGGCTCTGCAAGCTCATACCCGACAAGATTCCCGACAAAAAGCTGAATCTGCCCAACGCCATCGCATATGTTCCGGAACTTCAGGAAGCAGAAGCTTCACCCAATCCCATTCTGCGCGACACCATCAAATATGCCAAAATGCTCGAAGGGAACGTGCGGAACACGGGCGTCCATGCCTGCGGAACCATCATCTGCCGGGATGACATTACCGACTGGGTGCCCGTAAGCACGGCCGATGACAAGGAAACAGGAGAGAAAATGCTTGTAACCCAATATGAAGGCTCTGTCATCGAAGACACCGGGCTTATCAAGATGGACTTTCTGGGACTCAAGACCTTGTCCATCATAAAGGAAGCAATCGAGAATATCCGCCAAAGCAAAGGCATCGAACTGAATATCGACGAAATACCCATTGACGATCCAGCCACCTACAAGCTGTATAGCGACGGGCGGACAATCGGAACGTTCCAGTTTGAATCGGCAGGGATGCAGAAGTATCTGCGCGAACTCCAGCCGTCTACATTCGAAGACCTTATCGCCATGAATGCGCTCTACCGTCCGGGACCGATGGACTATATCCCCGACTTTATCGACCGTAAACACGGACGGAAGCCGATCGAATACGATATTCCCATCATGGAGAAATATCTGAAGGACACTTATGGAATCACGGTCTACCAGGAGCAGGTGATGCTTCTGTCGCGCCTGCTGGCCGACTTCACGCGAGGCGAATCGGACGCTTTGCGAAAGGCGATGGGAAAGAAGCTGCGCGACAAGCTGGATCACATGAAGCCGAAATTCATCGAAGGCGGAAAGAAAAACGGGCACGACCCTCAGGTGCTGGAAAAAATCTGGGCCGACTGGGAAAAATTCGCTTCCTATGCGTTCAACAAGTCACACGCCACCTGCTACTCGTGGGTAGCCTATCAGACCGCTTATCTGAAAGCCAACTACCCTTCGGAATACATGGCCGCCACCATGAGCCGCAACATCTCGAACATCACCGAAATCACCAAGCTGATGGACGAATGCAAGGCTACAGGAATACGTGTGCTCGGTCCCGACGTGAACGAAAGTAACCTGAAATTCTCTGTCAACCACCACGGCGATATCCGTTTCGGGTTGGGAGCCGTCAAAGGTGTAGGAGAAGCTGCCGTGCAAAGCATCTTGAACGAGCGCGAAAAGAACGGGCCATTCAAAGGCATCTTCGATTTCGTCCAGCGCGTGAATCTCTCGGCCTGCAACCGGAAAAACATCGAAAACCTTGCACTCGCGGGAGGGTTCGACAGCTTCCAGGAAATCAGGCGCGAGGACTTCTTCCTGAAAAACTCAAAGGAAGAAACCTTCGTGGAAACGCTGGTGCGGTATGGAGCCAAATATCAGGCAGACAAATCGTCGGCCACCAATTCTTTGTTCGGAGATACCTTTGAGATAGAAATCGCCACTCCGGAAATCATCCATGCGCCTGAATGGACCGACCTGGAACGCCTGAACAAAGAACGTGAACTGGTAGGAATCTATCTCTCCGCACACCCGCTGGACGATTTTGCCGTCATTCTCGAGAACGTATGCAACGTACACATGGCGGAGCTCGCAGACCTCACTCCCCTGCAGAACCAGAATCTGATTCTTGGAGGAATCGTGACAGGAGTTCGGGAAGGGCTTACAAAAAAAGGCACGCCTTATGGCATAGCCAAAATAGAAGACTACTCCGGATCGGCTGAATTCGCCTTCTTCGGAAACGAATGGGTGGAAAAGAAGAACTACTTCGCCGAGGGCATGTTTCTTTTCATGCACGGCAAATGCCAGCCCAAACAATGGCGGCAGGACGAATGGGAAGTGAAAATCAGCACAATCGAGCTGCTTTCAGACGTAAAGGAGAATGCCATCAACAAGATTACGGTCAGCATCCCTCTGTCGGCGCTCAACGACCAGCTGGTGGTGGAATTCTCGTCAAAAGTGAAAGCCAACCCCGGAAAGGCAGAGCTCTGCTTCCTTGTTTACGACGACAACGGACAAATGCGTATAAACCTGAGCTCGCACGCGGTAAAGGTATCAGCCCAAAAAGATCTGATCACCTATTTAAAAGAGCAGCCGCAGTTGGAGTATAAAATAAATTAGCCTATATTTGTAGACAAAATCTTTTTTAAAACATACAGTTATGGCATTGAACATTAAAGATGACAATTTTGAAGCAATCGTAGCCGAAGGGAAACCGGTGGTACTTGATTTCTGGGCTACATGGTGCGGTCCGTGCCGCCAGATCGCTCCTTACATCGAGGAACTGGCAGAAGAATACAAGGACAAAGTGAACATCGGCAAATGCGATGTAGACGAGAACAGCGATCTGCCCGCGCGTTTCGGCGTGCGCAGCATTCCAACCGTAGTTTTCATCAAGAACGGTGAAGTGGTTGACAAACAGGTGGGAGCAACTGGCAAATCGGCTCTCCAGGCTAAGGTGGACGCTCTGCTCTAAGCAACGAATTCTATCAACTAAAAACAAACTATAATTATGGGCATGGACAACGATTTTTTGCTGGAAGACGAAGATGATGAAAAGACAATCGAATTCATCAAGAACTACCTTCCGCAAGAAATGAAGGACTCGTTTACGGATGACGACCTTTATTACATCCTCGACGTAATTGTTGATTATTACACAACCAGCGGATGTCTGGACGCACAACCAGATGAAGAGGGATATATCAACATCGACCAGGATGAGATAGTGGACTACATCATGAAAGAGGCCAAGAAAGACGGAATGGGCCCATTTGACCCGGAAGCTGTCTACTTTGTAGTGCAAGGCGAAATGGAATACGGAAACCAGCTGGAAGACATGGCCTGACCAGCCTTTCCGTGAAACCTTTATAGAAGCAGAGGCACAAAGATTCTGGAATCTGACATTCCGCATCTTTGCGCCTCTGCTCTTTTTCTGCTTATTTCTTCACCAGCTTCACATCATAGCTTTTTCCTTCGCGGCACACAAACTGCAACACCGTATGCTTTCTGTCTGCTGAAACAACCTTCACGTTCTGCAGGTCTGTATCCAGCTCCCAATGGCCCTTCAAAGTTACGGTTACAGGAATCTCCTGACTTTCGTTGAATTTCCATGGACGCGAATAAATGCTCCGCTCGATACGTTTGCCTTCGTTGTCGAAAGCCTCGTCGCTCGGCCCGCGATATAGGGCCAAGTCCGGCTGGGCGACGGTAAGCAGAAGCTGCTGCTTGCCCGTTTCCTTCACCATGGCCAGACAGCAAGTGTCGGTCTTTTCAATCCATTCTCCCGGCAATGCCGCACGCGGAGTTTCAAACAACACGTATGAGGTCAGCTTCTCTTCGGAAGAAGACACGATATGCGCGTTGCGGTCGCGTTTGAGCACCTTGTAGGCCGGCTTCTTCGCAAAGGCTTCCAACGAAGCCTGATCGGTCTGAGGCAGCACGGCATATTCATACGATGCGCCTTTCGGAGCCTTTCCGTGATCAAACACAAGCGACACCCAATCGCCGGAAGTCGGTTTCACGCTGCGCTCTCCCACCGTAGTCTGCGGAAAATTCTTTTCAAACTTCGTATTTCCCTTCACATAATATCCCGCTCCGTTCGGTGCAAGGAAAATGTTTCCGGTTCCTGCATATCCTTCCCAGTAAGCCTTCTCCTCGGGAGTAATGGCTGCAAGCTGGAACACGGTGGTTTCCGTCGGATAATCCTTGTTCACATTCTCGATGTCAGAACCGAGAGCCACAATCTTGTCGCCGAAGAAATGATAAGAAATGCGGGCGCGGTGCGAACCGTTATACTTGTCATGCTCATGCAGAACCATTCCGAAGTTTCCGTTTTCATGCTCCTGAGAAAGTCCGCCGGCAAAAGCTTCGTCAGAATAAAGCATTTCTTCAAATCCGGAGAATGTATCCACATTCAGCACCTTTGCGCGCAACTGGTCAAAAGGCAGATGGATGGAAGTAGTGCCCGGAATGCGATTCCAGTCGAAACCGTTCTCCTGCCATCCGCTTGAAGAAAACGTCACATACTGGCCGGGGCGTGCCGTCAGAACCTGCATGCTTCCGTATCCCAGGTAGCGTCCGTAGAAATTGGCATCAAGATAATGCTCGGCGCTCCACAGATAGCGCGAGGAGCCTCTTACCACCGCCGCCCAGTTGCTTCTTCTCTGCACGGAAACACAACCGTAGCCCAGAGCCAGATTTCCCTGCGGGTCTGCCTCCGGCTTGAAGCCTGCGGCCGCCAGTTCGCGCTTCATCTTCTTTTCCATTCCGGTCATCTTCTTCGGAAGATAGTCCGGCTCTTCGCCGCTCTTCACATCCGGAGCGTTCAACAAGCGAAGATAGGCCGCCGCCATTTCCGGATCATACTTCTGTTTTCCGTCGGGCGTGCCCGCTATGGCCATCATGCCATATTGTCCCGGTATCAGTTTGCCTTTTCCGTTAGGGTGCCGTCCCGACATGGACAACGGGAACTGCACACGGTTGCAATAAAAGCGCATGGCGAGCAGCACATCCTTCACCGTCTGATGCGCCAGTTCGGACACGGCAAACGTGGTTCCGCTCATCAGATAAATCATATTGGTAGCACCGTCAAGGCCTCCGACCGCATAAGCCGGATAATTGTTGCAATGGTGGAAGGCGGCTCCGTCGCTCTTGAACGAACCGGCCAGACCGGGAGCCGGACGGCATCCGTAGTTGATCCAACGGGAGAAAGCGCGCAGGTAACGGAGCTTTTCGGGCGTATCCTCCATCATCAGGATGCTCGCAATGCGTCCCGAAGTCTGGGTATTGAACGAATCCATGTCAATGCCGTTCCCTTCGGGCTTCGGATAAATCTCATTGGTGATGGCATACCACCGCATCGTGGCTTCAGCCTCCTGAAGACGCCCCTCTTCACGCAGGACATCTTTCATCAGGAAATAAGACAGGTAAAGATTTCGCACGCTGTATCCGTAATGATGGATGTTTCCCCAGCAGCTCCCGTACGCCACACCCTGATCGGTAATATGATCGTACATCGCCATGAACTTCTCACGCATTTCCTGCTTGATTTCCGGATCTTCGGCGTTCAGATAAACCGTAGCGATATTCTTCATCAGGTCAAAGTAAGCCTTCATCTCCATGCCGAGCTTGGTAAACATATCCTTGTCCCAGTTGGGAAGCATACGTTCGTAGGCCTCCGCCTGGCGCACCATGAAGATCGGCATGCCGCTCACCTTTCCGTCCTTATAGACGATGCGATATTTTCCGTATTGCTTTCTGATTTTGTCCAGCTGCTTCTGGTTCACTTTTCCCGGGAGATAGACCAGGTCGCGGAAACGCTTCTCCATCAGATGCATGTCAGCCTTTTCCTTCTCCGACACGGGGTTCAGCGGCAGATCGGAAGTCCACAGCGAGTGCGGATAGATAACCAGCCAGTGATTTGTGGTTCCCTTATGCACGAAAGGCACCTGCACGTCCGCGGCCTGCTGGCGGGCGTCCACTTTGACCGCTGTAATCAGATGGTCGATGAAAAGTTCGCCTGCCACATCCGGAGCCTGCACACGAAGTTCATCCATGCCCGTTTCCGGCTTCCCCTCCATGTCGCGCTCATAGCAGACCCAGGCGGCGCGCCATCCGGTAAAGTTGATTCCGAAAGGGAAAGAGGTGCATACCTTTCCGTCTTTCAGAAACTGGAAGGTAATCTTCTTGTCGACAGCCTTTTCGTTATATACCCATACGATGAAAGCCGACAGGTACGTATCTTTTCCCGTCGGATCTTTTTCCTCAAACTTCAGATCTTTTTCCAGAGCCAGTGTCGCGCCGGGCTGGTAAGTCCAGCGGAGCGAATGCGTACCGTCTTTATAATGTACACCCGAGATGGCCAGCGACGAAGCCTCAGCCTTCATTTGCGCCGGCACTCCATCTTCGAACGAGAACAGCCGCTCGTTCTTTACCACCTGTGCGGATACAGGAGCCGCCAGCCCCATCAGACATAAAGAGAATGCCCAATTAATAAAATTTTTCCGTTTCATAGCGAAGATTCTGCCAATAAATTAATAATCGCAAAGATAACATTTCTTCGGTGAAACAGAAATATTGAAAGGGAGAAAATGAGAATTTTCATTTCACGCCCGAACAAAGCTCCAGATGCCGGAAGAGTTTCTTTGTTCCACAACGTGGAATATACATTTCACACTGCGGTTTCTGCATTCCACAACGTGAAACATAGAAACCACAATGCGGAATGAAGAAATAGAGCCGGCTTCGGGAACTTTCCGGCGGGGCATGAAGCATTTCAGGCGGCCCTCCCGGAAAACGGGAAAGACCGCCTGAAACGGATATGGGTGTGCAGACTTGCTTACTTTTTGACTCTTCCCACTATCGCGTTGAAGGAAGAAGTGATGTCCAGCGCCTCGGGATGCTCCTTGATGAAGGATTCGATGTGGCGCACGCGCTTTTCTTCGAGAATCTCGTCCACCGCGATGAGGATGCCGGTTTCCTCCACATCTCCGAAACCGTCGTTTATCGCCGTGCCGAACATGCGCATCGTGGGCGACAGGCCCATATAGGCATTCACAAGGGGAGGGATGTTGTATCCCAGCTTCCGGATTTCGGTGTTGAGCACCTTGTAGTCTTCCTTGAAGGAATTGTGGCAGAACAGCTTTTCGAGCATCTCCGGATCGGTTTCTATCAGAATCGGGTTTTCCGGAATGATCAGTCCGTCCTTGTCACCGAAATGCTTCTTCAGGAAATACAGAATCATATCGCGGCCGAAACGGTTGTAGCTCGGATACATCGTCATCTTGCCGAACAGGTATTTCACGTGGGGCATCACCACGGTAAGAGCACCCAGCCCGTCCCACAGATTGTCGAGAGCGAACAGGCCTTTCGAGCCGGCCCGGGTTGACTGATACTCAAGCGTCACGAACGAACGTCCCAGCTCGATTGTAGCAGGAAGATATTCTTTCAGGAACTTCTCCGAAAATTTAAACATGTGTGCGGTTGCCAGGATGGGTTCTCCTTTTTCGTCGAACTCCACCTCGTCGCCAAGGAAATAGCGGTAGCCTCCGAGGATTTCTTCCGATTCGGGATTCCACACGATCAGCTGGTGATACGGATGCTCCATCAGGTCGTATTCGTCCAGGTCAAGCGGCTTGCCCGTTCCGCCTCCGGCCGCACGAAAAGCGATTTCTCTCAAACGTCCGATTTCTTTCAGGACATTAGGCGCGTTCTTCCACGTAACAATGTATATCTCGTTGTTGCTTTTGTTCGTGAACCTCAACCGTTTATCTTCAGTCAGTTCCGATTTCAGAATCTCTTTGTCAATCGGCGCAATAATTTCTTCCATATATTTTTTATCTCTCTTAATTCAAAGTTTATATACCAGTTCACGCACATAGTCGGCCCATTCGGCAGGCGTTTTCGACTTGTCGAAGGTCTGCCACGGTATCGGTTTTCCGATAGCCACCCGGAATGTCTTGTGACGGTTCTTATACATTTCGTCTGCCAGATACAGCATGGCTATGTTGAACTTGATCCCCAGAAACTTGCATGCGTTGGCAAGGTTGTAGAAAAAATTGGAATTCCGGCCTTCGAAGTGAACAGGCACCACATCCCGATGCGCCTCCACGCTCTTGGTCACAAACGTCTTTTTCCACGGCAAGTCCTTGATTACCCCATGCTGCCTGCGCGAACAGATGCCTGCTGGGAACATGATGATATGCGCGTCCGAACGGAATCCCGCCTCTACCATCGCCGGAAAATCGCGCGACTGCGACCCGGTCTTGTTGATCGGAATGCAGAGAGGTGCCAGCCCATGCAGGTTCATCAGCAGATCGTTGACCAAGTATTTGATGCGGCCGCCATAATGTTTCCCCAAAATATATCCCAAAGCGATGCCGTCTTGCCCGCCCAGCGGATGGTTCGACACGAACGTGCACAACCCTTCGGCGGGCAGATTCTCGATGCCTTCCACTTCCAGCCTGATGTCGAGGTATTCCACACAGGCTTCCAGGAAGTCAACGCCGGTCTTGTCGGCCACGCGCGTCAGGAAAGCGTTGATTTCATCTTGATGTACAATCCGTTTCAAATATGATATGAGAAAGCGGGGAATGCGATCGGCCTTCTTTCCGGCTTTCTCCCTCACCACCTTGTCGATATCAACCAAAAACATTGATTTCTCAGCCATATTCTTTCATTTACCCTGCAAATGTAACTCATCTCTTTGAAAAATCACACATTTTTCTTACAAGAAATGCAGTTTGTACGCCTAAAAAAATCGTTTTTCTTTTTTCCGTAACATGCAGGACACAAAAAGCGAGCCGTCGCCCCGGCACGGGAAGCTCTCACGCAGGCCGGAGAATATGCCATTTCCAGGCACGCCGCAGCACTTCCCGCCGCCAGGTACGAATGTGTCCGGATACTGACAAGGTGTTGATAACTTCCGGAAAATTTCTTGCTGAAAAATGGTGCCCGATTGTATAGAAATGCCTAATTTTACGGCTCAATTCTATAATAAGGTGGAAAATTGACAAAAACGGCAACTATGGACGGAACAGAACCAACCTACCACATACCTGTCTTGCTGCATGAAAGCATACAGGGCATGAACCTTCATCCGGGCGGCATTTATGTAGACGTAACCTTCGGAGGAGGAGGGCACTCAAAGGAGATTCTCCGGAATATGGGAGAAGGAAGCCGCCTGTTCAGTTTTGACCAGGATGCCGACGCTGAAAAGAACATCATCAACGACGGGCGCTTCACGTTTGTGCGGAGCAATTTCCGCTACCTCCACAACTTCCTGCGCTATTACGGCGTGCCGGAAGTAGACGCCATTCTGGCCGACCTGGGAGTTTCATCGCATCATTTCGACGATTCGGAACGCGGATTTTCTTTCCGCTTCGACGGAAAGCTCGACATGCGGATGAACAAGCGGGCGGGAATGACGGCTTCCGACATTGTGAACACTTACGAGGAGGACCGCCTCGCCGACCTGTTTTTCCTGTACGGCGAACTGAAAAACAGCCGCAAGCTGGCTGCAGCGCTGGTCAAGGCAAGAGCGGGGAAAAACATTGCCACCATCAATGATTTCCTGGAAATCGTCAGACCGCTTTTCGGAAAGGAAAGAGAAAAGAAAGAGCTTGCCAAAGCGTTTCAAGCACTCCGCATAGAAGTGAATCAGGAAATGGAGGCGCTTAAGGAAATGCTGTATGCCGCCACAGACGCGCTGAAGCCGGGAGGAAGACTGGCCGTCATCACTTATCATTCGCTTGAGGACCGCATGGTGAAAAACATCATGAAAACCGGAAACGTGGAGGGAAAGGCTGAACAGGACTTCTTCGGAAACCGGAAAACTCCGTTCAGGCTTGTCAACAACAAAGTGATAACGCCTTCGGAAGAGGAAACCGGCCGGAACCCGCGTTCAAGAAGCGCAAAACTCAGAATTGCTGAAAAATTATAAGACATGGAAAGACAAGACGACAAGACACAGCAGAAGCAGGACCTGCACGTTACGTGGAAAACGGTAATGGGCGGAGAGCTGCTCGTACGCATCATGCGCCGGCAAACGACGCTGGTCATACTGGTCATGGTGTTCATCATCGTGTACATCGACAACCGGTACTCCAGCCAGCAGGAAATGATCGAAATAGACGAACTGAAGAGAGAGCTGGTCGATATAAAGTATGATGCGCTCACGGTTTCGTCCGAACTGACCGAACGGAGCAGACAGTCGCGCATCGAAGAATACATCACGGCAGAAGGGACACCGCTCGAAACATCAACCACACCACCGTTCTTAATCAAAGACTCAGAGAAATGACATCCAACAAAGACAAGATATTGCTGCGTTACACGGGGTTCATCTTCATCATGGGGATTCTTGTGATAACCGTCATAGTCAAAGCCATAATCATCATGTTCGCGGAAAAGGGCTACTGGATGGAGGTTGCCGACCGCTACGTGAGCGAAACCAAGAAGATTCCGCCCACAAGGGGAAATATCATCTCGTCGGACGGGAAGCTGATGGCCAGCAGCCTGCCCGAATACAGAATCTATATGGATTTTGTGGCGGCGCAGAACGCAGGAAACGATTCGACGCTCATGAACCATCTGACAGAAATCTGCGAAGGGCTGCACCAGATATTTCCGGACAAAAGCGCGAAAGAATTCAGGCGGCACATCCTGAACGGAAGGAAAAAGAAAAGCCGGAACTACCTGCTTTATCCGAAACGGATCTCATACATCGAATACAAGGAAGTGAAGAAGCTGCCCGTATTCAACCTGAACAAGAACAAGGGAGGCTTCCACGAACTGGCATACAACCAGCGGAAAAAGCCTTTCGGCTCGCTGGCCGCACGCACGCTCGGCGACGTGTATGCAGATGCCACCATGGGAGCAAAAAACGGACTTGAACTTACTTACGACTCTATCTTGAGAGGCAAGGATGGTGCCATGCACAGGCAAAAGGTCAGAGGAACCTACGTAGACATTGTGGATGTCCCCCCCGTAGACGGATGCGACATAATCACCACCATTGACGTAGACATGCAGGATATCGCCGAGAAAGCGCTCGTCGACCAGCTGAAGAACCTCAACGCGCAGTCCGGCGTGGCCATTGTCATGGAAGTGGCTACCGGGAAAGTCAGAGCCAACGTCAACATGCGCAGGGGCAATGACGGCAGTTATTATGAAATGAGAAACGATGCGGTAAGCAACCTGATGGAACCCGGATCAACCTTCAAGACAGCCTCCATCATGGTGGCGCTCGAAGACGGATACATCACTCCCGACTATGTGGTGGATACGGGAAACGGCATCGTCAACATGCACGGAAGCAATATGAAGGACTGGAACTGGCATCATGGAGGATACGGGAAAATCGATGTCACGCACATCCTTGGATATTCGTCGAACGTGGGCGTATCGACAATCATCGACAGGTTTTACGGAAACAACCCGCAGAAGTTTATCGACGGACTGAGAAGAATGAGCATCGACAAGCCGCTGAATCTCGGATTCGTGGGAGAAGCAAGCCCGCGCATACGCGGACCGAAAGAAAGAAGCTATTTCGCAAAGACAACTCTCCCATGGATGAGCATCGGCTATGAAACCATGTTTCCGCCCATCTATCTGCTGAACTTCTACAATGCCATCGCCAACAACGGCGTAATGGTGAAGCCGAAGTTCGTGGAAGCTATATCAAAAGACGGAGAAATCATCAAAGAATATCCGACAGAGATTGTCAACCCGAAAATCTGTTCCGACAAGACATTGGAGCAAATCCGGACCATGCTGCAGAAAGTGGTTGCCGAAGGACTTGCCAAACAGGCCGGAAGCAAGCAGTTTCATGTGTCTGGAAAAACCGGAACAGCGCAAATATCACAAAGGAACCAAAGGGTATAAAAGCGGAAAGACCAAATATCTCGTCAGCTTCTGCGGCTTCTTCCCTTCGGAAAACCCTCAGTACAGCTGCATTGTATCTATCGAAGATCCCGGCGGATATCCTTCGGGAGGCGTACAGGCAGGAAGTGTGTTCAGCCGCATCGCCGAACGGATCTACGCCAAACATCTGTATATTGACCTGAGCAATGCAAAGGATTCTGCCGCAATCCTGATCCCCGACATCAAAAACGGAGATATAGGTGAAGTCGCACAAGTGCTTCAGGCACTGAACATAAACAGCAACAGCAGCTCGATACCTGCAAGCAATGCGCCTATATGGGGCAAAGCCGTAAATACCACCAATTACGCCGACCTGAAACAGACGGCCTACAACAAACAGCTTGTCCCGGACGTAAAAGGAATGGGGGCAAAGGATGCTGTCTACCTGCTCGAAAGCAAGGGCCTGCATGTCCGGCTTTCGGGAATGGGAAAGGTTACGGCTCAAAGCATCGCTCCCGGCTCATACTTGCGCAAAGGACAAACAATTACACTGACACTTAAAAACTAAAGAAATGGAACTGAAAGAGATCCTCAAAGCGATTACGATAAAGACAATACTTGGAGATGCCGGAAAGGATATAACAGGCATCGAAATAGATTCGCGTAATGTCAAGGCCGGCAATCTGTTCGTTGCCGTCAAAGGTACGCAGACAGACGGCCACGCCTATATAGCCAAAGCTGTCGGAAACGGTGCATCGGCCGTAGTGTGCGAAAATCTGCCTGATTCCCCGGACAGCAACGTCACAGGATGCAAATATGCCTTTATGGAAGTAAGCTCACATTCTGTAGCACAAAAACGGATCGGTGGTTTAAAATTCGCAGGCGGTATATTTACCAACCTTACCCGTGACCATCTGGACTACCATAAAACTGTAGAGAACTATCTGAAAGCCAAAAAAGCATTCTTTGACGGTCTGCCTAAAACAGCCTTTGCCTTAACCAATCTGGATGACAAAAACGGATTGGTCATGACTCAAAATACCAAAGCAAAGGTACACACCTATTCGCTGCGCAGCTTGAGTGATTTTAAAGGAAAAGTGCTGGAAGATGGATTCGAAGGAATGCTGCTTGATATAAATAATGTGGAAGTCAATGTACAGTTCATCGGACGCTTCAATGCTTCCAACCTGCTGGCAGTCTATGGAGCAGCCTGCCTGCTTGGGAAAAAGACAGAAGAGGTACTGCTGGCATTGAGTACTCTTCGCCCCGTTGCCGGGCGTTTTGACTCACTGCGCTCACCCAAGGGATACACCGCCATTGTGGACTATGCCCATACTCCGGATGCCTTGGAAAATGTGCTGAATGCCATTCACGAGGTCCTGAATGGCAAAGGTCATGTAATTACGGTAGTAGGCGCCGGCGGCAACCGCGATAAAGGCAAACGCCCCTTGATGGCACAAGAAGCGGTAAAGCAAAGCGATAAGGTCATTATCACCTCTGACAATCCCCGTTTTGAAGAGCCGCAGGAAATCATCAATGATATGCTGGCAGGGCTGACTAAAGAGGATATGCGTAAAGTGATAAGCATAGCCGACCGTAAAGAAGCGATCCGTACAGCTTGTATGCTGGCCCAAGCTAAAGATGTCATTTTAGTTGCCGGGAAAGGACACGAAAATTATCAGGAAATCAAAGGTATAAAGCACCATTTCGACGATAAAGAAGTATTAAGAGATATTTTTGCTAATGAATAAACCAACCAAAAGATGTTATATTATTTATTTCAATATTTAGAAAAGTTCGATTTTCCCGGAGCCGGTATGTTCGGTTACGTTTCATTCCGTTCATTGATGGCAATCATTTTATCATTGTTGATCTCAGCTATCTTCGGTGAATATTTCATCAACCTGCTCAAACGTAAACAAATAACCGAAACCCAACGTGACGCATCTATAGACCCTTTTAATGTGAAAAAAGTTGGTGTGCCGACGATGGGAGGTATAATTATTATTGTCGCAATTCTCATACCTTGCCTCTTGTTGGGGAAGCTGCATAATATTTACATGATATTAATGTTGATTACCACCATTTGGCTGGGTACATTAGGCTTTTTGGACGACTATATCAAGGTCTTCCGTAAAGACAAAGAAGGGTTGCACGGCAAATTCAAGATCATCGGCCAAGTAGGTTTGGGACTTATTGTGGGACTCACCTTATATTTAAGTCCGAGCGTGGTTATCCGTGAGAACGTAGAAATACAAAGAGGGGGAGAAATTGTAGAAGTGGTGCACAAAGAACAAGATCAGAAATCCACCAAAACTACGATTCCTTTCTTCAAGAACAACAATTTGGATTATGCTGATTTCGTAGGTTTTCTGGGAGACAATGCCCAGGCTGTAGGTTGGATTATTTTCGTATTAGTTACCATCTTCGTAGTTACTGCCGTATCTAACGGTGCCAACCTGAATGACGGGATGGACGGGATGGCAGCCGGAAATTCTGCTATCATCGGTCTTACCTTAGGCATATTGGCATACGTATCCAGCCACATCGAATATGCCGGCTACCTTAATATCATGTACATTCCCGGCTCGGAAGAACTGGTAATCTTTATCTGTGCCTTCATCGGCGCACTGATCGGTTTCCTTTGGTACAATGCTTTTCCCGCCCAAGTATTTATGGGCGATACCGGCAGCTTGACCATTGGTGGTATCATAGCGGTATTTGCAATCATCATTCATAAAGAGTTGCTTATACCTATTCTCTGTGGAATCTTCTTGGTAGAAAACCTTTCGGTCATTCTACAGGTGAGATATTTCAAAAGCGGAAAAAAGAAAGGACATTTGCAACGCGTATTCAAACGTGCCCCTATCCACGACCATTTCCGCACTACATTAGCACAGTTAGACCCCAATTGCAGTTATCTGTTCATGAAACCCAACAGCGTATTCCATGAGTCAAAAATCACGGTACGCTTCTGGATTGTCACCATCGTACTCGCTGCAATTACGATTATTACATTAAAGATAAGATAAACGAAGATTATGGCTAAAAGAATTGTCATACTAGGAGCCGGAGAAAGCGGTGCGGGAGCAGCCGTTCTGGCAAAGAAACAAGGTTTCGACACCTTCGTTTCAGACATGTCCACGATTAAGGACATATACAAAAACATGCTGAACGAGCGAGGCATCGAATGGGAAGAAGGCAAACATACCGAATCTCTCATTCTGAATGCGGATGAAGTAATCAAAAGTCCGGGTATTCCGAATGATGCCCCGATGATTCTTAAGTTAAAGTCACAAGGCACCCCTATCATCTCCGAAATAGAATTTGCGGGACGTTATACCAATGCCAAAATGATTTGCATTACAGGAAGTAATGGAAAAACAACAACTACTTCGCTGATTTATCATATCTTCAAGAAAGCAGGTATGAATGTGGGACTAGCCGGAAATATCGGCCAAAGTCTGGCATATCAGGTAGCAGAATGCAACTATGATTATTATGTGATCGAGTTAAGCAGTTTCCAATTGGACAATATGTACAAGTTCCATGCCAACATTGCCGTATTGATGAACATCACGCCGGATCATCTGGACCGTTACGACCACCAGATGCAAAACTATGTGGATGCAAAATTCCGCATTATCCAGAACCAGACCCCGGACGATGCCTTCATCTTCTGGAACGATGACCCCATCATCCAGCGTGAATTACACAAATATGGCATTCATGGCCATTACTACCCTTTTGCCGAAAGGAAAGAGGAAGGAACCGCCGCATACGTGGAACAGGACAAGGTTTATTTTACAGAACCAATCGCTTTCAACATGGAACAGGAGGAACTGGCGCTGACCGGAACCCATAATCTGTTCAACTCCATGGCGGCCGGTATCTCTGCCAACCTGGCGGGTATCCGCAAAGAGTGTATCCGCGAGGCCCTGGGTGATTTCAAGGGAGTGGAACACCGCCTTGAAAAAGTCTGCCGGGTAAGAGGGGTGGATTACATCAATGACTCCAAGGCTACCAATGTGAATTCCTGCTGGTATGCTTTGCAAAGCATGAAAACCAAAACCATCCTGATATTAGGCGGGAAAGACAAAGGCAACGACTATAACGAAATTGCCGACTTGGTAAAAGAAAAATGTACCGGATTGATCTACATGGGATTGCACAATGAGAAATTGCATGATTTCTTTGACAAGTTCGGCCTGCCTGTAGCCGATGTACAAAGCATGAAGGATGCCGTAGACGCTGCTTACCGGATGGCCAAGAAAGGCGAAACCGTACTATTAAGTCCATGCTGCGCCAGCTTCGACCTTTTCAAAAGTTACGAAGACCGTGGCGAGCAGTTCAAGGAATGTGTAAGAAACCTGTAATATAGTATTAAGGTATATAGATAATGGATCTGATAAAAGACTTGTTCAAGGGCGACAAAGTAATCTGGATTATTTTCCTGTTTCTTTGTCTGATCTCTATCGTCGAGGTATTTAGTGCCGCCAGCACGCTTACCTACAAAAGTGGGGATCATTGGGGGCCTATCACCCAGCACAGTGTCATCCTGATGGTAGGTGTGTGCATTGTGGTACTGGTACATAACATTCCCTACAAATATTTCCGTGTGTTTCCCGTCTTCCTGCTACCCCTATCGACATTATTGCTGATATTTGTAATGGGTATGGGATTGATTACCGGAGACCGTGTCAATGGTGCAGCCCGTTGGATGACTTTCTTCGGTATCCAGTTCCAGCCTTCCGAACTGGCAAAAATGGCCGTGATTATTGTCACCGCATTTATTCTATCCAAGTTTCAGGAAGAAGACAATGCCAATCCGAAAGCATTTAAATATATCATGTGGATCACCGGAATTGTTTTCATTCTGATTGCTCCCGAAAACGGCTCTACCGCAGCACTGCTTTTCGGAGTAGTCTTTCTAATGATGGTGATCGGCCGGGTACCTTGGAAGCAATTGGCCAAGTTAATGGGAATAGCCGGAGTTATGGTGGCTTTTTTTGTAGGCATAGTGATGATTATGCCCACACACAAACTGAACAAAGTCCCCATGATGCACCGTGTAGAAACCTGGCAGAACCGCATTAAAGGCTTCTTTGAGGACAAAGAAGCCGTTCCCGCCGCCAAATATGATATAGACAAGGACGCCCAGATAGCACACGCCAATATTGCTATCGCCTCCAGCAACATCATAGGAAAGATGCCGGGTAACAGTGTGCAGCGGGATTTCCTGTCACAAGCATTCTCGGACTTCATCTTTGCTATAATCATAGAAGAGCTGGGGTTGCTGGGAGGCGCCTTTGTAGTGATTCTCTACATCTGGCTGTTGATGCGGGCGGGTAAAATAGCCCGAAGAAGTGAAAAAAGTTTTCCTGCCTTTCTGGTGATGGGCATCGCCCTGTTGCTGGTATCTCAGGCGATGCTTAACATGATGGTGGCCGTAGGTCTGTTCCCCGTCACCGGACAACCCCTGCCGCTTATCAGCAAAGGAGGAACCTCTACACTCATCAACTGCGCCTACATCGGTATGATATTAAGTGTCAGCCGCTACGTGGCTGAGAAAGAAGAACAGAAAGCCGCCGAGCAACAAGCGCAGAAAGAAGCCGAACTGGCAGCCAAGACCGAACGGCATCAGGAAATGGTAGCTGCCATGCAGGAAGCCATTACCACACTTCCGTCGGGTGACAATGCCACCACTTCCCTCCCGCCGGAGGAGAACTCGCTGCCCGATGACTTGAAGGCAATGCTGAATGCAGCCGGGAAGCGGGAGCCGGAAGAAGAAATATAATATAAACCATTCATTTTAAAAGTATTATTTATACTTTTGCGAATAATTCGACTAAAAAGGAATTATGGAAGAAAATTTAAGAATCATCATCAGCGGAGGAGGAACCGGGGGACACATTTTCCCCGCAGTCTCTATTGCCAACGCCATCAAGGAACAACATCCCGAAGCGGAAATCCTGTTCGTAGGCGCTGAAGGCAGAATGGAGATGCAACGCGTTCCTGCTGCCGGATACCCTATAAAAGGATTACCTGTTGCCGGATTCGACCGTAAGAACTTATTGAAAAATGTTTCGGTTCTTTTCAAATTGGTCAAAAGCCAGCTATTGGCACGCAAAATCATCAAGGATTTCAAGCCACATGCAGCAGTAGGTGTAGGCGGATATGCCAGCGGTCCTACTTTGAAAATGGCCGGGATGATGGGTATTCCGACACTGATACAAGAGCAGAACTCTTATGCCGGAGTAACCAACAAACTATTGGCAAAGAAAGCCTGCAAAATATGCGTGGCATACGACGGCATGGAACGTTTCTTTGAAAAAGACAAGATTATCCTGACCGGAAACCCTGTCCGCCAAGGACTGCGCAACCATCACATCAGCCGTGAAGAGGCTATCCGCTCCTTCGGGCTGGACCCATCCAAGAAAACAATCCTGATTATAGGAGGAAGCTTGGGAGCACGCACCATCAACAACTGCGTGATGGAAGGTTTGGACAAGATTAAAGCATCCGGCGCGCAGTTTATCTGGCAAACCGGGAAAATATATATCGGCGAAGCACGCGCCGCAGTAGCCCAGGCCGGTGAGTTACCAATGCTCCACGTAACCGATTTTATCAGCGATATGGCCGCCGCATACAGTGCTGCCGATTTAATAATCAGCCGTGCCGGCGCAGGTTCCATCTCCGAGTTCTGTTTGTTGCAGAAACCCGTCATTCTGGTTCCGTCGCCTAATGTGGCCGAAGATCATCAGACCAAGAACGCACTGGCGCTGGTCAATAAAAACGCAGCACTCTATATCAAGGACGCCGCTGCCAAAGAAGCTCTGCTGGACAAAGCGGTTGAAACCGTGAAACAGCCGGAAACATTGAAAAGTTTAAGTACAAATATTGCTAAATTAGCCTTTACCGACTCAGCCAACGTTATTGCCCGGGAGGTATTCAAACTGGCTGATAAATACAGAAAAGAAAATGGACGTTAACACATTAAAATCAGTTTATTTCATCGGCGCCGGAGGTATCGGCATGAGCGCATTGGTACGCTACTTCCTGTCAAAAGGCAAGAAGGTAGGCGGATATGACCGTACGCCCAGTGAACTGACAGAAAAGCTGATAGAAGAAGGAGCAGCCATCCATTACGAAGAAAGCACGGAACTGATAACGGATGCATTCCGCGACCCGGCAACTACATTGGTTGTCTATACTCCGGCTGTCCCCGATACACATAAAGAGTTTACCTATTTCCGGGAAAACGGTTTCGAGATACATAAACGTTCGCAGGTATTGGGAATGCTTACCCATGCAGGAAAAGGACTTTGTGTAGCCGGCACTCACGGTAAGACCACCACTTCTACCATGACAGCCCATCTGTTACACCAATCCCATGTAGGATGCAACGCCTTTTTGGGAGGCATCTCAAAGAATTACGGCACCAACCTGCTGTTGTCTGACAGCAGTGAATACATGGTTATTGAAGCCGACGAGTTCGACCGTTCTTTCCATTGGCTCTCGCCATACATATCAGTGATTACCGCAACCGATCCCGACCACCTGGATATCTACGGAACCAAAGAGGCTTATCTGGAAAGCTTCCGCAAATACACCTCACTTATCCGGAAAGACGGCTGTCTTATTATAAAGAAAGGTATCGACCTGCAACCCGACGTACAGCCGGGAGTAACGGTTTATACCTATTCGGCAACAGAAGGAGATTTCCATGCCGAGAATATACGTATCGGGAACGGTGAAATCATGTTCGACTACATATCCCCTTTGGGAAATATTGCAGACATCCGTCTTGGAGTGCCGGTTTATGTAAACATTGAAAATGGAGTGGCAGCAATGGCGCTGGCACAAATAGCAGGCGCAACGGCTGAAGAAATAAAGGCTGCCATGCCCGGATTCAAAGGAGTAGACAGAAGATTCGACTTCAAGATAAAGAATGACAGGATTGTATTTCTGAGCGACTATGCTCATCATCCGGCCGAGATAAGCCAGAGCGTAAAGTCCGTCAGGATGCTTTATCCCGACAAAAAGGTGACAGCCGTATTCCAGCCGCACCTCTACACACGCACCCGTGACTTCTACAAAGATTTCGCCGACAGCCTTTCTTGCTGGACGAAGTCATCCTGCTTGATATCTATCCGGCACGCGAGCAGCCTCTCCCCGGAGTCACCAGCAAACTGATTTACGACCATCTGCGTCCGGGCATAGAAAAGACGATGTGTACAAAAGAAGAACTGCTTGACGTGCTGAAAGCCCGGAAGATTGAGGTGCTCATCACATTGGGAGCAGGCGATATTTCGACAATTATGTTCCACAAATCTATGAACTATTAAAAGACAGATGATAAAACGGATTCTTCTGATATTTGTGATGCTGGCGGTTTCATGCTACATTGTAGTAGCTGTTACCCTGTTCAACCGCAAACCGGACGACAAGATTTGCGAGGGTATAGAACTGACTGTGGAAGACAGCGTCAACTATAACTTTGTCACGAAAAAAGGTATTGAAGAGCTGCTGAAATCTAAAAGACTGCTGCCACAGGGAAAACCTGCAGGGAGCATCAACGTACGACTTCTTGAAGAAACCATAGCAAAATACCCGTTCGTCAGCGAAGCGCAATGCTATCTGACATCAGGCAATAAAGTCAATATTGACATCAGGCAGCGCATACCCCTGCTGCGCATAATGAGCGACAATGGGGACAACTACTACATCGACAACAAAGGCGAAATCATGTCTGTCCTGAGCCAGCCGGTGCACGTAGCTGTAGCCACAGGGTTCATCGACAAAAAGTTTGCGAAAGGCGAACTCTTTGCACTCGGCAAATACCTTCAGGACAACCCGTTCTGGAAGGCGCAGGTAGAACAAATCAACATTACTCCGCAAAAAGAGATAGAAATTGTGCCAAGAGTAGGCAACCACATTCTTTTTTTAGGAAAAGCTGAAGATTATGACAAAAAGTTCAGTAAACTGCAAACGTTTTATGAAAAAGCGTTGAATCATGTCGGTTGGAATAAGTACCAGCGCATAAGCTAGAATTCAAAAACCAGATTATCGGAACAAAAAAAGAGAAATAAGATATGGCAGTAACAGACTTTATAGTAGCAATCGAACTGGGATCAACAAAAATCATCGGCCTGGCAGGAAGGAAAAGGGCCGACGGATGCATTCAGATTCTCGCGCATGCCAGCGAACACTCTTCCGACTGTATAAGAAAAGGTGTCATCTATAATTCAGACAAAACCCTGCAATGCCTCACATCAATCATCAGAAGCCTTGAAGAACAGCTTGGCGCATCAATCAAGAAGGCTTATGTAGGGATTGGAGGAAAATCAATGTACAGCGTTGAAAACCGCGTCTTCAGACAATTCAACGATGAAACGAAGATTTCATTGGCGCTCACCGACTCCATGATGAAGGCAAACAGAGAAATGGCTCTGCCGGACAAAGATATCCTGGAAGTAGTGCCTCAAGAATACCTGATAGGGAAAGAACTGCGTATCGATCCCGTGGGAATTTCTACAGACAGCATCGAAGGCCATTACCTGAACATCATCGCCGGCGGACGCTGAAAGACAAAATAAAGCAAATGCTTCAAGCTGGCCAAATGCGAAATCGCGGGACTATATCATTTCGCCGGTCGCAACGGCAGAAGCCGTACTCACCAGCGATGAAAGACGTTCGGGATGCATGTTTGACTTTGGGCGCAGATACGACTACCGTATCTGTCTACAAAACAACATACTCCGCCATCTGGCAGTAATCCCACTGGGAAGAAGCAACGTCACGAAAGATATCAGCAGCGACAAGCAAATCGATGAAGAAGACGCAGAAAAACTGAAACTGAGGTTTGCGAGCGCCTACACAGAGGCTCCGAAAGAGGGCGAGAAAAACGACATCACCTACTCGCTGGACGACCAGACGAGCATCAAGGCCGCAGAGCTGGAAGAAATCGTCGAGGCGCGCATCAAGGAAATCATCCTGAATGTCGAAAACCAGATTGTTCTTTCGGGATATGAAGACAAACTGCTGGCAGGAGCTATCATTACCGGCGGTGCCGCCAATCTAAAGAATATGGAGGAAGCGTTCAAACAAACGATGCACAGCGACAAGGTCCGCATAGCCAAAGGAAGCAAAATTTCGCTGGAAAACAGCATGAAGAACTCCCAACGACGGCACGTGCAACACAATCATCGGAGTGCTTTCTGCCGGAAAGGACAACTGTGCAAAATCGATCCCACGAAATCTGCAGAACTCTTCTCCGGAACAGGCAATGACTTGAAATCCCAGCAGGAGATGGAGGAAGAAAAGAGGAGGCAGGAAGAAGAGGAAAGAAGAAGAAAGGAAGCAGAAGCAAAGAGAAAGGAAGAAGCTCTCCGCCTTCAAAAAGTGAAAGAATGCGAAGCGCTGCTGGAAGAAACCAGAAAATACCTGAGCAAGAACAAATATGACAAGGCGCAAGAACAACTTGAACTTGCCATCGAAATGAATGTCAGCGAAAAGCAGGAGGAAATTGACGAACTGAAAAAGAAGATGAGCAAAAAGCCGAAAACGTTTGTCGACAAGCTGAAGGACTTTCTGGAAGACAGAGCCAACAAGTTTTCAGACGGCCAACAAACTTATCTCAAAAGACTTGTTGGACGAATGATTTAACCAATTATTGATTTTAAATAAACGATATTCTTATGCCAGAAGAAAAAAGAGTGCCTTTCGATTTTGAAAAGGATTTTCTACATATAATCAAAGTGATCGGCGTTGGCGGCGGAGGAGGAAATGCTGTCAACCACATGTATCCGGAATGGGAGGAGGTACCGGAACCGGTGCGGCTCCGATCATTGCCAAGACAGCCAAAGATATGGATATCCTCACCGTAGGTATTGTCACCATTCCGTTCCTTTTTGAAGGAAACCGGAAGATTGACCAGGCGCTGGACGGCGTGGAGAAAATGAGCCAGCATGTAGATGCCCTGCTGGTGATCAACAATGAACGTCTGCGTGATATTTATTCGGACTTCAGCGTGATGAACGCTTTCGGCAAAGCGGATGACACTTTATCCATAGCAGCCAAGAGTATTGCCGAGATTATCACTATCCGCGGTACCATCAACCTGGACTTCAATGACGTGAAAACAGTACTAAAAGATGGTGGGGTAGCCATTATGAGTACGGGATACGGCAAAGGGGAAAGCCGCGTAAGCCAGGCTATCAATGATGCGCTCCATTCCCCGCTGCTGAACAACAACGATATCTTCAACTCGAAGAAGATCCTGTTCAACATCTCTTTCAGCACCAAGAGCGAGTTGATGATGGAAGAGATGAATGAGGTTCATGACTTCATGAGCAAATTCGAAAGACGTGGAAACCAAATGGGGGCTCTATATCGACGAGTCGCTGGAAGAACAGGTGAAGTTCACCGTACTTGCCACCGGCTTCGGCATCAAGGATGTACCGGGCATGGACAACATGATGAACAAACGCACCATCGAGGAACAAAAGAAACTGGAAGAACTGGAAGAAGAGGAACAGCGCAAGGATGAACGTCGTGGCCAGATTACTACGGCAAAGGACATCCTTCAAGAACAGCAACAAGAAGAAACGCCATAACATTTACATCTTCAGCCTGGAGGATCTGGACAATGATGACATTATCAGTGTAGTGGAAACAACGCCGACCTACAACCGGACCAAGAAGGCGCTGGACAGCATCAAGTCTAAAGCCAACATAGAAGAAATGCCTCCCGCAGAATCGGGAAGCAGCGAAGACTCTTCCGACCCACAGAAAATATTTTTTTAAAACAAACTCAAAACACTATGGATTTATTTGACCAGATCAGCAATGATATCAAGGAAGCCATGAAGGCAAAAGACAAGGTAAGACTGGAAACCTTGCGCAATGTAAAGAAAGTTTTTCTGGAAGCCAAAACCGCTCCGGGAGCCAACGACACGCTCAGCGACGAAACGGCACTGAAACTGATGCAGAAACTGGTGAAACAAGGGAAAGACTCTGCCGAAGGATACATGCAGGCCGGACGCCAGGAGCTGGCGGAAGAAGAAATGGCACAGGTACGGGTTATTGAAACCTACCTGCCGAAACAGCTTTCGGCCGAGGAACTGGAGGCCAGACTGAAAGACATCATCACCCGCGTAGGGGCTACCGGCGGAAAAGATATGGGCAAAGTGATGGGAGTGGCAACCAAAGAACTCGCCGGACTGGCAGAGGGACGGGCCATCTCAGCCAAAGTAAAGGAACTGCTCGGATAAGTTTCCGGACAAAAGCTGGCGCAGAGGGCGCAGAATGCATGAGCAATCACATTCTGCACCAAGAGATTGTCGTTTATATCAACGTAAATTTACCGACCGTTTCAGCACAGAAAGCGACTTCAGTTCCGGAAAGGCAGGCAAGTGAAGACGGTAATACGCTACGATAACGTCCAGGCAGCGGTTGCGCTCATTCCGGCTCATAACGAACAGACGCATCGTTTCATAATTCATGCGCATCAGCTGTGGAGCGGGACCGCTTCAGCGGACTTTCAAGCAAAAGCGACGGCTTCCTCGGGAGCGATGTAATTGGAATGGAGCTGCGGACGCAAGGGAGTGAAACAAGCATTCCCAGGTTGGGATACAAACCGAGAAAACGGGAAAGGCGCATCAGGAAGACCAGATGGAAATTGGCAAACCCCTCCCTGCATTCATCCAGCCAGATGACGGAATGATACAGATAAGCAAACAGCGGACGGTTCTCTGCCTCCTCCCGGACGGCGCGATAAAGGAATTCCGAAAGAAACAAAGCGATGGCAGATTTGTAGGGATCGTAGGGAAGCGTGGCGAAAGGATAAAGAGACTTCGCCTCCTTCACCTTATATATAGTGGCATTAGGACGGAAATCGGCTTCAAGTTCCACCAATGCCAGCGGCTGGAAGAGTACCGGCTTCACCGCCGCCTTGCGCGAACGGGGTATGGACACCATGAAGGAAGCCCTGCCAGCCACCTCCGTATAGATGTCTGCAATGAGAGATGTATCCTTATATTTCAAGGTATGCAGCACAATTCCCAGTGTTTTCTGTAACATTCCCGATTTCTTTATCTGGTTTCAATCTGATAACAAAGCTACAAAAAAAGCCCGAAAGAAGAGAAACAAAAGGAGAAGAATAAAAAAACAAGGTAAGGAGTGTAAAAAGCAAAAGCACGTATTACACTGATTTTCAACAAATAAGACGCTAACCTATGACAAAAAGCAACAAAAAGCTATATTTTTTTCTTGCGAATGTTTTGGTAATTCAAAAATAGTTTCTACCTTTGCATCCGCAAACGAGAAATAAAGGCTCTTTGCAAGAGCGGAAACGCTCATCAAAGGATGGCCCGTTCGTCTATCGGTTAGGACGCAAGATTTTCATTCTTGAAAGGGGGGTTCGATTCCCCCACGGGCTACAAATTAAAAAAATAAACGAATTAAAAAAGATTAGTCGAGATGGCAAATCATAAATCATCACTGAAGAGAATCAGACAAGAAGAGACAAGAAGACTTCACAACAGATATTATGGCAAGACCATGAGAAACGCTGTTCGTAAGCTTCGTGCTACTACAGATAAAGCTGAAGCAACAGCAATGTATCCGGGTATCACAAAACTGTTGGATAAATTGGCTAAGACTAATGTAATCCACAAGAACAAGGCTAACAACTTGAAGTCAAAATTGGCTATCTATATCAACAAGCTGGCTTAAGTTGACTGTTACACAAAAGATATTACAAGGCTGGACTTTTTAGTTCGGCCTTTCTCATTTATACCTCTCTATTTACCTGCTTCCACACAAGTTTCTTTTCTGTGCTAAAAAGCTGTAAACTACCCGAATTTATCCGTTTGTTTAGCACCATATCCCGAGGATTTTTTGTATATTTGCTCTGTTATTACAATAAGGAAAAAAGATTATGACTGAAGAACAGATTCACTCCAATAACGGGAGCTATTCTGCCGAAAACATCCAGGTACTGGAAGGTTTGGAAGCAGTGAGAAAGCGTCCCGCGATGTATATTGGCGACATTAGCAGCAAAGGACTTCACCACCTGGTGTACGAGGTTGTGGACAACTCTATCGACGAGGCACTTGGCCGGCTATTGCGACCACATAGAAGTCACCATTAACGAGGACAACTCCATTACCGTACAAGATAATGGACGTGGTATCCCGGTAGACTATCACGAAAAGGAAAAGAAATCCGCACTGGAAGTGGTAATGACCGTGCTGCACGCGGAGGTAAGTTCGACAAAGGTTCCTACAAGGTATCGGGAGGTCTGCATGGTGTAGGTGTATCTTGCGTGAACGCCTTGTCTACACACATGACTACCCAGGTATTCCGCGGTGGCAAGATCTATCAGCAGGAATACAGCTGCGGACATCCTTTGTATTCTGTAAAAGAAGTAGGAACAGCTGATATTACCGGAACAAAACAGACTTTCTGGCCGGATGATACCATCTTCACTGTTACCGAATATAAGTTTGACATTCTACAGGCACGTATGCGTGAATTGGCCTACTTGAACAAAGGTATCACCATTTCACTGACCGACCGCCGGATCAAAGAAGAAGATGGCAGCTTCAAGAAAGAAATATTCCATTCGGACGAAGGAGTGAAAGAGTTTGTACGTTTCCTGAACCGTAACAACGAAGCGCTGATTAATGATGTCATTTATCTGAATACCGAAAAAAACAATACCCCCATTGAATGTGCCATCATGTACAATACAGGCTATCGTGAAAGCCTGCATTCGTATGTAAACAATATCAATACAATAGAAGGCGGCACACACGAGGCCGGTTTCCGCAGCGCATTAACCCGTGTACTGAAGAAATATGCGGAAGATACCAAAGCACTGGAAAAAGCAAAAGTCGAGATTTCGGGAGAGGACTTCCGCGAAGGCTTGATTGCCGTCATTTCAGTGAAAGTAGCCGAGCCGCAGTTCGAAGGACAGACCAAGACCAAGCTGGGCAATAGCGAAGTGAGTGGTGCCGTGAACCAAGCTGTAGGCGAAGCGCTTACATATTATCTGGAAGAACACCCGAAAGAAGCAAAACAGATTGTTGACAAAGTGATCCTGGCTGCAACAGCGCGTATCGCCGCACGCAAGGCACGTGAATCTGTTCAAAGAAAGAGTCCGATGGGCGGTGGCGGACTGCCGGGCAAACTGGCCGACTGCTCGAGCCGTAATCCGGAGGAATGTGAACTATTCCTGGTCGAGGGTGACTCGGCAGGTGGTTCTGCCAAGCAAGGACGTAGCCGTGCCTTCCAGGCAATTCTACCTTTGAGGGGTAAAATCCTGAATGTGGAAAAAGCGATGTGGCACAAGGCTTTTGAAAGCGATGAGGTCAATAATATCATCACCGCCCTGGGTGTCCGTTTCGGTGTGGACGGAAATGATGACAGCAAAAAAGCGAACATCGACAAGCTGCGTTATCACAAAGTGGTGATCATGACCGATGCCGATGTCGATGGTTCTCACATCGACACCCTTATCATGACATTGTTCTACCGCTATATGCCGGAAATTATAGAAAACGGACATTTGTACATTGCCAATCCGCCATTGTATAAATGCAGCAAAGGAAAAATCAGTGAATACTGCTACACCGAAGAAGCACGCCAGGCATTCATTCAAAAATATGGTGACGGACAAGAAAACGGAATCCATACACAGCGATACAAAGGTTTGGGTGAGATGAATCCCGAACAACTGTGGGAAACAACAATGAACCCTGAAACGCGTATTCTGAAACAGGTAACAATTGACAATGCCGCCAACGTAGACTATATCTTCTCCATGCTGATGGGAGACGATGTAGCTCCACGCCGCGAGTTCATAGAGAAAAACGCGACATATGCGAATATAGACGCGTAATTTTTCATTCATTATTTTTTAATCAAAATCCATCCTCACATCTTACAATTTGAGGTAGCCCCGATCCTGCTTTTCTCTGGATCGGGGCTTTTTTATCAATGAAAACCAACCTGACCCCATTTATATTTTTCCTCCTTTAAATGCCCGAAGAAACAGATACTCATACCGACTCTTTTTTTCGATGAAATGGGCAGAAATTGTAATAGTTCACCGCCGGTAACAAACATAACCTCATTCATTTTTCTTATAAATTAATTGGATGAAAGACGATATTCTGCCAGAAAGTCTTAATTTTGGGACATTAAACCATTTAACTCGAATAATAACATGAAACTCACATTTCGAATTGAATACCGTACAGCCTGGGGAGAAGAACTGGGGGTGATACTGGACGGAAACAATAGTGAACCTATCATCCTTCGCACTCCAAACGGGGAACATTGGGAAGGTGAAGCTGAAATGCCGGACCTCCCTGCATGCGTGCCTGTTTCCTACCGCTATGGAGTATATCGTGACGGACAGTGCATCCGCCGTGAAAGCGGAACCATGGCTCATTTGTTTTGCCCCGGAAAAAAGAAAAACTGCCACTACATATTAAATGATTTCTGGAAAGACCTTCCGGCTGAATCTTACTTATACAGTTCCGCCTTCAGTGGTGATTATCAGTCTGAGACAACTATAAAAGTCACAGCAAGCGCCGATGGAAGCATTACTTTCCGGGCCTTATGCCCTTGTCTGCATCATAAGCGTCAAGTGCTGGCTATCAGCGGAGATTGCCCGGCTTTAGGCAATTGGGATATTCAAAAGACGGTCCTGATGGAAGAAATACAACCGAACGAGTGGACCATCACACTGAATGTTTCTACTTTGGAGTTTCCGCTAAGTTATAAGTTCGTAGCCTGCAACGCCGACAGCAAGCAGGTAGAGGAATGGGAGAACCACGACAACCGGATGCTTAATAATCCGGAATTAAAAAAAGGAGAAATTTACCTGACACCGGAAACTGAAGTTCATTTCACTTCATCGGCCCGTAAGGTGGCGGGAACAGCTATCCCTGTATTTTCTCTCCGCAGTGAGAAAAGTTTTGGAGTAGGAGATTTCGGAGATTTGAAGAAACTGATAGACTGGGCGGCAAAGACCCACCAGCAAGCTGTACAAATCCTCCCTATCAACGATACGACCATTACCCATACCTGGATGGATTCTTATCCCTACAACAGCATTTCCATTTATGCATTCCACCCTATGTATATTGACTTGAACCAGCTGGGTAAGATGAAGGATAAGGAAGCGCTGGCTGTTTTTGAAGCCCGCCGGCAAGAATTGAACGCTCTTCCCCAAATAGATTATGAAGCGGTGAACAATGCCAAACGTTCCTATTTGAAAGTGATGTTCCAACAAACCGGAAGGAAAGTGCTGGCTTCGGCCGAATTCAAAAAATTCTTTGAAGAAAATGAACATTGGCTGCTGCCATACGCCGCATTCAGCTATCTAAGAGATCTGTATGGCACTCCGGATTTCAGCCAATGGCCTGAGCATACAGAGTACAAGGCAGAAGAAATAGCAGCCTTATGCGCACCGGACAGCTCTTGCTATGAAGAAATCGCCTTTTACTACTACACACAGTACCATTTACATATCCAATTACTTGATGCAGGAAACTATGCCCGCGAAAAAGGTATTATCTTTAAAGGTGATATCCCTATCGGCATCAGCCGCAACAGTGTGGAGGCATGGATTGAGCCGTATTATTTCAACATGAACGGTCAGGCAGGCGCACCACCCGACGCATTCTCCGTGAACGGACAGAACTGGGGCTTTCCCACCTATAATTGGGAGGTAATGGAACAAGACAACTACCAATGGTGGCAGAAGCGTTTCCGCAAAATGGCAGAGTATTTCACAGCTTACCGCATAGACCATATTCTTGGTTTCTTCCGTATCTGGGAAATCCCATCTCATTCGGTACATGGTTTGCTGGGACAGTTTGTACCGGCATTGCCTATGAGTGTAGACGAAATTCAAAGTTACGGGCTGCCGTTCCAAAAGGACTTCATGACCAAACCGTTCATCAACGAAGAGATGCTAAACAAGATGTTTGGTGACAAAGCTGCCTTTGTAAAAGAAACATTCGTACAACATGCTCACGATGACATTTATGAAATGCGCCCGGAATATGATACCCAACGCAAAGTGGAGGCTTATTTCTCCGATAAGAAAGATGAAGAAAGTATCCATATACGCGAGGGAGTATATGCCTTGATAAGCAATGTATTATTTGTTCCCGACCGCAAGCACCCCTCCATGTACCATCCAAGAATTGCCGTTCAGAATGATTTCATCTTCGGGCGCCTCGACTGGAAGGAGAAAGACGCTTTCAACCGTCTGTATAATCATTATTATTACCAACGCCATAACCAGTTCTGGTATCAGGAAGCGATGAAAAAGCTGCCTATCCTGACACAAGCCACTTCTATGCTGGTGTGCGGAGAGGATTTAGGAATGGTTCCCGACTGTGTGCCTTGGGTAATGGACCAGTTGCAAATACTCAGCCTGGAAATCCAACGTATGCCCAAGAATCCCAAACACGAGTTCGGTCACGTGTGGGAATATCCGTACCGCTCGGTCTGTACTATTTCCACTCATGACATGTCTACTCTGCGGGGATGGTGGGAAGAAGATTATGAACAGACCTGCCGCTACTACAACCATGTAATGGGACACTGCATAAAAGCCGACCAGCAGAAGAACTGCACCAGCCCTACCGTCCAGAATGCTTTGGGCGCATGGGCCAGCAGTTTGAACACATTCGTCTTTTCCGCCTTCTCCTTCTCCTTGATGCCGTGATAGGCTGCATACAGTTCGGGAGGATATTCCTTTACTTTCACGGTTGTATAGATAACGCAAAGAATAAGGATTACGGCACCGATATAAAACGAAAAGATAACCGAATCAGGAATTATGCCTTTCGGAGCTACATTGCTGATTCCTATGGCCGCAAAGATAAACGGGAAGAGGTATCCGGCCAGACTTCCGGCATTGCATAAAAAGCTCTGGATGGAATAGGCCAATCCTTTCTGCTTCTCGTTCACCATATCTCCAACCATCATCTTGAAAGGCTGCATCGCAATGTTGATGGAGGTGTCGAGAAACATCAGAGAAAACAGGCCGAAAACCATGGCCGCGGAAACCGACATGCCGAAGCTTCCGGCATTAGGTAGCAGGCACATCACCAGAACGGCTATCAGCGCCCCTACAAAAAGATAAGGAATGCGCCGCCCGAAACGGCACCACGTCCGGTCGCTCAATGCTCCGATAATAGGCTGAACCACGATGCCCGCAAGCGGCGGAAGAATCCAAAAATAACTCAGACTGTGGGGATCTGCACCCAAAGTTGAAAAAATACGGCTAATGTTTGCACTCTGCAAAGCATATGCAATCTGTACGCCGAAAAACCAAAGCTGATGTTCCACAGCTTCCAGAAACTTAAATCAGGAATTTTCATCGTCTTTTATTTTATTTGATTATCT
>VOFC01001571.1_pt1 | contig 66000 bp, 94 predicted proteins | sample 5384161 | NCBI WGS metagenome assembly VOFC01 (sample SAMN12384722, study PRJNA508395) | human gut metagenome | isolation source: healthy gut B | host: Homo sapiens
TTAGGAATTTGCATATACAATGCCAAAATTCCATTAAATTAATATTTAGGGGGTCTTAAGCCTATATTTTTCTTGATTTTATTGACAGCTATTTTAAATGTTATATTACATTGGATGTAAACAAATAAAGCTTGCAGATGAGGAAAGACTTGAGGAAATAGCGAAAATTGTAGCAGATGTTAGAGATACAATAGGAGAACATGCAAAAAATACTGATGACATAATGATAGTAGGACTTGGAAATTTATATGTAACTCCCGATGCGCTTGGACCGAAGGTTGTTCCAGAAATTGAGGTAACAAGACATATTTTAGAATATATGCCGAAAGCTATGCCAGAGGATACAAGACCTGTTTCAGCAATATCTCCAGGAGTTCTTGGAATAACTGGAATAGAAACTATGGAAATATTAAAAGGTGTGGTTGACAAGGTAAAACCAAAACTTTTAATTGTGATAGACGCTTTAGCTTCAAGAAGTATAGATAGAATAAGTAGTAGTATTCAGATCGCAGATACAGGAATTGTTCCGGGAGCAGGGGTAGAAAATAAGAGAAAAGAAATAAGCAAAAAAACGCTTGGAATACCAGTAATAGCCATAGGAATTCCAACTGTTGTAGATTTAGCAACTGTAACAAATGAATGTATAGACATATTTATAGAAAATTTGCAAGAAAAGGCGATGTCGAATGATTATCTGAATAAATTAAAAGAAAAGGATAATTATGAAGATATTAAAGAAGCACTTGTTCCAAAAGATTATAATATGATTGTAACTCCTAAAGAAATAGATAAGTTGATAGAGAATATGAGTAAGATAATTTCGAAAGCAATAAATATGGCAATGTAGAAATATTTAGCTAATTAATAAATAGTCAATTTGAGTTAGAAATAGAAAAGACTAATGCAAATTAAAATTGAACATTAGTCTTTTCAAATTCTTTACCATTTAAATATTCTAAATGCTGAGATGGATGTATAAATTTGAATTTCATTTTATAACTGCATAAATTTTGAGTTTTACATTTGAACTTTTTATTTATATCGTTATGACCATATTTTCCATCACCTATAATTGGGTAGCCAATATAAGCAAGATGTGCGCGTATTTGATGAGTTCTACCTGTATGTAGAATTACTTCTAATATACTTGTGTTTTCTGACTTATTTGAAGATAATACAAAATATTCTGTGCTGATGTTTTGGTAGCCCTTCTTATAGCTACTACAAATATATACCATGGATTTTTTAGTATCTTTAAACAAATAATCATTTAAAATAGCATGCTTTTTTGTTGGTATTCCATAAACCCTACAAAAATAATGTTTTTCTATTTCATGATTTTTGAATTTATCAAAAAAGAATTTGCTCTGATTGTTTATTTTTTGCAAATAGGGTAAGTCCTGTGGTGTTTCTATCTAATCTATGGCAAGGATATACTGCAAAACCATATTTAGCAGATAAAATAGTGGTTAGAGAATTATCTCCAGTAACTTCTATTTCAGCAGGTTTATCAACTATCAAAATATTACCATCTTCATAGATTACCGGAATATTAACAGAACTATACGAGAAATTTGCAAATGTAGTAATGTTAGATTTATTAGCAAATAAAAATTCATCTGCGATAAAAACCTTTACAACATCACCTGTGTGTAATGTTATATTTTCGTTAATTCGTACATCGTTTACTCGAATATCCTTTTTTCGCAAAGCCTTATAAATAGTATTTAAACTGAGTGCTGGATTGTTGGAAAATATTTTACAGCGTATTTTCCAAATCCATCTATATCGCAATTGTATTCTTTAGCAGTTTTATATAAGTAATCATTTAAAGCTTTTTTAAATATTGATTACAAGATTCTTCTATAAGCTGTATGTTTTCCTTCGAATAGTAGCTGGAATTTCCGTAGGATGATTCTTGAGTGGCAGATTCTATTTTTGCATTAAGTTTTACAACAGATGAAATAAATGGAGTACCATTTACCAAAGAAACGCTGTTTTTGGTATTATGAGCAAGTTTTATGCTTAAATTTATGCTTTCAGAATCTCCAATAGGATTAGGTATGCTAATTGTACAAGATTTTAATTTGTTAGAAATCATCATATGCAAAATTGATTCTTCGGCATTTAATTCTCCAACCAATATATCGTTTTTAAAAACTGCAAGCCCGATATTTTCAATGTTATCTGCTGGAGATATAGGAAAACTTGATGAAGAGCCAAGAGTAGCAACTGGATTCTTAAAGGAATCTACACAGTCAGAAAAGAAATTTATAAGTGTTACGTTTTGTGTATAAGACGTATATTCATTTGAAGCAAGAGTAATTTCGTAAAATCTTGATGGTAAATCTTCAAGCTCTGGTGATGCTATATTTAAAAAATCTTCAGATGGTATTTTACTTATTATTATATTGGCATGAGGGCTGGTTCGTGGGCTACTTAATAATGTATACATATACTCAGAAACTCCTTTCTGAGCGAGTTTTTCTGATATTACAATGGCTTTACAATGAGATAAATCTAAACGCCTACTTATATAGCTATTTAAAAGGCTTATTCCAGTTTCTATAGACGCACATTCTACGCTATTTACAATTTTTTCATATGCTGTGCCAGATGAACCACTTGAACCATTAGATGGTTTGGCAAGCTGAACAGATAGTTTTAATGTATTAGAATTTCCTATATCAAGACCTAAAGCAAGAACGTAGGCCAATTTATCTATATTACGTGTGCTATATGGTGCAGATAATGAGAAAAATACAATAAATAATGATAGAAAAATAATTAAAACTTTTTTTATATTAATCCAAATTCTCATTGGTATTGGTTCCTTTCTTTAATTTTAAATTAGCAATCATAAGAATAATTGGAAATACTATAAAAGTTAATGGTGTTCCAATATATTTAGATATAAAATCATTTATTGCAAGGGTTTGCATAATACTGTTTGGAATAAGTGCAATTATCAAACTAATTATACAAATAGGAATTATAAAAGGTGTTGAGTTCTTTACATTAGTAACTTTTTGGCAGACTAATGATGAAGTCATTAATCCAATGCTAAAGTAACTCATAAATGATAAAATCCAAGTAAATACAAATAAAGATTCAGGGTGTTGAAAGTATTTACCAAATTCGTTATTTGATAATAGTGAATAAAGTGGTGAAACGGTCTATGTCTGTGCTAAAAGAAAAAGCTAAAAGCATACTAGCAGTTGCAAGTATTACAATAAAAATGGAGATTAATGTTGCAATTAAGGTCGATTTTTTAAAATCTTTTTTTGTTTTCGAGTAGTGGTGGTACTAAAAATAAAATAGAAAAACCATTAAATATAAAAATATTTGAAATACCAGTGAAAAAAGTATTAGAAACCCCATGACCTAAAATTGGAAAAATACGCTGAATTGTCATATTGGGAACTACGGCTGCAAAAGCGGTTAATAAGCTTATTACCATAATTACACATAAAATAACATTAGTCCTAGCAATACTTTTCATTCCCTGCATATTGGCAATAACACCCACTACTAAAAAGAAAAGTAGCAAATAAATAATTGGAGCATCTCCGTAATAAATAATGTGAATTGTTTCTATAAAATACCTAAGCAATAAAGAGGATGTAACAATTATATATAGGGCAAAAATTGAACCAACTAGCCATTTAAAATTTTCCTCCAATAGCTTCACAAATATCAATTATATCTGAATTTGGAAATTTTTTAAATAAACGTATTATAACAACAATTAAAAACAAAGTGATTATACTGACAAATATAACATTTAAGATTGATGATGAACCGCAAAACAACAATATAGATTGTAGACTATTCATAGATATTCTGTTAATTGTAAGTATTAATATTAATGCGATAGATTCAATTAAATTAATCTTTGAAAACTTCATAAATTATGCGAAAAATCGCTATCCTCCTTTTTGTTTAGAATATGAAACTTTTAATTATATATTATAAAGAATCAATGTTGTTGGTATTTCCATCTCATGCTTATTTTATCTTGAGATTTTGGCCTTTTGGTTTTTAACTCCTTAGAACGTTTTTCTCTGCGATAGGCAGGAGATAGCACTATTCCATTACCAAATTCATCTGTTTTAAATATATTTTTACCTAAATAGCTTACTCCAAAAGAATGCATATTATTTAATACTAGTAGATGAACACATAGTCCTGCTGCAAGCCCAAGAAACCCTGCCATAGCACCTAGTAAAATATAGATAAATCTCATTATTCTAAAATGAAAGCTTAACGAGAGATCTGGAATTGAGAATGAGCAAATGGCTGTAAAAGATACAATTATAATTAAAATAGGACTCACAATTCCGGCATCTACTGCTGCTTGACCTAGTATAAGGGCTCCAACAATTCCGATAGTTTGCCCGACCGGAGACGGAACTCTTATACTTGCTTCACGGATTAGTTCAAATGATAATTCCATTATTAGAATTTCAAAAAGTATTGGAAATGGAACAGTTTCTCTAGCTGATATTATAGAGTAAAGAAGTTCTGTTGGAACTAATTCTTGATGAAAGCTTGTAATAGCCATATACATACTAGGTAACAATAAGGCAAATGCAAGAGCTATAATTCTAAGAGCTCTAACAAAATTAGAATATTGATATTTTAAATTATAATCTTCGGAAGAAGCTAAAAAATCTGAAAATATGGCAGGTACAATAAGCACATAGGGGCTTCCGTTTACAATAATTGCAATTCTACCCTCAAATAGTAAATTTGAAGTTCTATCTGGTCGTTCTGTGGCAATTATTTGAGGAAGGCTGGTATTATCATTATCTTGAATTAATTGCTCTAATTGTCCAGAAGATGTTAAATAATCTATTGCCAAATTATTTAAACGATAACGCACCTCTGAGATTAAATCTGTATTTGCAATATTTTTTAAATAACATATAGAACAAGGAGTTTTGCTCAACTTGCCAATATTTACAGATTCTATTATAAGATTTTCGTTATTTACATATCTTCTTAAAAGAGAGGTATTTGTACGTAAATTTTCTGTAAAGCCAACTTGAGCCCCTCTAACTACCATTTCATTGTGCGGTGTTGTAAGACTACGCCTTTCGTATCCTTTAACTTCTACATCAAATGCAATATCAAGAGTATCTATAAAAAGAGTGCAGTCTCCAGCATTTATAGCTTTCACTATATCATCAAACTTAGTAAATTCTTTAACATTATTTTGAGGAAGTAAACAATTAGAAATGTACTCCACAATATTAAATTTTTTTACTTTTCGTACTGTTATGTTATTTGTTTTTACTTCGGATAATACTCTATTCTGATTGCCTTCGAAAGAATTTGCGGTGTTTTTTAACATTAAAGGCTTCAAAATAAAGTTATTCATAACATCTTGGTCAGTCATTCCGTCAATATAAACAAGAAAAGCGCTATATTGTTTGTTTCGTGCAGTAAGCGTAAATTCTCTAATTATAATGTCGGAATTAATCATCTCATTAAAACGAACTCTTATATATTCTAGGTTAACATCTAAAGATGGAAAGATTTTATCATTGCTAGTGTCTGTTAGAGACTCATTATCTAAATTTAATGCCTCAGAATTTTTGCTAAAAGTTGTAGAAGCATTAGTTACTAATGGATTAGTCTGTTCGCCAAGCGAGAAATTATAATCATTAGGGTTATCTTCATAAAAAAAATATTATGAAAATAATTTTTTATTGAACTAAATACGGAACTCAAAATACAATCCTCCAAAAAATAATTTAATATAGTTTTTACTAAAAATATAAAAATATGTAAAAATTAATTTTCTTTTTATGCATAACTTTTTAAAAGACTAATATACATTAAATAAAGTTATTGTACAAACACATAACACATTTGAAATATACATTAGATGTATAAGGAGGTATAAAATTAATGAAAGACAATAGGTTATATCAAGACATAGCAAAAAGGACAGATGGCGATATTTATGTTGGTGTTGTTGGACCTGTAAGAACTGGTAAATCGACTTTCATAAAAAGATTTATGGATTTGCTAGTAATTCCAAACATAGACAATGAGTATAAAAAAAGAGCGTGCACAAGACGAGTTGCCTCAAAGCGCTGGTGGCAGAACAATTATGACTACAGAGCCAAAGTTTATTCCAAATGAAGCGGTGCGGAATTACTGTTGGTGATAATATAAAGCTGAACGTAAGACTGGTTGATTGTGTTGGATATTTGGTTAATAATGCTATTGGTTATTTGGAAGATGATATGCCAAGAATGGTAAAAAAAACACCATGGTCAACAGAGGAAATTCCGTTTGAACAAGCAGCCGAGATTGGAACTAAAAAAGTAATTCAAGAACATTCTACGATTGGAATATTGGTTACAACTGATGGAAGTGTGACTGGAATAGAAAGAGAAGATTACATAGAGCCAGAGGAACGTGTTGTAAGGGAACTAAAAGAATTAAATAAACCTTTCGTAATAGTATTAAATTCGGCAGAACCAGATTCTGAATATACACAAACATTAGCTCAAAAACTTCAAGAAAAATACGATACACAGGTAATTCCAACAGATTGTGAAAATTTAACTGCAGATAAAATTGATGAGATATTTGGCAAAGTATTATATGAATTTCCAATAGAAAGAGTAAACATCAGTTTTCCAAGATGGGTTGATGGATTGCCAGAAACACATTGGCTAAAAAGAAGAATTATATGACGAAATCAAAGATGCGTTTAAAGACATAAAAATTCTAAAACAAATAGACAACAGAATAACTAAATTGCAGAACACTGAGGTAATATCAACAAGTATAATAAACGAAATACAGCTTGGAACAGGAAGCATAAACATAACCATAAACTTATTAGACGACTTATTCTATAAGGTATTAACCGAAATTTCTGGAGTTCAATAACAAACGAAGGTGAACTATTCTCTAGCATGATATCATTTGCAAATGTAAAGAAAGAGTACGACAAAGTATCAACAGCATTGCAAGAAGTAAACACAAAAGGTTATGGAATAGTAAGCCCATCAATAGACGAATTAATATTAGAAGAGCCTGAAATGGTAAAACAAGGCACACGCTATGGAGTAAAACTAAGAGCAAAAGCACCGTCAATACACATGATAAGAGCAGATATAGAAACAGAAGTATCTCCAATAGTAGGAAGCGAAAAACAATCACAAGAACTGGTAGAATCGTTACTTTCAGAATTCGAAAACGATCCAAAGAAAATATGGGAATCAAATATATTTGGCAAGAGCCTGCATGAGCTTGTAAACGAAGGCTTGCAAACAAAACTAATGAAAATGCCAGAAGATGCACAAGAAAAATTACAAGAAACATTGGAAAGAATAATAAACGAGGGAAGCGGAGGACTAATCTGCATAATATTATAAGAAAAACTGTACAATTTGGGGACGGAGAAAAAAATGTACATGAATATAAAAACAGATTACAAAATAAAGAGGCAGAAGTAATTCTGTCTCTAAGAAAATTCATTTTAATATTCACAAAATTTGTAACGATTTGAAAGTACGTATTATTCTTTATATATTTTCTGTAATAATGCTTCTTCTAATGTTTTTGAAAAATTTATTTTTAAATTTTCAGCTTTTGTATTTACCCACTTAGGAATGTTAACGGTTTTTTTAACTAATTCTTTTCCCCATTTTTCGGCAAATGAACTTATATCTACTGAGATATATGTCTTAAACTTAGAAACATAATCCCAGTTTTCTATATCTAAATATTTTTCTAATTTTTCAAATGATACGTCTTCAATTTTACTTGATTTAGGAATTTGATTATTTTCTTCCATTTCATCTAATACAATACCAGCAATCAAATCTTCTGCCATTGTCATTGCTTCTTCTAATGTGCTACCACAAGTGGAATTATTTTTCAAATCTGGAACAAATACGGAATATCCACCTTCCTTTTCTTCATAGAATAATACTGGATAAATAACCTTCATGGATATATTTCCTCCTATATATTTGCAAGCGAGGGTACTATTTCAACCCTGCTTGTTTTAAAATATTGTTAAGAGTTCCTTTTGGGATATCTCCTTTATGGTTGGGAACGGGTATACTTCCGCTTAATCTCATCATGCTTATATATGTAGTGTGAACCATTAGTATGATGATGATACCAACCATGGGAGGTTAACAATTTCTCAAGTTCACGAAATGTCATGACTATTCCTCCTAACAATTATATTATACTACGTATACTACGTATAGTCAACAGCTTTTAAGTATTATTTCATATTTATAAAAAAATATTCAATAAACGTAAATTTTAAAATTTGTAGAATTTTATCACTTGAATACTCGGTCATAGCTCTTGTATAATTTTGTTTTTTATGGTATTCTATCAATGAAAATAGGGAGTGGGAGTTAGCAAAAAACAAAGGAGAAAATCCCTAGAAAGGAGACATTCGTACAATTATACGAGTAAAATAAAATGAATAGAACAAAATATGAAATTTATGAATCGAAGGAATATAACAACATTAGAGAGGTTCTTGATAATGCTTTTACAAATTACCCTGATAATGTTGCATTCAAATTAAAAAGAAACCAATGGCAAGCAGGTTACTTGTAAAGAAATAAAGTACAAAGATTTTCAAAATGATATAAATGCTCTTGGAACAGCTTTAATTAATTTAGGACTAAAAGACAAAAGAGTTGCTATAATTAGCAAAAATAGATATGAGTGGATTCTATCATATGTTTCGGTTTTAAATGGCACAGGAATTGCAGTTCCATTAGATAAAGGCTTACCAGAAGAGGAGACAAAGTCATCTTTGCAAAGAAGTTATGCCGAGGCTATAATTTTTGCAAATGACTATATGGATACAATGAAAAAATTCAAGGCTTCTGGAACAACAGATGTTACAAAATTTATTTGTATGGATCAGATTAGTGATGAAGAAAAAAAAAAGCTGGTTTCTTGTATTTAGGAGATTTAATAGAAGAAGGAAAGAAACTAGTAGAGAATGGAAATAGAGATTTTATAGATGCAAAAATTGATGATAACAAGATGAGTATTATTTTATTTACATCAGGAACGACTTCTAAGTCGAAAGCTGTAATGCTATCTCACAGAAATATAGCATCAAATATTTCTGCCATGAATAGAGTTGAATTTTTTGAGTACTGATGTTAATATGGCTTTTTTGCCATTTCACCATACATTTGGAAGTACAGGAATTTTAATTTTTTTAAACCATGGTTGCACAAATGTATTCTGTGACGGAATTAGACACATTCAAGCTAACATGAAAGAATATAAAGTAAGCATTTTTGTTTGCGTTCCACTTTTAATTGAGTCAATGTACAAGAAAATTGACAAAGAGATAAAAAACAAGGAAAAGATAAATTAATAAAATTTGTGACTCCGATTAGTAATTTTTTGTTGAAGTTCGGTATAGATATTAGAAGAAAAGTGTTCAAGAGTGTAATAGATAATTTGGGAGGAGCATTAAGAGCAATTATAAGTGGAGCTTCTGGATTAGATCCAAAGGTTGCAAAGGCTTTTAATGACTTTGGTATATTAACAATTCAAGGATACGGATTAACAGAGACTTCACCAGTTTTAGCTGCTGAAAACGAAAATTGCATAAGGTATGGTTCAATTGGTTTTCCTATGCCAGGGGTTACTCTAAAAATTGATAATCCAAATGAGCAAGGAATAGGAGAGCTTATTGCAAAAGGACCAAATGTTATGCTTGGATATTATGAGAATGAAGAAGCAACAAATGAAGCCATAAAAAGATGGATGGTTTCATACAGGGGACCTTGCAAAACAAGATAAAGATGGATATTTCTTTATAACAGGTAGAAAAAAAAGAATGTTATAGTATTGAAAAATGGAAAGAACATATATCCAGAGGAACTAGAAACACTAGTAGGAAAAACTTCCATATGTGGATGAATGCATGGTTTTTGGCTATCAAAAGATGATGATTTGGTGGTTTCTGTAAAGATTGTATACAATAAAGACTATGTAAAAGATAATTTTGCAGGATTTACTCAAGAACAATTAAAAGAAAAAATATGGGAAGATATTAAAGAAATAAATAGCGGACTTACAAACTACAAGCATATGAAAAAATTAATAATAACAGATGAGCCAATGATTAAAACATCAACAGCCAAGATAAAAAGACACGAAGAAATGAGTAAAATTTTAGCTGAGGAGGGTGCAATTAAATAGTAGTCTATTTAATTGAAATATTATATGAAAAGAACAAAACTTTCGGAAAGAATTTTGCCAACATATACTAAAGGTGAGGAAATATTTAATATGACCTCACATATTGTTGGTGGTGCATTTGGAATTATTGCAACGGTTCTATGCGTGGTGTTTGCAGCAATTCATCATAATGTGTATGGTGTCGTATCTGGAGCTATCTATGGAGCTTCGATGATAATTTTATATACGATGTCTAGCATATATCATGGATTACATAGAAACAATGCAAAAAAAGTATTTCAAGTACTAGACCATTGTACAATATTTTTACTAATTGCAGGGTCATACACACCATTTGCATTGTGTACATTTAGAGAATATAATACAGCCTTAGGTTGGTCATTGTTTGGAATAATATGGGGAGTTGCGATTCTCGGAATTGTATTAAACGCTATAGATTTAAAAAAATATAAAATATTTTCAATGATTTGTTACTTAGCAATGGGCTGGTGCATAATAATAAAACTTCCATTATTGCTACAATTAGTTGGCATTCCGGGGACGGTTCTATTAGTGTCGGGCGGAATAGCTTATACAATAGGTGCAGTTCTATATGGAGTAGGGAAAAAACACAAATATATACATTCAATATTTCATTTATTTATAGTATTAGCGAGTGTATTGCAATTTTTATCAATATTGTTATATGTAATGTAAATATTTATACAAACCAAATTCATTTTTTTTAAACCTCGGTACATCGCTCTTGGTCGGAACCCCTTAGGGCTTCTCAAAAGGCGAGTTTGAACTTGTTTATCAAAATGGAATTTGGTTTGATAACGTTTATAGAAAAAATAATATGAAAGGGAAAGTGCATGATAGAGATAGTAAAAAAGAATTAAAAGAAGCAAATTGTGTAACTCATGGAGGTAAGTTCCATTCTGATGAAATTTTTGCAACTGTAATATTATCTAAAATATTAACTAATATCAAGTTGATTAGAGTAAATGAAGTAACAGACTCAATGAGAGAAAGTATTGCTAACAAATTAGTATATGATATTGGTGGCGGTGAGTTTGACCATCACCAAGCAGGTGGAAATGGACAAAGAGATAATGGAGTAAAATATGCATCGTGTGGATTAATATGGAAAAGTTATGGAAAAAAATATTTAGAAAAATGCAATGTGAAAAAAAGAACATATAGAAGAATTATGTTTACAAATTGATAAAAATTTAATACAATATATAGATGCTAATGATAATGGACAAGCTACTCAAATTGATACAGACTATAAATTTGTAGAATTGGCGAGTGTAATTTCTGCTTTTAATCCATGCTGGAACGAAATAGTAGATACCGATGAATGCTTCATGCAGGCTTATGAAATTGCAAAAAAATATTTTGAACGTTTTATTGCACGAGAAATTGCTAAAAATGAAGCAAAAGATTAGTTGAAAATGCTATAGAAAATTCAAAAAAGAAGGAATAATGATACTTGAACAATTTATGCCATGGGAAGAAGCGGCTTTAACATCAACAAATCCAAAGGCTGAGAAAATAAATTTTGTAGTATTTCCTTCTAATAGAGGAGGATTTTGTGTACATACAGTGCCAAAAGAACTTGGAAGTTTCGAAAATAGAAAAAGTTTACCTAAAGAATGGGCAGGACTAAGAGATGAAAAGCTACAAGAAGTTTCAAAGATAAAAACAGCAAAATTTTGCCATAATGCATGTTTTATTTGTACAGCAGAAAAAAAGAGAAGATGCCATAAAGATGGCTGAGATAGCACAAAGAGCTTGAAAGAAAATAATAATGTAAAACTTTACATAAAACAATAGACATTCCTCAAATTCTATGGTAAAATATAACAGTAGAAGAAAATGGAGGGAATATGAATTTATTCGATAAAATACCGGAAAACTTTTTTTCAATACTAGTATCAAAAAATAAAAATTTATATATAGATGCTTTATTTGTATTAAGGGATGCTTTTAAGCAGGAAATGAGTATATCAAAAGAAAATATAATTTCGAGGCTGATAAATAGTTTAGAAGATGAGATTAATCAAGAAGATTTTTCTGAAGATGAAAGTGTGAGTGACTTAAAAGACAACAATATTACAGGTAAAGCGTATTTTTTACTGAGAAAACTAGAATGGGCTGGTTGGATTGAAAGAGAAATGCAGAGAGACTCGTTCGAGGAGTTTATAATTTTACCAGATTATTCAATAAAGTTTATTAATTTATTGTATTCATTTACAGAAGAAAAGCAGGTCGAATATAACTCATATGTATTTGCTACATACACGGCTTTAAAGTTTGCAAGTACAGAAAAAAATGAAACATATAATGCGGTTATAACAGCTTATAATAATACAATTCAATTAATAGATGAACTAAAATCTGTATATAACAGTCTTGGAAGATTTCACAGAAAAATGTGTAATCAAGATGATGTTAATAATATAATAAGCCAACATTTTTTCGAGTATAAAGAATATAGTGATGAGATGATTTTTCCTAGATTTACTAGAGATTCTGTTCCGAGGTATAGGCTCCCAATTATAGAGTTATTAACGGGAATTTTAGCAGATGAAGAAAGGCTACAGAATGCTATAAATGTGGCCTACAGTAGTAAGAAATACAAGACTAAAGAAGATGCTGAAAATGACATATTAAATAAAATTAGAACAATTTCTGAAATATATGAGAATATTGGAACAACGATGAATGAGATTGAAACAAAAAATAATGACTATGTAAGAGCATCTGTTAAGAGAATACAATATTTACTGACTAATGATAAAGAATTGAAAGGTAAGTTAGTAAATATATTGAAAAATTCAAAAAATGAACAAGTAATTGACAAAATGATAGACCAATTACAGTTATCAAGACAAGAATATTTGTCTAACGATTCTGTTTATATAAGAACGAAAAATACTAAAAAACAAGGAAAATCGATGCCAGTAAAACAATCTAAACCGATAGATTCAAGAGCACTTTATGATTTTGCTAAGAGCTTGGAAAATATGTATAGTAATAAAACAATAAATGAGTTTATGGAGAAAAACTTTAAGAATAAACCATTTATTAGTTCGAGTGAAATTGAGTTAAATACAACAGAGGACTTAATTTTATTAATACTATCAACAATAAAGGCAGATAAATCAAGCAAGAGTTTTTATTACATAGAAGATAGTGATGAGACAATAAATAATAATGGATACTTAATTCCAAATATTAAGTTTATAAGGAGAAGTTAAATGTTCGAAGAAAAAAATATAATAATTTAACTGGAGCAGAAAAAGAAAATTTTAAAAGAATTACGAGTTTATTACTTAATAGAACTTTTATGGTAAATAGATTTTATGATAAAAATCAAGGTACTTTTAGGTCTAATAGTGATTATAGGTTTATTGATAGAAACATAGATTTATTTAGAGAATACCTGAAATAGCGGGTTATAGGCTATTGAAAGACAGCAATTATGAAGTTATTTATATAGAAAACGAGTATGAATATAATAAAAAAGAGATTAGATAAAAATACAACAATATTCTTATATGGATTAAGACTGAAATTTGATGAGGATAGAGAAAGTGTAAAGTTAAATACTGATACCATTGTTAGTGTATCTGACATTGTAAAAACTTTGATAGATGTGGGTGCATTTAATAAAAAGCCTTCGGATATGGATATAAAGACGGCACTATCTAATCTGGCAAAATTTAATATTATTCAAAAAGTTGATGGAAAGTTTGAAGATCCAGAAACGAAAATAATAATCTTTCCATCAATATTATTTGCTGTAACAAACGAAAAAATTACAGCTTTGAGCCAAACAATATCAATTTTAGAAGAAAATGTAGAAGATGACGAAAACGAAGAAGAGGAGGACTCTGAGGAATAATGAAGAAACTAGAAAGAATGTTATTGATAAATTGGCATTACATAAGTAAGGAAATGATTGAATTTTCAAATATTAATTTCTTGACTGGTAAAAACGGCTCTGGAAAGTCTACGATTATAGATGCTTTGCAACTTTTGCTATTGGGAGATACTAGAGGAAATTTCTTTAATAAGGCTGCAAATGACAGAACCGAAAGAACTCTTGAAGGCTATTTGAGAGGCGAAATTGGCGATGATGGGGATACGGGTTACAAGTATTTAAGAAGTGGAAAATTTTCTAGTTATATTGTTTGCGAATTTTATGATACGGTTACAAGAAAAAATTTCTGCATTGGAGTTGTATTTGACGTTTACAATGAGAGTGGCTTTGAACATAAATTTTTTATGTTTAATGGAAGTATTCGGAAAATGAATTTATAGGAGAGAATAATATTCCGTTTTCATTTGCAGAATTGAAGAGCTTCTTGACTAGAAAATATGGTAATAAAAATTTAGAAATATGTACAAGTAATACTCAATACCAAGTGGCAGTAAGAGGAAAGCTCGGAGGATTAAATCAGAAGTTTTTTAATCTGTTTAAGAAGGCTGTAACTTTTACACCAATAAATGATATTGAAAAATTTATAGTAGAATATGTGTGTGATGTAAAAAATCAAATTGATATAACTTCTATGCAGGAAAACATAAGACAATATAATAGTTTATTAAAACAAGTAGATGTAATGAATACTCAGAAAAATCAACTTCAAGAAATTGAAAATACATATAATGGCTATCTTGACGAATGTATGAAACAAAGAGAAGCACAATATTTAATATGGAGAGCCGAAAAACAGCAATTAATTGATGAATATGGAAATCTGCAAAAAAGCAAGTCAAGATGATAAAGATGGCAAAGTAAGCTTAGAGGAAACAACGACACAACTTGAAAAAACAAAGGGCGAGATTGAAAAAGAAATATCAGATTTAACAGTAACAAGAGCAAATTCTGATATTAAAATAAAGAGTGATAAGATTACTGCCAAAATACAAGAAATGAAAGTAAGCTTAATAACATTAGTGAAAAGGCAAGCAAGAACATTGCAACTCTAAGAAATTATACATTAAGATGGAATGCAAGCATTTCTAAACTAGAAAGTGCAAAAGACAAAGTAAATTATCAAAATATAAATAATACTAGAGATTTAATAAAGTACATAGATAGTATAAATGAAAATATTTTTAATGAATTAGACATAAATGCAGTAACAGAAACGAGAAACAATATATCAGATTTAATAAATTGGGGAACGAGTACTTATTTTGATAAAAAGTATGAAATTGACATTAAGAAGCAGACTAGAGAGGTTCTAATTCAAGATATAGAAAAAATTAAAGAATGGAATTAATCCATATGATTCACAATTTATCAATTTTAAAGCTATGTTGGAGGCAAGACTAAAAGAAAAGTTTGGAAAAGACATAGAGGTATCAATTTTAGCAGATTTATTAGAAATAAAAGATGCAAGATGGCAGAATGCAATCGAAGGTTACTTAAATACGCAGAAAAAAAATATTTAATAATTGACCCACAATATTTTGAAGAAGCTTCAAAAATATATAGAGAACTTGCACGAGAAAATGAAAAAATACATTCATTTGGTATAGTTGATATTGAAAAAATCAGAAAAGACAATGCATCAAATGCACTTGAAAATAGTCTTGCAACAGAAGTAATTACTGAAAATGATTTGGCAAGAACATATGTTGATTACTTATTAGGAAGAGTAATTAAATGTGAAACAATAGAAGAGTTAAGAAGCCATAAACAAGCTATAACATCAGATTGCATGTTGTACCAAGGATATGTGCTTAGAAAAATAGATCCTAAATTCTATAAATATCCGGTTATAGGTAAGAAAGCATTAGAACAACAAAAACAAATAAAAGAAAATGAGCTTGCTAAATTGGAAGATGATATAAATAATTTTGAAACTGTTATAAATGCAGTGGATAGTATTAGAAAAATGGCTAACTTTGGAGAAGAATTTTTACCAGGCTTAGAAGAAGACATTATCGAAGCAAAGAAAAAATCTGAATATGATGAAGAAAAACAGAAATTACAACAAGAATTAGACAGTATGGATTTATTCTGGTTAAATACAATTTCTGAAAAGATAAAAGAAAAAGAAGTAGAAAAAACAAAAATAGAACAACAAATAAAGGATAATAGTTTAAAATTAGGAAGACTAAGTGAAGCAATAAAGAATATAGAGGAAGAAAGGCTTCCTAGAATAAGCTTATCAATAGAAGAAAAAACTAACAAAATTAATGACTTTTATGAGGTTGAATGGCAGCAAAATGTTGGTGAACAGAAGTATGATATACAATCATTAAAGAAAACTGCAGAGAGAATAGCAGAGTCATATTCTAATATCATAAAAGGAATAATAAAAAAAGAAAAGACCAATTGCATGCAGAACTTATAGACAAGAGAAGTGATTTTAATACGAAATACCAATATGCATATAACATTCAAGATGCAAGCAACGAAGAATTTTCTAAGCACTTAAAAAAATTAGAAGAAGTGGTATTACCAGAATATACAGAAAAAATAAAAGATTCAAGACAGAAAGCATATGAGCAATTTAGAATAGAATTTTTAGACAAGCTAAAATCTAACATTGATGAGGTAAAAAAACAAATAAAAAGAACTAAACAGTGCACTGGGAGAACACAGATTTGGAACAGATTCATACAGCTTCAAAGTATCTCCAAAGCAAGAGTATAAAAGATTTTATGATATGCTTCAAGACGATTTATTACTAGGAGACTGGGCTATAGGACAGGAACAGTTTAACCAGAAATATTCTCAAGAGATAAAAGAATTATTTGAAAAAATAACTACAACAGATGTGAATAATAATTCGATTTCAAGTGAGGAGTACGAGAAAAACATCAAAGAATATACCGATTATAGAACATATTTGAACTTTGATTTAATAGTAAAAGATAAACTTGGAAACGAGCAACGTTTATCTAAAACATTATTGAAGAAGTCTGGTGGAGAAACGCAGACGCCATTCTATATATCAATATTGGCATCATTTGCACAATTATATAGAACTAAGAGTAATGATAATACCATAAGATTAATCGTATTTGATGAGGCATTCAGTAAAATGGATAGCGAGAGAATAGAAGAAAGTATTAAGCTCTTAAAGAAGATACAATTTCAAGCAATATTTCTGCACCACCAGAAAAATTGCAAGATATTCAAGCACTAGTTGATTCAACATTACTAGTATTAAATCCGGAAGAACATGAGATTGTTGTGAAGAAGTATACTAATAAGGAAGAATAATTATTTTCCAATGCAATTTGAAGAGAAGGAATATAGAATGGATTTTGAGAAAATTATTTTAAATACATTGTTAGATAAATACGAGGCTAGCAAGGCTTTATATGAAGCTTCTAATAGAAGAATTATATTGAAGATGAAAAATCTAACTGGTTATAATATTGAAAATTATGATAGAAAACAGATAATTCATGATGTGATATTTGAGCTAAAGAAAGAAGGTATAATAGATTTTTCTTGGCAAAAAATACGAGAAGCGGAAACATAATAGAAGAAATTTGGTTAAATAAAGAAAATGTAGAATTGGCATATGAAAAGGCTAATAGAACAAATGTAAAAAGAAAATATTGAGCTATTATTGAAAATGCTAGAAGAAGCGGAATTTAATCAAGAGTGGATAAATGAGTACAAACAAAACATGATAAATTATTTGAAAGAAAAGCATAAAATAAATAATTTGTTTCCTGTTCAATTTGCACAAGATATTTTGCTGGTGTTAAAACAGATTGATAACAAAGAAGAAAATTTAAAACGTGTATTAAGTATAAAATGCTTTGGAGATTCTAAATATTTTGAGAAAAATATAGAACACATATTAATAAGAATTATTAAAACATATTTGCCTGAAAATGCAGAAGAATATAGTAATGATGATATCTTATTAGAAGTAGGAATATCAAAATATCCCGAAATCTTTGAATTTTGTGGAGACATGGAATATTACATAGACGATGAAAAAATAGAGTAAAAAAAGAAACTATGGGAAGCTATTTGAATAGTTATAATGTAGGAAAAATGACAAATTTGACAATTAAGAATGCAAGAAAAATATTATTCATAGAAAATAAAGCTAACTATATAGATTATATTCAAAACAAGCAAGAAAGTGACGAATTTGTAATATATCATGGTGGAATGTATAGTCCAATAAAAGGTAAATTCTTAAAAAAAAATATATGAAGCCTGCGAAAACCAAGAATTTTATCATTGGAGTGACATAGATATTGGTGGATTTAGAATATTTACGAGACTTAAAAAAAAATTATACCAGAACTACAAGAATATAAAATGGATACAGAAGCATTTTTAGCTAAAAAAGAATATTGGAAAGAAATGAATCAAGACTATAGAAAAAGGCTACAACAATTAAGAGAATCGGCAGAGTATGAGACTTTTTATGAAGTGATTGACGCAATGTTAGAGAACAATAGCAAATTAGAACAAGAAGCATTTATATTATAAATTAGGTAAAGGTCAAGCCTCATAAATAGGCAACTATTAAATATATTTGATAAAATGGAAAAATATTACAATATTTTAAACCGAAGCATTGACAAAATGAATAAAAATGATATATAATTAATATACTAAAGAAGCAATTGAAAGATTGCTGATAGGAGTTCATAAAGAACGATTTGAAATTAGGTAAAGTTCAAGCCTCATAAATGAACTGTAATGAAATTAGGTAATGCTTAAGCCTTATAAATAAGCAGTGATAAAATAGGGAGTATATAAGTGGTAACACATGTACTCTCTTATTTTGTGCAGAAAAGAGGTTAGATGAAAGAGTTATTTAAAATTTTAATAAAATACTACCCAAATGGCAAAATTTGTGGTAAAATAAAAAATGTAATTTTTACGAGAAATAAATAATGGCTAAAAGCCAATAAGAAGGAGGAGTTAAAATGTCAGGTCATGCAAATGGCATAATATTCAAGCTAAAAAGGTAAAGCTGATGCAAGCAAGAGGTAAAGTATTCACAAAATTAGGAAGAGAATTATTAATAGCAGTAAAGCAAGGTGGACCTGACCCGGCTGGTAACTCTAAGTTAAAGGATGTTATTGCAAAATGTAAAAGGCAGCAAACATGCCAAACGATACAATAAACAATGCAATTAAGAAAGCATCTGGAGCTGGAAACGCAGAAAACTACGAAGAAGTTATATATGAAGGATATGGACCAAACGGTGTTGCTGTTATAGTAGAAGCAAGTACAGATAACAGAAATAGAACAGCAGCAGACGTAAGACACGTATTTGATAGAGCCGGTGGAAACTTAGGAACAACAGGTTGTGTTTCTTACATGTTCAATAAAAAAGGTGTAATGGTTGTAGATAAAGCAGAATGTAACCAATCAGAAGATGATTTAATGATGATTGCATTAGATGCAGGGGCAGAAGATTTTGAGGCTGATGAAGAATGTTACACAATTACAACAACACCTGAAGATTTTTCAAGTGTAAGAGAAACTCTAGAAGGCCAAGGAATAGAATTCTTAGAAGCAGAGGTTCAAATGGTTCCAACAACATATGTTGCATTAGATGAAAAAGCTCAAGAAAGAATGGATAAATTATTAGAAAATCTTGATGAATTAGATGATGTTATGAACGTTTACCACAATAGTGAGAATAATTAATTATAAATAGAATCATACAGCAAAATGTATGGTTCTATTTTTTTATGTGAAGCATATAATAATTATTAACAAAGGAGAAAGGAAATAATCAATTAAATAGATTGATAAATTGATTATACAAAAAAAATATAATGAAAGAAGAGTTTCTAAAATATTTTCCTCAACATATACAAGCAATATTGAATGAAGAAGATTTTAATTCGATTGAAGAAATTCGTATAAGAAATAATTTGCCCTTAATTTTAAGATTTGGACAAGCCCAGAAAATACTAAATTACATTATAAATACAGAAGATATTAATTATATATTTCAAAAAATATGCGAGAATTCCGTATACTCATATCAAAAACAAATTGCAAATGGCTACATAACAATAAAAGGCGGACATCGTGTTGGAATAGTTGGAACAGCAGTGTTAGATGCAAATGGACAAGTTGCTAATTTTAATTATATTTCTAGTTTAAATTTTAGAATAAGCAGGGAAATAAAAGGTTGTTCAAACTGTATGATAAATGAAATAATAAAAAACAATAATAGTATTTATAATACATTACTAATTTCCCCACCGGGAATGCGGAAAGACGACATTGTTGCGTGATATAACACGAAATATTAGTAATGGAATACCATATAAAATACAGGGCTTGAATGTGGTTGTAATAGATGAGAGAGGAGAAATTTCATCAATTTATAGAGGAATAATGCAAAATGATTTAGGAATTAGGACTGATGTGATAAATGATATTCCAAAATCTATTGGAATGAAAATTGCTATTCGTTCTATGGCACCACAAGTGTTAATAGCAGATGAAATCGGAAGTGTGCAAGATAGTGAGACAATAAAGTACGCCATGTGCTGTGGTGTAAAAGGGATTTTTACGGCTCATGGAAATAGTATTGAAGATGTGATAAAAAATCCAGAGTTGAAGGAATTGATACAAGAAAAAATATTTGAAAAAGTAATAGTTATAAAAGCAAGAAATGATTCGAATTATGAATTTGAAACAATAAATTTTATAAAAAATAGTTCTAAAATAAAAATATCAGAATATATATTATAAAGAAGCTTAAATAGGAGACAAGCTATGATTTTTTTATAAAATATATTCTGATATTTTTTGTGTTTTTAGCATTTACATACATAGGAAACACATATGCAAAGAAATATGTAAATAGGGTACAAGAATTAGAAAAAATGCAGAATTTGTTAAACATATTTAAATCAAAAATTAAATTTACAGGACTAACCATTCAAGAAATTTTTAACCAGATTTATGATGACAACAAAGATGTGGTTGGAGACATATTTAAAAGAGCAAGCCTTAATATGGAGAATATGAGTGCAAAAGATGGTTGGGAAAAAGCTATAGAAGAATCACAAGACAAACTAAGCCTTAATAAAGAAGATTTTACTGCCATAGAAACTCTGGGAAAGATGCTAGGAAACACAGATGTGGAAGGACAAGTAAGCCAAATTGAATTAACAGAAAAATTAATAGAAGACCAGATTGAGAATGCAAAAATTGAGAAACAAAAAAGAATACAAAATTATATAAGACACTAGGAGTAACTGTGGGGCTTACTGCTGTTATATTACTGTTATGAAAAGGCATAAGGTTGAAAAATAATTACAATTTTGGCTACGTCAAATATCGTTTCAAACGCGGTTACATACACCACGTATGCGACCTTACTTTTGAAATTCATTTTCCTTGCCAAAATTTAATTCTTTTCCAACCAAACTTGTGCAAGTAAGAAAGGAACGGATGAATAATGGATATAAATTTATTATTTAAAATTGCTGCTATTGGAATTTTGGTTGCTGTATTGTATCAGGTTTTAGTAAGAGCAGGAAGAGAGGACCAGGCAATGATGACAACTCTTGCAGGTCTCATTATTGTTCTTACAATGGTAATTAAAGAAATTAGTACTCTGTTTGATACAGTAAGGACAATTTTTAATTTGTAAGGAAAGTGATACATATGGATATTGTTAAAATAATTGGCATTGGTCTAATAGCGGTTATAATAATTGTAATTTTAAAACAGTATAGGCCGGAATTTGCAATGTATGCCTCGCTAATAGCTGGAATATTAATATTTGCATTGATTGCTACTAAGCTTTCTGGAATTATTGAAGTGCTGAAAAGCTTATCAAGCAAAAAACAGCAATAAACAATGAGTTTCTAGTTTTACTTATTAAAATTACCGGAATAGCTATTTTAACGGAATTTACAGTGAGTATCTGCAAAGATGCCGGTGAATCTGCGATTGCAAGTAAGGTTGACCTAGGTGGCAAAGTAATAATAATGTCTATGTCTGTTCCGATAATGTCGAGTTTACTGGAAGTTATTTTAAGTATCCTGCCCTAATGGTTAGTTATTTATTCTAGCAGGTTACATACTAACAAATTGCCTTTGCTTTTGAATAAAATTTAATATTTTTTTTTTATAGTAAACACTGCAAAAAGAGGAAAGTGATAAACATAAAAAACAAAAGATTAATAAAAATAATTGCAATACTGCTAATATATTTTTGCTATTTAAGCTTTTTGCTATAAAGTTAATGCAGAAGATGACATAACAAGTGAACTCTTGAAAAGCCAGTCGAGTACATTAGGAATATCTAGTTTTGTTGAAGAGGCTAACAAATACAAGAGTGAGGATTTTGATATTGATGTAAATGAGCTTATAACATCTGCTATAAAAGGAAATGTGGATAATCAGACAATAGGCAGAAAAATTCTAGCACAGCTGTTTAGTGGAGCAAGAGAAGCAATCAGTACAATTCGGAAGCATTATGGTAATTATAATAGTATCTAGCGTGCTTCGAAGCATACCAGCTGGCCTCGAAAATAGGAGTGTTTCGCAAATTACATATTACATAACATATATTTTAATCGTAACAATCGTAATGAAAAATTTTTCAGATATAATCAACATGGTAAAAACATCGATTGACAATTTGGTAGCATTTACAAATTGTTTAATTCCATTATTAATAACACTTATGATAACTACAGGGAATATTGCATCTGCTGGAATGCTACAGCCAATCATTTTATGGATAATATCTTTTATAGGCAATTTTATAAATGTTGTGCTTGTACCAGCAAGCCTAATATCCGTAGCGTTAAGTGTAATTTCAAATGTATCTGATAGAGTCCAAATAGACAAGCTTTCGAAATACATAAATACAACAGCTGTCTGGATATTGGGAATTGTTCTTACTATATTTGTGGGAGTTTCTTCTCTTGAGGGAAGCATAACAAATGGAGTTGATGCACTTACTGTAAAAACCACAAAAGCGGCAGTTTCAAATTTTATTCCGATTGTTGGAAAGATACTTCGGAGATGCAGTGGACACGGTTATGAGCTGTAGCAATATTTTAAAAAATGCAGTTGGGATTGTTGGTGTAATTATAATTTTGAGTATTTGCATAATACCGATAATAAAATTGACAACTTTAATGGCAGTTTATTACTTGGGTTCTGCTTTATGCCAGCCGATTGCAGATGATAAGATTGTAAAATTATTAGGTCAGATAGGAGGAACATTTAAGCTATTATTAGCCATAATGTGTAGTATTTCTGTAATGCTTATTATTGGAGTAACTTTAGTAATAAAAATATCGAACAGTGGAGTGATGATGCAATGATTGAATTTCTTAGTAGTTGGGCACAAGGGATAATTGTTGCTGTAATAATTGCAACATTAATTGAAATGATTTTGCCAAATAGCAGTAGTAAAAAAATATGTGAAAGTTGTAATTGGAATGTACATATTGTTTACAATAGTATCTCCAATAATCAAAAAAAAATTGGGTGGCAAAGATATTAATTTAAACACAATAAATATAGAAAAATATGAACAACAGATTTCAAAAAAGCGACAACACAATATCACGCAAGTTTGAAGATAATAATACTAGAAGTATTAAAGACATATATGTATCAAATCTAAAAGCCGATATATCTGCTAAACTAAAAGAAAAAGGCTATGAGATTGATACATCAGATATTCAGATTAAAGATGACGAAAATTATACAATAGAAAAAATCACATTAAAGTTGATTAAAATGGAGCAAAAACAGGGAAAAAACAATGAAATAGTAATAAATACTGTAGAAATTGGAAATACAATCAGTCAAAAAGATAGCAAAACATTAAGTAATGATGACAAACAAGAAGTAAAAGATTACATAAGCGAAACTTATGACATAGATAAAAAAAAGAACATTAATATTTCTTAAAGGAGGAGTGCACTTTTAGTGCCAATAAAGAAAAATGTTTAAGGAAAAACTTCAGAAAATTAAAAGAAAAAAATAGTGAAGAAAATGGCAATAGCAAAAAGAAAATGGAAAATTTAGTTGTACTCATAATTATAATGATAGTAACAATTGTAGCAATTAACTATATTTGGAGCGGAGATAAAAAAAAGACAATATAACAACAGATACAAATAAAAAACTTGCCACGACAGAAAATGAAACACAGACGACAGCAACTGAAGAGATTGGAATGGAACAGAAATTGGAGAATATACTATCAAATATAAAGGGAGTAGGTAAAACAAAAGTATTAATCACATATTCACAAACTAGTCAGATTATACCGATGTATGATGAGGATTCCAGCACTAGTACGACGGAAGAAACTGATTCTGGCGGAGGCACAAGAACTGTGAAAGAAAGTACTACGAAGAAAGATGTAATATACGAAGACAAGAACGGAACGAAAACACCAATAACTCAAAGCGTGATAAATCCTAAAATAGAAGGTGCAATAATAACTGCGCAAGGAGCAAATGATGCAAACATAAAAACAAGCATAGTGCAGGCGGTAGAAGCGGTTACTGGACTAGCTACATATAAAATACAAGTCTTTGAGATGAAAGACTAGAAACTATTGCAAATTAGAAAAAATCAAATTTTGAGAAGAATAAATTATATTTTGGGTGATTGTGTAATATTAATTATTATAATGTTAAAAAAATTTAGTGTTAATATTAATTTGACTATATTATGATAAAAGGAGATTGTGAATATGAAACAGATTTTAAAGAAAAATCAAATTATAATTTCTGTTATAGCAATAATGCTGATTGCTGCAGGTTACATGAACTACACGAGCAACGAGAAACAAGCATTAGAAACAGCAGTATTAACAGACTCTGAAAAATATGCTGGAATTGGAGATGCAACACTCGTGAGTGCAAACGTGACTGATAATAATGATGCACAGAATATTACAGATGATTCTACTAAAAATGAGGATGAAATAAAATCGAATGAACAAAATACTGAAAATAAAGAAAACGATAAAAATACCGTTCAAAATGAAATAAATACATCAACAACTGTAACAGAAACTAGTGGAGACCAATATTTTGCAGAGCTTAGACTAGAAAGAGATAAAATGTATTCACAAATGCTGGAAAGCTATCAAAAAATATTGAGTAATAGTCAAATCTCAGAAACTCAAAAGGAAATTTCGGAAAATGAAATAAAGAAAATAAATGATACGAGAAATGCAATAATGATAGCAGAAAACTTAATAAAAAACAAAGGATTTCAAGATTTAATAATATTTATAAATGGGGATAGTATAAGTATAATCGTGAAGGCTAAAGAATTGAAAGAAGAGCAAATAGCTCAAATACAAAATATAATATCAAGAGAATTGAAAGGAGAGATAGAAAACATACATATTAGCAATAAGGAATGAAAAGTATTAAAAATGTCGATGTAATATATAATAAATATAACCCACTTGCCATATTTCTTTGGCAGGTGGGTTGATGGTTCAAATGTTTACAATCACGAAATTACTGCTCAGATTTTCGACGGGAATAGCAATTTTACAGTTGCTGTTGTAGATAATGTTACCGTTGCCATCAGGGGACGGCATAAATTTTCCAAACATATAGATTTTCCCAATTGCTTGAGGTAAATTGGAAAAGTCCAACCTAATAATGTTAAAAAGCTAATAGTGTTTAATTGGGCATAAATATCGTCGATGCTTTCGCCCAAAGCTTCATATAAAATAAATGTTCTTTGGGGACATAATAATGCGTGAGACGACACTTCGTCAGACAGTTCTTTTACTGAAAATTTTAATTCAGTATTTGAATCAGTCCGCCTAGAAAATGCGATTAAAAATCGTTTCATGATAACCATCCTTTCTAATGATAACTGATAATTAAATCAAGCTAATTTATTATATCATTAATTTACATAATTTACAATAATTGCAATATACTTTCTTGTATAAAAATTAATGACTAGTACAAAAAAAGGCATTTTGCCTTGACATATCTACTATTAAGTGGTAGTATTAATGGCAAAATGCGCTAATTTTTTAGCTATGTAAGAGGTATAAATTATGATTGAAAGTATGGAAAAAATGGTAGCACTTTGCAAGAATAGAGGATATATATATCCAGGCTCTGAAATTTACGGAGGTCTTGCAAATACTTGGGATTATGGTCCTTTAGGAGTAGAATTAAAAAATAACGTTAAAGCTGCATGGAGAAAGAAGTTTATACAAGAAAATAAATACAATGTTGGTCTTGATGCTGCAATATTTATGAATCCAGAAACATGGGTTGCAACAGGACACGTTGCAGGATTTAGTGATCCGCTTATAGATTGTAAAGAATGTAAAACAAGACATAGAGCAGATAAGTTAATTGAAGAATGGGCTCATGAAAATGGAAAAGATTTAGTTGCAGACGGTTGGACTGATGAACAACTAGTAAATTACATAAATGAAAATAAAATACCTTGCCCAGATTGTGGAAAAACAAACTTTACTAATATAAGAAAGTTCAATTTAATGTTTAAAACATTCCAAGGAGTTACAGAAGATTCAACAGCACAAATTTATTTAAGACCAGAAACAGCACAAGGAATATTTGTAAACTTCAAAAATGTAATGAGAACGACAAGAAGAAAGCTTCCAATGGGAATTGGCCAAATTGGTAAAGCTTTTAGAAACGAAATTACACCAGGAAACTTTACATTTAGAACACGTGAATTTGAACAAATGGAACTAGAATTTTTCTGTAAGCCTGGAACTGACTTAGAATGGTTTAAATTCTGGAAAGACTACTGCAAGAATTTTTTATTAAATCTTGGAATGGAAGAAAAGAATATCAGACTTCGTGACCACAGTGCTGAGGAGCTTGTTTTCTATAGCAAAGCAACAACAGATATAGAATTTGCCTTCCCATTTGGTTGGGGAGAATTATGGGGAATTGCTGATAGAACAGATTACGATTTATCAAGACATATGGAACACTCAAAACAAGATTTATCATATCAAGATCCAGAGACAAACGAAAAATACATTCCATATGTAATAGAGCCATCTTTAGGATGTGATAGGGTTGCACTTGCATTCTTATGCAACGCGTATGAAGAGCAAGATTTAGGAGAAGGAGATTCTAGAGTTGTATTACATTTACACCCAGCTCTTGCTCCATATAAAGTAGCTGTACTTCCTTTATCAAAAAAATTATCTGAAAAAGCACAAGAGGTATATGAAAATTTATCAAAGAAATTTATGTGCGATTATGATGAAGCAGGAAGTATCGGAAAGAGATATAGAAGACAGGATGAAATAGGAACACCATACTGTGTAACAATAGACTTCGATACATTAGAAGACAACAAAGTAACAATTAGAGATAGAGATACAATGGAACAAGTAAGAATTGATATTTCTGAAATAGAAAACTGGTTACAACAAAAAATAGAATTTTAAAAATGTAATTAAAATATAGCAATAAAAGTACTAATTCATAGAAAATTTGAAACATGCTTTGTAAAATGGAATTAAGAGTATAACAAAGTAATGAAGTAATATTTTAAAGTATGAACTAGTACTTTTTAAGTTTCATATTATTACAAAATATTACACATTATTACAAATTAATAATTTTAGCAAAAAAACACTTGATAAATATCCTAATTACATATATAGTATTCATCAGCAAAAATATAAATATGATTTACATAAATGGAGGAGTAACAGTAATGGGAATTATTAATGTTTATACAGGACCAATGAAATGCGGCAAAAGTCAGAAGATATTTAATGAATTAAAGAGACAATTAATTGCAGGAAAGAACATTAAGGTATTTAAACCATTATTAGACAATAGAGCAGGAGATGCAGTAATATCAACAAGAGCAGGCAATTCAATAAATGCTATAAATATTCAGAGCATAAATGAGCTTGAAAAATATGATGCAGATTCATATTTTATTGATGAATTTCAATTTTTAAAAGGAGATATTCAAACAATAGATAAAATGGCTGCAGAAGGAAAAAAAATTTTATATAGCTGGATTAAATTTAACATCAGAAAAGAAAACATTTGGTAAAATGGGAGATTTAATGTGTATTGCTGATAATATTGAGATGATGACTTCTATATGTGAAATTTGTAAGAGCGAAGAAGCTATATTTACATATTATAAAGGACAAAAAGATACAGATATTATGGTTGGAGACGCAGAATATATACCTGTTTGTAGAGAATGCTATAATAAACTGATGAAACATATGCCATTTGAAATCGCCCAATAGGGACGCCCCTTTTTGGGCGAGTAATATAAAAAACAATTTTAATTTTACAAAAATTTCGATACGTAGCTCTTGTTCGGATTTTGTCTGGATTTCTCAAAAACAAACTTGAACTTATTTCTAAAAATTAGATTGTTTTTTATATAATTGTGTGACAAATTAAAAAAATTTACCGTTTATATATATGGAGGATGTAATGGAAGATAAAAAAATAAGAAAAGAAGTAATTATATTAGCTGGGACGAATATTTTATGGCAATAGCCAAATTATCTGCGATGAGAAGTAAGGACCCATCAACTCAAGTTGGTGCATGCATTGTTGGTGCAGATAATAGAATTTTATCAATTGGATATAATGGAACTCCAAACGGTTTTAATGATGACGAGTTTCCTTGGAATAGAGAAGGCAACAATTTGGATACAAAATATCCATATGTATGCCATGCAGAAATGAATGCAATATTAAATTATAGAGGAAGTAGAAAAGACTTAGAAGGTGCTAAAATTTATGTGGATTTATTTCCATGTAACGAATGTGCAAAAATGATAATTCAATCTGGAATTAAAGAAGTAATATATTTATCTGATAAATATGCAAATTCCGAAAATAATATAGCATCTAGAAAATTGTTAGATACTTGTAAAGTAACCTATAAAAAAATGCATATAGATGATGAAATGAAGAATATTGAAATTAAGCTATAATAATTAAAAACTGCCTCCGACATATTAAAAAACACCATAATAAAACTAGAAAACATTGCCATTAAACGAAAAGTATGATATAATTGCAAAAGCAAAATATAACGTGAAGGAGCTGTATTAATAGAATATGGAAGAAAAGGCACAATTTGGAATTGGATTTGTGTCAGGCAGACCGAATGTTTGCGCTGTTATAAACAACACATATAAGCATTTATTAAATCAAACTAAAAAGTTTGATAGAGAGGTTGAGTTAACGATATTCATATTGTATGATTTAAGTTACCAAAAAGAATCTAGAGAAGAAGATTTTTATAAAATATTACCAGAGGTACATAAAGATATAAAAATTGTTCATATTACTCCAAAATTAATAGAGGAGCAAAAATCAGGATTAGCTAAAGAGAAAATAATAACTATGGACGAAGCCAATTTATTCTTCGGCTATGGCTATGCAAAAGCAAGGAATACACTGCTATATAATGCGGTAATTAATGGAATTGATTATTTTTTATACTGGGATGATGATGAATACCCAGTAGCATGTATTAAGAATAATACAAACGAAAACATTAAATGGAAGGTGCAAAATAATATATTAGGGCATTTGGAGAACATAGAAAATGCGGATATTACTTTTGGACATAGATGCGGGTATAATTCGCCACTTCCATATATGGAATTAAAAAATCCATTTCATGAGCGTAGAATAAAGTCTTTTATAGAGGCTGTAAAAAATGAATTTATGACGTGGGAAGATGTAAAGGAATATTTGTCGAAAAATGACGGAATTGCCTATGCTGATGAAGAATTAATGAAAAAAGAAAACTGTGAGTGAAATACAAATCCAAGGAACGCATAAACGTATATTGGGATCTCCATTGTGCCTAAACTTGAAACATTTAGAAAAAATTCCGGCATTTTATAATCCGGAAGGGGCAAGAGGAGAAGATGCATTCTTTTCTTTGTTATTGTGAAAAACAAAGTGGTAAGTGTACCGGTTTATCATTTTCATGACCCATTTATAAAATTTAATAATGTTTTAGAAGGAAAGTATCCAAGGAAAATAGATAAAACAAAATCTAACGATAAAAGCGTTGAACAGAGATTTTATAAGGTGGCTAGAGGCTGGATTAAATACAGACCTTTATATTTGTATGCAACTAATAGAGAAAATTATGAAAAAGAAATAAAGAAAACAGTAAAAAATTTAAAGAGAGGCATTCCAGCAATGAATAAAATGTTTAAAGATAAAGACTTTAACATTTTATTGGAAGACCTAGAAAAATATAATTCAAATGTAAAACAAGATTATGAAGATTTTCAACATGTACAAGTTGTTTGGAAAAAGTTGAAAAAAACAATTACTGAAAATAATAAAAAACTTGTAATCGCCCAATAGGGACGCCCCTTTTTGGGCGAAAAGAGGAGAGAATATGGGAGAGAAGGCTTATTTTACGACTTTATCAACAGAAAATTATTTACCAGGAGTTATTGCACTAAATCAAGCATTAAAAAATGTGCATTCTAAATATCCATTATATGCATTACTTAGCAACGAGATTTCTGAAGAGATAGAAGAAAAATTAAATAAAAAAGGTATAAAAACTATAAGAAGAGAAAAAGTTGACTTGCCTCAAGAAATAATAGATAGAAACAGGTCAAGGGCAAAGAATAGATGGAATTACACTTTTGATAAACTAAATATTTTTGAACTAACAGATTTCGAAAAAAAAATTGTATTTATAGATAGTGACATTTATGTAAGACAAAACATAGATTGTTTATTTGATAAACCACATATGTCAGCCGTAATAGATAAACATTATGGTCCAAATTTAACGTGCAGATGCTTGGAGCTTACATCTGGGGTTATTGTAGTAGAACCTAGAAAAGGACAAATTGAAAAATTTAAAGAAATAATAAAAACAATAATAGACAAACGAGATGCAATAGGGGATCAAGATATATTGCAGGAATATGACCATGAGTGGAAAAATAAACCTGAGTTACATCTAAAAAATAAATATAATATATTCTTTCCATATCTAGAGTACTATGTAAACTTTCAAGAATATTCGATGGATGACTTAGCTGTAATTCACTTTATATATCCATGGAAACCTTGGATGCTTGATAAAAGAAAACAGAGTTAACGAATATGTTGAATACATAGATGGATTTACGAAAGAATGCTATGAAGAAGAAAAAGCTCCAGAATACATAGATTGCTTATATGGAGATCGTAGACACGCTAAAAAGATTGTAGAAGAATATTGCAAACTAATTGAAGAGTAAATTATTAAAAATACAACAATTAGACACCTATTTATACTAAAAAAATAGTGCAAAAGATAAAATGCAACTGAAAGTTTACAAAAAGATAATGAAAATTGGTGGTGCAACTTTATTTATTTGCTCTATAATTTAGGTGGAGGTGAGAAAAATGAGATTTAGTGAAAAATTACCAAAACTAAGAAAAAACAATAATTTATCGCAGGAACAACTTGCAGAACAATTAGGCGTATCTAGACAAGCAGTTTCAAAATGGGAGGCTGGCAATTCCTATCCAGATATGGAAAAAATGCTACAAATGTGCCAAATATTAAATTGCCACTTGGAAGATTTAATGGATGATGGTTCAATAGGAAATACTTCAATAGAAGGTTCGAAAAACAAGATTGATTTAAATGTATGCATGCAAGACTTTTTAAATTTTATAACAAAACTATATAATATGTTTGTTAGCATGAGGTTTAAAGAAAAAAATCAAATTTATATTTGAAATGGTATTTATAATTCTAATTTTGTTGCTATCTGGGTTATTAATTATGAAACTTTTAGAATACATAATTTATGGAATTCTTCCATTACCTATATTATGGAAAATATTAAGCAAAGTAATTACGCTTATATTGATTGCAGTTGGAGGAGTAATTTTTATTCATTTACTAAAAATTAGGTATCTAGATTATTATGTAACAATAGAGGATCAAAATATTACGAAGAAGAGTATTGAAGAACCTATTGAAAAAAAACAGAAAATAGACACTACGAAGAAAAGTCAAAAGAAAAAATAATTATTAGAGATCCAAAACATTCTGGTCCGGCTTTTCTAAAAGTAATTGAAAAAATCATAGTAATAATGATAAAACTATTTATGATTTTCATTGCAATTCCAGTGGTAATAGGATTCGTAATTGATGTTGGTTGCACAGTGGTTTCATTGTACCATATTATATATGGAAATATATTCGCGGGAATTGCATTTGTTGGAATTGGTATAGCTTTAATTCTTTATAGCTTTATGGAATTAGCATTTAATTTTGTTGTAGACAAAGAACAACATTTTAAGAAAATATTTATAATTGCAATAATAGGCTTGATAACCTGCGGGGGGTAGGAGCAGGAATAGCAATAGGGTCATACCTAAATTTCGAACATGGTTCAACAAATCAATATAATGAATATAAAACATTATCACAAGAAATTCCAATGTCTGATAATTTATGGATAACAAAAAACTATGAGCATGAATATATTATAGACAATTCAGTAGATACAGTAAACATTGAAATAAATTATTTGAATGGAATAGAGCCTGAACTAGAAATAGAAAACAGAAAAAATTCTAATGACGAAAACTATCAGTACTGTCTTGTAACATATGACACAAATAGATATATGTTGTATAAAAATATATTACAGGATATAAAAAACAAAAAACTTATTGACTATGAGAATCTAAATTCTATTAAATTAAAGATAACAGTATCACAAGAAAACTATGAAAAATTACAACAAAATTATGAAAAATACTGTAAACAATATTAAAACTAAATAAAAAATAACAGGAGTGTGCTTTTTGAGAAAAGAAGTGCACTTAAATTATAAAAAATAAAAGAACAAAAGTTTGCAAAACTATTGAAAAGGCATTATAAATATGCTATAATAACAGTGCAAAAATTTTATTAAAGGATGATTTTTATGAATGATAATATTATTATAAAGGGTGCAAAAGAACACAATTTAAAGAATATAGATTTAACGATTCCAAGAAATAAACTAGTAGTTGTTACAGGGCTTTCGGGTTCTGGTAAATCTTCACTTGCTTTCGATACTTTGTATGCAGAAGGACAAAGAAGATATGTAGAGAGTTTGTCTAGTTATGCAAGACAATTCTTAGGCATGATGGAGAAACCTGAGGTTGAGTCTATTGAAGGACTTTCACCTGCTATTTCTATTGACCAGAAAACTACTTCTAAGAACCCACGTTCTACAGTTGGAACGGTTACGGAAATTTACGATTATTTGCGTTTATTATATGCAAGAATTGGTGTGCCATATTGTCCAAACTGTGGTAAGAAAATTGAAAAGCAGACTATTGACCAGATTGTTGATAATATTCTAGAACTTGAAGAAGGAACAAGACTTCAAGTTTTAGCTCCTGTTGTACGTGGAAGAAAGGGAGAGTTTACAAAACAATTAGAAGATTATCAAAAAGCGGGATTTATTAGAGTAAGAATAGACGGTCAAATGTATGAACTTGGAGAAGACGAAATCACGCTTGATAAAAAGAAGAAACATAATGTTGATGTTGTGGTGGATAGGTTAATTATAAAAGAAGGTATTCGTGCAAGATTAACTGAATCTGTTGAAACAGCAATGAAATACGCAAACAACCTAGTTACAATAGATGTGCCAGGCCAAGAAGAAAAAATCTATTCTCAAAATTACGCATGTACGGATTGTGGTATTAGCTTTGAAGAGTTAACACCAAGAATGTTCTCTTTTAACAATCCATTTGGAGCTTGCCCAGAGTGTACAGGTATTGGTTATTTAATGAGAATTGATGAGGATCTAATAATTCCGGACAAAGATAAGACACTATATGATGGGGTAAAAGCCTTCGGAGCTAGCACCATGAAAAAAGGCGATACTATGGCTAAGATGTACTTTGAGAGTATTGCAAAGCATTATGGAGTTAAAATAAAGACGTCCCAATTAAGAAGTTACCAAAGGATTTCTTGGATAAAATCCTATATGGTACAGGAGATGAAGTAATTGATTTTGAATACACATCTGCTGCCGGAACAAGAAAATATTCTACTCCATTTTGAGGGCGTAATTCCAACACTTGAAAGACGTCATAACGAGACAAAATCTAATGGTATGAGAAGTTTTTACGAGATGTACATGAGCGAATCTCCTTGTCTTGCTTGCCATGGAGCCCGTTTAAGAAAGGAAAGCTTATCTGTAAGAATTGGAGATTTAAACATAAAAGAACTTACAGATATGTCAATAGATAAAATCAAGGAATATATCAACAACATAGAGCTTACACCAACACAGGCAATGATTGCAGAACAGATCCTACAAGAGTTAAATAAACGTTTACAATTTTTAATAGATGTTGGACTTGATTATTTAACACTTTCGAGACCTGCAGGTTCTTTGTCTGGTGGTGAAGCACAACGTATTAGGCTTGCAACTCAAATTGGTGCAGGACTTACAGGAGTTCTATATATTCTTGATGAACCAAGCATTGGACTTCATCAAAGAGATAATGACAAGCTAATTGCTACATTGAAGAAGCTAAGAGATTTAGGAAATTCTGTTATAGTCGTAGAACATGATGAAGATACGATGTATGCTGCTGACCAGATTATAGATATTGGACCAGGAGCCGGAGTACATGGCGGAAATGTAATGGCACAAGGAACTGCAGAAGAGGTAAAAAATACACCAGGCTCTATAACAGGTGATTATTTAAGTGGAAGAAAACAAATAGTAGTTCCAAAGAAAAGAAGAAAGTCTAATGGAAAATCTATAGAAGTAGTTGGAGCAACAGAGCACAATCTAAAAAATATAACAGTAAAATTTCCATTAGGACAATTTATATGCGTAACAGGTGTTTCCGGTTCAGGAAAATCAACACTCGTAAACGAAATTTTATACAAGACGATTGCAAGAGACTTAAATGGCTCTAATGAAAAGCCAGGAAAATGTAAGCAAGTAAAAGGCCTTCATAATATAGACAAGATAGTAAACATAGATCAATCACCAATAGGAAGAACTCCACGTTCAAATCCGGCAACATATACTGGAGTGTTTGATATGATAAGAGATTTATTTGCAGGCACAAACGAAGCAAAAATGAGAGGATATGACAAGGGAAGATTTAGCTTCAATGTTCCAGGCGGAAGATGCGAAGCTTGCTCCGGAGATGGAGTCTTAAAAATAGAAATGCATTTCTTATCAGATATATATGTTCCTTGTGAAGTTTGCAAAGGAAAACGTTATAACAAAGAGACATTGGAAGTAAAATATAAAGGAAAATCAATATCGGATGTCTAGACATGACTGTTGAAGAAGCATTAGAATTCTTCGATAAAATACCAAGAATAAAATCAAAAATTCAAACATTGTATGATGTTGGATTAGGTTATATTAAATTAGGACAACCTTCAACAACACTATCTGGTGGCGAGGCTCAACGTGTGAAATTGGCAACAGAACTTTCTAAGAAAGCAACAGGAAAAACCTTGTACATCTTAGATGAACCAACCACAGGCTTGCATATTGCAGATGTTCATAGATTAGTAGATATTTTACAAAGACTCGTAGATACGGGAAACACTATAATTGTAATAGAACATAATCTAGACTTAATAAAAACTTGCGACCATATAATAGACCTAGGACCGGAAGGCGGAGATAAAGGTGGACAAGTAATAGCAGTAGGAACACCAGAACATATTGTAAAGAATGAAGAAAGTTATACAGGAAAATTCTTAAAAAAATATCTTAATTAATACAAAGTAAATCTCCGTTGGTTTAAAACCATAGGGGATTTACTTTCTTTGCGGATACTTACCGCAGAGCTTTTGAGCAAATTAAAAATACCACGGTATACAGTTTGGCGTCTTTTTCATCTGCAAAGCCTTCATCATAAACTCGAGCAAGAACGTGTAAAACGTCATTAAAGTAACCTTGCTCGTTGATGATAATGATGGGGCTGTTGTGTTCACCACAACGTTTTGCCTCTATGCTTGAAAAAAGCTCGTCAATTGTTCCGATGCCACCAGGCAGAAAAATATGCATGGAAGTATTCTTGAAAATCCAATCCTTGCGCTCACTAACAGTGTTAAAGTCAAACAAATTGCTGTAGAAAAGCTCTTCGGCATCATTAATGTATGCCTGAGGAATAGCCACGATTATGTTGGCTTTATTAAGTAACATACATTTGTACATAAGCCCCATAAGGCCTCTTGCACAACCGCCAAATACGAGAGTGTGCTTATGCGCAGTTATGAATTTTGTAACTTCAAGTGTTGCCGTGCAATAGCGGCTCCACTTAACGTTATCAGTTACATCACGAGACGAACATCCAACAAAAATATTCATCATATGCTCATTTCAATTATACATGTGTATAAAACGAACTAACTAATTTTACCACAGAATCTTCGAAAGGTCAACATAATAAAAAATAGCAAAATTACTCTATTGACAGATTAGAACAAAATACATATAATTACTGTATAAATAAATTAGGAACAAGGTGAAGAAATGGAAAATAATATAATAAAGAATAATATAACAATAGGAATAGAAGGACTAGTTGGAGCCGGCAAAACATCAATTTGTAGGGAATTATTAGACAAAATACCTCATAGTATAATATTACATGGTGGCAATTTATATAGAGGAATTGTATTTGCATTAATGTCTTCAGGAGCTGACATGAATAAGATTATGCATGGAACAGATAAACCAATTGATATAAAGCAGATGATGGATATGTTAAAAGTTGAAATTAAAATAGAAAACAGAGAAAGTGTTGTTTATGTTGACGGAAAAGAAATAAATGAGGATAATTTACAATCTGATGCAACATCATTGGCTGTTTCAAAAATTGCAAAAGATGCTGATAACACAAAATTCTACATATTTGGAAGAAAATTAATAGATGCATATAAAAAGCAATATAATCTAATAATATCTGGTAGAGACCTAATGAAAATTTATCCAGACTTAGATTATCATTTTTTCGTAACAGCAGATATAGATACAAGAGTAGATAGAAAAATGCATCAATATGAAGATGAAACAATAACAAGAGAAGAATTGAAAAAGCATATTGAAGAAAGAGATATGTTGCAGGAGCAAGCCGGCTTCTACAAGAGATACAGCAAAACAATTGATGTTGATGTTACAGAATGCAAAAGTGCAGAAGAATCGGCTATGAAAATATTAGAAAAGATTGCTCAATAAAATATTTCGCCCAAAAAGGGGCGTCCCTAATGGGCGAAAAAAACTAAAAAGGAGTTTAAGTATGAATTTTGTAAATGAAAAGTTAGAAGAATTTAATAAATTCTTAGATGGTAAAAAGGTTGCTATAATTGGCATGGGTGTTAGCAATGTACCTTTGCTTGATTATTTTTATGATAAAAATGCTAAAGTAACTGTATTTGACAAGAGAAATTTATCAGATGAAGCTATGCAGAAAATAAACAAGTATAGATATGAAGTAGAAATCGGAGAAGATAATTTATCTAGACTACATGGATATGATGTGATTTTTAGATCTCCTAGTGCATTACCAACAATACCAGAGTTTGTAGAAGAAGTTGAAAGAGGTGCATTATTAACTTCTGAAATTGAAATGGTATTAAAGCTTGCACCATGCAAAGTTATTGGAATTACAGGAACAGAAGGCAAGACCACTACTACATCAATTATATATGAAATATTAAAGCAAACAGGACGTAATTGCTTTTTAGGAGGAAACATTGGAAAGCCTATATTTACTAAAGTAAAAGATATGAGACCAGACGATATAATTGTGCTTGAATTAAGTAGTTTTCAATTAATGGGAATGGAAGTTAGCCCAGATATTGCAGTTGTAACAAATATGTTTCCAGACCACTTGAATGTACATAAATCATATGAGGAGTATCAAGAAGCAAAGAAAAATATTTTCTTACATCAAGATAAAAACGGAATAGCAATCCTAAATAAGGATAATGATATTACTAGAAACTTTGCAAAAGATGTAGTCGGAAAAGCTGTATTCTTTAGTAGTACAAAGCAATTGAAAGATGGATATGTGTATGACAGAGCTGACCAGATGATAAAACATTGTGTAGATGGAAAATGCATAGAGTTATTGAAAAAAGATGAAATAAAATTAAGAGGAATTCATAATTACGAAAATATTTGTGCTGCACTTGCAGCAACAGAAACAGTCGCTACTAAAGAACAACAATTAAATGCAATAAAGAATTTTAATGGGGTTGAACACCGATTAGAGTTTGTAAGAGAACTAAATGGAGTAAGATATTACAACGATTCTATTGGAACCAGCCCAGCAAGTACAATTGCGGGATTGAATGCTTTTGATGAAAATATTGTATTGCTAGCAGGTGGATCAGACAAAGGATTAGATTACAAAGAAATTGGAGAAAAAAATAGCACAAAAAGTAGGAACATTAATATTGACTGGCCCAACATCTGAAAAAATTGAAAATGCAACAGTCATAGCATTAGGAGAAATGCAAGGCAAGAAAATAGACATTATACATTGTACAAATCTTGAAGAAGCTGTTAAAATGGCAAAACAAAAAGCAGTAACAGGAGATGTAGTGTTATTATCGCCAGCAAGTGCAAGCTTTGATGCATTTAAAAATTTTGCAGAACGTGGAAAAAAATTCAAACAGTATGTAAATGAACTAAATTAACAAAACAAAAACCTTCTCATATAATACAGTATATGAGGAGGTTTTAATAATGCAAGAACATTATTAAAATATATCTTCCAGAATAGTTCGAGGGAGGATACAAATATGTTAAATACTGATGAGTATATGAAAACTATAATTGATACATATACAAGAAGTGAGATAAACATAAAAGAGCCAACTTTACAGACGGTAGATTTATATCCAGAGTCATATTTAAAAATTAATCCGATAGTTATAAATAAATGCAAAAAAATTACACAAAAACCATCAAAAACTATAATTAACCAAATTACTGATGAAATTTTTAAAGAATTAAATGAAAAAAATACCAAAGATGATATAAAAAGGGATTTCATTCAAATTTTGGTATTGAATCAACTATAAAAAGAAAATTTTGCCAAATCAGCAAAATTCCAACTGTATATTCAATTTTCAAATGTGCATAATAATATTGTAAATTTTTTTGAAAGGTGGATATATAAATGAAAGTTAAAGATTGTATGTGTAATCAAGTAAATTATGTAAAGCCAAACACATCTGTACAGGACTGTGCTAAAAAAATGATGTGCGAATGCCATATTGGTTGTACTCCAGTATGCGATGATTCAAACAGATTAGTTGGAATTGTAACAGATAGAGACATTTTTTAAGAGCAGTTGCATGTGATAAAGATACTTGCAAGACCCAAGTTAGCGAGATAATGACAACACAGCCATGCTCATGTACTCCAAACAGCGAAATTACAGAGGCTGAAAGATTAATGTCTGAAAAACAAATTAGAAGAATACCTGTAACACAAAACAACAAAGTTATCGGCATTTTAACATTAGGAGACTTAGCCGCAAATCAATCAGTAGACCAAAAAGAATTGTGTGATACAATAGAATGTATTTGTGGAACAGACCAGCATAATGCAGAGTAATTCTATAATTTTTCAACTTTAATATTAATGCAGAAATACTTATTATTTTTAAAACTTCGGTACGGCACTCTTGGTCGGAGCTCTTCCAGACTCTTCAAAAGGCGAGCTTGCCCTTGTTTTTCAAAATAATAAGTATTTCTGTTTTATTTTGAAAATAAATTATATTGTATAACGTATACTTTTTGAAAATTACCATAAAATAGTAATATATTATTTATTAGGAGCTATTATGGTAATTGATATGAATTATTGGACAAAGGTTTTTAGAAAGTTAGTTTTATTGATATTAAGCTTTATAACTATTTATCTAAGTTTCAAACTAGCTTTCTTTTATATGCCTTTTTTAATTGCATTTGTAATATCTATTTTGCTAGAGCCTACTATAAGATTTTTTATGAGAAAATGTAAATTTAGACGAAAAACAAGTGCAATTATTGTGATAGTATTTGTACTAGGAATAATTATTGGATTATTAACCTGGGGGATTGCAACACTTGTTTCGGAAGGTTCAAATTTATTAGATAATTTGGGAACGTATTTTACAAACGCGAGCCAGATGATACAAAAATTTATTGGCAGTGAAAACTTAAAAAAGTTGAACATTCCAGAAAATGTTGTTACGGCTATTGAAAGGTCTGCAACAGAACTCCTAAATACAGCAGTATTATGGCTAAATTCATTCTTAAAAGGTGTACTAGAATGGATCACGTCGATTCCAACTATTGGAGTGTATTTGGCTGTAACATTTTTATCACTGTACTTTATTTGTACAGATAAAGTATACATGATAGACCAACTTGAACACCATTTACCCGAAATGTGGGTAAAGAAAATTTACAAACATCTGAAAGAAATAATGGAAGTGTTAGGTAGGTATCTAAAAGCTGAGGCAATATTAGTATTGGTGTCATTCATAATTTCGTTAATTGGACTCTATATATTCAAACTAATTGGAATGAAAGTTTCATATCCATTACTATATGCACTGGGGATTGGATTTGTAGACGCGCTCCCAATATTTGGGTCGGGTAGTGTAATGGTCCCATGGGCAATAATCACAGCATGTAATGGAGACATAAGACTTGCAATAAGTATATTTGTGCTATGGATAATAATGTCTGTTGTAAGACAATTTATAGAACCAAGAATTATAGGCAATCACATTGGAATTCACCCGATATTTACATTAATTGCAATGTATACTGGCTTTAAAGTATCTGGAGTAATCGGTTTGTTTATTGGTCCAATAGCTTTAATAATTCTAAAAAAACATATTCAGTAATTTGCTCGACAAAGGGAGTTGTAAAATCTATATTCTCAAGAGATTATTCATAAAAGCAATAAATCTTTCATAGTATGTACCATAAGAAAAACAATTCTTATGGGAGGATTGAAAGATGTATGTTCGCAATTTTAAGCTAAATGGTAAGATGATATTTAAAATAGTATTTGTTATTTTAACAATTTTAATATTTATAATGTTTGCAATAGGAGTAATAAATATAATTAATTCAAATGAAAGAATAATATCAAAGAGTGAAGGAGTTCCACAAAAGTGAAATAAATACTATATCTGCAGCCAATTATACAAATGTATTAAAAACAGTTCATGATAATATGAACCAGTATATTGGTAAAAAAATTAAGTTTGTCGGATTTGTGTACAGATTATACGATTTTCCAAATGACCAATTTGTACTTGCAAGGCAGATGATTATTTCTCCAGATTTGCAGGCAGTTGTGGTAGGCTTTTTTGTGTCACTTGAATGGAGCAGAAAAAATACAAAGATGGATGCTGGGTAGAAATCGAAGGAAGAATAACAAAAGGTGAATACCACGGAGAAATTCCAGTTATAGAAATTGAAAGAATAAAAGAGACAAAGACGCCAAATGATGAGTATGTATATCCGCCAGACGAGAGTTATGTACCAACATCTGCGACTTTATAAAGATGATAAAAACAGAGCCTTAAAGTGTGCTCTGTTTTATTATATATTTTAATAATTTATTACGATTTTACTTGCTAAATGCCACATTTAGTTATATAATAACCACGTAAACTATAACAAAGTTAAAAAATGGCAAAATGTACCCTATTTTGTCTTGTATTACATAAATTTGAAAGGATGAATTATTCATGGGATTATTTAAAACATACAGTGAAAAAGAAGTAAAAAGAGTAAGGCCTATTGTCGAGAAAATAAACAGTTTAGAGCCAGCTATGAAGGAATTATCTGATAGCGAATTAGTTGCAAAAACTCCATACTTTAAGGAACAATTGAAGAACGGAAAAACATTGGATGACATTTTACCAGAAGCATTTGCAGTTGTAAGAGAAGCATCTAGAAGAGTTTTAGGAATGCGTCATTTCGATGTACAATTAATTGGTGGTATTATACTTCACCAAGGAAGAATTGCAGAAATGAAAACAGGTGAAGGAAAAACACTTGTAGCAACACTTCCAGTTTACCTAAATGCACTTACAGGAGAAGGAGTTCACGTTATTACTGTAAACGATTACCTAGCAAAAAGAGATAGCGAGTGGATGGGAAATCTTTATAGATTTTTAGGACTTTCTGTTGGTCTTGTTATTGCCGGAATGAATCCAAAGCAAAAGCAAGAAGCATATGCATGTGACGTTACATATGGTACAAACAACGAGTTTGGTTTCGATTACTTAAGAGATAACATGGTTATATACAAGAACCAATTAGTTCAAAGAAAATTAAAATATGCAATCGTAGACGAAATCGATAGTATTTTAATTGATGAGGCTCGTACACCACTTATAATTTCTGGTAGAGGAGCACAATCTTCTAACTTATATCAAAAAGCTGACCATTTTGTAAAGAAATTACAAGCCAAAGTTATAATTGAAGAAGATGATAAAGATTATGAGCAAGAAGAAGATAACGAGAAATATGATTATATAGTAGATTTAAAGGCTAAATCTGCAACTCTTACTCAACAAGGTATAAAGAAGGCTGAGCAAGAATTTGGACTAGAAAACTTCAATGATTTGGAGAATTCAGAATTAGTTCATGATGTAAATCAAGCTTTACATGCAAATGGAATAATGAAGAAAGATAAAGATTACATTGTAAAAGATGGACAAGTTCTAATTGTAGACGAGTTTACAGGAAGAATTATGTATGGAAGAAGATACAATGACGGATTACATCAAGCAATTGAAGCAAAAGAGCATGTAAAAATAAACGATGAATCTAAAACACTTGCTACAATTACATTCCAAAACTACTTTAGAATGTATGAAAAATTATCTGGTATGACAGGTACTGCAATGACAGAAGAAGCAGAATTCCAAGAAATATACAAATTGGACGTTGTCGAAATTCCAACAAATAAGCCAATGATTAGAAAAGACAATTCAGACATAATATATAAAAATGAAGATGCTAAATTTAGAGCAGTTATAGCAGACATCAAAAAAGCTCATGAAAAAGGACAACCAGTTTTAATTGGTACAGTATCTATCGATAAATCAGAAAAATTAAGCAAATTACTTGATAAAGAAGGAATTCCTCACGAAGTATTAAACGCTAAATACCACGAGAAAGAAGCTCAAATTATAGCACAAGCTGGTAAATTTGGTGCTGTTACAATAGCAACAAACATGGCAGGACGTGGTACAGATATTATGCTTGGTGGAAATAGCGAATATCTTGCAAAACAAGAAATGAGAAAGCTAAAATACACTGATGAAGAAATTGAAGATGCTGCAGCACATAACGAGACAGATGATAAAGCAATACTTGCTGCAAGAGAAAAATTCAATGAATTAGAAAAAATTCGATAACGAAATAAAAGAAGAAAAAGAAAAAGTTATTGAAGCAGGCGGTTTAAAGATAATTGGTACACAAAGACACGAATCAAGAAGAATTGATAACCAGCTTCGTGGACGTAGTGGACGTCAAGGTGACCCAGGAGAATCTAGATTCTACATTGGATTAGACGATGACCTAATGAAAATCTTCGGTGGAGACATTGTAACAAAAGTTTACAATACTTTAGGTGCAGACGAAGACATGCCAATAGAAAGCAGATTAATTTCAAAGGCTGTTGAAAATGCCCAAAAGAAAGTTGAAGGAAGAAACTTTAGTATAAGAAAGAACGTTCTACAATATGACGATGTAATGAATGTTCAAAGAACAGTAATTTATGAGCAAAGAAGAGATGTTTTAGACGGCATGAACTTAAAAGAAAGCATACTAAAAATGATGGATTCTGTTGTTGAATTAATAGTAGATTCTCATATAGTAGACGGAGAAGAAGTAAACAAAGAATCAATTGCTCAAGACATAGAAACAAACTTAGGAATAAGCGATGTAGCAAAGCATTAAAGACAGAAAAATTCGACAGAAATGCTTTAGTAGACGAATTAATAGCAAAAGTACACGAAATATATGCTTCTAAAGAAACAGAATTTGGTGAAGAAAATTTAAGAGAACTTGAAAGAGTTGTAATGCTTAAAATAGTTGATCAAAAATGGATGGACCACATTGACAATATGGACGAATTAAAGAAGGGAATAGGACTTCAAGGATATGGACAACAAGATCCAGTTGTACAATACAGACTTGAAGGAACAGAAATGTTTGACGATATGATAGAAGACATAAGAATGGACGTTGTAAAAATATTGCTAAACATTCGTAAAAAAGAAGGTCCAATAGAAAGAACAGAAACAACAAAAGTAACAGGAGCAAGCCTTGAAGATGCAGACAATCAACTTAGTTGATGGAAATATATCAGAAAAAGAAGGCGGAATGAACAAAACAGTTGTAAATGAAGGACCAAAAGTTGGAAGAAATGACCCATGTCCATGTGGAAGTGGTAAGAAATATAAGAATTGCTGTGGAAAAAACGCATAAATAAAAATATGGAATAAATAGAGTGTATTTAATAGATATACTCTATTTTTCATAAAGCCTAATAAGCAAAAAGAAACTCACCCTTCGCAGGGTGAGAAAAGAATACATTCTTTTTATGAGTTTACTTAGAAGGCCTGCAACTCTCCACGCAAGCACAAATATCTGCTTGCGTCATATTTTTAAAATTGCCGGTAGCAATTTCCATGTTTATGCAAGCAAAGATTGTACTGCTTTTTCTTCTTCAGAAGATTTCTGCGTGGTAGCTTCGGGCTGATTCTTTTTGAAAAAACTCATATTGTCCTCCTTGGAGAATATCTCCATTAGATGTGTAAATTGCGAACTTATATATTATATCACTTTTAATGTTAGTTGTAAATAATTTTAAATTGCTATTTTTAGCTAAAAAGCTTACAAATCTAGAAAAATGTGATATAATCTAAGCCCAGGAATACTATTAAATAAAGGAAGTACTATGAAAAAGATATATAAAGAACCAAATAAATCAGAAACAGAAACAACAATAAATGTATTATATAGTGAGAATATTCTTTCTATATGTACTAATAAGGTAGATTTACAGAAAAAATTAAATAAGCTATTAGGAGAACCGGCAAAAGAACATAAAATAAAAAAGAAGTATTGCTGGAAGTACTTGGAATATATCTTTAGATGATAAAATCAAAATTCAAAAAAATTATATTAAAGGCGAATATTTATGATATATAAAAATGAAAAAATGTAGAATAATGTCGAAAAAAGAAGATAAAAAATGTAAAATAATTACAAATGTATATTGATTTGATTACCAGAAAATGGTATATTAGCAATTAGGTGCTATGAAGCACTGGTTGAACATTCACATTTTTATAAGTTAAGGAGGTACCCCTTATGAAAAAGCGTATTCACATGGCAGAACATATTTCTAACCGGGAGAGAGAACGTCCGAGAAGAATGTTAGCGCTGACTGTTGCATCTGCTACTCTTTTTGCACAGGTAGTGGGTGTTTCTGCTTCGGCTGCTGAACCTTTCGAACGGAACATCGCTGATGGACCTTACATCGTTGAGATTTCTGAGCTCGAAGATACGGAAGTAGAGCAGAAACTTGTAGAGGACTCTGACAAAGAGAAAGCGGGAAAAACCGCAGAACCCTCTGATGAAGAGAAAGCGGGAAAACCCGCAGAACCATCTGATGAAGAAGAAGCAGACAAACCTGCAGAGCCTTCTGATGAAGAAAAAGCGGGAAAAACCGAAGAATCCTCTGATGAAGAGGAAGCGAAAAAAACCGAAGAACCCTCTGACGAAGAAGAAACAAACAAACCTGCAGAGCCTTCTGATGAAAAGACTGTGGAAAATTTTGTGGATGATTCGGGTGAAACATCTATAAAAGAGAATTTCAAACCCGAGACAGATCCGTCTAATCAGCCGACTACTTCTGAAGGCGTGTCGTCTAAGTATGATATTACCTTTGAAGATGGTGTCTTCAAGATCTATTATGACATTGGAGAAGATGTCGATGGAGATGTGGTTATCGACCTTTCTGAAGTCATTGATGAACTCAATGAATATTATAGACAGGTTACCGGTAACAAGGATGGCGAATACACTTGTGTGCCATCCGATTCCAATAAGTTTGACATTGAGATTACCACATCTAATGGTCATACTTATCGGTACAAGGATGGGTCTTTTAGACTCGAAACGGCAGATACTTCTTCTAATGAAAAGCTGACAGATTTTAGGGGCTTTGATGGTCAGAAGCTTTCTGCCGAAAGTATTGGCGCGATTGCAAAGTCTGTTCCTATGCAGGAACTCTTTGGAGTAAGTTCGTCGTCTAAAGTAAAACTCAATCATGTTCTTAACATGTATAGCTATCTTGAAAAAGCTGGTTATACTGGCGAGACGGCTCTTACCGACTATTTGTTGGATTATTACAATGGAAAGCTTGGGAGTAGCTACGAGAACTTTACTGACCTTGCAAAAGAACATCCTGAGATGGTTGTTGATATGCAGGGAGGGATGGCTGATGATCAGTATTCTATTACTGAAGAGCAGTACAATAAACTCTTGGAAGACTATCCGGACTATTTCGGAAAGTATTCTACGGTAATGAAACGCAACAATGGCCAAGTTCTTATTCAGATGAAGTGGCCTGAAGAAGAAATTGCTTCGGCAAGTTATGAACTTTTCTACAAGGAACTGTTGAGCTTCTATTTTGGCGATAAGGCTGGACAGGAAGCTTTTTGCAGATGGTAGCCATGGCAAGTGGAACGATAAGGACATGGGACTGAAAGACTACATGGATAATACCAATGAAGTCTGGAGTAGAGTAAATGACTATATGAAACAGGCAACTACTGCAGGTCTCAATAAAGATGAGGCAAGTAAGTTGGCTATTTCTATGGCATTTGGCGTCGATGGTCCTTGGACTAATAACTCTTATCAGGGATATAAGTACAACTGGTATAACTCCATTACCTTGGAACAAGTTGATGGAGATGTTACCATTAATAAGGTGGATTCTAATGGCAACCTTATTAAGGAGCCGGCGACATTCCAGCTTTACTACTACAAGGTCGAAACTGTGGACGATAATGAGGAAAAGGTAACCTATTATTATGCCATCGATGAAAATGGTGATGGTTATTTTACCACTGATGGGTCAAAGGCAGCAGCTTTGATTACTGAAGATGGTTCTTGTAAAGTTAGATACCTGGTACCTGACTATCAGTACTATCTGAAGGAGCTCAAGGCTCCCGATGGTTATGAACTCAGTAAGGAAGATATCATGTTTAATATCGTGTCTAAAGAAAACACGACAATTAGCGTGTGCAACAAGATTATTGAGGTTGTACCCAATCCAGATCCGGATCCAAACCCTGACCCTGACCCTAATCCTGAGCCGAGTCCTAAACCTGACTTTGAACCGGAGGTTACTCCCGAACCTACTCCCAATCTCGAGCCTGAGATTACGATTGAACCTGAGCCTGAAGTACCTGCTGAAGAGACGATTGAGAATATTGATTCTCCTAAGACTCCTATCACTGCGCCGGTGTTTAATCCGGAAGTTCCGAAGACTGGCAATGCTTCTAACAATACTGATGTTGTGTTGCTACTGATTTCTATAGCAGGCATTGGCACATTGGCGGTTACTAAGAAGGAGAACAAATCTAAGTAACTTATAAAATTCTTATAACTCTAATAATATAGAGTCATAATACAAACTGAGCCCAGTTCATATGAACTGGGCTCTTTAAATAATAAAAAATTAATTAATTTTTTTTAGCTACTACAACTAATCGAGAATTTTCTTGAACATAATCACAGGTTACTAATGTAAGCAATTCATCTCCATATTCCAATGAAATGTTACTATCAAAATACGAATTCTTTTTTAATTCATTTACATATTCATCAAAATCTCCTTTGCTATCCAAGTTAGAATGTTTATAAAAAAGATATGCACCATCAGGTATTTTTGCTTCATCATAATAAACAATTTCGTTTGCTACAATGGAAATTTCGTAAATCCCTTTAGATGTTAAAGTATTGAATATAATATATCGATGGGTTTTCCAAAATTCAATATCTTTATATTTTAATAAAGAACTAAACATTGATGCGTTCTTCATATTATGCCCATATATAATGGTATTTGTACTGCTGGGTGTAAGAATAAAAGGAGTACCAGATTTCGAATCTTCCTTATAAAAATTCTTGTACAAATACAGTTGAGGGTCATATGGAGAGTACATTACCGGATAGTCTATTACTGTATCATTAATTTGAAGCCAACCATAAATCCGGATTTTCATTGTGCAATTCAGAATACTCTGATAAAATGGCAGGGGTTGCGTTCTCGGAATTTGTACTTGATACAGAGCTATCAATGGAATGTTCATAGTGTACTTTCTCTGCAACAGAAATGTTTTTGGACAATTCTTTAAAAAGTTTATCTTCTGTATATTGAGTGTACACTTTTAGAATTACAGAAGAAAGTGATAGTATGAGCGTGATGGGTAATACTATAAGTGCGATAGACCGAATGAATCTGCGAGTTTTTTCTGTGATTTTCATGATAATCCTCCTTAATTGAGTGGAAATTTTTGTAATAGATAATTGCCTATTACAAACTCTACCATAATATGACAAACTATACCATATTTTACCAATAAAAAACAACGAAAAAGCGCTAAAAAATAGGATAATCGTATCACAAAAAGAACAATAATTCGACATAATAAGACATAGAAAAAAATAACGAACATATGTTTACAAACGGCTAAAAATATGATATACTTTTTGTCAGAATGATAGAGCTGAAAATAAAGAGAGAAGGCTATTTATGGAAAGGGTATATGCTGCAATAGACTTAAAATCTTTTTTTGCATCTGTAGAATGTAGAAAAAGAAATCTAGATCCACTCACAACAAATTTGGTGGTGGCAGATAATACAAGAACTGAAAAGACAATATGCTTAGCTATTTCGCCAAGTTTAAAGGCATATGGACTGCCTGGTAGAGCAAGACTTTTTGAAGTTGTGCAAAAAGTAAAAAATATAAATAATGATAGAAAAAGGTGGGCTTTTCAAAATATTTTTACAGGAAAATCTTATGACGATATAGAATTAAAGCAAAATAAAAACCTAGAATTAGACTACATAATTGCACCTCCACATATGGCTTCATATATGGAGTACAGTGCCAAAATTTATAACATATATTTAAAGTATGTTTCTCCAGAGGACATATTTCCATATTCGATAGATGAAATATTTTGCGATTTAACGAGTTATCTAAATACGTATAAGCTTACTCCTAGGGAGCTTGTTACGAAAATAATACATGATGTATACGAAACTACTGGGATTACTGCAACTGCTGGAATAGGGACTAATCTCTTCTTGTGTAAGGTTGCCATGGATGTTATGGCAAAACACGTTGACCCTGACAAATATGGAGTTAGAATTGCAGAATTAGATGAGAAGAGCTTTAGAGAAAAGTTATGGAATCATAGACCAATTACAGATTTTTGGAGAGTAGGTAAAGGCTATGCAAAAAAGATTAGAAAAATATAGGATATTTACTATGGGAGATGTTGCAAGATGCTCAGTAGACAATGAAGAATTATTATATAAATTATTTGGAGTAAATGCCGAATTATTAATTGACCATAGTTGGGGTTGGGAATGTGCTACTATAAAGAGTATTAAAGAATGTAAGCCAGTAAATAGAAGCTTGTGTTCTGGTCAGGTACTTCATTGCCCATACAATTATGAGCAGTCTAGGCTCATAATCAAGGAGATGGCAAATGAAATTGTCTTAGACATGGTGCAGAAACATTTTGTTACAGACATGTTGGTTCTTACGGTAGAGTATGATGTGGAAAATTTAAAAAATGCAGAATTCAGTAAGAATTATAATGGAGAGATAAAAGAAGATAGATATGGAAGAAAAGTTCCAAAACCGGCACATGGAACATTTAGACTAGACAAAAAAACATTTTCTACGAGAATAATTAGTGAAGGGTTTGTTCATTTGTATGATGAAATAATAAATAGAAATTTGTTAATAAGAAAGATGTATTTGACTGTTGGAAATTTGACAGATGAAAAAGAATTAAAACAGGAAAATCAATATGAACAGGTAAATTTATTTACTAATTATGGAAAGTTAGCAGAGAAAGAAAAAGAGGAAAAAGTAAAATTAGAAAAAGAGAAAAAAATTCAAAATACTATTATAGATTTAAAAAATAGATTCGGTAAAAATGCAATAATAAAAGGAATGGACTTAGAAGAGATGCTACAACAATACAGAGAAATGGGCAAATTGGAGGCCACCAAGAGTAAAATGAAAATATTTTGTAGAGCGGAGGTATGGAACTATGAGGGTTGAACATAAATACGATGACATAATAAAATTGGAGCACCATGCTTCAAAAATACATCCACGAATGAGTCTAGAGGCCAGGTCTGCACAGTTTGCTCCATTTTCTGCTGTAACAGGCTATGAAGATGAAGTAAGTGAAGTAGCTAGAGTAACCGAAAATCAAATAGAAGTAACAGATGAAATACGAAATGATATAAATAAAAAACTAAGGTATATTAAACAAAATCCCAGCCAACAAGTATCAATAACTTTTTTTGTGAAAGACACAAAAAAGCAAGGTGGAAAATACGAAACAACAACAGGATTAGTAAAAAAGATTGATGATATAAAAAACATTATCATATTGAATGATGGTAAAGTAATAAGAATGGAAGATATAATAGAAATTATATTATAAAGCTTTAAAATTGGATTTTAATATGGTATAAACAATATATTAGAAATATGTTATAAGAGGTACAGTATGTCGGAAATTACGAAAAGAGCATTAGCTACATCTTTAAAGAAGTTGCTGTCTCAAAAAGAATTAACAAAAATATCTATTAAGGATATAACAGATGATTGTGGAATACAGAGGCAAACTTTTTATTATCATTTTGCAGATGTATATGATTTGATAGAGTGGATATATACTAATGAGGTTATTAAACCAATTATTCACGATAAAGATACATATGAAAAGTGGCAGGAAGGATTTCTTAGTATTTTTAATTATGTGCAAGATAATAAGGATTTTGTGAGAAATACATATAACTCAATAAGTAGAAAATATGTAAACAAATTTATATATGAACATACTGATAAATTATTGAAAAATGTAATCGATGAAGAAGCGGAAAAAGAAAGCATAAAGGTACAAGACGAAGATAAGACTTTTATAGCTACATTTTATAGATATTCATTTGTAGGAATAATTCAGAATTGGATAGAAGAAGGCATGAAGGAAAGTCCAAAAGAAATAATAGAAAAGTTAAGTAAAATTTTAGATGGAAGTTTTAAAAAAGCTTTGTATAATTTAAGAAATGATAGGTAAAATATTTACTGATTGTTTAATAAATTTTTGACAATTATATAAATTTGTAAAATTTTTTGACATTATGAAAAAACTGGTTATTGAAAATTACAAATTTTTATTTTTATAATAAATTTATTAAAACTAAGGAGGTAAAATTTATGTATTATAGTAGTGGAAATTACGAAGCTTTTGCAAGACCTGTTAAACCAGAGGGTGTTGATGATAAATCAGCATATATTATAGGCTCTGGACTCGGAGCTCTTGCTGCAGCTTGTTTTCTAGTTCGTGATGGACAGATGAAAGGCGAAAAAGTTCATATTCTTGAAAAGGACTCAATTCCAGGAGGCGCATGTGATGGATATAAGTATGACAATTTAGGATATGTTATGCGTGGCGGGAGAGAGATGGATAACCATTTTGAATGCATGTGGGACTTATTCCGTTCAATTCCGTCAATAGAAACAGAAGGTGTAAGCGTTTTAGATGAATATTATTGGCTTAATAAAAAGGATCCAAATTATTCTTTAATGAGAGCCACTATAAATAGAGGTGAAGATGCACATACAGATAAGAAATTTGGTTTGTCTGATAAAGGTGCAATGGAAATATTAAAATTGTTCTTTACTCCAAATGAAGAACTATACGATAAAAAGATTACTGATTTTTTTGATGATGAAGTGTTAAATTCAAATTTCTGGTTATATTGGCGTACCATGTTTGCCTTTGAAAATTGGCACAGTGCATTGGAAATGAAGTTATATATACAAAGATATATACATCATATTGGCGGATTGCCAGATTTTACAGCATTAAGATTTACAAAATATAATCAATATGAATCTATGATATTGCCAATGATTAAGTATTTGGAAGGATTCGGAGTTCAATTCCATTACAACACAAAAGTTGAAAATGTTGAGTTCGACATCCAAGAATATAAGAAAGTGGCAAAAGAATAATATATACTACAGATGGAAATCAAAATTCTATAGATTTAACGGAAAACGATTTAGTATTTATTACGAATGGTGGATGTGTAGAAAATGCAAGACTTGGAAGTCAAAATACACCAGCTCCATTTGACTCAGAAATAAAACCAGGCGGTGGCTGGGATATGTGGAGAAAAATAGCAGAGCAATGTGATGAATTTGGTCACCCAGATAAATTCTGCTCAGACCCAGAACAAACAAACTGGATGAGTGCAACAGTAACTACTTTAGATGGAAGAATTCCACCTTATGTAGAAAAAATATGTAAGAGAGATCCATTTAGCGGAAAGGTTGTAACTGGAGGAATAGTAACATGTAAAGATTCTAACTGGTTATTAAGCTGGACATTTAACCGCCAGCCACAATTTAGAAGTCAACCAAAAGACCAATTAGTTGGCTGGATTTATGGATTATTTACAGATAAGCCAGGAAACTTTGTTAAAAAGCCAATGAGAGAATGTACAGGAAAAGAAATTTGTATGGAATGGCTATACCATATTGGAGTTCCAGAAAATCAAATAGAAGATATGGCAGAAAAAAGTGCAAATACAATTCCATGCATGATGCCATATATAACAGCATTCTTTATGCCAAGAAAAGATGGAGATAGACCGCTTGTTGTACCAAATGGAAGTGTAAATTTTGCATTCTTAGGACAATTTGCAGAAACTAAAAGAGATACAATATTTACAACAGAATATTCTATACGTACAGCAATGGAAGCCGTTTACACTTTGTTAAATGTAGATAGAGGCGTGCCAGAAGTATGGGGCAGTGTGTATGATATAAGAGATTTGTTGAATGCAACTGTAAAACTTAGAGATGGCAAGAAAGCAACAGATATGGATATGAATTTACCACAAAGAATGGCAGTGAAAGAACTTCTAAAAAAGATAGAAGGAACAGATATAGAACTTATTTTGAAACAATATAATGTAATATAAAGATTAAAATGCTAATATGCTGGATGAAAAAATCTTGCATATTAGCATTTTGTATTGATTTTTAATTGACATTTTATGTAAAATATAGTAAAATATAAAATTGTACAAAAAGTTGTTGAATACCAAAGTCAAATTGACAATGGCAACTAAAGTGCACGGCAGATGTTATACTAACAAAAGAGAGGTTAGGAGTATGAAATTGAAAATGTTTTTGTCAGATTATCAATATCGGCAGATGATATTAAAAGAAGTAGCAATGAAAATTACAGAGTTACCAATCGTAAAACAGGTTTATCATCGTTATCAGATCAGTAAGTTTAAGAATGAAAACAAAAATTTAGATGGTTGGGAGTGCTATGTAAAGCTGCTCCAGATTGAAGAGGATAACAGACGATTTCTTTTTAATGTAGCTCTTCTAAGGCTGAAAGAATGCCTGAAAGATGAGAATACAACACCTGAAAAATTCGAGGACCAGAAAAAGTTGGTCCTGTCTTACTCACTTATCCAAGAAGAAAGGTTTAGTGAATTCAAGACATGGATTGAAAATGTAGAGGTTGGTGAGAAAGATCTTTCTATGTTAGACAATGCCATGAATGGCTTGCTGAAGTAAAATAGCCATTCGAAGATAATCCTCTGCAACAGACGAAGGAAAAAATTATGTCTGGTGCAGGGGATTTTTTATAAAAGGAAACAATAAGTGATAAGAAGTTATAAAATTAGAAAAATCTATTTACTTTATATGCTTGGATATGTTAAAGTATAAGTAGAGTAAAAAATAAAAGAAAGGAATTTTAAAATTATGAAAAAACAAACAATTATCGCAATAGTTATTGCTGTAATCGTAGTTCTTGCAATTACAATAGGAGTAGTTGTAGAAAATAGTAAAAAAACAAAAAGGAGAAAGTAGTACAATAGAGACAGCTTCTCAAATGAAGGCAATGTTTAAATCTATCTATAATAAATTAGGAGATAAATTGCCAGATTTAGAAACAGCTAAAATTGATGTAAGTGATGCCGTAGCTGTAAAAGATTATACAGGTTTGCAATCAAACGAAAATGTAGAAACACTTGTTGTATCTGAACCATCAATGTCTTCACAAGCATATTCAGCAGTTGCAGTAAAAGTAAAATCGGGTGCTAATGTAGAAAAGATGAAACAAGAAATGCTAGATAATATCGACATGGCAAAATGGATTTGTGTTTCAGCTAGTAATTTATATATAACAAACAGCGGAAATACAATATTTATGGTAATGTCAGATGAAGACTGGGCAAAACCAGTATATGAAGCATTTAAAGAATATGTAAATAATAATATAGGAAAAGAATTAGAAAAGGTATCTGATGAGGAAGATATAGAACTACCACCAGAATTGCCAGCAGTAATGTAAAAATTTCGCCCAATAGGGACGCCCCTTTTTGGGCGGAATTTTTTAAAAAATAATTAACAAGTTTTCGCCCCCAAAGGGGCGTCCCTATTGGGCGAAAGGAGGAAACATGCTTTTTACAAGTATTAGCTTTTTATATTATTTTTTACCAATTGTATTGATTGCGTATTTTATTGTGCCAAAGAAGGCGAAAAATTTCGTGTTATTTATTGCTTCGATGGCATTTTATTTTTATGGTGAACCAAAATATATTTTCTTGATGTTAGCAGAAATTTTTATTGCTTATATAGGAGCCATTTTAATAGATAAATACAAAAAGAAAAGCGTTTTGGCAGTCACTCTTGCAATTCATATAGGATTGTTAGTATTTTTTAAATACACAGATTTTTTAATTGCAAACATTAATAATATTTTTAACGCAAAACTTAACTTATTACAGCTAGCATTGCCAATAGGAATATCATTTTATACTTTTCAAATTATCAGTTATGAGATTGACGTGTTTAGAGGAAATGTTAAGGTTCAAAGAAATTTCTTAAATTTAGCAACATATGTAGCTTTATTTCCACAGCTAATTGCAGGACCAATTGTAAGATATGAAACGATTGAGGAAGAGCTTTCTAACAGAAAACATAGCTTTGAAAATTTTGCATATGGAGCTAGAAGATTTGTTATAGGACTTGCAAAAAAAAGTACTTATCGCAAATATGCTAGGTGAATTTTGTAACAAATTTTCAGCAACTGATGAAAAGAGTGTAGTGTTATATTGGCTATTTGCAATCTCGTACATGCTACAAATATACTTTGATTTTTCGGCTTATTCGGATATGGCAATAGGACTGGGAAGAACAGTTGGTTTCCACTTCTTAGAAAACTTTAACTACCCATACATATCAAAGAGCATAACAGAATTCTGGAGAAGATGGCATATTTCGCTAGGTTCGTGGTTTAGAGATTATGTTTATATTCCTCTTGGAGGAAGTAGAAAAGGAAAATTAATACTTGTGAGAAATCTTATTATAGTTTGGCTTCTTACTGGTATTTGGCATGGAGCAAGTTGGAACTTTGTAATATGGGGATTAATGTTTGGAATATTATTAATAATAGAAAAATTATGGCTTGGAAAAAATATATAGAAAAACTTCCAGATATTTTCAAAAGATTATATGTAATTTTTATTGTAATGATAAGTTTTATAATATTTAATGCGGGTACAATGAAAGAAGCATTTACTAATATTTCAGGATTATTTGGTGCAAATTCTACTTGTATAATAAATGATTACACAATATATTATCTAAGAAGTTACTTAATTACAATAATAATAGCGATAATCGGAGCAACACCAATTCTAAAAAATATAATCGAAAAATTAAAAACAAAGTCGGTAATGAATAAAATTATAAATATACTAGAACCAATAGCAATGGTAATAATTATATTGATTGTAACAGCATACTTAGTTGATAATTCGTATAATCCATTTCTTTATTTTAGATTTTAAGAAAGGAAACAATAAAAATGAGTGATAATGTAAAAAACGCAGTTATTACGATAATATTTGTTAGCGTCTTAGTTATAACTATGATTGTAAATATTGCTAAAAAAGACGGTACTATATCGATTTCGGAAAGAAGAAAGTTAGAACAGTTTCCAAGTTTTTCTATATATAAGTTATTCAATGGAAAATTTTTCGAAAAATTTGATAAATATACAACAGACCAGTTTACCTACAGAGACAATTTGAGAAAATTAAAGGTAGAAACCGAATTAAATATTTTCAAAAAGAAAGATTATAATAATTTATATGAATACAATGGATATATCATAAATAAAGAATATCCGCTAAATGAGAAATCTATTGAAAATCTTTCAAACAAGGTAAAACAAATAGCAAACCAGTATTTGACAGAGAATAACAATGTATATTTTACTATAGTTCCAGATAAAAATTATTTTGTGGATAAGGACAATTTAAAGTTAGATTATAACAAAATGGAAGATATGTTAGAAAAAAGATTAACGTTTGCTGAATACATAAAAATAAATGATTTGCTAGAATTATCAGACTATTATAAAACAGATACACACTGGAAACAAGAAAAAATATTAAAAATCGCAGAAAAAATTGCAAATCAGATGAATGCAAATATATCAAAAGATTATGAAACTATAAGAATTACTGATTTTAAAGGCGTATATAGTGGTCAACTTCCAATTAGCAGTGAAAACGACGAAATAAAAGTACTAACCAATGACACATTAAAAAGATGTAAGGTATATAATTATGAAACAAAAGAATATTCTGGTATTTATAATTTAAAGAAAATAAATAGTTTAGATAAATATGATGTATATCTATCAGAGCAACGCCAATGCTAACAATAGAGAATCCAGATTATAATGGTACTAAAGAACTAATAGTATTTAGGGACTCTTATGGTAGCAGTTTAATTCCATTATTGGTGACAGGATATAGTAAAATAACGGTGGTTGATACAAGATATATATCACCAAAGTTGCTAAATCAATATATAGAATTTAAAGACCAAGATGTGTTATTTATGTACAGTACATTGATAATAAATAATAGCACAACACTAAAATAAATATAGTCTGATATTAAAAAGGAGATATTATGATAGAAATAGTATTTAAATTGGATGATAACAAGGCGATTGCATATGACTCGAGAAAAAGGTTGGCGAATGTGATTTTGAGGAAATAGATGATATTTGGAATATAACACATACAGAAGTTGATAGTGATTATCAAGGACAAGGCATAGCAAGAAAGTTAGTAGAAAATGTCATAGAAAATTCTCAAAAATATAATAAAAAGATAACAGCAACATGTTCATATGCAAGAAAAATAATTGAGAAAGAATAATTTTCAATAATTAGAAAAAATGAAAAAAATACCATTGATTTTCTAAAGATAAAAAACGGTGAACTTGGAGCTGTGAATTTTAAGCTACTAGAAGAAAAATGTTTAGAATATACTATTATAGATAGGAGTTTACATGGATAATAAAAAAAAGATGCAAGTGGTGCAATATGAAGAATTTACTATATATAAAATATCATGATGAAGAATGGTGCAAACCGAACTTTGATGAGAAATATTTATATGAGATGCTTATATTAGAGTCTTTTCAAGCTGGACTTTCTTGGGAGTGTGTACTAAATAAAAGACAAGCCTTTGAGATGGCTTATGATAACTTTAACATAGAAAAAGTATGCCAATATGATGATGAAAAAGTCATAGAACTGCAACAAAATAAAAAGATAATTAGAAATAAATTAAAGATAAAAGCAAGCATAAACAATTCTAAAATATTTAAGAATATACAAAAAAGAATTTGGCTCGTTCAATAACTATTTAAAGACTTTCACAGATGGCAAAACATACTATGAAATAGATAAGACAACATCTCCAATTTCTGATGCTATCTCAAAAGACCTACAAAAAAGAGGAATGAAATTTGTAGGTTCAACAATAATATATTCATATTTACAGGCAATAGGAGTGATTATATCTCATGATAAAGATTGTTTTCTTTTCGCCAAATAGGGACGCCCTTTTTTGGGGCGATTAGTTTTTTATATATTGAAAAATATTTAAATATTTGATAGTATGGGAAAAGAAAGAATATTATTTAGCAAGGTGATCAAAATGGAAAGAATAGATAAGATAATAGCTTCTCAAACTAACTATTCAAGAAAAGACGTTAAAAAGCTTATATCTCAGAAGAAAGTAAGAGTAAATGACGAGATTGTAAAAAAAACCAGAACAAAAGTTTGATGAACAACAAGATACAATATATATAGATGAAAATAAATTAGATATGAAGAAATACATATACCTAGTACTCAACAAGCCACAGTGATACATATCAGCAACAGAAGATAGAACAGCAAAGACGGTATTAGATTTAGTACCTGAGCAATATATGAGAAAAGGATTATTCCCAGCGGGAAGACTAGACAAAGATACTACTGGAATGATGATTATAACAGACGATGGCGAGTTTGCACACAACATACTAGCTCCAAGAAAACACATAGAAAAAACATACAGAGTACAAATAGATATAGACATAACAGAAGAGATGAGAGAAAAATTCAAACAAGGAATTGTTCTAAAAGACCATGTGTGCTGTCCAGCGACAATTATAGTAGAAGATAAAAATACAGCATTAATAACGATAACAGAAGGAAAGTATCATCAGATTAAAAGAATGTTTGGATGCTTTGGAGCAAAAGTAGTAAGATTACACAGAATATCAATGGGAGGCTTACAACTACCAAGTGACTTAGAAGAAGGACAGTGCAGAGAGCTAACTAAAGAAGAATTAGAAAAAGTATGCATAAGAGACAAGTAAGGAGAATAGAATGAATATATTAAAACCACAAAAGATGTTGTTTGACAATTTAAGAACTATTGAAAATTTACAAAGTGAATTAATGGAAAATGATGAATTAGAAAATGTTAAGATAAAAGATTATTCAACAAGTAATCTAGAAGTTTTTGATGCTACTTGCAATAAGGCAATATTTAATAATGTTTCTATAATAAATAGTAGGCTTGAAAAAACATCTTTTACAGATGTAGAGTTTAGTAATTGTAATTTTTCGAATACGACGTTTGACAATTGCAGACCTTATAAGATGTGAGTTTAACAATTGCAAGCTAACTGGATGTAATTTTATAGAAAACGTTTTATTTGATATTGGATTTATAGATTCGAATATGGGGTATGCTAATATATCAATGAGTAACTTAAGGGGAATATTCTTTAATAATACATCGATTAGAAGCGGAAGTTTGCAGGAGAATAAAGTTAAAAATATAAACTTTAAAGAAGCGGACCTAACAGGTACACAATTTTTTAAAACAAGTTTAAATGGAATAGATTTATCAAATAGTAATATAGATCAAATTGCAGTTTCACTTGAAGATATAAGAGGTGCAAAAAATAAACCAAATGCAAGCAATAGATTTAATGTATTTATTAGGAGTAAAGGTTGTGGAATAATAGATGTATAATTGCTTGAAAAGAATTAAATATTTTCGACTAACATTTTCTTCGGTGAAAATTTTTAAGAAAAAATCTGAAAAAAAAAATTAAAAATTTTGATTGACTTTTTTTTTCTTTCTAAGTGATATAATAGGCAAGCTGACAAAAAAGAGAGTAATGGTTGTGAGAAGAATTTAGTGTTTTCTCCAACCTGATATTTATGTCTTTTTATCAAAAAAAAGGGGAGGAATGAAAGAAAAAAATGGAGCAAGAAAATATACTTGGAAAAAAGAAAAAATAGGTAAATTAATATTAAAATTTTCTATTCCTTGCATTGTTTCAATGTTGGTAAATTCATTATATAATATAGTTGACCAAATATTTATTGGACAAGGGGTAGGAACACTAGGAAATGGTGCTACAAACGTAGTATTCCCACTAGTAATGATAGGTTTAGCTTTTTCTCTAATGTTTGGAGATGGTGCATCAGCATATTTAAGTTTAAAACTTGGAGAAAAAAGAAGAAAAAAGAAGCAGAAAAAGGAATTGGCAATGGAATATTATTATCTGCAATTGTATCAATAATTTTCTGCGTAATTACACTAATTTTTTTACCACAACTTTTAACACTATTTGGATGTACTGATAAGCTAAGAGACTTAGCAATGACTTATGGAAGAATTATAGCAATTGGTTTTCCTTTTTCGATGATTGGAACAACTTTGAATTCAATTATTAGGGCAGATGGAAATCCTAAATTTGCTATGACAAGCATGGTTACTGGTGCAATTTTAAATACAATATTAGATCCAATATTTATATTTGTATTTCACAAAGGAGTTGCTGGAGAGACTATTGCAACTGTAATAAGTCAGGTGCTTACATTTATATTGAATGTTGCATATATCAAGAAATTTAAATCTATACAATTGTCAAAAGATAGCTTTAAATTAAAAGCTGAGGTATGCAAAAAGGTTTCAATGCTTGGGGTAAGCAGTTTTATTACTCAAATGAGTATTGTGTGCGTTATGGCAGCTGAGAATAATTTACTTGGAAAATATGGAGCTCAAAGTGATTATGGAGCCGAGACTCCAATTACTGTTCTTGGAATTGTAATGAAGATAAATCAGATATTAAATAGCATAATAATTGGTATTCTTTGCAGGAAGTCAACCTATAATTGGATATAACTATGGTGCTAAGAAATATGACAGAGTAAGGAAAACGTTAAAGATTGTTTTAGGGTCAAGCTTGGTAATAAGCACAATAGCATTCATATTGTTCCAAACAATACCAGATAAATTAATCTTAATATTTGGTAATGGTGATGCAAAAATACATGGAATTCGCGTGTTTAGCATTTAGAATATATTTATTACTTTGCATCTGTAATGGTGTTCAAATTCCATCAGGAATATTCTTTCAGGCAATCGGAAAAAGCACAAAGAGTGCTATATTATCACTTTCAAGACAAATTGTTATATTGATTCCTGCTATGATAATATTGAGTGGAATCTATGGAATAATGGGTGTATTAAGTGCTGGACCGGTAGCTGATGGATTAGCATTTGTATTGGCTGTTATACTTCTAATAAAAGAAACAAGAAATATGAAGGCTGATGGAGTAGAAACAGAAAAAGCAGAAAGAAAAGAAATACCAGAAACTGCAGTAGCTAACAACGGAATTGTAATCACAATTGCAAGAGAATACGGCTCTGGTGGAAGATATATCGGAAAATTGGTAGCAGAGAAACTAGGAATTAAACTATATGACAAGAATATAATAGAAAAAATGTCAGAAGAAACAGGCTTATCAAAAGAATATATAAAAGACAACGAACAAAAAAGAACTGTTTTTGATAGTTTCAATAATGGCTATTATGCTGGCTTGAATAACTCTGACGAACTATTTATACAAGAATCAAACTTAATAAAAGATTTGGCTGATAAGGAATCTTGCGTAATAGTTGGAAGATGTGCAGACTTCATATTAAAAGACAAAAAGAATGTTTTGAAAATATTTGTAAGCAGTAGCATGGAAAATAAAATAAAAAGAGCAACTGAATTTTATCATATGGATAAAAAAAAGCAGAAAAAAAGAAATTGCAAGAATAAATAAATTAAGATCTAATCACTATGAATACTACACGGAAAGAGGATGGGAGACACCATCTAACTATGATATTTGTGTAAATAGTGACTCTATTGGAATAGATAATGTCGTAGACTTAATATGCAGTATAGTAGAAAAAAGCAAAGAGTTAGCAATTAAATAAAATTATAAAGAGCGGAGCAGAAATGTTTCGCTTTTAGTTATATTAAAGCAAAAAATTTCTTTTTAGTATAGGCAAATATTTGTTCTTATTATAAAATAAATGCAATACTTAATCTGTTTGAATAAACGTTTAAAATATAAGCTTTTGGACAACATATTATGGGTGATTAGTATGTTTAAGCCAAAGGCTTTATATTGTGAAAATAATATTGAAAATTATGCGCTTGGAAGAGAATTATTAGAAAAATATGCTGATGTTCCAAGAGTAATGATTGACAATCATAATAATATTGAAGAAATGAGAAAAAAGCAAAATAAGGATTTTGCGGATATGAAGAGAAATCTGATAATAGGAGTTAGAAAAACACATAAATTTGTTCCAAATCATAAGACATCAGATTTTCTAGTTCCATATACATCTTCTGGTTGCACAGCAATGTGTATGTATTGTTATCTTGTATGTAATTACAATAAGTGTGCATATTTGAGACTGTTTGTAAATAGAGAAGAAATGTTAGACAAAATTATAAGAACTGCTCAAAATTCAGAGAAAGATTTAACTTTTGAAATTGGAAGTAACAGCGATTTAATTTTAGAAAATACAATTACAAATAATTTAGTATGGACGATTGAAAATTTTGCTAATACTTCAAAGGGGCATTTAACTTTTCCTACTAAGTTTGACATGGTAGATGACATTTTGCCTTTAAAACATAATGGAAAAGTTACTATTAGAGTGAGTGTAAACCCAGAAGAAATTATTAACAAAGTTGAATTTGGTACATCGAGATTAAGAAATAGGGTTCAAGCTATAAATAAATTAGCAGATGCCGGCTATCCTATCGGAATATTGATAGCACCTGTAATATTAGTAGAAAATTGGAAAGAATTATATTCGAATTTAATAAAATATTTATATGAAAATTTAAATGAAAAAGCTAAGAAGCAGGCATTCTTCGAAATTATTTTTATGACGTACAGCTTTGTTCACAAGGCAATAAATACAGAAGCATTTCCAAATGCCATAGATTTATATAGTCCAGAATTAATGAGAGGACGTGGCAGAGGGAAATATATGTATAAAGACTATATACGCGAAGAAGGAGAAAAATTCTTACGAGAAGAAATGCAGAAATATTTTCCGCATAATCAGATTGAATATGTGGTATAACGCCCAATAGGGACACCCCTTTTCACCCATTGGGGACGCCCCTTTTTGGGCGAAAAAAATTTTTTTCTTCGTCTCTAAATTGTGCGTTTCTAAATTACAAAAATACTTGACATAAATATATTTAATTTGTATAATAGGTTTTGTAATATATATATTATCAAGAGTGGACTAAAGAATCGGCTTTATGACTCCACAGCAACCTATTGAGTTAGGTGCTAATACCGACAAAGTTACGGAATGTACTTTGAATGATGATTTCTAAGAATCGTTAAACTTTGTACCTACGTTAGTACAAGGTTTTTTAGTTTTTATAGAAAGATTGAAAAAATATTTCAATTAGATTGAATTGTTGAAGAAGACGTTCTTGACAAGAGGCATGTCTAATTGAGTGATGGTTTTCGCCCAAAAGGGGCGTCCCTAATGGGCGGTTTTGAAGGAGGAAAATATGAAAAGATTATTTACATCAGAGAGTGTTACAGAAGGACATCCAGATAAGCTATGTGATTATATATCAGATAGTATTCTGGATAGTTATTTGGCAAAAAGATAAGAATGCAAGAGTTGCTTGCGAGACTGTTGCGGGCAAAGGTGAAATTTTTATAACTGGAGAAATTACATCGACTGCAAATGTTGATATAGAGCAAGTTGTAAGAGATACTATAAAAGAAGTTGGATATGCTGATAGTGAGTATGATATTGATTACAGAACTTGCAAAATATACATAAATTTATCTAAGCAATCTCCAGATATTGCACTGGGTGTTGATAAATCGCTTGAAGACAAAGAAGGACAAGATGTTGAGTCTGAAGGAGCAGGGGACCAAGGTTTAATGTTTGGTTATGCTTGTGATGAAACAGAGGAGTTAATGCCTCTTCCAATTTCGCTTGCACACAAGCTTTCTAAGAGATTGACAGAAGTTAGAAGAGAAAAAATAATAGATTATTTAAGACCAGATGGCAAGACGCAAGTTACGGTTGAATATGATGGAGACAAGCCTGTAAGAGTAGATACTATTGTAATATCTGCACAGCATTTACCAGATGTTGATATGAATGTTCTAAAAAAGACATAATTGAAAAAGTTATAAAGCCAATAGTTCCAGCTAATTTGTTAGATGAAAACACAAAATATTTTATTAATCCAACAGGTAGATTTGTAATAGGTGGACCTCTTGGAGATAGTGGACTTACAGGAAGAAAAATAATAGTTGATACTTATGGTGGTGCTGCAAGACATGGTGGAGGAGCCTTTTCTGGAAAGGACCCAACAAAGGTTGACCGCTCAGCTTCTTATATGGCAAGACATATTGCAAAAAAATATTGTTGCAAATGATTATGCAAAAAGTGTGAAATACAAATTGCATATAGTATTGGCGTGGCCAAACCAGTGTCAATATATGTAAATACTTATGGAACAAATACGATTCCAGAAGAAGAGATTGTAGAAAAAATAGATAAGACTTTTGATTTAACACCAAGAGGAATAATAAATTATCTAGATTTACAAAGACCAATTTATAGGAAAACAACAAACTATGGTCATTTTGGAAAAAAAGACTTACCTTTGGGGAAAAATTATAAAATTTTAAGGAGTTATAAAATAAAAAATAAACATAAAATTTTGTCTGCTTTCATCTAAAAAATTCAAAATGTTTCAAATCAAGGATATAATGGAAAAAGAACCTTTTTATAAAAGACCATTAAGGAGGTTGAAAAATGGGGAAAATTGTCTAGTTGGACGGTGGGATTGTTCCTGCTGTGGAACCAAAAGGCATACGTGGAAGAAAAGAGAATGCCCAAATTGTGGAGACCAAGAGGTGAAGATGTAAAATTTTATGTTGATGATCCAAAGGACTATGTTCCAGAAGACGAGGCAAGAAAATTAGTAAAGAGCCTGATTGGTTATGTGAATTTTGTGGAGCCTATAACCCGGAAAACTCGGAAGTTTGTATGTCGTGCGGAGCACACAGAGCCAAAAGCAAAGATTACTTTTGTTCAAAGTGAAAAGGAGGCAAACAGAGAAAAAGAATGGTGAAAAAGCAGAAACTAAAATTCATATTTAAAGCCTTTAACAAATCCGAAAGAAACAGTATTTATGGCAAATGTAACATTTGAGCCAAGATGCAGAAATAATTGGCATATACATCATGCAACATCAGGTGGCGGACAAATATTAATTTGTGTTGATGGAGAAGGCTGGTATCAAGAAGAGGGGAAAGAAGCAAGAAGATTAAAATCTGGAGATATAGTAACAATCCCAGCAAACGTAAAACATTGGCACGGAGCTACTGCAAATTCTTGGTTTAGCCATATAGCTGTAGAGATTCCTGGGAGAGAACAAATCAAATGAGTGGTGTGAAAAAAGTTACAGATGAAGAATATGACAAATTAAAATAATTTAAACAAGATTTATAAAATACACCCCCAGAAACCGATTGTGGTCTCTGGGGGTTAAGGTTTCTTACAAGAGTAGATTAAGATTCCACGCATAGTAGAATCTAAAATGGTCATTATTAAAGACTGTGTGCAAAAAGTCCAGGCACTAGGGAGTAAAGTAATGTCTTGAGTGGACAATAGTTGATGAAA
>VOFC01001575.1_pt1 | contig 66000 bp, 94 predicted proteins | sample 5384161 | NCBI WGS metagenome assembly VOFC01 (sample SAMN12384722, study PRJNA508395) | human gut metagenome | isolation source: healthy gut B | host: Homo sapiens
GTAGAGGATTTGTAGCAAGACTTTCAGGTTCAACAACAGAAATGCTTTCAATCTGGATTGAAATGTTTATGGGGGAAAAGTATTTACATATGAAGATGGCAAGCTTGTTCTTAACTTTACACCAAAGCTTTCAAACTGGTTATTTGATGAAGGAAAGGTAACATTCAGATTACTTTCATCTTGTGACATTACTTATGTAAATGAAACAGGTAAGAATACATTTGGCGACGACGCAGCAGTTGTAGACAGAGTTGAAATTAATGGAGAAACAGTTTCAACAGAAAACAAGATTGTTGGAGAAATGGCTGAAGCAGTTAGAGATGGTAAAATAAATAATATTACAGTTTATTTTAAATAAAAATTGCAACTTTAAAGGAAACTTTTAAAACAGTTTCAAGAAAAGCCCCGGCTACTATGTAGTCAGGGCTTTTCTTCTTGAAACAAAAATACCTGAAACGTTTCAATTTCTTATTGTAACTGAATATATTATCTGCTATTATTGTATTAAAGCAGAGGCTTAACTTAAATTTAGTAAAAAAAGGAAAGTTAGGAGAATTAAATGAGTGAATTAAAGTATTTAGATAAGATGGGAACATTTACATTAGACAATCCGGATCTTACAAGTTATATGTATTTTCCATTGGCTAATGAAGCAGGAATGATGAGTGCTATTACACCTGACTTAGGTGGAGATATTAAGCTGGACCAGAATACATTTTTATTGGAACCGGTAAGCAGTGAAAACTTACATAATAACAAGTCAACAAGAAATTTTTGGGTTTATGTTGATGGAAAAGGTGCCTGGTCAGCCACAGGACGTTCTGCTAAGCAGCAGGCTAAGCTTTTGATGATGACAAGGAGCAGGTAAAGCTTACAGCAGGTATTATGTGGCATAAGGTTGAAAGACAGAGCGATGAAATGGGATTAAAAGCAGAATTAACTACTTTTGTACCATATACACAGGACAAGGTTGAGCTAACAAAAGTAACAATCACAAACACTGCTGATACAACACAGAAGATTACATCAACAGTTGCAATTCCAATGTATGCACGTTCTGCATCAAATATTAGAGACCACAGGCATGTAACATCATTACTTCACAGAACGTTTACTATTAAAGACGGTATTATGATTTATCCGACTCTTACATTTGATGAAAGAGGACATAACAAGAATACTGTTTTCTATGGTGCCCTTTGCAAAGGAAATGATTAACGGAAAAATGGAGTCACCATTTAGCTTCTGTCCTGTAACAGAGGAGTTTATTGGTGAGGGTGGAAATTTTGAAAACCCATATTATGTTGCAAAGAATAAGCCACTTCCATATACAGAGGGACAGGAAGTAGACGGTTACGAAAGAAACAGTTGCAGCTATCCGTTTTAATGATTGTGAATTAAAGCCGGGAGAATCAAGAAGTTATGTTATAGCTTTAGAATATGGTACTTCTAAGGAAGAGCTTGAAAGTATTGGAAATAAATATATTGACGTAGATGTTTTTGATAAATATTTAGAAGAAACAAAGAATTACTGGCAGGATAAGATTAACGTAAGTTATAATTCAGCAGACAAGAATTTTGATAACTGGATGCATTGGGTTAACTTCCAGCCAATGCTTAGAAGAATTTACGGATGTTCATTCCTTCCACATCATGATTACGGAAAAGGCGGTCGTGGATGGAGAGACCTTTGGCAAGACTGTCTTGCACTTCTTATTATGGAGCCTGAACAGGTTAGACAGATGCTTATTGATAACTTTGGCGGAGTAAGATTTGATGGAACAAATGCCACAATTATCGGTTCTAAGCAGGGAGAATTTATTGCGGACAGAAATAATATTACAAGAGTTTGGATGGACCACGGTGCTTGGCCATATCTTACAACAGAATTGTATATGCAGCAGACAGGTGATGTTGAATTTTTAGTTGAAGAAAACTCGTATTTTAAAGATCCGCAGGTTTGCCGTGGCGAAGAAAAAGATATGATTTGGAACGACGAACAGGGCAACAAACAGCTTGCAGAAAATAACGAAGTATATGCAGGAACAGTTCTTGAACATATGTTAATTCAGCATTTGACAGCATTCTATGATGTTGGTGAACATAATCATATAAGACTTCGTGGTGCTGACTGGAATGACGGACTTGACATGGCAGCTAAGCGTGGCGAAAGTGTTGCATTTACAGCTTTGTATGGCGGAAACCTTAAGAATCTTGCAAAAGACATTAAGGCTTATGCAGAAAAAGACAGGCAATGAAACAGTACTTCTTGCAAAAAAGAATTACTTATATTATTAAATGTAGACAAAACAGTATTTGACAGAATAGATGAAAAGAAACAGGTACTTGACGCATATTGCGAAACAGTAAAACATACAATCAGTGGTGAAAAAGTTAACGTAAGATGTGATGAACTTTGCAGTATTCTTGACAGTATGGGTGACTGGATTGGAGAACATATCAGAACTACTGAATGGACAACTGACAAAGATGGAGATGGTTGGTTTAACGGTTACTATGATAATAGTGGGAATGCTGTTGAGGGAGATTTCCCTACAGGTATCAGAATGATGTTGACAGGTCAGGTATTTACAGTAATGGCTGACGTGGCAACAGACGAACAGGTTGTAGCAATTGCAAAATCAGCGGACAAGTATCTTTATGATGAAGCCATTGGCGGATACAGATTAAATACAGATTTTAAGGAAGTAAAAACAGACCTTGGAAGATTATTTGGTTTTGCTTTTGGCCACAAGGAGAACGGAGCAGTGTTCTCACATATGGCAACTATGTATGCTAACTCACTTTATCATAGAGGTTATGCAAAAGAAGGATATAAGGTTATAAACAGCTTATTTAAACATTGCGATAACTATTCAAAGAGTGGTATTTATCCGGGAATCCCTGAATATGTAAGTCAGAGAGGCCGTGGAATGTACCATTATCTTACAGGTGCGGCAAGCTGGATGCTTCTTACAGTTCTTAATGAAATGTACGGTGTAAAAAGGTGAATATGGTGCCCTTAAATTAAAACCACAGCTTTTAAAAAGAACAGTTTGAAAATGGTAAAGCTTCAGCAACATGTATGTTTAACGGTAAAAACATTACAGTTACATATAAAAATGACAAGGCACTTGATGTAGGACAGTATAGCGTTAAGGAAATCTATATTGACGGCAATAAATATGGCGATTGCGATACTGTATTAAAAGAGGATGTAATGAAGTTAAACGATACTGTAAATATAGTAGCTATACTTGATTAACAAATGTCTGTGGGAGGTTTTCTCCCTTAGATTATAAAATAAAGTTTTGCAAACAAAGGAAAGAGGTAAAATATGTTTGAATGGGGAAGGGCAATCTGTTATTCGGGTATAGAAATGGACAAAGTCCAAAGACAGCCACATATCCTACTTATGAACAGATTAAAGAGGATTTAACATTGTTAAATGAATTAGGTTTCAAATATTTAAGAATGTACGATCCTATAAGATATGCAGAAGAAACATGCAAGGTTATAAGAGATTGTGGTTTTGATATGCAATTAATGTTAGGACCCGGATTAATATCAGAAGTTAACAATCCGGGATGTCCATGGAACAAGACTAATTATTCAGAAGAAGAATTAAAGCAGCGTGCAGAACGTAATGATAGAAATATTGATGAATTAATCAGAATAGCAAATGAGAACAGCGATGTAATTAATTCAGTTTCAGTTGGGAATGAAAACACACCACAGTGGGGTGAAAACAATGTTCCAATTGAACGTCTTATAAGTTTTGCAAGAAGACTTAAAAGAAGGAACAGGCAAGCCTGTAACTTTCAATGAAGGTGTTTACGAATGGGAGCATTTAAAACAGCTGGCAGATGAACTTGACATAATTAGTATTCACTCGTATCCATTGTGGAATGGTAATACTGTAGAAGAAGCCCTTGAAGTAAATAAGACATGGTACAAAAAAAGTTAAGGAATGGTATCCTGGCAAGCCTATAGTTTTCTCAGAAGTAGGCTGGGCTACGGACTGTGCTGATTTTAAACAGATGAGAGAAGGCCAGGCTAACGAGGAAAATCAGAAGAAGTATTACGAAGAATTTTGGAAATGGAGCGACAGGGAACAGATTATTTCTTATATGTTTGAAGCTTTCGATGAGCCTTGGAAAGGTGGAAACAGACCTAATGAAGCAGAAAAACATTGGGGAATATTCAACGAAGACAGAACTCCAAAGCTAGTATTGAAAAAGTGAAAAAACAGAATTGAAATATTTTTATGAAGAAAAGAGCTTTAAAACAGGCTCTTTTTTTTCTTTTTATATATAGAAAAATAATAAAAACGGTTTTTAAAATAAACAATGGTTAAATAGTGTCAAAAATGATAAATAAGTAAAAAAAACTAAAGAAAATTGTGGAAAATATATATTTTTTGAGATTGAAATGTAGCATATGTAAAAGGAATGTTATAAAAAAAGAAACAAGTCACATATATAGCTTGTCAAAAATGCACAAATAAAAAACACTTTTAAACGTTTCAGATTATTGAATCGCATAAGAGATTGTGATAAAATGCAATTATTGTTTTAAAGAAGAGAAATCTTTAAACAAAAGTAAAGAAACTAAAAGGGGAAAGGAGACTTTAATATGAGTAAAAGTTTCAAGAAACTAGTGGCTATTGTAAGTGCTATTGCAATGGTTATCGCAGGTATTACAGTTCAGCCACAGACAGCAAATGCAGCAGAAGCCTTTAGAGTGGTCAGAATTAACTGACGGATTAGGAAAAGCGACAATTAAAAATACTTCCACAGAAGAAGTACGCGGAGCAGAATACAAAGGCTTCGAGACAGATCGTTCATGGGGTGGAGATAGCAAATGGCAAGGACAAGCCAAAGTTAATGATGTAACAGTTGAAGCAGGACAGGCATATAAGGTATCATTAGATGTAAGTTCTACACCAGCTAAAAAAAAAATTTTAGTCCAGACACTTTCAGGTGGAGAATATGTTGAAAAGGAATACGATACAACAGTAGGACATATTGAGCAGACATTTGCAGCAAATAATGATAAGGTAAATATTGTTGTTGCTTTTTGGTTCATTTAGTGATGATGAAGTTGGAAAATATGATGTTTCAATTTCAAACTTTAAATTAGAGAAAACAGAAAAGTCAGAAGAACAGATTGAAAAGGAAAGAGTTGAAGCTTTATTAACTGGTGATGAAAACATTGCCAAAGGAAAGACAGCATTTTCAAATTCTGTGAAGGAAAAAAGATTACCAGCCAGAAGAAGCTTTTTGATGGAAATTTAGGTTCAAGATATGCAGCAACATCATATGAGAGTGGCGTGACACTTGGAGTAGATTTGGGTAAGACATATAAAGTTTCAAGTGTTGCTTTCAAGTGGGAAAATGCATATGCAACAGAATATAACATTCAGGTTTCAAAAGATGGTAAAGCATATGACACAGTAAAAACTATGACAGCAGATAAAGCAGAAACAATAGAAGTGCCATTAGATGAAGCAGTTGAAGCAAGATATGTAAGAATTGAATGCGTTAAGAATGCTCTTAATTATGGATATTCTCTTTGGGAAATGGGTGTATATGGAACAGAAGTAGCTGAAGTTGAAACAACTACACCAGTTGTAGAACCTGGAACAGGTGAAACAACTACACCAGCTAAACAGGACGAAACAACAACACCAGCTAAGCAGGACGAAACAACAACACCAGCTCCTGTAGTACCAACAGTACCTGTAGCAGCAGAAAAAGATTGGTCAGCAGAAGACTTTATTAGCTCATCAGATGCTACATACAATGATACATATAAAGCAATCAAGGATGGAGCAATTAATGAAATCGTTAATATTCAGCCAGCTGATGATACATTAGGATTATATGTATCATTCGCAGATGCTGATTTTGGAACAATAACAGTAAATGGAAAAGCAGCAGATATTAAAGTTGCTGGAGCCGGAATTTGGTTCAAGTTATCAAACTTTACAGATATGTACAGTGATGTTGTAATTACAAATGGAGCTGGAACAGTTAAGGCTACATTATATGTATACAACAAGAACGGTGTTGATAATTCTAAGAAAGATGATGAAACAACAACAGCAGCACCTGCACAGAATGAAACAACAACAGCAGCACCTGCACAGAATGAAACAACAACAGCAGCACCTGTACAGAATGAAACAACAACAGCACCTGCACAGAATGAAACAACAACAGCAGCACCTGCACAGAATGAAACAACAACAGCACCTGCACAGAATGAAACAACAACAGCAACACCTGCACAGAATGAAACAACAACACCAGCTAAGCAGAATGAAACAACAACAGTTGCACCAACAACTAAGGCTATTAGTACAACAGCAGCTCCAGCAACAGTTAAGAAAACAACAGTTAAGAAAAACAACGGTTAAGGCAACAGCTAAGAAGTTATCTTCTAACAAGGTTAAACTTTCAGTTAAGAAAGTAGCAGGAGCAAGCAAATACGCTGTACAGATTTCAACAACAAAGAACTTCAAGAAAGTTGTTGCTAAGAAGACGTCTAAGAAGGCAGTATTTACAGTTAAATCTAAGAAACTTAAAGGTAAGAAGAAACTCTATGTAAGAGTTAAAGTTTACAAGAAAGTTAACGGAAAGACAGTTGCAAGCCAGTGGTCAAAGGCAACTAAGATTAAAGTTAAAAAATAAGATTACAGTAGGTAATCATAATTAAGTAAACAGAGGCTATGGATTAGTACTAGTAAGAGGTACTATTCCGTAGCTTTTTTTGTTAATAAAAATTGAAATTCTATATATTAGAAATCACAAAAAGACAAAACAATACGGAAAAATCGAATTTGTTACAATAGTGATTTTTGTATAAACAACAATAAAATGAATATTTATATTAACTAATAAAAACAATTTTACTAATTTCACCTCATTAGGGCAAAGTTAACAAAACAACAGTAAAAATATAACTTTAAAATCAGATTTTAATGTTAAATTTGTATAATAAATTAGGCATTTTGCTGAAAAAAAGAAACTAAAACTTTTTTTAACATTGAGATAAAAAAAGGCAATTTATAATATTAAGTATAATATTAGGGAATGGAGGAATATTATGCTAAAAAATATGAAAAAAAGCATTGTCTTTAACCTTGGTTACGACTATGGTAGTCACCATATGTCCTCAAGGACAACTTGTAAACATATCAGCGGCTGATAATACACCATATTGCATATCAGAAGGTAGACCTGTATATATAAGTTCAGGTAAGAATGAAGACTATGCAGTAGATGGTGACACATCTACAAGATGGGAAAGTGATTACAAGAACAAAATAGAATGGATGTATGTGGACTTGGGAGCAAAAGCAGACATTGACCATGTTTATCTGAAATGGGAAGCAGCTTATGCTAAGTCATATCAGATTCAGTTTTCTAACGATGAAGAGAACTGGACAACAGTTTACACAAAGGGTAACGGTTCAGGTTCAGAAGAAACTCCTGAAGAAACAGTTAAGCCGGGAGCTATGGCAATCAGTGTTGGAAGCAAGAAAAAAATGACAATGGTACAGTAAGTGCCGGCTTTTCATGGAGTGCAGTTTCAGGAGCAGTTACTTACAAGATTTTCGTTGAAAACAACGGTCAGGAAGAAGTAGCAACAGCACCTGATGGATTTATTTTTGATAAGGATTCAAGACTTGACCTTAATAATGAAGTTAAATTATTAGAAGGAATTCATAAGTACATTGTAAGAGCTTACAATTCTAAAGGTGAAGTTATTACAAGCGGTGAAGTTACAATCTCAGGTGATGTTACAGTTGAAGAAACAACTGAAGCACCAACTAATTCAGGTGAAACAACACCGGTTGTAGATGATAAGGAACAGACAATTGATTTAACTAAGATTATTGATAACAAAGAAGGCAGACAGGCAAGATACGTTAGAGTATTAATGACAGAAAAGGCTTTGCCGGCTTATGGATATTCATTATATGAATTTCAGGTTTATGGTACAAACGGCGTGGTTGAAAGACCGGTTGATTATGGTGAAAACCTTGCTTTAAATAAGCCTGTTAAATCTAAATCAAATATAGTTAAAAGTGGAGATACTGAAAAAGAAGTAAACACTCGTGATGAATGGTGGATGTATGACAGTGATGGAAATCTTAGAGAGGATGCGTATAACAATGTAAAACCTGAAAATGCAGTAGACGGAAATACAAAATCATCATTTACGTCATATCAGGGTGATGACCAGTGGATTTATGTAGACCTTCAGAAGGAATACACAATCGGTAGAGTTGTTGTTAACTTTAACAGTGATGCTGCAAAGATGTATGACATTCAGGTTTCAAGTGATGCTAAGACATGGACAACAGTTCATAGAAATCTTAGAGGATACGCTAATATGATTGATGATGTTACTATGTATCAGAAGAATGTCAGATATGTAAGAATCTTAGGCTATACTAAGGTTGAAAGCGGTAGTGGTGTAGGAATTAACGAATTAAGTGTTTATGAATACAGAGAAAGCGATAGTAAGGAAAACGAAACAATCGCTCCACTTCCAACAAGACAGGTTATTAACAACAAGAATGGTAAAGGTTCATATGTTTCAGGTGAAATGTATAAGGAAAAGAACAAGTTGCCGACATTTGTTAATGAAGAAACTATAAAGACACCAATCGATTCAAACAGCTGGTGGTCATCAGCAATGGTTCAGACATTTAGTAACTTACTTTGTTCAACACCATTAAAGGCTAAGTTCTCTACTAAGGGACTTGGAGTTTTGCTTGCAACAGCAGGATGGGTTGGAACAAGAAAGGAAACTGACCTTTGGAACAGACCAGTCTACTGAAACAGGAATTGACTTCTATGTATTACCTGAAAAATACAACTCTAAAAAAGGGTTATGACAGAGTAGAAAGCTATGGTGATTACTCAGTACAGTTAGGTTTAATGGACAACAGTGGAATGCAGATGAAGTCAACTGTAGTTAAGGGTTCACCTTACATTTTCAGTGAGTTCTGTGATAACACAACATTTTTCATTAACTCATCATCAATTAAAGAATTTTTTGATGGCAATGGAAATAGTATTTTAGCTAAAGAAGGGGACACAATTACAACAGACCACATTGGTTTTAAGTCAATGGATGATGAAAATACTAAGGCTAAAAACGATGGTTCTTATTATTGTATGAACGTACCTGAAGGAACAACATTTAAGGTAATGGTTGCAGGTTCAAGATATAACGTTAAGGTGACATTCCCTTCAAAGAATGAAAATTATATGTCACTTGCAGCTATGACAAAGAAAGGTGACATTGACCGGTATTATAAACATGGTTACGCATTTGTAACAAACACACACGTTGGCTACACATTTGATCAGGCTAACAATAAGGTTGTAACAACATATACAGCTACAACTAAGACTATGAGAAAGGGATTCTCAAATGAAACAATGCATTGTTTATTCCCACATCAGTGGAAATATTCATCAGATGCAGATAACCCGGATGCAACATATTACTCAATTCGTGGTGACATGAAATCTATCTGGGCTAATGAATACAAGACAACACAGCAGTTCTCAGGTTTACTTCCAACATTTACAAAGCCTGACAGCGGCATGTTTAATACAACTGAAATGGTTGAATACCTTAACCAGGTAGTAGCATCTAAGATTAACACAGCACCTGTTGCTGATGCTTACTGGGAAGGTAAGAATGTTCACCCACTTGCAATCAGCGCTCTTATGGCTGACCAGTTAGGTGAAACAGAAATTAGAGAAAAATTATTAAAGAAATTAAAGAGCATTATGGTTGACTGGTTCACATATGACGGTGAAGATGATGACTGTTACTTAATCTACAATAAGGATTGGGGAACACTTTATTATCCTGAAAGTTCATTTGGTGCCAACGCAGAATCTGCGACCACCACTTTACATATGGATACTTTATGTTTGGTGCAGCAGTACTTGCTACATACGACAAGCAGTTCTACAACGATTACAAAGATATGATTGAACTTCTTGTAAGGGATTACGCAGATCCTAAGGAACCTGAAGATGATGGCAACATGTTCTGTAAGTTTAGAGCATTTGACCAGTATTCAGGACACTCATGGGCAGGCGGATATGCAGACAGCGATTCAGGTAACAACCAGGAATCAGCTTCAGAAGCATTGTTCAGCTGGGTAGGTATGTATCTCTGGGGCGAAGTATCACAGAATAGCACTTACATTGATGCCGGAGCTTACGGCTTCACAACAGAAATGGAAGCGATTGAGCAGTACTGGTTCGACTATGATGAAACCAACTGGTTAGGTGATCATCCTGACAGAGCAGCAGATCAGGCTTATGATTATCCGTTCCAGGGAACAGGTCAGATTTATGGCGCTTCAATGGGATATGGAACATATTTTGGTGGACAGCCTGTTTATGTATACGGTATCCAGTGGTTACCTATTTCTGAATACCTTACAAACTATGGTATGAATCAGGAAAAATGTGCCAAGATATATCAGGGATTAGTAGATGATACTAATTATGCAATAAACATAGAAAAGAAATTATTTGATCAGGATTTGGCAAACGGAGTTAGTGCAGATGATTCATGGCACAATCCGGACAAGTATGTAACACCTGATAACGGATGGCAGCATATTACATGGCCATTCCTTTCACAGACTAATGCACAGAGTGCATATGACAAGTTTAAAGCTAACGTAACAAATGTGCAGGTTGAAGATAGAGCTAATACATTATGGTTTATTTCAGCAATGGATCAGTTAGGCTACAGAACAAATGACTACATGGTAACAGGCAACATTACAGGTTCTGTATATCGTAAGGATACAAACGGCAAGACAGTATACACAGCAGAAGTTTGGAATGCTACAGATAAGACACAGACAGTAGCAATTAAAGATAAGTTTGGAAAACAGATTGGTAAAGCTAACATTGGTGCAAAGGCATTTGTAAGCTTTAACATTGACACAGAAAAACAGTTTGAATTAACTCAGACAGCAACACCTACAGTTAAGGCTACAGCTTTAGCAACAGGAAAAGTTACAGAAGATGTAACAGGAAAAGTAACATTTGATGATACACAGTTAGTTGAATTATCATGCTCAGATGCAGATGCTAAGATTTACTACACAACAGATGGTACAATTCCAACAACAGAATCAAAAGAATACACAGGAAAGATTTTGATTTCAAGCAACACTACATTAAAGGCAGTTGCAGTTAAGGATGGATATCTTGATTCAGCATATTCAGCAACAGTATTTGAAATTGCCGGGGATACAGTAAGCAGTAGTGCTAATTTAGGACTTAAGAAGAAAGCAACAGCATCTTCATCAAAGGGTGCAAATACAGCCGATATGGCTTTCGATGGTACAACAGACACAAGATGGCAGGCCGACAATGAAGCAGATGATGAATGGATTCAGGTAGATCTTGGTTCAGTACAGGCAGTTAACGCAGTTACAATTAACTGGGAAGCAGCTTATGCGGCAAAATACGAAATTCAGGTATCTACAGACGGAAAAGAATGGACAACAGTTGCTAAGGAAAATGGTATGGTTGGAGAAATCACATCAAGTTTTGCGGCAACAAAGGCAAGATACGTAAAGATGCAGGGTGTTTCAAGAGGAACTCAGTATGGTTACTCAATTTATGAAATGCAGGTATTTGGTGCAGTACAGGCTAAGGCACCAACAATTACACCTGTAAGTGGAACTTATAAGGGAACACAGACAGTAACAATGTCAACAGCAGTAAAGGGTGCTGAAATTAAGTACACAACTGATGGAGCAACTCCAACAGAAGATTCAGCTACTTATGAAGGACCAATTACAGTAGACAAATCAGTAACAATTAAGGCTGTAACATATAGAAAGGGAATGTTATTATCAGATCCTGTTCAGTCAGATATTATTATTGAAGGAACAATTTCATTAAATAAGACAGAAGCAACAGTAGCAATTGGAAACAAGTTACAGCTTTCAGCAATAACAGACCAGTCAGTTACATTTAGCAGTGATAATGCAGGTGTTGCCAAGGTAGATGCTAACGGTTTAGTTGAAGGTGTTTCAAAGGGAACAGCTACAATTACAGCAAAAGCTGCAAACGGACAGAAAGCAACATGTAAGATTACAGTAACAGATCCTGTACATATTACATCAATTGAAATTGCTCCACAGAATCTTGAAATTAAGAATAAGACTTCAGAAACATTGAAGCTTACAATTAATCCAAGCAACACAACAGATGACACAACAGTTACATGGACATCAAAGGATGAAAAGATTGCAACAGTTAATGATGCAGGAACAGTAACAGCTAAGTCAGAGGGAACAACAACTATTACAGCTAAGATAGGTAAGCTTGAGGCAACATGTGAAGTGACAGTTTTACCTATAACTGTAGAAGAAATGGTTGCAGACGGACAATTTAACATTGGATTAGGTAAGAATGTTGTAGCACTTCCTAATAAGCAGAATGGTGAAGGCGGTAGCGAAAGCGACATTACAGATGGTAACTTTGAAGGCAAACATATTGCTACAGCATTTGCCACAACAGGAACAAGTTATACACTTGATTTAGGAGATGCTTATGACAGCGCAACTATTGATAAGTTAGTTGTAAAATACAAAGAAAACAATGGAGGAGATACTCCTGTTAACGGTTACGAAATCCAGTACTCAACTAACGGAGTTGATTTTGAAACAGTTAAAAAAGTAACAGGATATTCTGTAAAGGATGCCTGCGAAAACAAGAATTGTGTAGATACTCAGGATATGACAGGAGTAACAGGCGCAGTAAGATACATTAGATTCTATTATCCTGAAGCATACACATGGGGTGTTCAGGTAAGAGAAATTGCAGCATTAAGTACAGAAAAGAATGCTAAGAAGGCAGAATTACAGTACTGTGATGATCCTGCAGAAGTAACAGTAAAATCTGATAAGTATTGCCAGATTACATATACAATTAAAAGCCGGTGAAAATCAGGATGATTACAAGTATATGGTATACTTAAACAACAACCTTGTAGGTGACAGAGTAACTGCAGGAACATATACAATTGATAACTTAGATGCAGGAACATATACAGTTAAGGTAGTTTCATATTACAACAAGTTAACATCTAAGGGCATCTCAAAGGAAGTTAAAGTAGATGACGGTTCATTAAAGGATTACATTAACACTGTAAGAAATATTTCAAAGGGAGCAAAGATAACTGTTGACAAGGTATACGAAGGTGAAGGAAACCAGGATGTATCATCATTAACAGATGGTATCGTATCAGATAACAACGGTGTTTGTGTTCACACAGAACATGGAGCACAGACGGCAACAATCAATATGGACCTTGGAGAAAATTATCTAATTTCTAATATTGAAGAATTTTTAATAGCATTTAAGGCAGACAATACATATGCTAAGACTTATACAGTTGAGTTTTCAGCAGATGGACAGAACTTCCAGGAAATGATTAATGTTAAGGATGCTAAGTACAAAGATGTTATGGAAAATAAGATTGACCCTTCAACATATAATTACGATACAGTAAGATATGTAAGAGTTAAACTTAACGATGGTAGTTACAGTTGGGGGATATCAGATTTCAGAAGTAGCAATTATGGGAACAGACATTTATATGCCTGTTGAACCTGAAGGATTAGTTGTAGAAAGCCCAACTTATAATACTGTTACAGTAACATGGACAGGTGCAGATAACGGACAGACATATTGGGTTTACATTGATGGCAAGGTTAAGGATATGAACTTAGCATCAGCCGGAACATATACATACAACAATATTGATGCCGGAACACATATTGTTAAGGTAACATCAAGATTAAATGGAATTGAATCAAAGGGTGTAACAAAAGAAGTTGTAGTAGCTAATCAGCCAACAACACCTGAACTTACAACAACAACTAAACCGACACCAACAACAGCTAAGCCTAGTGAAACAACAACTCAGGCACCTACTATAAACCCTAGTGGAACGACTGAGGTAACAACAAAACCTGGAGAAACAACACAGGCAACAACAAAGGCTGCCGAAACAACTAAGTCAGATGCAACACAGGCACCAACAACTAAGTCAGGTGAAAATACATCAGACATTGGTAATGCTGGCAACACAACTGTAGCACCAAGTGCTTCAAGTGATATTAATGTAAAAGTTGGTAAGACTAAAGTAACAAAGGCAACAAAGAAGAAGAGAACAACTAAAGCAAAGATTTCATTAAAGAAGGTTGCAGGTGCTAAGGGCTATGAAGTAAGAGTTTCAACAACTAAGAAGTTTAAGGCTAAGAAGACTATTACAAAGGTATTCAAACGTAATAAGCTTACATTTAAGAAACTTAAGAAGAACAAGAATTACTATGTACAGGCAAGAGCATTCACAGTAATCAATGGAAAAAAAGAAGTATGGTCCATGGAGTGCTAAGAAGAAAATGAAACTTACAAAGTAAAATGTAAAATCATTATAAAAGAAAAAGGCTATCCACTAATGTGAGGTGACCCCAAAAAGTTAGACTTTTACGAGACGACTTCGGTCGTCTCGTTTTTTCTTTTATGCAGTAAGGAGATGGAGCCTGTATGGAACAGGACTCATCCATCCTAACTTTTCTTTTTATTCGTTTTTGCTTCGACCTAGCCATAAAAATACCGACCTCCAATCGTTAGATTTTTTTAGGTCTAACTTTTTGGGGTCGGTATAATTTATAGCTATCAGGTATGCTTTTAATTTAATTTATTCTCCGAGGAAAATTTTCACATTTCCAATATGTTTCAGCCCTTCTTTGCGACCAATGTCATATAGAGCCTGCAGTTTTTCAGGATCTCTTTCGGTGCGCCCGATTGTAACAGGATTCTCAGGTCTGATAATGTAGACAAGTCCTTTGCGTTCAAGTTCTTTTAGGTCATCTAATGTTTTGTTGTACATAATATGGCGGACTTCCAAGTCGTGCACAAGATTAGGATATTTCTTGCCCAACTTTAATCTGATTAACGGAAGCATTGAATTTTCTTTTTTTCTGTAGCCGTCATGTTGGGTAAGAATGACAATATTTTCTCGTAGCCCATTTCCATAAACTTGTGAATTGGAATTGAATCTGAAATTCCACCGTCAAGCATTTTAAAACCGTCGATTTCTACAATATTTGAAACCATTGGCATTGAAGCAGAAGCCCTAAACCATTTAATGTCCGTTGCATCGCCGTTAGGACAAAGATGATAAATAGGTTTTCCGGTTTCAACATCTGTAGTTACAACGTAGAAATCCATTGGATTCTTCTGATAAGTTTCCACGTCAAAAATATCAAGGCGGTTAGGAATCTGATTATAACAAAAATCAGCACCGTAAATATCGCCGGTCTTAATTAAAGAGCGAAGTCCAACATATCTGGGATCACGACAATATTTGGTATTGTATCGTATTGTTCTGCCAATCTGTTTTGACTTAAGATTGCAACCAAAGGCAGCCCCGGCAGAAACGCCAATGGCACCGTCAACAGTAATATCATTTTCCATAAATATATCAAGTACTCCGGCAGTGTACATTCCACGCATGGCACCGCCTTCCAAAATTAATCCTTTTTCATATAAATACCAATCCTTTTTAAAAAAAATTTTTATAATGTGAAACAACTGAACTTTTATTACAGGGGTTGTTACGTGCTTCACGTTTTTTACACTATAATAAATTATACAGCGAATTTGTTAATTTTGTATCAATAAAATAAGTTTTATTTTCAAAAAATTAAGACCAGTCATAATCATAAAAAGAAATTAAAGAACAAAAATATGAAAAAACTATTTTATTTTCAATATTTGTTTGACATCTCTACGCAATTATGGTATAAATATCCTTGTGCTAAATTGCAGATAGGGGTGTAGTTCATCGGTAGAATAAGAGTCTCCAAAACTCCAGAGGTGGGTTCGATTCCTACCACCCCTGTTATTAAAAAGCCTTTGTTTAAAGAGATTCCTTTAAACAAGGGCTTTTTTGTCGTATAAGAAATTACTGTTTTTTACTTGTTTTTACTAATGAATTCTGATTAAATTGGTGGACTAGAGTAGATAATATTGAACTTGCAAATTTTAAGTATAAATATGAAAAACGATGTTTCAGGTGAAGAGTAAGCCACCGGCTAAGCCGGTGGTATTGGATAATTTAAATATAATAAGTTGTGTGCTATTGGAGAGTTTTAGGAAGATTGTTAATTTCTGTCTCAAATATATTTTTTTTCCCCACATAAATAGAAATATCAAAAGAAACAAATTCGTCTTGTTGATTATATTCTTTACTTTCTACATACTGAACAGCAGACTTTTTCTTTATGGACAAATAATTGGCATATTTGTCTTCAACTATTCGTGCCATAAATCTTTTTTTTGTATGCATGACTTTTTATGTTATAATATTTTTCTAAAATGTAAAACATAGATTCTTTTTCTAAATCATGTTTTTCGATTTCGGGAATATCAGAAGCCCGGTAATATCCATCAACAAAAACAATAGGATCATCGTTTCTGTATCTTAATCGTTGAATTCTAATTAATTCATCTCCAACGTTAAATTCTGATTTCTCAGCAATGTAGTCATTGCAAATAAATTTCTCAATAGAAATAAGTTCCGTCTTGGGTTCAAAACCATACATTTTCATTTCATCATTAAAACTAATAATTTCCTTAAAAAATACATTCTCTTTACTTTGTTGGTTAACAAATGTTCCGCGGCTCTTGTAACGGACAATGTACCCTTCACTCATTAATTCATAAAATGCCTGTCTTGTAACGGTTCTTGACAGATTAAAATGGTTACATATTTCATGTTCAGTTGGAAGTTTATCTCCTGGTTTTAGGATACCATTTTGAATTGCCTCTTTTATTGATTCTTTCAATTGTGAATATAGAGGAACCAGAGAGTATTTGTTAATTGTAATATAATCCATAATAAAAATCTCCTTTAGTAAATAGAGCTATGACTATATATGCTCTTAATAAAATATTAGCAAAAAAAATGTTGACATTTCAATAAAAATATTATAATATAACATTGTCATTACAAAGTTACAAAATAAGAAAGGAGAAATAATAAATGTACGAGTACGATGTAAGTAAATCTAATATGTGGAGAGAAGTTCATGAACAACCGGAAATAATAAGACATGTAATTGATGTGAATCTGCCTATAATAGAAAATATATGTAAAGAGGTAGATAATAGGAACATCAGTAAGGTTCTTTTAGTAGGAAGAGGTTCAAGTGAGCATGCATTATTAGTGGGAAAATATGCTTTTGAGATTTATACCGATAAATTAACATCGATGGCTTACCCTTCAATAATAACATTGTCGGATGGAAAAGTAGATTTGTCAGATGTTTTGACAATCGGAGTCTCTCAATGTGGTGAGGCAAAGGACGTTTATACTGTACTGGAAAAATGTCAGAATCAGGGAGGCATTGCAGTATCAGTAACCAATGAACATGAATGTCTTATGAGAAATGTGGGAAATTATTATATTAATTGTGAATGTGGAAAAGAGACAAGTTTCACGGCAGCTAAGTCGTATATGTCTCAAGCGGTAATAACACTATTATTTGCAGCAGTGCTTTCACACGATGAAAAAGTGTTGGAACAGATAAAAAAGCACCGGATATTATAGAACAAAGTTTGTGTAAGAATATAGAAGAACAGGTAAAGAAAAAGCATTCCTTTGTTTAGAAATGTTCAGGATATTTTATTACTGGGAAGAGGATTTAGTTATGCAGTTGCTAATGAAACTGAACTTAAAATAATGGAAGCAAGCTATACAAACGCAAAGGCATATTCATCCTGTGATTATCCACATGGACCAATAGCAACTACAAACAGATTTATACCTGTAATATTCTTTTTGACTGACGAAAAACAAATGATAGTACAATAAAACTTGTTGAGAAAATAAAAAAGGATTTTTCTGTTAGCACATTAGTTGTTACAAATAATGAAAAATATATCACAATGGCTAACGAAGCGGTTCTTTTGCCGAAAGAAGCGGAAGGCGTTGCAGGAGTGTTTGGAATGGTTGTGTTTTCACAATTATTTGCATGTCTCTTATCTTTGGCAAGGGGATATAATCCGGATGAACCTATTGGCTTATCAAAAACTACAGTAACTTTTTAAATTAATAATAATAAGGAGGTGTAATTATGAGTGTTACATTGTTACAGGGACTGATTCTGGCACTGATTGTATTTGCATTTGCGTGGGATGCCAGATGGGAATGCTTCTTTGTATTCCATCCTATTATCGTCTGTTTTGTTACAGGGCTTGTATTGGGAGATTGGAAACTTGGTTTGGAAGCCGGAGCAATAGCAGAATTGTCCTACTTAGGACTTACAACAGTAGGTGGAACGGTACCACCTAATGCATTGATTGCAGGACTTATGACAGTTGTTTTGGCTTACAAGAGCGGAGTATCGGCAGAAACAGCTTTAGGACTTAGTTTACCATTCGCATTGCTTATGCAGTGGATAGTTATCGCGTGTCAGTCATTGTTCTCAGGATTTAACGTAAAAGTAGAGCAGGCAATAAAACAAAATGACATTAAAAATTTAAGTTTTATGTGTTCCTACCTGAAATTATTTTAACATCACTTTATGCAGTAGTTGCATTCTTAAGCACATATGCATTACAGAATGTATTATCAAAGTTTGTTAATTCATTCCCTGAATTCGTTTCACACGGATTTGAAATAGCAGGAGGACTTTTACCGGGACTTGGACTTGCACTATTGTTAAAGGTAATGGTGAAAAAAAGAAAATGTTCCATATCTGATTATCGGATTTTTAATTATGAGCATTATGAAACCTGACAATGTTTTACCAGTAGCTTTATTTGCAATTGCATTAGTACTGATTGATTTTATGAGAGACAAAGAAGCAAAAACAACATCAGTAGTAACAGGAGGTGAAGATGATGGCGAAGGAATATAATGAGACAACAAATAAACTTACCAATAAAGATTTAAAAAATTGGGTTTAAGGTCGATGTTCTACCAGACAGGATTTACCTTTGAAAAAATGCAGGGTAATAGTTTCGGCTGGAGCATACTTCCAGGATTAGAGAAAATACATGGAAAAGATAGTGAAGAAGTAAGCAAGGCGTTGGATGAGTACGGTGTTGACTTTATAAATACGGAACAACATGCCGCATCTTTTCTGATGGGATTAGTTCTATCAATGGAAGAAAATAGAGCTGATAGAAAATTAATAAAAAATATGAAAACTGGTCTTTTGGATCTTTTGCAGGTATCGGTGATGCAATATTTTGGTTTACATTATTACCTATTAGCGGAAGTATAGCAGCCTCATTGTGTAAACAGCATTCAATATTAGGACCGATATTCTTCCTGGCATTTTGGATTTTAATGGCAGTTTCAAGAGTATTTTTCCTAAAAGCCGGATACAAACTGGGAAGTGGAGCAATATCTAAATTAACAGAAAATGCCAAAGCATTAACTAAAAGGTGCAGGTATTCTTGGTGTAATGGTAGTTGGAGCAATGATTCCAAGTTATGTAACTTTGCGTTCCCGGAAAAATTAAAATTATTTGGTACTGTTGGAGTACAATCAATCTTCGATTCAGTTATCCCTAATTTGCTTCCAGCATTGTTTGTTGGTATACTATATTATATCTTCAAAAAAAGAAGAAGGTAAGCATAGTAGTACTAATTTTAGCAATAATAGCATTTGCAATATTAATGTCATTATTAGGATGGTTATAGGAGGAAATGTGGTATGTCGGATATAAACATTGTTTTTACAAGAGTTGATAATCGTTTGGTGCATGGACAGGTTGGAAATGTCTGGGTTACGGCAAGTGGTGCAAATTTAATTTTAGTTGTTGATGATGAAACATGTAATGATGAGTTATCAAAATCATTAATGAAAATGACTGCAGATGCCGTAGGAGTTCAGATTAGATTTTTCTCAATAAAAAAGACTATTGAGATTATTGGAAAGGCTGCTCCTTCACAAAAGATATTTATTGTCGCAAAAACTCCACAGGTGATTGAACAGTTAGTTGATGGCGGAGTTCCTATTAAGCATTGCAATATAGGAAACATGCATAAATCAGAAGGTAAGCATATACTTCATGAAGTCCATGTTTACGTGGATGATCAGGATGAGGCGTGTCTGAAACGGCTGAAGAAAAAGGAGTAGATGTGTATATCCAGATAACTCCAAATGACAGAAAATACAAGATATAAATTAAAGGGTCCAAAATATTGTATTAATGGTATTTTGGACCTTTACAAAAGCATTAGAAAGATTGGTACAAAATAGGAAAAAATTAAGAGTTTTATAAATAATTAATAGGCAGGATATATAAATGGTAGGAATTATTATAACAGGACATTGCAATTTCGCTACGGAATTGCCAGTGCAGTGAAACTGGTTGCAGGACAACAGAAAAATCTGGAAGCAGTAGATTTCCTGGATACTTATTCAACAGAAGAGTTGAAGACAAAGTTAACAGAGGCTTTAGACAAATTAGAAGAATGTAAAAAATATTATATTTTTTACTGATATTGTAGGTGGCTCGCCATTTAAAATTTCAGCAGAACTTGCTGCTACGAGTAGTAAAAATATGAAAATAATAAGTGGTACTAATTTAGGAATGCTGATTGAAAATGTTATGATGCGTGATATGGACATAAATTTTGATGAGTTAGTTGAAACTGCCATATCTACAGGAAAACAACAGGTTCTTAAATTTGAAATGTGTAGGGAAACGGAGGCAGACCAGCAAGGAATTTAGGAGGTGGAAATGAAAGCAGTTTTCTTTTGATGTGGATGGAACGCTAATTGATTGCGTAGAGAAAAAATACCGGCTTCTTCTATTAAAGCAATAGAGGAATTGAAAAAAACGGGTATAAGGTTGCACTAGCTACAGGAAGGGATATTAACAGTATACGTGGTATAAAGGATTTAGATATATCTGTTTTTGATGCATATGTTTTGAATAACGGTGCTGCGATATATGACAACACGTTGCGATGCATAAAGGATTTTCCCTTTTTGAGAGAAGATGTAGAAAAAATATTAGAGTATTGTAATAACAATAATATGTCTTTGATATTTGACACAGTTGAGGGTCCTTATCTGGCTACTAGTTGAAAAAAAAAATTACCTGATTGTCTAGTTGATTTTTTCTGGGAAAAAGATAAAAATAGTTTTATATGTTAGGAAGGGAAATCTAAACAAACAGGCATTCGTGAATTGATGAAATACTATGGATTTAATGAAAATGATTATATGGCATTTGGAGATCAGGAGAATAGAATGGCAAAAAAAGGAATAGCAGTTAAAGATATAGATGGTTCAAAAAATTGCAACATATGGCAGAAAATGCGCCAAGGAAAGATGGAATATATACTTTCTTAAAAAACAATTCGTTAATTAATTTATAAAATCCGGAAATTATAACAGTATAAGTTTAGTTTCCGGATTTTTTAATTTGGTGCAGATAAGCATTCCCCGCTTCAAGTGCGCGGAGCACTGGGCGGCGGGTGAGGGGGGATGCTTATGTCAGTGGGAGAAATCCCACTGACAGAAGCGACTGCGTTCATGAGCAAATAGCGAAGCGGATTGCGAATGTCCGCTTTACTATTAATTATTTTTAGTTATTTTAAGTATTGATTTCTTCAATATTTAAATCCTCCAATCTAAAAGTAAAATAAGTCTTACATTCATCTACAGTATTAAGAATAGATGAAACTTTCTGATAAAAATATTCATATTAACATCAAACAAATATTTTAGTATAATAACCATAAAAGTTGAATTTCAAAAATAAAAAGTAATTTACAATAATAAAATATAAAACAATAATTAATATCAGAGGAGAAAGAATATGAGAAACGACAGAAGATTGGTTCTTATGGTTGAAGATGATAACAAGTTAAGAGAAGTTTTAACAAAGTTTTTTGTCAAGAAACGATTATGAAGTTTTGGCGGCAGAAAACGGAAAAGTAGGGCTTGAACTTTTTTATGAAAATAGCAAGAATTTAGATATTGTACTTCTTGACGGAATGCTTCCTGACATAGACGGTGTGGATGTTTTGAAAGAAATAAGAGAACATTCGCAGGTGCCGGTTATTATGTTGACAGCAAGGGAATCAGAAGAAGACCAGCTTAACGGATTAAATAACGGTGCGGACAATTATATAACAAAGCCATTTCTTATGAAGGTTTTGCTTGTACATATGGATAAGTTGATTCAGAGAAATGGCAATGAAGACACGGACGTAATTGAAAAAAGGCGCGCTTAAATTAGAAAAGCAGTTTAGAAAAGCATATATTAATGGCGAGTTTGTAGATACAACTCCTAAGGAATTTGATTTGCTTGTATATATGTGCGAAAAAAAAAAAGTGGTTTTGAAGCGTGAAAATATATTGGATGCAGTTTGGGGCTTTGATTACGACGGCGATATGCGAACTGTAGACACACTTGTAAAGCAGTTAAGAAAAAAGATGACGGACAAGTATCCTTACATCACGTCAGTTTACGGTGTTGGTTACAGATTTGAGGTAAAATAAATGAAGACTAAGTTAAGAACAACCTATCTTGTAACGGTATTATTCTTTTTTTGTTTGTTACAGTGGGAAGCATGATTTTATTCTATAATATGTTTTCAGAAGAATTCATTATTGCAAATAATAAGAAAATAATGAACAGTGTTTTTGAGGACGCACAGGGAATGGATTTGTCGTCTTTAACAAAGAGTGATAGGAAGAGATTGAAAGAATTTTCGGACAAAGGTGGAGTTATTGCAATTTATGATGGTGAAAAAATCATATATTTTTTCAGGAGATACGCCTGAAAGAAAGAAAAAATATAAAAAGAAGAAAGTTCGATGAAAAAATATATGAATATACATATACACCTAAGGCAAATATGTCAGAGGGCAGAAAAAGCGATTAGACTTAAGGGCAAAATAGATCAGAATGTAAAAACATATTATTTATATTGTAGTGTAAAGCTTAGAACCTTAGAGAACAGCATAGGACTGATAAGCAGGTTTATGCTGGTTGAAATGATTATTATTTTAATATTAGGTATTCCTTTTTCATTTTATATGGCACAGAGGACAGTTAAGCCTATTGAAAAACTGGGAAAACTGGCAAAGAAAATGGAAAATAATGAGCCAATTAATTTTGAAGAATATGATTTCCCTAACAATGAAATAGGAAATCTGGCAGAGCAACTGAAAAGTATGTACCTTAAGATTTCCAGTAACCTTAACGAATTAAATAATTATAACTATTTGTTGAAAACTCAGAATAAAGAGTTAATAGAGTTTGATGAAAGACGTAAGAAGTTTATTGGGGCGGCAACTCACGAATTGAAAACGCCACTTGCCATTATTTCTACACAGCTTGAAATGATGAATATGGATAATGACGAGGCAATGAGTGAGTATTACGAGTCAATAATGGAAGAGATACAGAAGATGTCCAACCTGATTCGAGAAATGCTTAATTCATCATTTGAGGGAGATATTATTTTAAGTGGTCCGATGAAAGTTGACAGTCTTTCAGAACTTTTGGACGGAATGAAGGACAAATACATGGGACTATTTTGGTCAAAGAAAACTAATTGCAGATTTGATATAGAAGACAATATTTATATTAATATGAATAATGAGCAGATTGAACAGGCCATAAACAATTATATAATTAATGCTTACGAGCACATTCCGGAAAAAGGTACAGCAGTTGTCACATTAAAAGAGTAGACGATAAAGCAGTTATTTCTGTTTTCAATAATGGCCACAACATAAAAAGAGGAGGAGCTAAGCAAGATTTGGGAAGGCTTCTATCAGACTGACGAGAGGGTAAAAGAATCAAACGTTGGACTTGGCCTCTATATTGTAAGAAACATTGTAAAGAACCACAACGGAGTATGTTATGCCAAGAATCATCACAACGGCGTTGAGTTTGTAATGGAGTTTAACCGCACAGACAAATATTAAAAAGATTTAACTTTATCATAAACAAAACTTAACATTTCTTAATTAGTATAAAGGTGTAAAGGAAAAGCATTATCAGAAGAAAAGAAATTTAAAATCCAAAATGGATTATGCAGCATGAAAATTCATAATTGGAAGTCTTTAATTGGGAATCTCTAATTGGTAATTTCCAATAAGGAATTTCTAATTGGAAATGCAGATTTTAGTTGAAAAAACTGAATGAAGATAATGCGATACACATAGGATTTAATAAAGAAGTGGGAGTGATGAATATGACAGGAATAATCGGCTCAGGAATGATAGTCACAATAAATGTGCTTATAAGTCTTGTGATTGGAGGATGCTTAGCAATAAAGTTGATTGAAAAATAGAATACTAGAAGTTAAAATATGGGCAGTTCCTTGGCGGGACTGCCTTTTTTTTGTAGGGATACTTGAAGTTTGTTTTTTGTACAAAGTCGCATGGGAGGAGTTCATGTTTAGGGGAGTATGCTATTTATTTTTTCGTACAAAGTTGTTTGGGGAGATGTCCACACCCCGAGGTTCAGTATAATTTGTAATTACATCATTGATTACGTGTCGTATAACTTTTTCTTTCTGTTGACACGTAATTTTTTTACAATATTAAAGTGAATTTTTGGGCAATTACGTGTCATATAAGATTTCCTTCTGCTGACACGTAAATTTTCACAATATTAAAGTGAATTTTTTGGGCAATTACGTGTCGTATAACTTTTCTTTCTGCTGACACGTAATTTTTCACAATATTAAAGTGAATTTTTGGGCAATTACGTGTCATATAAGATTTCCTTCTGCTGACACGTAATTTTTCACAAAATCGTAGTGAATTTGTGGGTGATTACTTGTCACAGCATTTTCTTTCAGTGACACGTAATTGGAAGCGGTAAGACAAGCTTAGCTTCAATAAATTACTTGTGACACAACGTTTTCGCTTTACGACACGTAATTGGCAGCGATAGAACAAGTTTAGCTTCAATAAATTACGTGTGGGACAGCGTTTCGGTTTTACGACACGTAATTGGCTGCGATAAATATATAAGAAATCATAACAATTTCCTTAATGTATTAGTTTTGTTATTGCATTAACTTGCTATCTCTTCTTTTTTTAAAAAGTATAATTGCGTAGCCGGAAAATATATAGAGTAAAGTATACATAAATATGTTATGCTATAAATATAAGACAAGGTACGGAAATTATTTTTTGTTGTCATATTTTGGCGAGTTTATTCGTTATATTTAATAGAAGGATTTATTAACCTAAATGAGCGTAGATATTAAACAACAAAGAGAGGAGTAAAGAGTATAAGAAACTGATTAATGGGTGTTGATACAAGCCTTTTGTATCTGATGAGAGGAGGAAAACCAATGAAAAAAAAGATAATTGCAATTATATTGGTAATAACTATGTTAGCCTGTAATTCTGTGAATGCAGCATCTTTTGTACAGGACAAGAAAGTGGAGTTAAACAATGAACATATGAAGGACTACAATAATTCATCTGTTAAATGGAAATTTGATGAAAAAGAGCAGTGTTCTTAGTTTTAGCGGTTGTGAAAAAATTAGAAAAGGTAGATGTAGGGCAGATAAAAAAATCAGGTTAGGTATATTGTTTTGGCAGATGATATTAAGGAAATATCATCAGGATCATTATCAGGATATTTTAATCTAAGTAAGGTAACAATATTGGGAGATGTTGTGGCTACCGGAAATGCGTTTTACTTAGACACTCCAAGAACACTGGAGTTGGCAGGAAGATGTGAAAATTTGGGAGAGATGATTAGCAGCGACATGGCCCCATTTCCGAAAATAGTTTTAATTAATAACAACAAGTACTATGAAGAAAAAAAGACAGAATGTTGTTAACAAAAGATGGGAAAGAATTAGTGCTATTTTTATGGTGGAGAATCTTTGAAGGTGCCTGATACTGTGGAAAAAAATAGACTCTTATGCCTGCTATTAGCTAGGGAATTTGAGTGATGTGAAACTGAATGGCAAGCTGAAAGAAATCGACGACTATGCTTTCTATCACACAGGAATTAGTACATTAAAGTTAAAAACAATATTCAAATAATTGGAGAACAGGCTTTTGCTGGTAACAATATTAAAACAGTTAAGTTTAATAAGAAAATAAAACTAATTGGTAAATATTGTTTTGATGACAATCTTTTAAGAAAAGTATATATTACGTAGCAATCCCAGAATAGAAGAGGGAGCTTTTCCAAAAGATGCAGTTATCCAGTATTCAAAAAAGGCAAAGAACAAGGGTAGCGTAGCAGAGCTTGAATATAAAGTAAAAAAAAAAAAAGCTATACGTTGTAGCGAATAAAATAAAAAGGCTAGTGGCTATCAGATTGAGATTACACAAAAAAGCAATAAAATAAAGAAAATATTCAATACTCCAAAAGGTGAATTGAATAAAAAGTTAAAACTTAATTTAAAGTACCAAGTTAAGGAAGGCATGATAAAAAGTAAACAGCAGGAACAGTATTTATGTAAAAGTAAGACCATATTTTGGAAAGAAGAACAATAAAAAATACGGTAAGTGGAGCATGAAATACAAAGTTTCGGTTTATCTATAGCACAGAAGAGAGGTGATTAATATGAAGAAGAGATTTACTTTTTTAATCTTACTAGTTGTTAGCATTATTGTGAGTACAATGGTAATATATGCAGACATATCAACCGACTATGATGAGTCTGTATATGCAAAACACAAACCTATATTAAAAATAGACGAATCTTCTTTTTCCAAATGAAATGGTTAGGCGTGCTGTTTTGAAAAGGTATGATATGAATAGAGATGGATATTTGTCTCAATACGAAATGGAAGATCCAACATCATTTTCTGTTGATGCTGCGGATATACAGGAAACAGATGGATATAAATATGGAAGGCAGGTTTACCAAGATGAAAAATATAGAGTTATAGACTTTAAAGGAATAGAGGTGTTTAAGAATGTAAGTCATATACATTTTGCATGTGCATTGGTAAACGGAGAAAAGAGGCTATGTAAAAAACTTTTAAGTATTTATCAACCTTAAAAATTGATTCTATTGGAATAACATTTAGTGACAGAAATTACAATTTGAATCAGTTAAAGGGATTAAAGTATATAAGCTTTGTAGCGTGTGAAAATTTCAACTTGAAATTTGATAAAAAATCTAAAGTTGAAAGTATTCGTTTATTAGATAGTAAAGGAAAAGTAGATGTTTCAAATTTGAAAACTTTAAAAACATTTAGTTCTTATCAAACTGTATTCAAAAAAATAAAATTTGGAAAGAATGCCAAAATAAAAAAACTGAGTATAGATGGAAGTGCTTATTGCATAAATAAAAAGATAAGAAAATTGGATATTTCAAAAATGAAAAAATCTTAGATATCTTTATTTGCAAAGCTGTACGAAACTAAAAAGAAATTAAAATGTCTAAGAAAAATAATAAAAAAACTTAAAAAATAGAAATATACGGTTGTGGTAAGTTTAAAAAATCAAGTTTAGATAAAACACAAATATCTAAAAAAACCAAAGTAAGGGTTTTAACTTGGTAAATAAAATTAAAAACATTCAAGGAGCTGTGTCTTTAGTGGTTGACAAACCATTGGAGTGCAACTCCTTAACTATTATTCTAAAAATGTATGATTTTGTTTTATAAGCACAAACTATTTTAGAGAATCAAGTATGTAAATTCATAACTTAAAAAATCGTAAAATAAAGCTACTTGAATGAGAAAATGTATAAATAAAGTACTAGTGACTAAAATGTAACTTGCATATAATTTTTAGATGAATTATTATATTAGCATAATTAGTTAAAAATATACAAAAAGTAATAAAAAACAATAAAAAATCGGACAGAATGCACAATTTTGTATAGGGAAGGAGGTTAGTATGATAAAGGAGACGGTTGATGCGGTTAGGTTAGCAGAGCTTGAAGGGGACAAGGTTATAAGCACTGCGAAAGTTAACGGGCAGGACATGAAGAATCAGGTTAAGATACAAGGGGCTGAATATCGAACTGAAAGGTTAAAGGAGGCCAAGGAAAAAGCAGAAAAGGAAATGGCAGAGACAGTTGCAAAATGCGAAAAGTACAAAAAGATGAGCAACAGAAAGAGATTGACTTAAAGGTTATGCAATTGAAGAACAAGTCATATGAGAAAATGGATGGCACGGTGAAAGCCATAGTAGATTATTTATTTTAGGACTACAAAGCAGGTCACAATCCGTGTAATCCTAAGGTAGAGGGGAACATTTAAATCATTTTTAAGGCATAACCCGTCATTTAAATGACAGAATGGAGAATTTATGGCAGTTTTGAAAATATGCAAAATAAATATATGCGCAATGAAGAAAGACCGAAAAAAAGATTTTGGAACGTTTGCAATTAAAGGGCTGTCTGGAAGTTCATGAGGAAGTGAAAGAGGATAAGGTGTTTGAAAAAAAGTGAACACGGCAACCCAGATTTCACTTTACGAGAGACAGGCGGCGTTGACGGACAATGCATTAGAAATTTTGAAGCTTATATTCCTGAAGAAAAGTCCATGCTTTCAAGCCTTGAAGGAAAGAAAGTTATTAGCTCGGACGATTATTACGAAATAGTAAATAAGCGAAATGAAATTAACGGGCTTGTTAATGACATAATCGAGCAGAAGAAAAGTATAGATGAAAAAGAGTCAGGAAAGCAGAAATGCTTAGACGAAATACAGGCATTGCAACCGTGGCTTGAACTTGATGTCCCAATGAATTTTCAGGGAACCAAAAACACCGGATTTATGGTGGGCGTTATTTCAGGTTCATATACGGAACAGGATTTGATAAGAAAAATAGAAAGCTTAAAAGAATTTCCAAAATCACTGTATATGCAGATAGTTTCGGCGGACAAATATCAGACTTATGTAACCGTATCTTATATGAAACATGATTTGGAGCAGGTTGAAAAAGCCTTAAGGCAACTGGATTTTAGCAAACCGCCTATTATGGTTCATCACATACCAACAGCTTCGGTTACAAAACGAGAGGATAGAATTAAAGAATATAATCTGGACATTGAAAATATAAAAGCTCAAATGGAAAGAGAAGCAGATTACAGATTTGAGTTTAAGAAAATAAGAGATTATTACAAAACCAGAGCGGACAAGTACAAGGTGGTAGGAAAGCTTTTACAGTCAAACATACTTTTTTGTTACAGGTTATATGCCTGAGAAACAGGTTGAGGCATTAAAAGAAGAACTGGAAACCAAGTTTAATGTGGCAATTGACGTGGAACAGCCAACGGAAAAAAGAGAACGTTCCGGTGCTGTTAACTAACGGAAAAGTTCAGGGAGCAGTTGAAGGTGTTGTAACATCATTTGGTTTTCCTAACAAAATGGAAATTGATCCAACGGCAATAACAGCATTCTTCTATTATTTCTTATTTGGAATAATGCTGTCAGACGCAGCTTACGGATTTTTAATGTTTATTGGATGTTTTATAGTTTTAAAAAATTCCCGAACATGGAAGAAACCATGGCGAAAACACTTAGAATGTTTATGTATTGTGGCATTTCAACATTAGTGTGGGGAATACTTTTCGGAGGGTATTTCGGAGATGCAATAACAGTTATAGGAAAAACATTTTTTCGGAGTAAACATAGGAATACCGGCACTGTGGTTTGAACCTATTAAACAGCCAATGAAAATGCTTATATATTGCTTATGTTTCGGTATTGTTCATTTGTTTACCGGACTTGGAATTAAGGGATATATGATGCTAAAGCAAAAAGATGTAATGTCATTTGTATGCGATGTTGTTCTTTGGTATGTATTTTTGATTGGATTAATATTAATGCTTATTCCAACAAGTATATTTGCCTCATTGGCAGGAAGCACAATAGTCTTCCCGGCGTGGCTTAGTATGCTATCAAAGATAATGACAATAGGTGGCATGGTTGGAATACTTCTTATGGCAGGAAGAAGAGCAAAAATCCTGTGAAGCGATTATTGCTTGGAGCCTACAGCCTGTATGACACAACAAGCTGGCTAAGTGATTTGCTATCATATTCAAGATTACTTGCCCTTGGACTTGCAACAGGAGTAATAGCCCAGGTAATTAACACAATGGCAGCAATGATGGGAAAATCAATAGTGGGAGTAATTTTCTTTATAGTGGTTTTCCTAATCGGACACACATTCAATATGGCAATAAACCTTTGGGAGCCTACGTTCATACCAACAGACTACAGTTTGTTGAATTCTTTGGAAAATTTTATGAAGGTGGCGGAAGAGAGTTTAAACCATTTAAGGCGGATACAAAATATGTAAAAGTAAAGGAGAATTAATTATGACTTTAGGAACATTTTTCGATAATTTAGGTTTATTTTATGCATTGCTTGGAGCAGCACTTGCAGTACTTATGGCAGGCGCAGGTTCAGCAATAGGTGTAGGTATTGCAGGACAGGCTGCATCAGGAGTAATGACGGAAGATCCATCAAAATTTGCAAAAGTACTTATTATGCAGTTACTTCCGGGCACACAGGGCTTATATGGACTTCTCATTGGATTCATTACATTATCAAAAATCGGAATCATTGGTAGTGGAGCAGTTGCAGTAACATCATCACAGGGATTACAGATATTGGCAGCATGCCTTCCAATGGCAATAGTTGGTTTAATCTCAGGTAAGTATCAGGGAAAAACATCAGCAGCCAGTATTGGAATTGTAGCAAAAAAGACCTGAACAATTCGCAAAAAGCAATGTTGTTCCCGGCAATGGTAGAAACATACGCAATTTTAGCTCTTTTGATATCATTCTTATCAGTAAACGGTATTGCACTATAATTTTCTTTCACATCCCTGTGGTAGGATGAAATCTTTATCGAAGGCACGCTCCCGCTACCTTCAGCTCGTAGCGGTACTAAGAAGCCGTGACAGCTTTCGCTGCCCCACCTTCTAAGGACCGACGGCTTCAGAGTACCTTCTTCTAAAGTTTTCATCCCACAGGGGCGAAAGTAATTAGAGTGAATAATACTGAAAGAAAAAATAGGTAATGGAAATTACACGTTTTCAACCATTGCAGTGAGAAAAGATTATGTGAGAATTGTTGTTGTGGTTAATGACGTGCAAAAGAAAGGAGGGGCTGCATGAGTGGTTTGGATAACATTGTAGAGGAGATTAGAAATCAGTCTAAGCAGGAAGCAAATGAAATTCTGAAAAGAAGCAGATGTTTTTTGCAAGGACTATATGAATAAAATTAAAAAAGACGTAGAAGTAGAAGTTGTTTCGATTGAGAAGAAGGCTTTGGCTGACCGCAAACTTTATGAGGAGAAGACGGTTTCAGGTATGGAGTTTTTGGAACGTAATTCTATTCTTAGGGCTAAGCAGCAGGTTATTGAGCAGGCTATTGATAAGGCTAGGGAGAGTATAGCAGGTCTTAATGATGAAGAATATTTTAACGTTTTGGAGAAGCTTTTAAGGAAGAATGTTCAGCAGGGCAAGGGAAAGATTTGTTTTTCTAAGAAGGATTTGGATAGGATTCCTAATGGTTTTGAAGATAGAGTAAAAGAGATTGTGGCAGAGAATCAGGGAGAGCTTGTAATTGATAAGGAGCCGGCTAATATTAAGGACGGTTTTGTATTAGTTTATGGAGAGATTGAAGAGAATTGTACTTTGAAGGCCTTGTTTGATTCTAATATTGACAGAATAAAAGATATTGCCAATAAGCAGTTGTTTGGATAGGGGGTAATGCCATGGAGCAGGAATATATTTATGGTGTTGCCAGAATCAGAGCGCTTGAAGGTAGTTTGTTTACAGATGAAACCATTAATCAGTTGGTGCAGTGCAAGGATTATGACGAGGCTATGGATTTCTTAAGAACCAGGGGCTGGGGAACGGAAACCCGACCAGAGTTTGGAGGAAATGCTTGAACAGGAGCGAAGGAGAACGTGGAAGGTTCTGGATGAATTAATTGAAGACAAGGAACAATGTGAGATTCTCACCATTGCCAACGAGTACCATAATCTTAAGGCGGCAATTAAGCAGGTTTGTACTGAACTTGAAACTGAAAATGTGTTTTATGAAGATACAAAAACAGACACGGAATTCTTGAAAAATTGTATAAGGCAGGGCAATTACAATCTGCTTCCTAAAGGCATGGAGCAGGCGGCAAAGGATGCAACAACAGTTCTTATGCAGACTGGCGATGGACAGTTGTGCGATGTGATTATTGACAGGGCAACACTGGAGGCAATTAAGCAGGCAGGTCAGGAAGCAACTAATGAAATGATTAAAAAAATACGCAGATGACCTGGTTACCATATCAGACATTAAAATAGCAGTAAGATGTGCAGCTACAAATAAGGACGCATCTTTTGTTTCAAAAAAGCACTTGTAAGTTGTGACGGAGTAAGCGTTACGGAATTGATTATAGCTTGCAAGGACGGCTTGGATGGAGTTTGTTCTTATCTTGAAAAGATAGGCTATAGTCAGGCAGTTAGTGCTTTAAAAATATCAAAATCAGTTTTTGAATGCTGGTGTGACAATAAGATTGTGGAAAATATAAAGTCACAGAAATATGACTTTTTTTCAATAGGTCCCATTATTGCTTATGTTATTGCAAGAGAGAATGAAATTAAAACAGTAAAAATTATTCTTTCGGGCAAAATTAATGGTTTTGACAATGAGTTTATAAAAGAAAGGGTAAGGGTAATGTATGCATAAAGTAGCAGTTATAGGTGATTATGACAGTATATATGGCTTTAGCGCACTAGGACTTGATACATTTCCGGTTACCGACGTAACAGAGGCAGCACATTTGCTAAGAAAAAATAGCTGCAGGTGAATATGCCATTATATACATTACAGAAATGTTAGCAAAACAGCTTTCAGCAGAGATAGAAAAATACAGAGAGCAGATGGTTCCTGCAATTATCCTTATTCCGGGTAAAAAAGGAAACACGGGAGACGGAGTAAAAGGAGTTAAGGATTGTGTAGAGCAGGCTATTGGTTCGGATATTGTATTTGGGAAGGAATAAAACATGGAGTATAGCAAGGGTGTAATTAAGAAAGTAGCAGGACCTCTGGTTATTGCCGAGGGAATGCGCGATGCCAATATGTTTGACGTGGTTAGGGTTAGCGACAAGCATCTTATTGGTGAAATTATAGAAATGCATGAAGATAGAGCATCAATTCAGGTTTATGAGGAGACAGCCGGACTTGGACCGGGAGAGCCTGTTGTATCAACGGGAGCGCCTATGTCAGTAGAACTTGGACCGGGTCTTATCGGTAGTATTTATGACGGAATTCAAAGACCACTTGATGATATTATGAAGGTATCGGGCAATCTTTTTAAAGAGAGGTGTTTCCGTACCTTCTTTGAAAAGAGAGTTAAAATGGGAGTTTGTTCCAACAGCTTCAGTTGGGGACATTGTTGAACCGGGAGATGTTATTGGAACAGTTAAGGAGACAGCAGCCGTTACTCAGAAAATAATGGTTCCATATGGAATTAAAGGCGAAATTACAAGCATTAAAGGTGGAACATACGATGTTACAGAAACAGTTGCTACTGTAAAAACAGAGGATGGTGAAAAGGAATTAACCCTGATGCAAAAGTGGCCTGTTAGAAAGGGAAGACCGTATAAGGAAAAAAAGGCACCTTATAAGCCTTTGGTTACAGGACAAAGAGTTATAGATACTTTGTTTCCAATTGCAAGAGGAGGCGTTGCAGCAGTTCCGGGACCTTTTGGAAGTGGAAAAACAGTTATTCAGCATCAGCTTGCAAAATGGGCTGAGGCAGATATTGTAGTATACATTGGTTGTGGTGAGCGTGGAAATGAAATGACAGACGTTCTTAATGAGTTCCCGGAATTAAAGGATCCAAAAACAGGACAGTCATTAATGGAAAGAACAGTTCTTATAGCCAACACATCTGACATGCCAGTTGCTGCCAGAGAAGCATCAATATATACTGGTATTACAATAGCTGAATATTTTAGAGATATGGGGTACTCAGTAGCTTTAATGGCAGATTCAACATCCCGTTGGGCAGAGGCATTGCGAGAGATGTCAGGTCGTTTGGAGGAAATGCCTGGTGATGAAGGTTATCCAGCATATCTGGGAAGCCGTCTTGCACAGTTCTATGAACGTGCCGGGGATGTTGTTACACTTGGAAAAGAAGGCAGGGAAGGAGCTTTGTCAGTTATCGGTGCTGTATCTCCTCCAGGTGGTGATATTTCAGAACCTGTATCTCAGGCAACCCTTCGTATTGTAAAAGTATTCTGGGGACTTGATTCAAACCTTGCATACAAGAGACATTTTCCGGCAATTAACTGGCTTACAAGTTATTCACTTTATGTAGACAGAATTGGTGGATGGTTTGAAGAAAATGTTAATAAAGATTGGTTAAAGCTTCGACAGGAGTTAATGAAATTATTGCAGGAAGAAGCAGAGCTTGATGAAATCGTAAAAATGGTAGGCATGGATGCTTTGTCTGCACCTGACAGATTAAAGATGGAAGCAAGCCGTTCAATAAGAGAAGATTATTTGCATCAGAACTCTTTCCATGAAGTTGATACCTATACATCACTTAGAAAGCAGTATATGATGATGGAATTGGTACTTGGTTTCTATAATAAGTCAATGGAAGCCCTTAAACAGGGAGCAAGCGTTGATAAGCTTATTAAGATGCCTGTACGTGAAGCAATCGGACGTTTTAAATATACACACGAAGACCGGCTTGATGAAGCGTTCAATGAAATAATGGACAAGCTTGCCGAAGAGGTGGCAAATACACTGGAAAAGGAGGACTTCTAATATGCCAAAGGAATATAGAACAATTCAGGAAGTAGCAGGACCACTTATGATGGTTAGAAATGTGGAAAATGTTACTTACGATGAATTAGGTGAAATAGAACTTGCAAACGGTGAAGTAAGAAGATGTAAAGTTCTTGAAGTTAATGGAAGTAATGCTCTGGTTCAGCTATTTGAAGACTCTACAGGCATTAATTTGTCTAACAGCAAAGTACGTTTTCTTGGAAGAAGCATGGAACTTGGAGTTTCGCCGGATATGCTTGGAAGAGTTTTTGACGGCTTGGGAAATCCAATAGATGGAGGTCCTGACATTCTTCCGGAGGAAAGACGAGATATTAACGGTGTGGCGATGAATCCGGCAGCGAGAAATTATCCTTCTGAATTTATCCAGACAGGAATTTCAGCAATTGACGGACTTAACACTCTTGTAAGAGGACAAAAGCTACCAATCTTTTCAGCTTCAGGTTTGCCACATGCCAACCTTGCAGCCCAGATTGCAAAACAGGCAAAGGTTATTGGAACTGACGAACCTTTTGCAGTTGTTTTTGCGGCAGTTGGTATTACTTTTGAAGAATCAAACTTTTTTATAAATAGTTTTAAGGAAACAGGGGCAATTGACAGAACGGTATTGTTTATCAATCTTGCCAATGATCCGGCGGTAGAACGTATTGCAACGCCTAGAATGGCACTTACTGCAGCAGAATATCTTGCCTTCGAAAAAGGAATGCACGTACTTGTAATTATAACTGATATTACAAACTACGCAGACGCATTAAGAGAAGTTTCTGCAGCAAGAAAGGAAGTTCCGGGCAGACGTGGTTATCCGGGATATATGTATACTGACCTTGCAACAATGTATGAGCGTGCAGGTCGTCAGCGTGGCAAAGACGGTAGTATTACAATGATTCCGATTCTTACAATGCCTGAAGATGACAAGACTCATCCTATCCCTGACCTTACAGGTTATATTACAGAGGGACAGATTATCTTAAGCCGTGACCTTTACAGAAAAGGAATTACACCACCAATAGATGTACTTCCATCTCTTTCAAGACTTAAGGACAAAGGTATTGGCGAAGGAAAAACAAGAGCTGACCACAGTAACGTAATGAATCAGCTTTTTCTCAGCCTACGCAAGAGGCAAGGAAGCCAAAGAACTTATGACAATTCTTGGTGAGGCTGCACTGTCAGACATTGATCTTATTTATGCTAAGTTTGCAGACGAGTTTGAGAAGGAATATGTTTCACAGGGCTATGACGCAAACCGTTCCATTGAGGAAACGATGGATATTGGCTGGAAACTTTTGTCAATGCTTCCTAAGTCGGAGTTAAAGAGAATTGATGATAAGTTCCTTGAAAAAAAATATTATAAGCAGCAGGATTAGAATTAATATTGGTTGTATTGATTTTTAGATAGTTTTTAGAAATGAGGGAAAATTATGGCAGGAACAAGAGTAAATCCAACCCGAATGGAATTAACGAAACAGAAGAAAAAGCTGCTTTCTGCTACTAGAGGTCACAAGCTATTAAAGGATAAAAGAGATGAGCTGGTAAGACAGTTTATGGATCTTATAAAAGAAAATATGGAATTAAGACTTAAAGTTGAAAAAGGCATAAAAAATGCCAACATGGAGTTTGCCATTGCAAAGGGCAGGAATGAGCGAACAGGTTTTGAACACTGCACTTATGGCATCAAAGAAAAGCCTGAATATTAATCAAGGTGTTAAGAATGTAATGAGCGTTGACATACCTACTTTTTCAACTAATGACGAAATAAGTGGAAATGACATATACTCTTATGGCTATGCTTTTACAGCAGGAGATTTGGATGACGCAGTATACTCCTTAAGTACTGTTTTTGAAGATATGCTTAAACTGGCAGAGGTAGAAAAATCCTGTCAGCTTATGGCAACTGAAATTGAAAAACAAGAAGAAGAGTAAATGCCTTAGAACATGTAATAATTCCTGAAGCAATGGAAAACATAAAGTATATAACAATGAAGTTGGATGAAAATGAGCGTAGCACACAGATTCGTCTAATGAAGGTTAAGGATATGATGGTTCAGCAGGCAGTGGAAGAGAGACGAGTGCAGGATGGATTATAATAAATTGACTGAAAACAAAAATTGACATATTACGATTAAAACTTTATAACTAAGTTAATCCATATGGAAATTTAAATGTTAGGAAGGTGTAGGTATGAAAATTTTATTTTATGATACAAAGAAATATGACAAGGAATCTTTTGATAAGGTTTTGCCAAAGTATGAGGACATTGAAATCGAATACGTTGATAGTGATATTTCCGTAAGAAACGCAGTGTATGCCAAAGGCTTTGAGGCTGTATGTGGTTTTGTAAGTTCAGATTTCAGTGCTAAGGTTATAGATGTTTTGGCAGACAATGGTGTAAAGATTATTCTTTTAAGATGTGCCGGTTTTAATAATGTTGACATTAAAGAGCTAAGGAAAGAGGAGTTTTAGTTATGAGAGTTCCGGGATACTCACCGGAGGCAGTGGCAGAACACGCTATGGCTCTTGCCCTTGCAAGTAACAGACACATTCATAAGGGATACATCAAGGTTAGAGAAAACAACTTTAGCCTTGTGGGTCTTACAGGACTTAATTTCTTTAAGAAAACAGCAGGAATAATCGGCACTGGAAAAATCGGCGCTGCAATGTGTAGGATTTGCAAAGGTTTTGGAATGAGAGTTATTGCCTATGACATATATCAAAATCCTGATTTGGATTTTGTTGAATATGTTGATCTTGACACATTGTTGGCAGAAAGTGATTTGATTTCACTTCATTGCCCATTAACAGATGATTCTTATCATATGATAAATTCAGAAACAATAAACAAGATGAAAGACAATGTAGTTCTTGTAAACACATCAAGAGGTGCATTAATTGATACAGAAGACTTGATTAAGGGAATACGTCAGCACAAATTCCACAGCGTAGGCCTTGATGTTTACGAGGAAGAAACAGCTAACGTATTCGAAAACCGTGAAGACGATATAATGGAAACATCCATTACATCAAGACTTCTATCATTCCCAAATGTAATCGTAACATCCCATCAGGCATTCTTAACAGAAGAAGCCTTGGAGGCAATCAGCTATACAACACTTGAAAATGCCCAAAGCTATATTGAAGGACATGTAATCAAGCAGAATTTAGTATTGCCACAGAAATAGGGGAAAAGACTGAAGAAAAAAAAAGGACACTTTAAAAATCAAGTGCCCTAGTGTATAAACCAGTTAGAAAGTGAATCGGATGTAACTCTGATTTGCCCTCAGTGAATTAAAAACAAAGAATAGCATCCTTCACATTGAGCCGTAGAGGATGCTATTTCTTTTTGTCGTTATGATTATAAATTACATAACCAACCGGGCTAAGAAACATAAAAGTTATGAGTTTTCCAAAAAAGCAATCAAAAATTATGAATTTCATTCCTAAATTTACAAAAATACTTTCAAGCCAGAATCCTTCCCAACAATAAAAATAAATAAAAAAACGCCATAAAAACTATACAATTTGTCGATAAATCCTTGAAAATCCACCACTTTATTGTATAATAGTGTCACTAGCAGAAAGTAAAAACGTTTTCGAATGATTCAATAAGAATATTGAATTATTGACAATAACACATTTAAATCAGGAAAACATGAATTGAAAAGGAGATTTTGTATGAGAAAGGTATTAGCTTTTTGCAGTGGTAGCTACAGCTACATTAGGTATTGGTTTTGCAGGAACTACAGTTAAAGCAGCAGAACCAGCACAGAATATTGATATTTCAAAGATGAAAGTTAACTGGAGTGATGAATTTAACGGAACAGAACTTAACAGTGACCATTGGACTCCGGAGATTGGAAATGGAAACTGGGGCTGGGGAAACAATGAGAAAGAATACTATAGAGCAAACAACATATCTGTATCAGATGGAACAATGAAGATTAAAGCCCAGACAGAAAAAGTTGGTAGTTACAATTGGACATCTGGAAGAATCAAAAGTGCAGGAAAGGTTAACATTGGATATGGATATGTTGAAGCAAGAATAAAGATTCCTTCATCACAGGGAATTTGGCCGGCATTTTGGATGCTTGGAACTAACGGAAAGACTTGGCCTGCATGTGGTGAGATTGATATTATGGAAGCTTTCAACACAAGATCAGATATCCAGAGCACAATCCATTATCCAAAATGGAATGGAGCAGATCAGTATGTTTACACTAACCGTAATATAAGTAATAAGACAGAATGGCATACATATGGATGTTACAGAGATGGAAGCATATGTGCATTCTACATAGATGGTAAGCTTTTTAACATCATACGGAACATGGACAAATAAGTTTGTAAGAATAACTGATTTCGCAGAAACATATTCAACAGCAGATTTAAGAACAGGAAACTATGCAGGACAGCGTAGCGTATTAAATGATGATTACTATCTTTTGTTTAATGTGGCATGTGGCGGAAACTTAGCACAGGGCAACCCTCCAACAAACAGTGATTGAGTGCTACAATGGAAGTTGACTATGTAAGATACTACGTACCAAAAAAACAGCAGACGAACTTGCACAGGACAAAAAAAAATGAAGTTAACAAAAAAAGACGCCGACAAGAACACAACAATTGTCACAGCACCTGCAAGAGCAAAAATCAAAACTCTTAAAAATGTAAAGAAGAGAAAATGCAGATTAAACTTGCTAAAGTAAGTGGTGCAAAAGGCTACCAGATTCGTTACTGCGATAACAAGAAATTCCAGGGCTACAGTGTTAAGAACATTAAGAAGACAAAAGTTACAATTAAGAAGCTTGACAAAAAGAAACCTATTGGGTTAAGGCAAGAGCTTACAAAGTAGTAAACGGTTCAAAGAAATACGGCGCATGGTCAAAAGTTAAAAAGTAAAAATCAAAAAATAGCAATAACAAAAATAATTGAATAAATAGTGGAATGAGAGATGTTTCTGGTTAGTGAAACACTATCGGAAACGAAAGAGAATCTAAGAAAGCATACTTTGGGGTAAAATACCTCCGAAGTATGCTTTTGTGCGTTGTTGTGATTCACTAAAGAGAAACTCAGTTTACAGGAAATTCACAGAATATCCTTTTTTATCCATTTATTAATGGGTGTTCTTTTTTTTCTAAAAAATATGTTAAAATGGAATTTGTGAAATTGTATATCAAAACGAAATGAAAAATATAATTTGGGAGATAACAATGGAAGAAAAAAAAACAACAAAGAAAAAATCGCTGAAGAAAGCGTACAGAGTAATGAAAATACTGTAGCAGAAGAAGCAAACAATAAAGAATTAGAAATAAAGAAAGAAGAAACTACAGTAGAGCAGGAAAGTGCAGAAGCAGAAAAGATTGTAGAAACTGCCGAACAGAAAGAAGCAGCAGAGTCAACAAAAAAGAGTTGGCAACACAGGAAGATTCAGAGCAGAAGCAAACTGCAAAAAAAGAAAGATTCAAAGAGTGAAGAATCTGAACCGGAAGAAAAAGAAAATGGCAGATACAAGGTTATTGCCAAGTTAGAGCCAAATCTTTGGACATACGGAAGCCCTGTTTTGTTTGAAAAAGGAACTCTTGAGAGAGACCAGGTAAGTAACATTAACAGACTTTCACTTATATTTACAAATATCTATGAAGAGAAGGAGATAAGAGATCTCTACATTACAATCTATGCAGATGACGGTGAAGGCAATGTTGAACAGATTAACCACAGCTATCTTGCAATGGGACAGGAATACCTTGCATCAAAAGGCAAGGCTGCAAAGATTACAATAAAGAATGAGAATGCAGTCAAGTTTATCATAAAGATAGACAAGGTAGTTTTTGTAGACGGTTCAGTTTGGACTAAGAAAGACGCTGTACTTGAAAGCGCAGGAGAGATGGAAGACGTAGAAGTTTTTGCACAGGCAAAGACTAAAGACTACGAAGACAACTACATCTCAGGAATGGAAGAAGTACAGAAAGACGATTCTGCAAGCATTGAAATGGAATTGAAATTTTAAACGAATTGCGTGGTACAAGAATAGCAAGGAATTAATAAAGACAGCACATAAGAAATACGATATTGCCGTAAAGAATGAAGAAAGAAAACAGGCAAGCGAAAACAGACGTGCTAACAGACAGAAAGATGTAAAAAGAAATATATGACAGCTTTGGTAGCAGTTGGTGTAATTATTGCAATTGTAGCCATAGTCACAGTAGCGTTCTTTATTCCAAACAAGAAATACAAGAATGCAGAAAAATTGCTTAAGAACCAGAAGTACACACAGGCAGTAACAGAGTTTAAGGACCTTGGAGGATTTAGAAAGAGCAAGGAGTTCTTGGCAGAAGCATATTACAACATTGGTTTACAGGCACTTAATGAAAAAGATGAAGACAAGGCTTCAGACTATTTTAAGAAGAGTAACGATGCTGACAAGAGCTCAGAATATGGCAAGCAGGCAGGTGCTTTCCTTGATTATTACGCAGCAACAGATGCGTTAGACAAGAAAGATTACGACAAGGCCCAGCAGCTATTTACTTCAAGTGCTCAGGCTGCATCAGATTTTAACCTTATTAATAAGGCAAGTGCAGGAATGGCACAGGTTTCATATATTAAAGCGGATTACAGCACAGCATGGCAGACAATCAAGAACGTATATGCAAAGGACAACAAGACTTTCCAGGCACAGTATGCGGAATATGGATATGCATATGCAAAGCAGTTAATTGACAAGGGTTCAATTAAAGATGGAATGGAAGTTTACTCAAAAGTAGAAAAAACTTTCAAAGTCAGCAAACTTAAGCGAAAGTGTTTATAATCAGGCAGTTAAGCTTGGTGAGGCTGGAAAGATTCAGGAAAGCTTGAATCTTTTGAATCAGATTAAAGGCAACTACGCAAAAGCAAAAACACTTTACGATTCAATGAACTCATTCCATAAGAAAGTGTCATTATGGTTAGGAACCTGGAAGCATAGAGGAACTGTAAATGGTGAGAAAACAACTTACTACATCACTTTCTCGGAAGTGTTGTATAAGGGCGAACCATGCATCAAAATTAAGGATATGAACAACAAGTCATTAGGTTATGATGTGGAAATCAGTAGCAAGAACCATATAACACAGATTGAAGTTGGAAAATATATGATTCACTTCAAGCTTAAGAATAATCACAATCAGAAATTAACATACACACTTCTTGAAGGAAAGAAGATGTTAAGAGAGCTTAAGTACGAAGGTGTAACATACAAGACAAAATACAAAAAGAAATAATAACAAATTGGCAGAATTAAAAAGTACAACAGTACATTAATTCTGCCTTTGAACTATATGTAGTCCCTAAACGTTTTTATCGGAAAGATTTAAGAGGTTATATATGAAAAAAATAATATCAATAATTATGGCATTGGCAATGCTGGTGACTCCCGTAAATATAACTAGTGTAAAAAGCTGACCAAATTTATAATATAGAAAAAGTATTCAAAGTCAGATTACAGAAAATAAAATAGAAAAGCTTATAAGCAGTCAAAAAGCTGATATAAGAACCGGAACAGTAAAAATCGAGAACAAAAACTTGAATCGATAAGTCTTCCGAGAGCCAATTATGGAACAATAAATCAGGCAGCAACCACATTGAAAAAGGCTATGCTGGCGCACCAAAGCACGCTTTATGTTTTTGTAAAGTCAAAGAGTTCTGCAGCAGACCAGATTTACTACGATATAGAAGATAAGGCAGCAAGTGTAACAGACAACCCTGTAGAAGGAGATTACATGTTCTGGGACATTAGCAACAGAGACGTTTCTTATAGGGCGCAGAAGAGCAATGGATACTATTTGTATCAGTTTCTTATAAAGATAAAATATTTTACAACATTGGAACAGAGAAGCCTGGTAGATGATAAAGTGAATCAAATCATAGAAGAGCTAGGCTTTACATCAGAAACGACAGATTATGAAAAAGTTAAGGCAGTTTACGATTATGTGTGTAAACATGTTACATATGCTCAAAGTCTTGACGATGAAATAGTTTTTACAGCATATTCAGCATTATATAATGGAGAAGCGGTTTGTCAGGGATATGCCCAACTTATCTATAGAATATTGAAACAACTTGGAATATCCGTAAGAGTAATCCCCGGGTATGGAAAAGACAAAACAGTGCGTCACGGTTGGAACATAGTAAAGCTTGGAGATTATTATTATAATCTGGATGCAACATGGGATTCACAGCTTTCACAGGCAGGAATCAGATATAGATACTTCTTAAAGGGCGACAATTTCAAAGATCATACAAGAGACGACCAATACAAAAATTCAGATTTTTATAGAAATTATCCAATGGCGGCATCAGATTACATTTCAGATGTACAAAATGAACAATCTGAGAAAACTAAAAACAGTTTTTTTGAAAATCAAAAACAAAGATTAAAAATATTTCAAAAAACAAAATAAAGCTGAAAAAAGTGAAAAATGCCACGGGATATAAGATACAATATTCCCTAAATAAGAAATTTAAAGAAAAAGTACGAACAATAAAAACAAAGAAAACAACCTACAAAATAAAGAAACTAAAAAAGGGAAAAACCTACTATATACGCTATAAAGCGTACAGAAATAGCTCAGAAGGACAGGTTAGTACAGACTGGTCAAAGACAAAAAAAATAAAATTGAAAAAAAAAAAAACAATAAAGAGGACTAAGAAATGATAAAGAAGTCCTCTTTTTTTACATAAAAAACGAAAATCAATAAAAAACATTTCAAATTCTTGTGAAAATGCACAAAATAAAAATAATTTTACCACTTATAATGTTTGAAAATGCACAAAAAAGGTGCTAAACTGTCGCTAGTACATTTATTCGGGCTTTCGAAGATAAATCGTAATTATATTCAAAAGGGAAGGGAGATAAGAAGAAATATGAAAAGAATGAAAAAAGTACTATCTATTGTATTATCGCTTGCAATGATTTTGACTTCAATTACAGTATACAATACGAAAACAGCAAAAGCGGATGAGGGAGATGTGGCTGAAATTAAATTTACTGCTGCTACAAAAAACAACTAAAGAAAATACTTTAATTGATGCATATTGGGAAAAAGTTGAAAATTCGTCACTTGATAAGGTTTATATTTATGATGCAACTGAAGGAGAGGCTATCAATAAAAACACAGAACTTAAATCAGAGGATTCTGCTGTTTCTTCAAATGGAGACTGGTGTTGGAATGATAAAGATGGAGCTACCGGACAGAAAGCTGATATGATTTATAAAAATAAAAGTGGCACAATTAACACTAAAAATGGCGGTGATTATATAGTTGTAGTTGTAAGTTATGATTCTGATGGAAATTTGCTTGCTTTCGGAAAAACAACAATAACTACTATTAAATATTCTACAACAGTTACCAATACTAAACTTAATTTAACAGGAAAAAATCACACTGAAATTGGTGATGAAAAACCAATATTTATATGGAATAGTGTAGCTAAAGCTGAAAAGTATGTTTTAACTGCAACAGACGATATTACTGGCAATATAATAAAAACATGGGAAATAACAGACAACTTAACAAAAGAGCTGAGTTTTGATGCGAAGGAGGTTCAAAACGGAAGCGATGGAACATATACTATGAAAATTGTAGCGTATGATGAAGATGGAAAAAGAGATTGAAGCAGATGCTGATGATATAACAAGCGTATCTAAATGCAAAAAATTCTATTCTACTAATAAGTACCTTAAATTTAGATCAAATGGAAAAAAAAGAAGCCACTGTACTAGAATCAGATGGACCTACACTTAACTGGGATGTTGTAGATGGTGCTGAAAGCTACAAAATAGTTGCGACTGATGATAAAACAGGAACTGTATTGAAAGAATGGACACTTGGAAAAACGGTTACAAAGCTTTTATTTTTGGAATAGTGATGTTAAGGATGGAAATTCTGGTACGTATACACTTACAATTACTGCATATGATGCAAATGGTCAGGCAATAACACCAATGGAAGATGATGTTTATGTAATAAAGAACTGTGCTAAGTATTTTAAATTTGTAGACCCTGATGTCACAACAACAGGAGTTGAGCAAACTGGATATACTAAAGCAGAAGATATTAATGATTGGATTCAATTGTATGGAAGAACAGAAGATGGTGCTACAGCTTGGATTTCTGAATCTGTGTATAACAAAATGTCAGCTCATGAATGTAATGGTTTACTTAAAAAAGGAAATACTGTAGATGGAAAAGTAAAGTATAACATTTCTGTTAATTTAAATAACGTTGATGTGTTTGCCTTTGTAGCATCAGGTGGAAATCCTACGTCTATTGTCATAAATGGCACAAGATATAACAATGCTAGTACAAATACTTTAGTATATATTGGAAATGATTGTGTATACATTAACCAGTCATTATTAACAATTCCTGATGGTGAAAGTACAGCTGAATATATCATTACGCCTGAAGGTTCAAAAGGAACACCAGCTTTCGTATTACAATTAAGAAAAAGATGAAAGACTTTCAGTATCTATCGACAATGAAGTTGTAGATAAAATTGTTGCAGAAGATACATATAAGCTACCTGAAAAAGAAAATGTGAAATGCTATTATGGAGACGGCAAATTTTATAAACCAGGAACACAAGTGCAGATAACTAAAAATATGAGTTTTGTTTCTATAACTGACATTTCAGCAAATCTTACTAACGGTGCAGCAATTAGAATTGATGCCGATAAAGAAGCAGGCATTAGATTTAAAGCTAATATAGATGTGACTTGTGGAGTTGACTCAGAAAAGGATAATATTATCAATGCCCTTCAGGCAGGTCTTCTTATAACTACTCAGGACAAACTAGATAGTGCTGAAGTTACTGAATTAAACCTTGATAATATTGAGAGAAAATAGGAACTGTTTTAAATGTGAAAAAACAGCGGATGGTTTAACGGTGAAGTTGGTTCTTATTGTGCTTCTTTAATAAATATTGTTAAAGCCAATTATCCAAGAACTTTTGTAGCTAGAGCATATGCAAAAGTTACATTTAGTGATGGGGCAGAGGATTATGTTTATTCACAAGATAATGGTACAGCATACGCAAATACAGTAAGCAGATCAATTAAAGGTATTGCTGAAAAAATCATTGCTGATGCTGATGAATTTAAAGAATACAATGAAACTATTCAGAACTTAATCAAAAAATTTGCTGAATAATATTTTAGTAGGAGGATAATATGAAGAAAGAATATAATAAACCGGAAATAGAAATGATTAATTTGCTTAAAGTTGATATTATAACAGCAAGTGGTGATTTCGATGATACTGGATTGATTGATAACAACACGTTGATTAACGGATTAAACGATGGAACATATTCAAAATTCCATTAAAAAATAAAAAGAGTCTGTGAAATAAAGTCTGTAAATAGACATTCTATGATAAGTGATGGAGCTGTAAGTTCATGAAATGAGCTTGCAGCTCTTGCTTATATAACTAGCATATAAAAAAATACCCATGTCAAGGACGCCCATTTTATAATGGGCGTATATTCATCCTTGATATTGGGTATTTTTTATGCTATTCAGGCAAACGGCCTTTCGTACATAATGCTCAGTTCTCCATACACCTGAGCCCAGTTTCTTAAGGTCGTTGTCCATTTCTTCGTTGCTTCAAACATTGAAAGGTACAGAGCTTTCAACAATGCCTGATCACTTGGAAATACACTTCTCTGACGATTAAGTTTCCTGTATGTTGAATTTAAACTTTCAATGGTATTGGTTGTATATATTACTTTTTCGGACGGTATCTGAAAATTTAAAAATAGGTGATATTACGTCCCAATTGTCCTTCCATCTAATTGTTTCCAATCTGTGATTTCCCCAGCCTTTGTATAATCTGTCTGCTCTACATTATCTTCCTTTCTATCAGGAGTCACATCTTTTGTAATATTTTTACAATTTTTAATTTGACAGGTATCATCTTTTTTTCTGGAATTATTGCATTATTACTTGCATCATATGCTGTAATTGTAAGAGTATATGTACCAGCATTTCCGTTCTGTATATCACTATTAGAGAAATGATGTGCTGTATCAGTTTTTCCCTTTTCCCAAATTTTTAATACTTTTTTCCTGTTGTATCATCTGTAGCTGTTATTATATATTTTTCAGCATTTTCAACAGTTTCCCATGTAACGCGTGGACCATCGTTTTCTAATACCTTAGATTTTTTCCCATCTGACTCGAAATGAAGATACTTATTTGCTGAATAGTATTTGACACAATTATCAACACTTGTAACATCATCTTCATCATCTACAATTAAAGTACCATTTTCATCATAAGCTTCAATCTGTGTATTTTTTCTTTTACGAGCTTTGTCTGTGCTGTAAACACAACTTCTGCAATATCCCCTTCGTCCGCTTTAGCTGTTTCGTATTGTATACTGTAATTGAAGTCAAAATCATTGCAAGCGATAATACAATAGATAGTACTTTTTTCATTCTCTTCATATTAATTCTTATTTCCCTTCCCTTTTGAATATAATTACAATTTATCTTAAGAAGGGAAGGGGTGTTTTCTGGTTATTTTAATGAAAATTTATTTCGCGGATGTTTGCTTACAAGTATGCTTTTTTGTTTTTTCATTGATACGTGCGTGTGTATTTCAGTTGTTTGAATGGAGCTGTGTCCCAGCATGTGTTGTATGTAGTGGATGTCAACGTCTTCTTCAAGCAGGTATGTGGCGAAGGAGTGGCGGAACATATGAGGTGTTATGTGCTGGTCGATTCCGGCAAATTTGGAATATTTGTTGATTGCTTCACGGACAGACTGCTCGTAGAGTCGGTTGTTGTCGCGGTTCAGGAAGAAGTAGCCTGACGTGTGAATTGGGTTAAAGTTCATTGAATAGTACTTAACAAAAGCATTTATTACATCAGGATTTCCAATCTGCATCATTCTTTGTTTTGAGCCTTTGCCGAAAATTTTAATGTTTCCAGTGGACAGGTCAATGGCTTCGGGGGTAAGGGAGCAGAGCTCAGAGATTCTCATTCCTGTGGCAAAGAGCAGTTCAAATACAGCAATATCGCGTATTAGAGTTTTCTTTTTTTGTAAGGTGTGCAGGTGTTATCAAGTTCGTTATAAATTGCTGAAAGAAATTGTTCTATATAATGCAATGGTATGATTTGTGGTAAAACCTGCGGTTCACAAAAAATGGGTTTCTATTTTGTTAAATGGATTGAAAGGAATAATTTCTTTAAATTCCAGATAGTGAAAGTAGGCTTTGATGCACGCCATTTTTTTTTTTTATAGTTTTAGGTTTGAATTGGGAGTGAAGGTTTGATATGTAATTTTCAAGGGTGTCAATTGATGTGGATTTTTCAAGACTATTATGAGTGAAAAGACTAAATTGTTTTAAATCGATGCTATATGCTTTAAGTGTTTTTGAATCCAATCTTTTTAAAATTGGCAGTGGTTTAAGTATTCTTTGATTGTGTTTTGTAATGTGTTCATTTGAATTCTCCTTTTTTTCTTTAAAATATAGATAAAATTGTAATACAAAGACGAAAAAAGTATTAATTTTGTGTAAAGTCTGATATAATGAAAACACCAAGATTGAGCGGAATTTAAACGGGGATTATGTTGAGGGAACGAGAGAAAATGTAATAGAAGTATTCTTAAAAGTAGTGAAATCAAATAGAAGTTTTAGATGGTACAGTAATGGAATTTTTATGCAAAATATTTTTGAATCAAATTATGAAAGAGTATGTAGCAAAGTGTTATAAAAATAAGTAAATTGGAGGAATGAAGATGAAAAAAGCAAAAGTTAAATTTATTATTATGTTAACAATGATGATATTGAGCTTAGGTATAACTTTTAAGGTAATGGCATTGCAATCACCTAATTTAATGTTATCAGGAAGTGAGAATGTTATAACCGATAACAATGCAATTTTGCACGCAACTCTTTATAATGCACAGGCAGAGGGAATAAATGTTAAGGCATTTAAATGGACTATATATAAAGGTAAGATTAGTAACAATATTGTAGTGAAAAGCATTGAAAAAAGTTAATACAGCAGCTGGTAATAAGATTGAGATTGAATGCAATGTCAATAAGGATATGGGAATAAAGCTGGAGCCTAATACTGAATATTGGTACCAGATTGTTACAATAGCGGATAAGGATTTGAATATGCAATTGTTTAGCCAGTCACATTATTTTACAACTTTGGCAGAAGGTCAGGAACCTAAAGAAAGTACTAGCGTTGCAGAAACATCAACTGTTCAGATAACAACTCCTCAGGAAACTAGTATAACAAAAATCAAGGCAAGTAAGATTATTTCAGTTAAGGTTAAGAAAGCTAAGGGAACAAGTAAGAAGTCAGTATTAATTAAGTTTTAAAAAGTTAATGGAGCAAAGAAATACAAACTTCAATATGCTAATAATAAGAAGTTTAAAAGGCTAAGACTAAGGTTGTTAAGAATAATAAACACTTAATTAAAAAGCTTAAGTCAGGCAAGGCATACTATTTGAGAGTACGTGTTAATGGTGCGGATGACAATTGGAGTAAATGGTCTAATGTTAAACGTGTTTTCATAAAGAAGTAGTAAAACCAAGGCTCACCATATACTATACCAACATATTGTGCAAGCGAGGCGATTTTATGAAGATTAAACAGGCGGCAAGTTATCAGGATCAGGTTAGAATTTTAAAATCTAAAGGGCTTATTATTGAAGATAAGAATGATTGTATGCAGTTTTGAAGCATACTAATTATTATAGATTTTCTGCTTATTGTGAGTCTTTCAGATATGAGGGCAAGGGCAGGTTCATTGAGGGAACTACTTTTGACCAGATTAGAAATGTGTATATGTTTGACCAGAAGCTTAGAGCGTGGCTTTTTGAGGTAGTTGAGGAGATTGAGTTTGCTTTGCGTACACAGATTTCCTATCACCACGGTACTAAGTATGGTCCGGACGGATATCTTGATCCAAATAATTTCAGCAGGTATCACGATGGCAGGAATTTTCAACACCATCTTAGAACTATTTTGCGTGAGAATAAGGATTCACCTGTTGTAAAACATCATAATGATAAATACGATGGCAAGTATCCTTTGTGGGTTATTATTGAGTTTTTTTCTATGGGTATGCTTTCAAGGTTTTTTAAGGATATGTACAATGAGGATAAGAATATTATTGCTAATCTTTATTCTACTACGGGAGCCTGTCTGGAGAATTGGATTCAGTGTGTTACAACTATTAGAAACAGATGTGCCCATTATTCCAGGTTTTATGATTGGGAATTTGCGGATTATCCGGTTTTTACCGAGAAGGCTTTGCCAAGGGAGAATACCAAGGTTTGGGGACATTTGCTTGTGCTGAGAAATATGTATCCTAATGAATATGAGTGGAATACTGAATTAGTTCCGCGATTAGAGGATATAATTAATAGATATAAGGACGATATTAAGTTTGAGCACTTAGGATTGCCACAAAATTGGGATGAATGGTTGATAAAATGATGCGACTAATTTGCAGTGGCAGTGTAAATTAGTTGCAAATTAAATAGGTGGTGTTATTTTGGATTTATTCGTGGTATAATGTGAAACGAATGGATATCATAAGGAGGTAGCATTATGGACGATAAGGAAAAGATGATAGATGATATTGTTGCCATGCTTGACAATAGTGTTAAGAAAGGCGACGGACATATTAACGTTGTTATAGATGAAAATCAGAAGGATTCAAAGGAAGTTACAAGAGGTTGTGCAGATTGTTCTGTTAACCCCATGGCCTGTAGTGTTCCAACTATAGAACTTCCGGGCGATGAAGATTTTGAAAGATAGAAGCCGAAAGAGGTTTTGTGATTAATCAGGTATTGATTTTTGCATTACTTGGTTAATTGAATAGTTGAGCACTACAATTAAGGAGCTGTCGCACTATGCTTATAGGGTGGCAGCCCTTGTTTTTCTGTGAAATTATTTTGAAAAAAGATTATTTTTTGAAAATAGTGTTTGTAAGTTACAGCTATTGTTACTAGAAAATGAATTTTCATAAAAATAGGAAATTTAGGAACTCTAATAATATGGAATTTTTGATTAGTATTTAGGTTGTTTTTTACAACATAATTAAAAATAAAATGACATTTAACGAAAGTTGAGGGAGATTAAGTGGATAAGAAGAGAACAGTTTTACATTTTATTTTGCAATACATTGGGATTACCATTGCTTCAATTATGTATGCAATGGCGTTGGCATGGTTCCTTAATCCTAATCAGTTGGCACCGGGAGGCGTATCAGGTATTGCCATTGTTTTGAAGGAGATTTTTCCATTTTTGCCGGGAATCGGTGCACTTATTTTGATTTTTAATATTCCAATTCTTCTTCTTGGAGTTTGGAAGTTTGGCGTGAAGTTTACTATTTCAACTATTTATACGGTTGTTTTTTTCGTCTATTGTCATTGACCTGATTCCAAGTATTACAGGCATTAAGGCCATTACTATGGATCCTATGCTTGCAGCGGTTATCGGTGGTGCTTTGCATGGTATTGCCATTGGTATTTTGTTTAGACTTGAAACTACAACAGGCGGAACTGACGTTATTATTAAAATTATCAGACAGAAGAAACCTCATCTTAAAACAGGTCAGCTTTATATTATTTTGGACCTTGTAATTTTTGCAGCGTCTGCTGTGGCGTTTAGAAATATCGAGGTTGCTCTTTATGCGGGAATTACTATTTATATTACTTCAGCGGTTATGGATAAGGCGTTGTACAACGGCGACCAGCAGACTATGGTTTATATTGTAAGTGCTAAGCGTAAAATTATTGCAGACAGAATGCTTCAGGAACTTGATCTTGGGGTGACTATGCTTCAGGCAGTTGGTGCTTATAAGAATAACGAAACTGAGGTTATTATGTGCGTTATGAGAAAAGCAACTTTGGTTAAGGTTAGAAATCTGTTGAAGGAAGTTGATCCGGATGCATTTATGATTGTTAGCACAGCTAATGAAGTTTTCGGTGAAGGATTTAAGAACCAGTACGAAACTGAGATTTAAGTAAAGAATTTAGAAAAATTATGAAATTAAAAAAATGGAATTAATATAAATTGAATTTGATTGAAATATAAATCAAGTGTTTTGAACATTTTTTATACAAAATTAGCGCTGGTTTAGTTTACAAATGAATATACTTGTTTTAAAATAAAAATGTTTATGATGTAAAGTTATTAAGGTACCTAAATGGATTGAATAAAAGACGGGAGAAATTATGGCAACATTAAAAGACGTAAAGAGAATTGTAATTAAAGTAGGAACATCAACATTGACTCACCATACGGGAAAGAGCAATATCAGACAGATTAAGAAGCTGGTTGCAGTTATTTCAGATATTGTTAATTCAGGTGTTGAAGTGGCACTTGTTACTTCAGGTGCTATTGGAGTTGGTGTTGGTAAGTTGGGACTTCGCGATAGACCGACTAATACGGCAGGCAAGCAGGCAGCGGCAACTATCGGTCAGTGCGAGTTAATGTTTATGTATGACAAGATGTTTGCAGAATTTGGTCACACAGTTGGACAGTTTCTTATAACTAAAGAGACGTTGATAATGACGAGTGCAGAGAGAATCTTATAAACGCGTTTGAGAAAACTTTTGAATACGGAGCAATTCCGATTATTAATGAAAATGATGCAGTGGCAGTTGAGGAAATTGTTTTTGGTGACAACGACAGTCTTTCAGCCATTGTTGCAAAATTAATTAAGGCTGATGCGTTGTTGATTCTTACAGATATTGACGGACTTTATGATAAGGATCCACATAAGGATGAAGATGCCAGAATTATTCCTGTTGTTGAAGAAATAACAGAGCATTTGTTTGAAATTGCAGGTGGTAAGGGCTCAAAATTTGGAACTGGTGGAATGATTACAAAGCTTCAGGCAGCACAGATTGCTACAGAAGTTGGAATTCCTACAATTGTTATGAATGGTGGAGATTCTGATAATATCTATAGAGTGTTGGAGGGACATCAGGTAGGAACATTTTTTTACTGCAAAGTAGATAGAATATAATAGGTATTCATACAATGAAAAAAATATAATAATGCATATATAATTACAAAGGACTGAAAAAGGAGGGCATATGTTAGAAAGATTAGGTATAAATGCCAAAGAAGCTGAAAAAACATTAATGGTTGCTTCAAGTGAAAAGAAGAATCAGGCTTTAAAGAAGATTGCAGAAGGTCTTATTGAAAATACAGATAAGATTATTGAAGCTAACAAGGTTGATTTGGAAAATGGTGAAAAAAACGGAATGGCAAAGTCCATGCTTGACCGTCTTAAATTAGATAAAGAAAGAATCGAAGGAATGGCTAAGGGAGTTCTTGATGTGGCAACTCTTCCTGAACCTGTAGGAAGAATTCTTTCAGCCACAGAAAGACCTAATGGTCTTAGAATAGAAAAAGTGTCTACCCAATTGGAGTTATTGCAGTTATTTTTGAGGCAAGACCGAATGTTACTTCTGACGCAGCAGCCCTTTGTCTGAAATCAGGAAATACTGTTATTTTGAGAGGTGGCAAGGAAGCAATTAATTCTAACAAAACAATTGCCAAAGTAATGCGCCAGGCTGTGAAAAGAAGCAGGAATGCCGGAAGATGTAATACAGTTAGTTGAAGATACATCAAGGGAAAGTGCTAACGAATTAATGAAGATGAATGAGTATGTTGATGTGCTTATCCCACGAGGCGGTGCTGGATTAATTCAGGCAGTTGTAAAAGAATGCTACAGTTCCTGTTATTGAAACAGGTGTTGGTAATTGTCATATTTATATTGACAAGAATGCAGACCTTAAAAAAGCAGTTGATATTGTATTTAATGCAAAAACATCAAGACCTTCGGTATGCAATGCGGCTGAAAGTTTGTTAATACATAAAGATATTGCAAAAGAAGCCCTTGTTGCAATAAAAAACAAATTAGACGAAAAAGATGTAACTTTGGTAGGGGACAGTAAAGCAAGAGAGATAATTCCGGATATGGAAAAGGCAACAGACGCAGATTGGGCAACAGAATATCTTGATTATAAGATGTCTGTTAAGATTGTAGATTCAGTAGAAGAAGCAATAGACCATATTTATAAATATAGTACAGGACACAGTGAATGTATTGTTACTGAAAATGCAGGAACTGCAGAAAAGTTTATGAATCAGGTTGATTCAGCAGCGGTTTATTTGAATGCAAGCACAAGATTTTACAGATGGTGGAGAGTTTGGTTTCGGTGCAGAAATCGGAATTTCCACACAGAAACTTCATGCAAGAGGACCAATCGGTTTGCCTGAGTTGCAGTCATTTAAGTATAAGATATACGGTGATGGACAGATAAGATAGTAGTTTAGATAAATAAAAATCGGAGGAGATATGTGGAAAATAGAATCCTTCGATTTTTTATTCTATAGAAAATTTCTCTGAAATTCCTATAGAATAAAATGCTTTGCAGGATTGCAGATTATTGTTAGTTCATAATTTTTTTTAATTTATAATTAATGGACTAAATGTGAAAAAAATTTGATATATTAATAGTTAAAATGAAAATAAAAATATTTAGATATGAAATATGAGGGAAAAAGGGAAAATAAATACAAAGGAGTATAATAATAGTTATGAAAAAATTATTATTCATTATTAATCCTAAAGGGGGGGTAAAAAAGAACAAACATTTTGTAGATGATGCCCTTGAGATTTTTGAAAAAGCGGGATATAAGGTTGGAGTTAAGTATACAAAGAAGAGAGCAGATGGAACACGCATAGCAAGAGATTATGGCGCTAAGGCAGACTTGATTGTGTGTATGGGTGGAGACGGAACGCTCAACGAGGTTATGCAGGGAATGCTGGAAGGTGAAATTTCAACACCTTTAGGATATATTCCGGCAGGCTCAACTAATGATTTCGCTAATAGTTTAGGATTAAGAACCAACCCTAAGGATCAGGCAGAGTTTATTATGGAAACAGAAGCAAAATCACTTGATCTGGGATGGTTTAATGGAAGATATTTCGTTTATACTGCATCTGCAGGTATTTTTACGGAAACATCTTACTCAACACCACAGGAATTAAAAAATAGATTAGGACATTTTGCTTATGTACTTCATGGAATTAGAGAAGTGTTCAAAATCAGAAGGTTAAAACTTAGAATTGAGACAGAAGATGAGGTGTATGAGAATAAATATATATTCGTAGCCATAAACAATGCAAAAAAAGTTGGCGGAATAATGAGATTGGACAAGGCTCATGTAGAGTTTAATGATGGCGAGTTTGAACTTATGCTTGTTGAATTTCCAAAGGATTTTATTCAGTTAATGAAGACTGTTGGGAAGATATTTATGCAGGATTTTTCAGGCAATATAACATTTAAACAGATTAAAAGTGCAAAGATTACAAACTGTTCAGATGTTAACTGGTCATTAGACGGTGAAAAAGAGAAAGCCCATGATTTTGTTGAATTTAAAGTTATTCACAATGCCATAAACTTTATATATTAAAAAATCAAATTAAAAAGATAAATCTAATATACCTCAGTAGTATATTTGACAATAAAAAAACAAGACTGGATGTAAGAGAGGTTTATATGACTGTAACTAATGAAAATATTAAGGACTTTACTGAAAAATATGCACAGATTTGTCGTAAAAATGACACAGTTGAGAAGGAACTTTTTACTGAGTATGGAGTAAAAAAAGAGGACTTAGAGATTTAAACGGAAAAAGGTGTACTTACAGGTATAACTAACATTTCAAGAGTTGAATCTTCTAAGATAGTTGATGGAAAGAGTGTGCCTTGCGAAGGACGACTTTATTTCAGAGGTTATAAAATTCAGGATTTAGTTAACGGATTTATGTCCGAGAACAGATTTGGTTTTGAAGAAGTAGCATATTTATTGCTTTTTGGAGAATTACCAAGTGAAGATAATCTGACTGAATTTAAGAAAATGATGGCTGTATCAAGACGATTGCCAACTAACTTTGTGCGTGATGTAATTATGAAAGCACCAAGCGAAGATATTATGAACACATTGTCTAAGTGTGTTTTGACTTTGGCATCATATGACAAGAATATGTCAGATACATCAGTGGAAAATGTTATTAGACAGAGCATTAATTTAATCAGTACATTCCCTATGATTTCTGTATATGGTTACCATGCATATAACCATTATAAGAGAAACAAAAGTTTATATATTCACAGACCTAAGCCGGAGCTTTCAACAAGCGAAAATATTCTTAGAATGTTAAGACCGGATAAGAAATACACAGAATTAGAAGCCAAGGTTTTAGACTTAGCATTGGTTCTTCATATGGAACATGGCGGCGGTAATAACTCTACTTTTTACAACAAGAGTTGTAACTTCATCAGGTTCAGATACTTATGCTACAATTTCAGCAGCACTTTCTTCATTGAAAGGACCACGTCATGGTGGTGCGAATATTAAAGTTGTAGAAATGTTTAAGGATATTAAACATAATGTTCATGATATAACGGATAGGGATGAAGTTAAGGAGTATTTAAGAAAGATACTTAATAAAGAAGTTTTTAACAGACAGGGACTTATTTATGGTATGGGTCATGCAGTATATTCAATTTCTGACCCAAGAGCTGAGATTTTCAAAAAGTTTCGTAGAGAAGTTAGCTACTGAAAAGGGCAGAACTAAAGATTTTAACTTGTATAGTATGATTGAAACTTTGGCTCCGCAGGTTATTGCAGAGGAAAGACAGATTTACAAGGGTGTTAGTGCCAACGTAGACTTTTACAGTGGTTTGGTTTACAGTATGCTTGATATTCCTGAAGAGCTATTTACACCTATGTTTGCAATAGCACGTATTGTAGGATGGAGTGCTCATCGTATCGAGGAAATCATTACAGCAGATAAGATTATGCGTCCGGCATATGTAAGCAACTGCGACTACTATAATTATACAAATATTGAAGAAAGATAAAAATTTTGGATAATAATCCATAGTAAAAAATGCAATTTTGCAATATAAAAATGCATTAACGAATGTAATAAAAAACACATCAATAAATGTAATAAAAAAGTATAAAAAATCGGTTACAAAAGATTAAGACATAAACACTAAACGAAAATATTAAAACGTAAATATTAAGGTGTAAACGCCAATATGTAGATATTAAAATATAAATGTTGAAGTGCAATGTTAAAGCTTGATAAAGTTGTAACCGATTTTTTTTAGTGTTATAATAAAATGATTAGAGAAAGTACAAGATTTTAATAAAAACAGGAGGCATTATGAAGCTTTACACAGAGTGATGTTGAAAAAATAAAAAGAAGAAATTGAACATAGAAAATTAGTCGTAAGACCTGAGGCTATTGAAGCTGTAAAAGAGGCAAGAGCCCAGGGGGGGATTTAAGTGAAAATTTTGAATATTATGCAGCAAAGAAAGACAAGAACAAAAACGAGGGACGTATCAGATACCTTGAAAGAGTATTGAAGACAGCTACAATTATAAGTGACGAATCAGCAGATGATGAAGTGGGATTAAATAACACTGTTCAGGTTTACTTTGAAGACGATGACGAAACAGAAACTTTCAAGATTGTAAGTACAATGCGTGGAGATTCAATTAGCGGTAGAATAAGCGGCGACTCTCCTATGGGAGCAGCCCTTATGGGACACAAGGTTGGAGACAGAGTTGAAGTAAAGGTAAACGAAAAAGTAAGTTATTATGTTGTGATTAAATCTATTGAAAATACAGGTGAAGAGGAAACAGACACAATTAGGACTTTTTAATATGAAAAATAATATAAAAAAGGCAGATTAACTATTTATACAAGTTATAGTCCCGGAGCCGGAAAGACCCATATAATGTTAAGGGATGCTTTACAAAATTATGGGGAGAAGGTTGTTATAGGCTTTTTAAATGGCAAGGAAAAAAATCAAAGGCTCTAACATAAAACCGGTTTATCATTATTCATTAGAGAAAATAGTTTCAAAATACAATTTTGATAATGTTGTGATTATGGACGAAATGGGAATGGGCGGAAAATGTGAGGATGATAAATCTTTTATTTATGAAGATATTGAAAAAATACTGAATGCAGGAATAAATGTATATACAAGTACTAATTTAAAGAGATTTCAGAATGTAAATAGAAGTTTTAAAGAAATATCAGGAATAGGTGTAAAGAAAACCATTCCGATAAGGTTCCTTGAAATGGCTGATAGAATTGTTTTTGTAGATAGAAAACCGGAGCTTTTTGGAAAATGATTACAAAAACGGAGAACTTTTTTTGCAATAAAAATCAAAATTCACGGATTATGCAGAAAAATTTTAACCCGGAAATTCTTAAAAAATATAGAGTTATAAGTTTGGAAATATTGAAGGAATATAGAAACAAAATTGAAATTATAGAAAATAATGATAAAAATATATAAAAACAGTGTTTTTTATAATTAGAAAGTATTTGTAAAAGTATAATCCCGTGATAAAATATAGTGTAAGAATATACGAAACGGGAATGAAAATAATTGAAAAATGGAGGAAGAAAGCATGAATATTATGCATGATATTTCACCGGAAAGAATTAGACCGGCTGATTTCATTGCGACAATCGAAATAACTAAAGGAAGCAAGAAGAAATATGAATTAGATAAAGAAACCGGATTATTGATTTTAGACAGAGTTTTGTATTCTTCAGTTCACTATCCGGCTAATTATGGATTTATTCCAAGAACTATTGATGAAGATGGAGATCCATTAGATGTTTTGGTTTTGTGTTCAGAACCTATAGAACCTATGTCTTTAGTAAGATGCTATCCTATAGGCGTTATGTATATGGTTGACAGTGGTGATAATGATGATAAGATTATTGCTATTCCATATGGAGATCCAACCTATAATTGCTACACAGATATTAATCAGTTACCATCACATATTTTTGAAGAAATAAAGAATTTCTTTAATATTTACAAGAATCTGGAAGGAAAACAGACTAAAGTTGACGAGTTTGGCGGACCTGTAGATGCGGCAAAGATTATATATAAGTGTATAGATATTTATAATGAAAAATACAATAATTCAACAGAAAAAGTAATACATAATCTTAGAGGAGCAGGATGATGACAGTTAATGAAAAGATTAAGGCTCTAAGAGATAGAATGAGTAGGCACAATATAGATATTTATATTGTGCCTACTTGCGATTTTCACGGGTCGGAATATGTAGGGGATTATTTTAAAACAAGAGAATTTATTTCAGAATTTACAGGATCGGCAGGAACCGTTGTTGTTACTTTGAAAGAAGCAGCGCTGTGGACTGATGGAAGATATTTTCTTCAGGCAGAAAGCCAGCTTAAGAACACAGAGATTAAGCTTATGAAAAGTGGTCAGTGTAATGTTCCGACTATTAGGGAATATTTGCAAAAAAATGCAACAGAATCTTTGGTGGTAGGTTTTGATGGAAGAATGATGACAGCCACAATGGCAGAAGAAATAGAATCCATAAAAAATATATCAGTTATAAGTGATGTAGATCTTGTTGGAGAAATTTGGGCGAACAGACCTTTAATGTGCTGTAAGCCTGTATGGAATCTTTCGTTAGAATATTGCGGAAAAACAAGGGCTCATAAGCTTGGTGATATAAGGGAAGAAATGAAAAACAAAGAGGTGGATGTTTTAGTTTTGACTTCTTTAGAAGAAACAGCCTGGACGTTAAATCTTCGTGGTGATGATGTGGAATGTACACCTGTATTTCTCTCTTTTATGTTAATAACTTCCTTAGATGCCACATTATATGTTCAGAAAGCATCCATACAAGATGAGATAGTTAAAGAATTAGAGAATGACGGAATAGTAGTTGAAGATTATTTTTAAAATATATGACGCATTAGAAAATACAAAAACAAAAAAGTATGGATTGATAAGAATAGTGCTAATTATAATATTGTCAAAAAAAATAAAGCTCCATAATGAAGTTATAAACTGTTTTTACACCTGCACTGAATCAGAAAGCTATTAAGAATCCAACGGAAATTTCCAATATGAAAAAAGCTCATTTGTTAGATGGTATTGCAATGACCAAATTTATTTATTGGCTTAAGACTAATGTTGGAAAAGAAAAAATTACGGAACTTTCTTTAGGAGAAAAATTAGAAGAATTTAGAACTGTGGCAAAAAGCTATATTGAGCCAAGCTTTACGCCTATAGTTGGCTATAATGATCATGGAGCCATTGTTCATTATAGTGCAAATAAAGAATCAGATTATGAAATTAAAGATGAAGGTATGGTATTAATAGATTCAGGGGGGACATTACCTTGAAGGAACAACAGATATAACAAGAACAATAAGTCTCGGAAAAGTTACACCTAAAATGAAAAAGATGTATACGGCTGTACTTAAGGGCCATTTGAATTTGGCAGCGTCAGTATTTAAGGAAGGCTGTTCAGGAGTTGCCATAGACTATAATGCCAGACAACCATTATGGGACTTAGGACTTGATTATAACCATGGTACGGGACATGGAGTGGGCTATTTGCTTAGTGTTCATGAACCACCTAATGCCATAAGGTACAGAATTCTTCCGGATAATCAATTTAATCCAGTATTTAAAGAAGGAATGATAACTAGCAATGAACCGGGAGTTTATTTAGAGGGAGAGTTTGGAATAAGAATTGAAAACTTAGTTTTATGTGAGAAAAAAGAGCAGAACCAATGGGGAACATTTTTATGTTTTAAACCATTAACATTGGTTCCGTATGATAGGGAACTTATATCTTTTGAGGACATGGCAGATAAAGAAATTGAATTACTTGATAATTATCACAAAATGGTATATGAAATGATTTCTCCATATTTAACATTAGAAGAAAAAAATATGGTTAAAAGATACTGTTAATTGAAGATTTGCTTGAAAAGAATCATAGAAATGGTATGGAAGAAATTTTAAATAATATGGATACTATGCAGAAGCTAATGTCATCAATAGCAGTAGCATATGATACATCATACGAATCTCCGGAAAGCCAATGGAGTAAACTGTATTTTGAAGATTTAGAGGATTTGGAAAATGTATCAGGTGTGAAATATTATTCTGTAGAGCAACTTCAGGATAAGAATGTAGTTGAACAGCAAATGCATTTAAGTGAGACTAAAATTAATGCGTTAATTAATTCGGGAGCTATGGCTATTTCTGATGTGTTTAATTCAGGAAAATATAATGGAATTAATACATTTTGTATGGCGATGCCTGTTAGACAGAAAGTTTATTCAATAAGGCTGACGAGGCTATGTATTATTCTAAAACGCATGGTAAAGGTCAGGCACATATATCATAAAAAATAGAGAATATTAAAAAGTCCTCTGCGTACATTATATAAAGAATGTATGCAGGGGATTTTTTTGAGAGAATATATTGAAGAAAGGGCAATGGAAAGTGCAAGATACATTGTAAAAAATAAGGCTACGGTAAGACAGGCCGCAAAGGTTTTTGGGATAAGTAAAAAGTACAGTACATAAAGATGTAACGGAAAGGCTTGAAGTTATTAATCCGGGATTGGCAGGGGAAATAAGAAAAGTGCTAGATGTGAATAAAGCTGAACGGCATTTACGAGGTGGTATGGCGACAAGAGAGAAGTATAGTCATATGAGAAAATAAAAAAGACCTTAGCTTTTGCTAAGGTCATCATTTGGGGGACCTAGAGGAATCTCACCCTCTAGGTTGAGTATGAAAAACTTAAAATACGCCATTATAGGGTATGACGTATACAAACTATGTGCACCACCTAATCGGTAGTACATTGATAATATAATGGGGAAATGTTACGAAAGTATGAATAAAATGTAAAAAAAGTAGAAAAATGTAATATTTTATACATAAAAGTTGTAATAATTGTAAAATAACAGAATGTTCAAAATTTGTAGCAAATATTTACTTTTTTTTCTTTTTAAATTGTATATAATGATTACAGTATCAAGATTTGAAATTTTTGATATCTAAATTAATATAATAAAAAATAGTTTAGGGAAAAAGATTATTACATATACTATAATTACTGTTTGAAAACTTAAAGGAGTAACAAATGTTTAATACAGATATTGGAATAGATTTAGGAACGGCAAGTGTGCTTGTTTTTATAAAAGGAAAAGGTGTGGTTTTAAAGGAACCTTCAGTTGTTGCAGTTGATAGAGATACTGAAAAGATTAAGGCTGTAGGAGAAGAAGCGAGACTTATGATTGGAAGAACTCCTGAAAATATTGTGGCTGTAAGACCACTTAAACAGGGAGTTATTTCAGATTATTCAATTACCGAACAGATGATAAGATATTTTATACAGAAGGCAATCGGAAAGCGCTCATTTAAGAAACCACGTATTTGCGTATGTGTACCTAGTGGTGCAACAGAAGTTGAAATTAAGGCAGTTCAGGATGCAGCTTTTCAGGCTGGCGCAAGAGAGGTCTTTATTGTAGAAGAACCTGTTGCAGCAGCCATTGGTGCAGGAATTGACATAAGTAAGCCTTGTGGAAATATGATAGTTGACATTGGCGGAGGAACTACAGATGTGGCAGTTATTTCTCTTGGAGGAACAGTTGTAAGCACATCTATTAAGGTTGCCGGAGATGATTTTGATGATGCCATTGTAAGATATATGAGAAAGAAACATAATCTTCTTATAGGAGATAGAACTGCCGAGGAGATTAAGATTGGAATAGGAACATGTTTCAATAAATCTGATAATAAGAAGATGGAAGTACGTGGAAGAAATCTTGTAACAGGATTACCTAAAACTATTGAAATTACTTCAGAAGAGACTGAGGAAGCCCTTAAGGATGTTTCTGCAAGTATAGTTGAAGCAGTTCACAGAGTACTTGAACAGACACCACCGGAATTGGCAGCAGATATTGCAGTGCGTGGTATAGTGTTAACAGGTGGTTGCCATTAGGTCAGTATTTGGATTATATTTGATGAAGCCAATAAAGATATAAAATGCTTCCCAATGTGTATCTTTTAACAAGTGCGCGGAGCATTTTTATTCACTAAGCGGACATTCAAATCAGGTAAAAGATATATTTAAATGTCAGTGGGAAGTTGAAAGCATTCCCCACTTGACAGATCGCGAAGCGACTGCGTTCATGAGCAAGTAGCGAAGTTCGGATTGCGAATGTCCGCTTTACTGATGCAATTGAAAAAAGAGAGTAACTAGAAGGCAGTTATTAAAATCAGAGGAATTACTACAAGAAAGGCTATGGACATTAGTACTCAGCTTGAAGAAAAAAAAGGATATGCGTGATGTTATGATTTTTCTTCAGGGATATGGAATTTCTCCTACATTAAGTACGAAAATATTTAATAATTATGGAACAAGGGTTTATGACATAATTAAAAACTAATCCGTATCAGCTTGCAGATGATGTGACAGGTATTGGCTTTAAGACGGCAGATGAAATTGCCAGAAGAGCCGGTGTGGAAGTTAATGCGTCTGTAAGAATAAAAAGTGGAATGTGCTATGCTTTAACAGAAGCGTCTTTATCAGGACATACATATCTTCCTAAGGAAAAAATGGTGGAAACTACCATTAATTTGCTTGGACTAAGGGATCAGTACTTAAATGCTGACGGAACATACAATATGGAATTGCTTGATAACTGTTTTACGGAACTTGTACTTGAAAAGAAGTTAATTTTAAAAGAAATTGATGACAATCAGGCAGTGTTTTTGTCTACTTTTTATTATACAGAATTAAATATTGCAAGAATGTTGCTTGAATTAAATATTTCAACACCGGAAGATGATTATATTCTCGGGGTGAAAATGGATACAGTTGAGGATATGTCAGGAATTCATTTAGATGACCTTCAAAGACAGGCAGTTGTGGCAACACAGAATAACGGTGTATCTATTATAACCGGTGGCCCGGGTACGGGAAAGACAACAACAATTAATGCTATAATTCAGCTGTTTGAATCTGACGGATGAGAAGTAAGTCTTGCGGCTCCAACGGGACGTGCAGCAAAGCGTATGACTGAGGCTACAGGCCATGAGGCAAAGACTATTCACAGAATGCTTGAAATATCAGGTGGGCAAAGTGATGATCCTGAACTTGATGCGAAGTTTGGAAGAAACGAACAAAATCCATTGGAAACAGATGTTGTTATTGTAGATGAAATGTCTATGGTAGATACTTTTTTTGATGCATGCGTTTTTGAAAGCTGTAACTGTTGGAACAAGATTGGTTTTTGTTGGAGACGTTAATCAGCTTGCAAGTGTTGGCCCGGGAAATGTTTTGAAGGATATTATTGAATCTGAATGCTTTAAAGTTGTACGTCTTACAAAAGTTTTTCGTCAGGCAGGGGAAAGTGGAATAGTAACTAATGCTCATAAGATTAATGAAGGAAAAGAAGTTAAACTTGACAATAGTTTTGGAGATTTTTTATATATAGAAAGAGAAAATGCTCAGATGGCATTAAATGCAACAATAGGTCTGATAAAAACAAAACTTCCAGCATACGTAGGAGCAAATGAAATGGACATACAGGTTCTTACACCTATGCGTAACGGAATTTTAGGCGTTAACTCTCTTAATCCGGGATTACAGATGTATATGAATCCACCTGACAAAAATAAGAATGAAAAAGAGATAGCCGGTGTCGTTTTCCGCGAAGGGGACAAGGTCATGCAGATTAAAAAATAATTATCAACTTGAATGGGAGCAGAGAACAGATAAAGGTTTTCTTGTGGATTCCGGCTCCGGAATTTTTAACGGAGATATGGGAATTATTACAAAAATAAATAATCTTACTAATTATATAGAAGTAAAGTTTGATGATGACAGATATGTTACATATGATTCTAAACAGGCAGAAGAGTTGGAACTGGCTTACGCTGTTACAATACATAAATCCCAGGGTAGTGAATATCCGGCAGTTGTAATGCCTTTGGTTTCGGGAGCTTCGATGCTTATGACAAGGAATCTTTTGTATACGGGAGTTACAAGAGCAAAGAAATGTGTGTGCATAGTCGGCAGAAAAGAAACTTTTAACGCAATGGTTAAAAATGAAGATCAGCATAAGAGATATTCAGGATTGAAATGGCAACTTATTAATTATTATCAATAAGAAAAGGTGGGGGAATGTTAGGTAGAGTAATTGAGTGGATGTATCCAACAGTTTGCCCGGTTTGTCAAAAAAAAAGTTCTTGGCAAGGGAAAGATTATATGTGACATCCAGACAGAATGGAGACAAAGAAGTATTGTAGATTCTGCCAGAAGCATACAGTACACAAGGAAACAAAATAGTCTGAACCAGTTCAATTAAGGAGGATTGTTACTATGTCAAAAAATGAAAAAAGAAACATCGACAACTCTCAAAAGAAGCTGGACTCAGGAATTAAAGAGTGAATTTGGCAAGATCAAATGGCTTGACAGAAAAACACTCGCGAAGCAGTCAGTAGTTGTAGTTATTTCAACAGTTATACTTAGCTGCTTAATAGCTGTAGTAGATTGGCTGATTCAGATTGGCTTAAATTTCATAGTAGGGTAAAGGTTGGTGAAGAACATGTCAGAAGTAGAAAATGCAAAATGGTATGTTGTTCATACCTATTCAGGATATGAAAACAAAGTAAAAGCTGATATTGAGAAAACAATTGAAAACAGAAAATTACAGGATCAGATATTAGAAGTATCAGTACCTGTTGAGGAGACCATCGAGGTCCGCAACGGAGTACAGAAGGCTGTGCAGAGGAAGATGTTCCCGGGCTATGTACTGCTTAATATGATCATGAACGACGCTACATGGTACGTTGTTCGTAACACCAGAGGTGTTACAGGTTTCGTAGGTCCCGGATCTAAGCCGGTACCACTTTCTGACGAAGAGATGAAGAATCTCGGAATCAACAAAGAGGAGATCGTAATAGATGCAGAGATCGGTGATACCATCGAAGTAGTATCAGGTGCATGGGAAGGCACAGTAGGAAAGATTAAGGCAATCAACACAAGTAAACAGACCGTAACCATCGATGTTGAAATATTTGGTCGTGCAACATCTGTAGACATTGCATTTGTTGATATCAAGAAAATGTAGAGAGTCAAGTGGAAGAGCATAGGCTCGCTATTACCACAATTTTTTGGAGGTGCGCTAAAATGGCGAAGAAAATCGAAGGATATATTAAATT
>VOFC01001704.1_pt1 | contig 65876 bp, 86 predicted proteins | sample 5384161 | NCBI WGS metagenome assembly VOFC01 (sample SAMN12384722, study PRJNA508395) | human gut metagenome | isolation source: healthy gut B | host: Homo sapiens
CGCTCGAACCGTTGCCCATCGCGTCTGCGCCACGGTTTATTAGATGCCACCGGAGCGCGGCGGTCAATCTGGAAAAGATCGTCCGGATCGGGAAGCAGAGCTGTCAGTTGGAAGGAAAGGTGGAGCTGCCGGTCAGCCGGGGCATGTACCGCGAGCTGAATCAGGCGTTTATCAGGGAAAACTTACGACATGAGTAACTGGAAATTTTGGATTGCACTGGTTGTAGTCGGGCTGGTTATCTGCCTGGCAGCGATTGTTATGGTCTGGAAAATTTTGCAGAAGCAGTACGAAAAATCGATGCTCGATTACCAGAACCGTATGCTTTCGCAGGAGATGGAAGAGGTAAAGACGATTTATAAAACGATGCGTGGCTGGCGGCATGATTATCACAATCATATGCAGTCGGTAAAAGCGTACTTGGCGGAAGAAAATACAGCAGGTGCGCAGGCATACCTGGATAGGCTGGAAACGGATCTGGATCAGGTGCGGTTGCTGTTCGATACCGGTAACCTGAATGTGGATGCGATTTTGAATGCGAAAATTTCGCTGGCGCTGGAAAGAGAGATTCCGTGCCATTACAAGGCGACGATTCCGAAACAGCTTTCGGTTTCGGACATTGATCTGTGCGTGATTTTGGGAAATCTGATCGACAATGCGGTGGAAGCTTGTCGGGATGTGGAGCCGAAAAGTCAGTTTCTGCGCCTTTACATCGCACCGATGAAGCAACAGTTCTATATTTCCGGTCAGTAACGCAACGAACGAGTTGGTGCGTAAACTGGACGAGGACTATATTTCCAGAAAACGTGGAGACCACGGGCACGGCTTAAAGCGAATTGACGTCTGATGGTGGAAAAATACGGCGGCTATATCAACCGAAAAAATGAGCCGGGCGTTTTTGTGACAGAGATTATGTTGCCGCTGTAAAAAATAGGATACACGCCTTGCGAGTCAGAAAAAAGCAGGACTATGTCGCTTGTGCATGAATTTTGACAGTTCATGCACTTTTTTTATACAAGGAAAAAAGTATGTTACAATCGACAGCAGAACAAACAGAGGAGGAAGCCGGTGTGAAAGAGAAAAATTACAGCGTAGCACAGAACCTGTTTTACATATTTCACCCTGTGTGGAAGGAAAAACCGCACTACATGCTGATGCTGATCGGCGAAGCGGTTCTGAGCATCGGGATGATGCTGATGGCTGCAGCAGTGAGCGCAGTTGCGGTATCGAGTCTGGAAAAAGGAAATGACGTGATCGTTTTTAATTGGTTCGATTATGGCGTTTTTTATCTGCTATGGAGCTGGAAATGTCGTGTATACATTCCTGAAAATTCGAAACTCCTTGATTCATATCGAAATGCGTCTGGAATGGTATGTACCGGAACTGTTTTTAAAATGTATGGGAATGTCAGTGGAAAAATCCGAACAGGAGAGCACAAGACAGCGGGTTGAGAAGGCAATCCTGGCAGTTTCATGTAACAATAGGGGAGTCGAGGGAATGAGCCGAAACGGGATGACTTTTCTGGCAAATGTGCTGGGAATGGTCGTTTATGTCCTGATTGTCGGAGGTCTGGACATCCGGATTCTGGGACTGCTGATCGTACTGTCGGGGCTGACACTGATTTCTTCAGAAGCAGCAGTCAGATATGATAAAAAGTGACAGACCGGATGGCGTCTGAGGAACGGATATTAAACTACGTTGAGCATATTGTGGACGATACGGCGGGCGGAAAGGACATCCGGATTTTCAACCTGTCTGGATGGCTGACTGGCAAATATGAGCAGGCAATGACGGCGCGCAGAAAATTAAACTACGGCTATGATATACTGGATTTTTGCGGCAACGCGACGGAGATTGTTCTGGCTGGTGTCCGTGATCTTTGCTGTTATTTTTATCTGCTTTCGATGATGCAGAAAGGAATGTCCGTTGGAAATTTCGTTTTTTACCTGGGATTGATCAGCGGATTTGCGTCATGGTTTTTCCCAGCTGAGCAAAACCTATGGTGAGATGCGCAAAAACAATCATCAGGTCAATGAATTTCGGAGCATTGTGGATGAAGAAAAAGAAGGCTTGGAACATAAAAAAATACCGACAGATGGGTTTGATGAGCTGGAAATCGTGTTTGACAACGTTTCCTATTGTTATCCAGGTACGGAGAAAAAAAGTGCTGGATCAGATTTCTTTTTATATGGGGAAAAAGGGGAACATCTGGCGCTTGTCGGCTTAAACGGTGCGGGAAAATCGACGCTGGTGAAGCTGATCTGTGGATTTTATGTTCCGACGAACGGTCGTGTGCTGGTAAACGGTGTCGATACGCGGGAGCTGAATCTGACAGAATATTTTAAACACCTTTCTGCGGTTTTTCAGAATGAATGGATTCTTTCCTATACAATAGCGGAAAATGTTGCGATGGGAAAAGACTGGGAGAAAGATCGGATCTGGGAGGCGTTAAAGCTCGCCAAAATCGATTCGGTAGTAAAAAGCGCTGCCGAACGGGATTTTTACTTATCTCGGAAAAGAAATCGACCAGAATGGAGTGCTGCTTTCCGGTGGAGAGCTACAGAAGCTTTTTCTGGGCGCGTGCGCTGTATCGCAATCCGAAGCTGATTTTGCTGGACGAGCCGACTGCGGCGCTGGACGCGCTGGCGGAGGATCAGCTGTATCAGGCTTATCACAAAATGACGGAGAAAAAAGCGCTATGTTTATTTCGCACAGGCTTGCGTCGACGAGATTTTGCGACACAATTCTAATGCTGGAAAACGGAAAAATAGTGGAATCTGGGACGCACGAAGAGCTGTTGGCGAAAAAAAGGCTCTTATGCGAAGCTGTTTGAGGTGCAGAGTCGTTATTACAGGGAGGGACAGGAAAATGGATAAGGCAGCAGGAATGAGCATCCGGAAAATGTGGAATTACTGCATTTTCCAGTCTTCCCGGTATCGGGGAATGAAAATATCATCGTGCTCGGGCGTTGAGTGCGGCGTCGGTTTCGTATATCAACAGCTTTTTGTATGCGGGAATTCTGGATCTGCTTCTGGCAAAAGCAGTATAGCGCGGCAAAAGGAACAGATTTTAATTCTGGTTGTGACGGTCGTGCTTGTGAGTCTGACAGCGCGGGCATGTGAGCTGATGTTTCGGCATTATACGGAGCCGAGCGCCCTGGAAACGAAAAAAGAAAACGGCGCAGAAAACATTTTTAATGGAGTACGAGGAGCTGGAAAAAGGAAGCTGTCATCCGGGCATTTCAGCGGGTGCGCAGGGGAATTAACGGACACGGCGGCATCACCCAGCAGCTGATGGATATGTATCATTTTTTCACCGGAATGATACAGGCGGTTTTTGCGGCGTTCTTTCTGGGAGTGCTGCTGGTACAGTCTGACTTTTCCAAAGAAAACAAACTCCTGTTTGCAGTAGGAACGGCGTTTCTTTTGCTGGCGTTTGCAGCTTTTTTTCAGCTGGGGAATCTGGCGGCAGACCGGATTGGCAAGCTGGATCTGGAAAAAAAACAGAGCCAATGAAGCCGGAAATTCAGAAGGCAACTATCTGTTTGGTGTTTCCTGTTCGGATCGTTACATCAAAAATATCTGGATGTATTCCATGAAAGGGTATCTGGTCGGGAAATATCAGAAAATGACGGCTCGGATTTTTGCAAAGTATATCAACGCGGAACGAATGATCGGTGTATACAATGGAATGGTTATGTTTGCGCTGGAAATTCTGACCGGATTTATTTATGTATACATCAGCTGCAAGGCACTGGCGGGGAGCATTTCGGTCGGGCAGGTGGTTATGTATGCCGGGGCGATCGTTACGATGATCAATGCGATTCGGAATATGATGGAGTTAAAAAATACGGATCAATTATTCCAATGAATATTTAAAGACCTATGAGGAATTTTTAACGCGTCCGAACATGCACTATGACGGCACGCTGCCGATTGAAAAACGGGACGACGGCGATTATGAGCTGGAATTTTCCCACGTTTCGTTCCGGTATCCGGGCACGGAAAAGGATGTGCTTTCGGATGTGAGTCTTCGGTTTAAAGTCAGAGAAAAGCTGGCGGTTGTCGGCAGAAACGGCGCGGGAAAAACGACGTTAATCAAGCTTTTGCTTCGGTTGTATGAGCCAACTTCGGGAACGATTACGTTGAACGGGATTGATATCGGAAAGTACGATTATCAGGAATATGTGCAGATTTTTGCGGCGGTATTTCAGGATTTTCGAATATATCATCTACCGTTGGATGAAAATCTTGCAGGTTCGGAGAATGTGGATGCTGAGCGGGTGAAAACTGTGCTGGAGCAGGTCGGTCTGAGGGAGCGCGTTGCCCGCATGAAGGATGGCGCGCATACGCTTTTGGGGCACGATATTGGGGACGGCGAACTGCTTTCCGGAGGGGGAAGAACAGAAGCTGGCGATCGCACGGGCGCTTTACAAAGACGCGCCGTTTGTCATTCTGGATGAGCCGACCGCAGCGCTCGATCCGATCGCAGAGGCGGAAATCTACGAAAATTTCGATGCACTGGTCGGCAAAAAACAGCAATTTACATTTCCCACCGCATGAGCAGCTGCAAGTTCTGCGACCGGATCATCGTGCTGGATAGCGGGCGGCTCGCAGAGAGGCTGGCACGCATGAAACGCTCATGCGGCAGGAGGGGATTTACTATGCGCTGTATGAAGCGCAGGCGAAGCATTACGCGGAGTGAAGAAAGAGGCATTACTTTCGGAGTTTCGGCGAGCACCTCGTTAGGAATAACAAATTCCGGGCAGCCCATGGACATCGGTGCAACATCGCCTTCGTTGAAGCAAACCACAACCTCGTTGTTCTGATTCAAATAGAAAGAAGTGTTGTCTGTGATAGAGGTAAAATCCCATTCCGGCATATCGGAATCGAGCCAGTAGATTTTATTTTCATCTGCCGCCATCTGTTCTTTCATCTGCTGTTTGATATTGTCGCTGATAGTGGTTAAATAATCGCTGCCCTCCTGGAAGAGATCTGCAAGCTGCAGGCGTTTTCCGGTGGAAAGGTCAATGGTGTAGTAGTAGTTCCATTCCGCACCGCTTCCGGCAGACTGGAAGCAGATCAGTTTCAGGGTGAAATACTGATCGGTGGTCGCCAGAATTTCGGATTTGACGGTCATATTCTGGTAACCCTCTTCATTTGCCTTACTTTCTTCGAATTCTGCGATCAGGCGGTCTGTGATGGCCTGAATCTCTGTATTGATTTCCTCTGCTGTTTTCTTCGTCTGTTCGGAAACGGCGGAGGATTTTTGTGTATCCGCGTCAGTGTCCGGTGCGACAGTTACCTCCGGAACCTGAATGTCTGCGCTGTTTCGGTCATCTTCGTAGTGATAGTCCCGGAAGGTAACGACTTCAACAAGCCTGGAGAGCACAGGAACCTGGCTCATTGCGTAGGCAACGGAAGCGGAGGTGTTCGGTAAGATGACCAGAGCGGCAGCGGCTGCAGCAGCGGCGATCCCGCAGCGGCGTGTGATGGAGCGTCTGTGGGAGACAGAGCTGTGGGCAGCATTGGAACCCTGCTGGCTGTTCTCCTGCTTTGCCTGAGAGATCTTTTGTTTCATCTGTAAAAGCTGTTCTTCGGACATGCGGATGTCCTGATATTCTTTTTCAATTCCTGTAACTGTTTTTCACGGTTTTCCATAATAAAAATCCTTTCTGAGAGTGATGGCGGGGCTGAGCCACCGCTTGAATGGTGTTGAACTTGCTGCACGCTGATGGGGCTCGAATGTGGTCGGCAGCTGTGTCGGGCGGTCAGTCCAGCGACAACCGGAGTTTTTTGAGACTGCGGTATAGTCTGCTTTTGATGGTATTTGTGTTTTCTTCCATGATGGCTGCAATGTCTTCCAGCTTCATATCTTCAAAATATTTCAGCTCTACGATCATGCGGTCGCGGGGCGGCAGCAGCTCCAGCGCATGTTTCAGATCGAAATTCTCGTAAGCGTCTTCGTAGTGTGGCTCGTCGTTTCCTTCTTCCAACGGCTCCGTTTTTTTCTGCTTACAGAAAGAAAAAATCTCGTTGAGCATGATTCGATACAGCCAGGTGGCTGCATAACGGACCTCTTTTAAGTCAGAGCTGCTTCGGATAGCTTTATATGCGCCGTTCTGGACGATATCTCCTGCGTCTGCTTCGTTGTGGACGTAGCTGTAAGCGAGCCGGTAATATTGATCGTAATTTTGCAAAAGCAGATCTTCTACCGCTTTTTCTTTTGTTTTTCTGGATAATGATATCACGAAGAAATTCGCCTCCTTCTTTTGTTGTTCTGAGGATTAGACGTTGTAGGCGGGAAAAAAGTTTCAGGGAGTTTTAAATTTACTCTACCATACCATTATTTTTAACAAATTTGGTTGAAAAATTTCCGAAAATAGAACCATAGGTTCTTGAGTAGAACTAAGGGCTCGTGGAGCGGAACAGATAGGAAACCTATACTTTACCCATACTATCAGTACGAGACTATAACGATAAGGGGAAGGGAAAAGTATATGCTTGGGGAGCAGATTAAACGGTGCAGGGAGAAGCGTGGATTTACACAGGAGCAGCTTGCGGAAAAAATCGGAGTCAGCATAGAGACGATTTCCAGTATTGAACGGGGCATCAAAATGCCCAGACTGCAGAATTTTGTGGCGATCGCAAATCAGCTTGGCGTTTCAGCAGATGAACTTCTGCAGGACGAACTGGATTTTGGATTTATCGCGGAAGCGAACGCTCTTTCCAAAAAGCTGGAGGAGTTGTCGAGGGCAGATCGGAAGCGGATTTTAGAGACCATGAACTTTCTGATTGTACAGGCTGGCGGAAAATCGGAATAAGAGTTTCGTTTTTCAGTGGATAAGAAAAATTGCATCGGACTGGAGAAACGACAGAAGCAGGCAGGAGCTGACGGGTATCTGAATCGGACGGAATAGGATAGGAAGCGTCGGCTCCGCTTGACCCTGAGAAAAGGAGAGGTGATGTGCTTTTATAATTATCAATAATGATAGTGTATTATATGGTAGTAATAAGGATTGATAAAGCAAGGGTTCTGTGGTAGGATAAAAGCAAAGAAAGGCTTTAGGCTATCCGCAGAATCGGAAAGGATAGCATATGGGTGAAACGGAAGATAAAAAAAGAGAAAAACGGCATCAGGAAGATCTTGAGCGTCTGCGCAGTTTCCGGCCGATTGACGATACATTCATGCGGGGACTTTTTAAAGATAATCTCCCACTGGCAGAACTGGTTCTTCGGATTATTACCGGGAAAAAGGATCTGACACTGTTAAAGTGTGAAACACAGGCGGATTTAAAGCGGGTGACCGGAGCAAGGTCGATTTGCCTGGATGCGTATGCAGAGGACAGTACAGGGAAAAAATACGATATGGAGGTTCAACGGTCGGATAATGGAGCCGATCCGCATCGTGCGAGATACCATTCCAGTGTGATGGACGTGGAAAATCTCGATGAAAAGCAGGATTACAGAGACTTGCCGGATACTTATGTGATCTTTATCACGGAAAAAGATTATTATAAGGCAGGGAAGCCAATGTATGTGATTCAGAATATGAACCTTACGCTGAACCAGCCGTTTGAGGATGGAACACATATTTTATATGTAAATGGAGAATACCGCGGCGATTCGGATTTGGGCAAGCTGATGCACGATTTTAATTGTACGGATGCGGAAGATATGTATTTTGACCTATTGGCGGAAAAAGACGCGGTATCTAAAAGAGAATCCGAAAGGAGTGAATGAAATGTGCAAGGTTATGGAAGATTTGAGAAATGAGAGCTACGCGGAAGGACGCGAAGAAGGACGCGAAGAACAGGCAAAAATAACTGCTTTCAGAATGGGCAAAAAAGGGCGTTCACCGGAAGAAATCGCGGAGCTGATTGATTTTGACGTGGAAACAGTGAAAAAATGGCTGCAAACTACAGAAGAGTAAAAGAATAAAGGAATGCAGTCAAAATCGCAGAGTAGCAGCGGATTGGAAATTAAGTATAGTTAATTTTGAAGCTGGGAAAAATTTAGGTATTTGTGGAGAATTCAAAAGTTCTATTGCATAAAAATTTTCATTATGGCATAATATATTATAGAATTGCGGCGGACGTCTGCGGACTATGCCTAAGGGAGTTGGATGCGTCCAGCTTCCTTTTTTACTTTTTAGCAAATTTACATCTTTTTCGTCCATGTTATATTAGTACGTAGGTGGACGGAAAATGATGATTTTCGTGATACGAATCTGCAACATTTCAGCAGATCTATAAGAACGTCGGTGCATCTCAGGATGATGCAGAGAAATTTAATCCCAACTTTGGGCAATAGTTTACGGATTTGACGGGAAATAGTGCGCAATATTGCGCCTGTGCGCAGAAAAGGCGCCCGAAATGGAAATTTGGTAAAATTTACAAATTCTGGTATTATTGACAAATAAATTCTATGCTTTTATAATGAAACTACCCTTTAGCAGAAAGCATTTCAATTTTCTAATCAGCATTTTTTTCAATTATAAAAGGCAGTGGTCTGCCTTTTTCAAAGGGGCAATTCAAGCTGCTATACCTGTTGCTGTGCGCAACAGGTAGCAGCTAAATTGCAGATCCCTACATCAAAGGACAACAATTGAATAAAAAATTTATATTCTGTGAGGAAAAGCCATGAAGAAAGAGATCAGTCTGGCGGAAGCTGCGCAGGAGCTGCAATTGTCCAAGACAACCATATCCCGCGCACTTTCCGGAAAAGGAAGGATCGGGAAAGAGACACAGGATCGTATTGCGCGTTTCCTTGAGGAACAAAACGCAGTGGTAAAAACCAGAAGTGGCATGGAGAAGAGCAAAAATATTGCAATCCTTTTTCCTTCCCATGCAATCGTTGCAGAAACCCCTTTCTTCCAAAACTGTCTGGACGGTGTTTATGCCTATTGCAGTCAGAAAGGGTATGATCTTTTCTATGTATCGGAAAAGAATGACGATCTTTCAAAATTAAAACAACTGTTGGATAGGAAGAAGGTAGACGGTTTTATTCTGACCCACTATCAACTGGGGAATAACCTGATTCAATACCTGCAGATGAAGAAGGTACCGTTTGTCCTTATCGGCTCCATTGACGATGATTCAGTGATCCAGGTGGACAGTGATCATAAAGCAGCAGGAATTGAACTGGCATCCATGTTACTGAGAAACGGGGAGAAGAACATAGCGCTGCTTTCGGCTGACAGCAATAATATGGTCAATCGGTACAGATGTGAAGGATTTCTGGGTGTGATCTGTCAAAAGGAAGCAGTAATAACCAGGAACTGTTTTTTCAGAATGTGGATGGGCTATGGAACTGGACCGGGCTGTTTTTAAAAATCGTGGACAATAAGGCGGATTGTGCAGTGTGTACGGATGACGCCCTGTGCAAAAAGCTTGTTCGCAAGCTTCAGGAATATGGATGCCGGATACCAGGAGATCAGGGTCGCGTCCATGCACGACAGTATCCATATGGAAATGAACAATCCTCCAATTACGGCCATCCGGGTGGATGGTCATCAATTGGGATCAATAGCAGCAAAGGTTCTGATCGGAATGCTGGAAGGGAAAAAGATGCCGATTAAGAGTTGTGCTAATTACGAAATCCGCCTGAGACAATCGACAAAAAGAAAGAAGGAGAAACTGATATGAAACAAAAAATAATTTTCTCGGTAAGCTGAAACGATATCGGGTTTTATTGTTAATGCTCCTTCCGGCCGTGCTGTATGTGATCCTATTCAACTATATTCCTATGGCCGGGATCGTTCTGGCATTTAAGAAATATAACTATGTAGACGGTATCTTTGGGAGTCCATGGAATGGGGTGGATAATTTTAGGTTCTTTTTTAAATCCGGTCAGGCATGGAAAGTGACCAGGAACACCTTCTTGTATAATGCGGCCTTTATTATCGTCAATAACATTTTGCAGCTGGCGGTGGCAATTTTTCTGGTGGAAATCAAAAATAAGAGATTTCGCAAAGTTTCCCAGTCCTTTATGTTCTTGCCCTATTTTATTTCATGGGTCGTGGTATCCGTAATTGCCTTCAATATCCTGAGTTACGACTATGGAATCGTGAATAAGGTGATTGTTGCGTTCGGCGGAGAAAAAGTAAACCTGTATAACATGCCGAAAATATGGCCTCTAATTATTATTGTATTCAATGCCTGGAAAAGTGTGGGCTATGGCTCCATTCTTTACCTGGCTTCCATTATGGGAATTGACACATCCATCTACGAGGCAGCCGAGATTGATGGAGCAGGGAAATTGCAGCGCATTTTTAAAATTACCATTCCGATGGTGCGTCCTACCATGATCATTTTGGTGCTGCTGGCAGTAGGCGGAATTTTCAGAGGAAATTTTGATCTGTTTTACAATTTAATCGGAACCAATGGCACGTTGTATGATGTGACGGATGTGATCGATACGTTTACCTTCCGTGCACTCATCAACAACAATGATATTGGAATGGCTGCAGCGTCTGGCTTTTTCCAGTCCGTTTTATGCTTTGTAACCGTTGTTTTCGCAAACCGTTTGGTTTCGAGCTACGATAAGGATTATGCATTATTTTAGGAGAGAATGCGATGAAGAAAAAAAGTTTAAAGAAGTCAGGACGAAAAAAGATCAGTGGCGTAAATGTGGTCGGATACCTGTTTTTTGCGGTCTGATAGCGCTTGTTTGCCTGATTCCTTTTATCATGGTGCTGGCAGCATCATTTACTTCGGAAGAAGCGATTTCCCTATATGGATTCAGTCTGTGGCCGAAAGAGTTTTCGCTGGAAGCATATAAGGCAGTTTTCAAGTCCCCGGCGGTAGTGGCGAAAGCCTATCTTGTCACGATCACGCTGACTTTAGCAGGTACGGCGATAGGCTTGTTGCTGCAGACTATGACCGCATATGTCCTTTCCAGACGAGATTTTTGAATGGCGAGGCGGTTTCTCTTTCTTCTTTTATTTTACGACTTTATTTAACGGAGGATTGGTTTCCATATACATCCTGATGACAAGATACCTGGGATTGAAAAATTCCTACCTGGCGCTGTTGCTTCCGTTGCTTTTTAACGTTTATAATCTGCTGATTATGAAAAGTTACATGTTGTCTGTTCGGAGTCTTTAATCGACGCTGCGAAAATCGACGGCTGCGGGGACTTTATGATGCTTTTCCAGGTGGTTATGCCACTGGTTCGTCCTGCTCTGGCTACGGTAGGTCTTTTCATTGCACTGGCTTATTGGAATGACTGGTATAATGCAATGCTTTATATATCGGACAGCGAAATGTTTCCGCTGCAGTATTTCCTTTATGAACAAATCAACAATATTCAGGCATACCGAAAGATTTTGTCCAGTGCTGCCAGTGGCGCAGTAGCAGCGGCATTCAACTTGCCAACCCAGTCCCTCAAGATGGCACTTACGGTAGTGGCGACCGGACCTATCGTTTTTGCCTATCCGTTTGTACAGAAATATTTCGTTCAGGGAATCACCATCGGTGCTGTAAAGGATGATGAAATCAAGAAGCGCAACGTTGCGCACGGTTTCCTGCAAAAACTGGTTGATATTGCAAAAAGTTGAAAAAAATAATTGGGTTTTATGCGAATTGATGTAAAAAATGAAATAAGATACTATTTTCTTATGAAGAAAATGCTGCTTCATAAAGGGGAAAATACATAGGGCATAGAAAAGGAGGTTCTTTATGAAAAAGAGACTGTTGTCTGTATTGCTGTCAGGCGTATTATTGGGTACGCTTTTCCTTGGGGGTGTGGATCGGAGGCGACACAAACCCAGAATAGCACAGAAGGTGCAGCGAGCACTGCTGTTTCGGAGAGCGAGGGGAAAACCTATCGGGGAAATGATGTTTCAGAACCGGTAACGATTAAAATGTACCTCATTGGGGATCGCACCCCGGATTTTGATCTTGTGTACGATGAAGTAAATAAGAAACTGGAGGAAACCGTAAACGCTACGGTAGAAGTGGAATTTTTATCCTGGGCGGAGCACGATACCAAATATTCTCTTCTGTTTTCTTCCGGAGAAGATTTCGACCTGATTTTTACAGCTACAGGGTGGGCTCATTATAGTGAAACGGCTAATATGGGCGGATTTTATGAGCTTACACCGGAATTCATTTCTACTTACGCTCCGGACATCCAGGCAGTGGCACCGGAAGATGCCTGGGAACAGGCCCAAATCGACGGAAAAATTTATATGGTGCCCTGTTATAAAAATGAGTACGCGAGCGGCGGCAACCTCTTGGTAAGAGGCGACTTGATGGAAAAGTACGGCTATGAAGATATTACCAGCAGGGAAGAGTTGGAGGCATTCCTTGATGATGTATGTACAGGAGAAGCTTCCGTATCTGCATTAGGAACGGGCGGCGGAGAATTTCAGGATCTGTACGAATGGCTGACTCTTGGATATTCCGCTATCAATGGAGATGATAACAAGCTGTTCATGTATCATTATGCGGATCCTTCGGATCTGGAAGTACGCTATATTCTGGACTGGGATGAGTTTTCCGATTATTGTCATAAAATGCAGGAGATGTACGAGAAGGGCTACTGGTCAGCAGATTCGCTGAATTCACAGGATGAAAAGCAGGACAATTTTTTGAATGGAAAGTCAGCTGTAATGACGTGGAACCTGAGCAATCAGTTATCGTATGGACGAATCGCAAATTCGGAACATCCGGACTGGAACAGCAGAATCATTGATTTTGCTCCTGACCTTGCACAGAAAGTCTATCCATATACCAATAACGGTATGGCAATTAACAGGAACAGTCGTAATAAAGAAAGAGCGATGATGGTTCTGAACGAGTTTTTATACCAACCCGGAAATTTATGATCTGACCAAGCTGGGTATCGAAGGCGTACATTGGGAAGCTGTTGGCGAGGATCAGTATAAGCTGCTGGATAAGAATTCGGATTATGGTGTAGACGCAAACTGTAACTGGGGATGGACAAACGAAGCGATCAACCGAACAGAATATGTGGAAAATCCTACTCTGCTGGATGAGACCTACACAGGAATCATTGAAGATTATGCGGATAAAATCAAACATCATACCTTGGATGCGTTTGTATTTGACCCGACGCCTGTGAATACGGAAATCGCCATCATCAGTACGCTGATGGACAAGTATTATAAACCGCTGAATCTCGGCATGGCGAAGGACGTAGATGCCACTCTGGCAGAATTTTCAGAGAAAATGGAAGATGCCGGAGTTCAAAAGGTAATTGATGAAATGAACCGGCAGATAGAGGAATTTGTTGCACAAAGACAGTAAAGAGAGTTTTTAAAGGAGAAACGCTTATGAGAGCATATGATCCGGGAAAGATCGGATGTTATGCCGGATGGAGAAGGTACGAAAAGAACCCGATAATCGGTGAACAAATCGGGGAAGTTTCCGATCCAATGGTCCTTCCAATAAAAGATAGATTTCATCTGTATTACAGTCATCGCTTCCTGAAGAAAATCCTGGTGGCGGTAGGAGAAAACGGATTGGATTTCCGTCCTTTTGCAGAAGACGGGGTAACGGAGGAAAAAACAGAATCCAAAGCCTATGTGATCGGTGACACATTTTACTCTGATGGAGGAGATTTTGGCTATTCCCTGATAAGGCGTCCAGAGCTGAAATGGGAAGCAGCTGTTTGCCAGCCATTTGTTTTGTTTGCAAAAGGCAAGTACCACCTGTTTTATACAGGAAAACGATATGATCCGGTGACAGATGGATACGACCGATCCGTGATTGGACATGCGACAGGAAATAATGCAATGAACTGGATGGCATCCAGACAGCCTGTTTTAGAGCCTGATCTTTTTGTGGGAGAGAAATGCGGTCTGCTATCCCTGTGTCATCTGGGATGAAAAGGAAGACCTCTTCAAAATGTGGTATTCCGCAGGAGATATAGAGAAACCGCTGGCAATTGGCTATGCAGTCAGTCGTGACGGTGAACACTGGGAAAAACCCTATTCCGAGCCTGTTCTGAAAAAGGACAACAGTGTATTGGAAAAAAGAGAGTGGGCGCGTGCCATGTGCTTCGGGACGGAGAACAGTATGTGATGTTCTACACTGCCTGGCAGGATGCCTTTAAGTCCAGAATCTGTCTGGCCAGGTCTGAAGATGGAATTTGTTGGGAAAGACATCCCAACAATCCAATCATTACAGGAGGTCAGTTTGGTGCATGGGATGTGGAAGCGGTGTGCCGTCCGGCGGCAGTGCATCTGGAGAACAAGTGGATCTGTTATTATACCGGCTGTGCCAGAAAAAATCACAGAATTGGTGCATTGATCCATGAAGGAGACGATCTGGGATTTTGCGGAGGACCAAAATGATAGAACAGGATCTGACAAAAATCGGTTGTCATGGAAATTGGCGTCGATATAAAAATAATCCGATACTGAAGGACGATTGGGGAGAGACTTTTGATGTCACCGTAATCAGGTAGGGGAAAAGCTCAGGATGTATCTGTCTTGGAGAAGTACGAATAGCATTGCATTCGTAGAAGAAGGTGTAGACGGGGTACACTGGAGTGAACCGGTTATTGTTTTGTCCGGATTTTACCACAGGATGGGAAGATGATATCAACCGTCAGATCGTACTGGAAAAAGACGGAAAATATCTGATGTGGTATACCGGCATGAAATTCTTAGGTGCAGGAGAGCGAATGAGCAGCGGCAGATCCTGCATCGGATATGCAGAGAGTGAAGACGGAATCCATTTTACCAGGAGAAAAGACCCGGTAATGGAACCGGAAGAAGCCTGGGAAAAAACAAACCTGATGTGTCCTCATGTATTGTGGGATGAAGAACGGAATATTTTTAGAATGTGGTATTCGGCAGGAGGTTTCTGGGAGCCGGATCAGATTGGATATGCAGAGAGTGAAGACGGGATCCATTGGAAGAAACACCCGCAAAACCCTATTTTCAGACCTGAGCCTACACATTTCTGGGAGAAAGAAATTGTTTCTGCCTGCCAAATCTTTCCGATGGATGGATATTACTACATGTTTTATATCGGATTTGAAGACATGTATAAAGCGACGATCAACGTTGCAAGATCGAAGGATGGAATCGAAGGATGGGAACGGTATCCGCATAATCCGATTCTGTCTGGCGGCCCGGAAGGAAGCTGGGATGTAGAAGCTGTTTATAAGCCATGGGTTATGCACATGGATGGTCAGTGGTTGTTGTGGGCAAATGGAAGAAGAGCTGCAGTAGAACAGGTAGGACTGTATATTCACGACGGCGACAACATGTTTGAGGACTGGAATGACTGACAGGAGAAAATTGTGAAGAAAAAGTGGAAAAAGCTTGTTCTGACCGAAGTCAGTCCGTCCGGGTGGTTGAAAGAGCAGATGCAAATGCAGATGAACGGGCTTACCGGTTGTCTGCATGAAAAATGGGATAGTGTCGGTACCTATTCCGGCTGGTTGGGAGGTACTGGAGAAAGCTGGGAACGTGGTCCCTATTATCTGGATGGGCTACTGCCACTATCCTATTATCTGAAGGATGAGAAACACTTTGAAATTTGCAAAAAATTTCTGGACTGGACGTTAAAGAGTCAGGATAACGAAGGAAATTTCGGACCGGAACAGACCAAGGAAGATTATTGGTCTCGTTTCATAATGTTGAAAGTGATGATTCAATATTATGAAATAACGAAAAAGGAAGAGATTATTGAATTTATTGAAAACTATCTGAAGTATTTAAAAACAGCCATAGAAGACAGACCTTTAACAGGATGGACCCAGGCACGGACAGGAGACGTGCTATATGTGATCAAATGGTTGTATGAACGTTTCCCGGCGGAATGGATGATGGACCTACAGAGGGAAATCCGCAGACAGGCAATCGACTGGACCTCCCTGTTTGCTGATTTTCCTTATCCCAGACCAACTGCCCATTACTATGACTGGAATGCTTTGAAACGCTTTCAAAATGAGGAAGTGGTGCAGCTGATGCAATATCATCAGACGCATGTAGTAAATGTGTCTATGGGTCTGAAATATGCTGCAATGGAATACTTTTTCGACGGAGATGATGAAAAAAAGAAGCTGGGAATCGAGGCACCGGGAATCGTGGAGAAATACCATGGGATAGCCAGTGGAGCGATAAACGGGGATGAACATTTGAGCGGCGGATCACCGTCTCAAGGAGCAGAGCTGTGCGGCGTTGTGGAACAGATGTTTAGCCTGGAAACGATGATGGAAGTATTCGGGGAACCCGAACTGGCAGATCGGCTGGAAAGAGTTGCATTTAATGCCTACCCGGCATCGCTCAGTGAAGATTACATGGCGCATCAGTATTTGCAGCAGGCGAATCAGATTCTCGTTTCCAATGCAAAACGTAACTGGTTTAATAATGGGGACGATTCTAACCTGTTTGGACTGGAACCTAACTTTGGATGTTGTACGGCAAACATGCATCAGGGATGGCCGAAATTTGTACAACACCTATGGTTTTGGGAAGACGATTGCCTGGTGTCTGCAATTCCGGTGCCGAACCATCTTGAGACGAAGTCAGAAGGCAAGCGAATTGTGATTGACGTGGAAACGGACTATCCCTTTGGAGACACCGTTTCTTATCTGGTCAGGGAAGCTGAAACGGACGTCAAACTGAAAATCAGAATACCGGGATGGTGTGCGAATCCAGAACTCCTGACAGAAGGGGCAAAGGCACGCAGGAAAGGAAAGAATTTCTGGATTGTGGAACATCTGGTATCGGGAAGTAGAATTACAATTCGGTATCCGATGGATGTACGCTTCAGTAAGTGGTATCACGATAGCGTTGCAGTGGAAAGAGGAAGTCTGGTTTATGCTTTGAAAATGGAAGAAAACTGGGAAAAAGAGCGGGAATGCTGTGGAATTGCTGATTATCATATCAGCAGCACAGAACCATGGAATTATGCCCTCAATCTTCAGGATATTCCAAAGACAGAGATCTACGGGAAGAGAAAGAATCCATTTTCCCATGAAATGCCATCTTCACAGATCCGGATAAAGGCAAAACGAGTAAAAGAATGGGAAATGGTCTGCAATAGCGCTGGTATCCGGTTCCGGACAGCCCTGTTTCCTCCACAGAAAAAGAAGAACAGATTACGTTGATCCCCTACGGTGCTACCGCATTGAGGATTTCTCAATTTCCATATTATTAACATGTTATGACCCATCTGTAAGCAAGCCTTATAGTGGATTCTTTTTGAGGAATGAAAGTGCTGCACTCCGTAAAATACTGGGATGCAGCACTTTTTGTCATAAAAGAGAGAAAATATACAGAAAACTTTTTATTAAAAACCATAATATATAGAACAGACTCTGCGATCGGCAGGGGCATACGAGGTAGAGAGAACGTGAGAGTACAATGGAACAGAAATTCTAAACTGTCTTATACACCGCAGTTCTTGACGCTGGACAATACTCCATGGTTTCCTCTGATGGGCGAGATTCATTACAGTAGGGTTTCCAACGGACGATGGGAGGAAGAGCTGTATAAAATGAAAGCCGGGGGAATAGACCTGGTGTCGGCATATACCATCTGGATTCATCATGAAGAAGTGGAGGGAGAATGGGATTTTTCGGGGGATCGTGACCTGCGGAAGTTTCTTCAGACAATAAAGAATTGCGGTCTTCATTGCATTCTGAGAATCGGACCGTGGGCACACGGAGAGGTTCGAAACGGCGGATTTCGGACTGGCTGATGCAGAAGGAAAAAAGAAGGGCAGCTAGTAACAAGAACCAATGATCCGAAATATCTTCGCTATGTCAGGGAATTTTACGGAAAAATTGCAGAGCAGGCCAGAGGACTTCTTTTGTCTGATGACGGTCCGGTTGCGATGATACAGATTGAGAATGAGTATGGTCATGTGGGTGGAAGAACCGGAGAAGAAGGGGAAGCACACATGCGCATGCTGAGGCAGGTTGCCAAAGAGGTCGGACTGAAGGTCCCGATTTACACGGCAACCGGCTGGGGAGGAGCTGTGACAGGCGGAATGCTTCCTGTTATGGGTGGCTACTGTGAGGCTCCCTGGGATCAGCGGCTGACAGAAATCGAGCCCTCGGGGAACTATCTGTTCACGGAAGAAAGAAATGATCACAACATCGGCTCCGACCATGGAATAGGGGTTGGAATTACCTTTGATATGGAACAGGTTCCGTACCTCACTGCAGAGCTGGGAGGTGGGCTGCAGGTGACAAAACACCGGAGACCTGTAGTAAGTGGCAGAGATACCGAGGCAATGACATTTGTCAAGCTGGGAAGCGGCTGCAATCTTCTCGGATATTACATGTATCACGGAGGAACCAATCCAGAGGGAAAGCGGACAACGCTGCAGGAATCCCGGGAGACAGGATATCCGAATGATCTTCCTGTGAAAAACTACGACTTCAATGCACCAATCCGCGAGTATGGACAGCTGTCGGACAGCTATCGGAGAATACGGAGATTATCATTGTTTCTTCATGATTTTGGAAGTGATCTGGCTCGGATGCCCTATATTCCGCAGCCGAGGAACCCCGGAAAGCCGGAAAATTTTTCTGCGCTTCGCACAGCCGTCCGATATAATACGAAAACGGGGACAGGCTTTCTGTTTGTGAATAATTATGTTCGGCACTACCCTATGTCAGAACATCTAGAAACCGCGCTGCAGGCTTTTGGAAAAGACGGAAGAGAGGTGTATGCTGATTTCGGTAAACAGGATATCCGGGATGGAGATTACTTCTTTTATCCCTTCCGGATGCCGCTGGGTGAGCGTGCTGTTCTGGAAAAGGTCAGGGCAATTCCATTGTGCATGCTCCGGAATGAAAAGGGAGAGCCGGATACCTATGTTTTCTATACTAGAAATGGTGTAGATCCGGACTTTTGTGTGAGCGGAGATGCTTCTCCTATTACGATACTCACACTTTCTGAAGAGGAAGCGCTTCATGCACAGAAAATCATCCGGGATGGAAGAGAGCTTCTTGTGATTTCGGAGATGGATCTGTATCAGAGGGAGAATGGGACAATTGCAGGTCTTCTTCGGACGAAAAAAACGGCAATGCCGGAAGTCAGAGTCTATCCTTTACCAGAGCATGCGATTTTTAAAATGGAGCAGGTGGATGCGAATACCTTTCGGAGCTGTGAGAGTGTTTCGAATCCGGTTCGCTGCAGATTGACGGGAAGGATGGAAACAGATGACGGAACAGATCTGGTCCTTTCGATTCACGTTGAGGGAATTAGAAAAGAGCTGGAGGAGGCATTGTTGATTCTGAACTATGAGGGAGAGTCTGCCGAGCTCTATCAGGATGGAAGGCTGGTGGCTGACAGCTTTTATACCGGTCAGTCCTGGGAAATCGGGCTAAAGGAGCTTGCTCATCAGCAGGAGGCAGATCTGATCGTTGTAATTCATCCGCTGAAGGAGAGCGCAGGAATTTATCTGGAAAAATGGCCTGTAATGAAGCACCATAGGGCTTGCAGGTTGGTAAATGCGGGAGACAGCGGCGATCGTTCAGGTTGAGTGAAAATAGTGAAGCAATAGCAATAAAAAGATTGATACCAATGGGGAGCCTGTCACATGATTGTGATAAGCTTCCCATTATTATGTTGTAGTTTGTCATTAACTGGTTTTCTTTCTTCTTCTATAAAGGTGCACATAAGGAACGAGAAGGACATTTGCATGTAAAATAGATCAAACGAGGAGAAAAGGAAATGGAATTTGTAACTTCACAACAGGGAATTGATAGGATTAAAAAATTTGAATCCTGCCGTCTTACTGCTTATCAGGACGCAGCAGGAGTATGGACGATTGGCTATGGACATACGGGCAGTGTATATGCGGGGATGCAGATATCGCAGGAACAGGCAGAGGATTTATTGAAAGAAGATTTGAAAAGATTCGAAGCAGCAGTGAATCGATATGTGACAGGTGCACTGACGCAGGGCAGGTTTGATGCACTTGTATCGTTTTCTTTTAATGTAGGCGAAGGGGCTTTGAAGAAAAGTACATTGCTCAAAAAAATGAATGCAGGAGATATGGATGGAGCTGCCAGAGAATTTGATCGGAACAGTGTGCAGAACAGGTAATCTTCCTTACTTTATCGGTATCGGAACAGTTATGGAAGAAAGCTATGACAATAAATACCGGATTGGTGTTTACGGTTCCAGAAATATTTGTCAGAAGGTTTGCAGTTTAACAAAGGCAGAGAGCAGCTTTGTGGCGGACATGTCAACCGGATACAGCGGAAATCTTGGCTACAGTATGCCGAACAATTGGGCATTTGAACAGTTTCATGAATATTCTATTCTGGGCTCCGGTTTTTCCTTTGCAGTGGACAAGGATATGGCGTCCGGACGATATAAGGGAATTTCTGCAGATTCCAAGTGTGGTCAGGATAAGTTTGAAGACTGTACGCTGCATAAAATGGAGTTAAAAGGCGGACGGGTACTATCATTGTGATTTCTGTAACTATAAGGTTCCGTCACCGTTCCTGGAGGATAAGGAAATTTTAAGCCCGGAAGATTATCTGACCATAACTGGTTTGATGTATGCTTATTCTGTGTTCCTTGCAGATGTAGATACTTATGGAATTTATTTCCACGATCTTTGGGAAAAAATGCATAAGATCAGAAGTAAGGCAGAATATAAGGGAAAATATGCTTATCGCGGTGCAGATCAGAACTGTTTATTTGTTCCGCCTGAGATCGATCCGACCGGGGTAAAAATGACGACATCGGCATTACGGGAGCCTGAGCTGGTTACAAGCTTCCCGCATCCGTCGGTTCCCTCCCGGTGGCACTGCTTATTGTTATGCAACAATTTGACTGTTCTTGTTAACAATTGGGGGTGGCAGGACGGAGGGGGTATGGTATGATAATTACAGGAGGGGCGAGAGCCCTGTGTTTGAGATTATTTTATGGGAGGTCAGTTTGAAGAATAAGCGTGGTCGCTCATTCTTCAAACGGCTGTTTGTGCCGTAGGCGTCACAAAGCAGCCATGATCGCAGAGCAGAACCGGATGTTCTGCTCGCGGTTCCTCCGGCGCGAAGCGCCTGCGGAATGGGAGGTTACGATGAAAGAACAGCTTTTAGCAAAATTTGGAGAACTCTTTGGGGGAACAGACGGTGCGAAGGTTTATTTTGCGCCGGGCAGAGTGAATCTGATCGGAGAACATACCGACTATAACGGCGGTCATGTTTTTCCGTGTGCACTGACGATCGGTACTTATGGTGTGGCACGCAGGCGTGAGGATAAGAAGCTGCGGTTTTATTCGATGAATTTCGAGCAGCTGGGTGTGATCGAGTCGAGCGTTGAGGGCTTGAAGCCGGAGAAGGAAGCGGACTGGACGAATTATCCCAAGGGTGTGATGTGGGCATTTGGCGAGAAGGGGATGGAAGTGACAAACGGTATGGATTTGCTGCTGTTTGGTAATATTCCGAACGGCTCCGGGCTGTCTTCTTCCGCATCGGTCGAGGTTTTGACAGGCTATATCCTGCGCGATCAGTATGGTTTCGAGGTTTCCAATCAGGATCTGGCGCTGATCGGTCAGTTTTCCGAGAACAAGTTTAACGGTGTAACCTGCGGCATTATGGATCAGTTCGCAATCGCGATGGGCAAAAAGGATCATGCGATTTTCCTGGATACTGCGACGATGGAATTTGAGTATGCGCCGATTCAGCTGGAGGGTGCGAAGCTTGTGATTTCCTGCAGCAACAAAAAGCGCGGTTTGGGCGATTCTAAATATAATGAAAGAAGAAGCGAGTGCGAAGCGGCTCTGGCAGAGCTGCAGCAGGTGATCGGCATCGAGTCGCTGGGAGATCTGTCGGAGGAGCAGTTTGAAACCTACAAGTCCGCCATCAAGGATCCCGTCAGAGTAAAGCGTGCGCGGCATGCAGTTTATGAGAATCAGCGCACGATCAAGGCAGTTGCAGCGCTGAAGGCGAACGATATCACAGAGTTTGGCAAGCTGATGAATGCGTCCCACGTTTCCCTGCGGGATGATTATGAAGTAACCGGCATTGAGCTGGATACGCTGGTAGAGGAAGCCTGGAAGGTAGACGGTGTCATCGGTTCCAGAATGACCGGCGCTGGCTTTGGCGGCTGTACGGTCAGCATCGTAAAGGATGAAGCAATCGAGGCCTTCCAGGAGAAGGTTGGAAAGGCTTATCTGGAAAAAATCGGTTACGCGGCAGATTTTTATGTGGTAGAGATCGGTGACGGTCCGGTAGTATTATAAGAAAGGCAGGCAATCAGGACAATGATTCAGGATAAAATCCGTGAACTGGTGCAGTATGGACTTTGACAGGTCTGGTATCTGCAGAGGATGAAATTTATACGACAAACCGGCTGCTGGAGCTGTTCCGGATAGAAGATTATCCCTATGGATTCGGGGAAAAGATAGAGCAGACAGAAGAAGAGGCGGTCAAAAGGCTGCCGGATCTTCTGACGGAAATGATGGATTATGCGGTGGAAAACGGGATCCTGCAGGAGGATGGTATCGTTTATCGGGATCTGTTTGACACAAAGATCATGAGCTGTCTGGTGGGGCGTCCCAGCGAGATCATCCGCCGGTTTCATGAGGAATATGAAAAGTCCCCGGAAGCAGCGACGGATTTCTTTTATAAATTCAGTCAGGACACGGACTATATTCGAAGATACCGTGTTTGCCGGGATGAAAAGTGGGTAACGCCAACGAAATACGGCGATCTGGATATTACGATCAATCTGTCCAAGCCGGAAAAAGACCCCAAAGCGATTGCGGCGGCAAGGCTGGCAAAGCAGGGCGGTTATCCGAAATGTCTGCTTTGTGTGGAAAAACGAGGGTTATGCAGGTCGTATCAATCATCCGGCACGTCAGAATCACCGGATCATTCCGTTGACGATCAACGGCAGCAGATGGGGATTTCAGTATTCTCCCTATGTGTATTATAATGAGCACTGCATCGTGTTTAATGGCCAGCACACCCCGATGAAAATCGAGCACAATACCTTTGTGAAGCTGTTTGACTTTGTAAAACAGTTTCCTCATTATATGCTCGGATCAATGCGGATCTGCCGATCGTCGGCGGTTCGATTTTGAGCCATGATCATTTTCAGGGCGGCAGATATGAGTTCCCGATGGCAAAAGCACCGGTCGAAAAAAGCTTTACCGTCAAAGGCTTTGAAGATGTACAGGCAGGAATTGTAAACTGGCCGATGTCCGTAATCCGAATTTCCGGTCCGGATACAGAGCGGCTGATCGCCCTGGCGGATGTGATCCTGGATGCATGGCGCAGCTACAGTGATGAGGCCTCCTTTATCTTTGCAGAGACAGAGGGGAGAAGCACAACACGATCACGCCTATCGCCAGAAAACGTGGCGATCACTATGAGCTGGATCTGGTTCTGCGCAATAATATCACCACGAAAGAGCATCCCCTTGGTGTGTTCCATCCCCATGCAAACCTGCACCACATCAAAAAGGAAAACATCGGTTTGATCGAAGTAATGGGACTTGCAGTACTTCCTGCCCGTCTGAAAAAAGAGATGGCAGAGCTGGAAGAAGCGATCCTTTGCGGGGCTGATCTTCGGCAAAACGAGGTGCTTGCAGCTCACGCGGACTGGGCGGAGGAATTTTTGACCAGACACAGCGAGGTAAATGCCGAAAATATCCATGAAATTGTGCGGCAGGAGATTGGACTGGTGTTCATGCAGGTTCTGGAGGACGCAGGCGTTTATAAATGCACGGAGGACGGAAGAAAAGGATTCGAACGGTTTATTGACCGCTTAAATGCATGACTTTGTGCACAAGTCTGCAAATGTGATATAATGAGCGCAAGAGAGCGGGAACAGGCGAAGCCTGCTCATCGCGAACGGCGAAGCTATTGAGTGAGCTATGCTCACGATATATTGTTGTGCACTGTGCACTATATAGAAAGACCTGCAGCAGGTATAATAAACACAAGCGAAAGGAAAGGGCTGTCGTACTAACGTGCGGCAAGCCCTTTTTTCGTGGGAACAGAATGCTTGCAGCGCGTGCATTTTGTTTGTGGATGTTGATGCACAGCAAACGGATTTGTGGTATTATGTTTACCGAAATCAAACAGGCATTTGACGAAAGAAGGTTTTATAGATGAAGTTTTTACTGGCGGCACTGAACGCAAAATATATTCATTCCAATCCGGCGCTTTACAGTCTGCGGGCCTATGCGGAAAAATACCATCCGGAGGCAGCGGCACAGGTGGAGCTTGCCGAGTATACGATCAATCAGACGGTGGAGGAAATCCTTGCCGATCTTTATGAGAGAAAGCCGGAGGCAGTGGCTTTTTCCTGTTATATCTGGAATTGGAAAATGATGCAGGAGGTCATTTCCGAGCTGCATCAGGTGCGTCCTGAGCTGCCCATCTGGCTGGGCGGTCCGGAGGTATCCTATCATGCGGAGGAGGTTCTGGAGCAATTCCCGTTTCTGACCGGCATTATGGTCGGCGAGGGCGAGGTGACGTTTTCAGAGCTTTTGACCTTTTACGAAAAAAAAGAGTAGCGGACGATATTCGGAACAGCAGCAGCTGCAGATTGTGGCATTCTGGCCGGGCGCAATCAAACAGGCCGGACTGGACAGTATTGCAGGTATTGTTTATCGAGATCCGATCACCGGGGAGCTTGTGCGGACAAAGGAGCGCTCCCTGACCAATATCAGTGAGATCCCGTTTTTTTATAAGGATATGAAGGATTTTGCCAATCGGATCGTTTATTATGAATCGAGCCGCGGATGTCCGTTTCGGTGTGGTTACTGTCTGTCCTCAATTGACAAACGGGTACGCCTGAGAGATCTGGCACTGGTGAAGGAGGAGCTGCAGTTTTTTCCTTGATCAAAAGGTTCCGCAGGTGAAATTTATTGACAGAACCTTCAACTGTAATCATCAGCACGCAATGGAAATCTGGAAATATATTCAAAAGCACGATAATGGAATTACGAATTTCCATTTTGAGATCTCGGCAGATCTGCTGAACGGAGAAGAGCTGGCGCTTCTGGCAAAAATGCGCCCCGGTCTGGTTCAGCTGGAAATCGGTGTGCAGTCCACGAATCTGCAAACCCTTGAAGCGGTCAGACGGCATACAAATCTGGATAAGCTGCGGCATGCAGTGGTACGGATCCATTCCGAATATAATATTCATGTGCACCTGGATCTGATCGCAGGACTTCCTTATGAAGATATGGGAAGCTTTATCCGGTCCTTTAATGATGTATACAGCATGAGACCGCAGCAGCTGCAGCTCGGATTTCTGAAGGTATTAAAAGGCTCCTATCTGGAAGAAATGGCACAGACCTATGGGATCGTGTACCAGAACTGTCCGCCCTATGAGGTCTTGTATACAAAATGGCTGAGCTATGGGGATATCATCCGGTTAAAGCGGGTGGAGGAAATGGTGGAGCTGTATTATAACAGCAATCAGTTCACACATTTGATTCCGGTTCTGCAGAGCCGCTTTGAAAATCCCTTTGCAATGTATGACAAATTGGCTGATTTTTATCATGAAAAAGGATATTTTGTCCATACGCCTGCCAGAGCTTACCGCTACCAGGTGCTTTTGGAGTTTGCACAGCAGGAAGACCCGGATGGGATGGAGTTATACCGGGAGTTGGCGGTGTATGATCTGTATCTGCGGGAAAATGCGAAGAGCCGACCGGCATTTGCATTGGACGAAAAACCGTATCATGATCAGATCGTCGAGTTTTATCAGGAAGAAGAGAAAAACCGCACATATCTGCCGGGGTATGAGGAATATCACGCAAAGCAGCTGCAGCGCATGACCCATCTGGAGGTATTTTCCTGGCCGGTACAGAAAAAGGCGTGGGAGCTGATCAGTATGTTGAAAAGAGGCGAGGATCCGGAGACGAAAACGGCAATTTTATTCGATTATCAGAACCGGGATCGCCTGACGGACAATGCGAGAACAGCGGTGGTAGAGCTGCCGACCGCTGCGGACGCAAAACCGACAGCCGGACAGGCGACCGCCGCGGACGCAGAAGCAGTCGCCGCGACAGGAAAGGGGGCAGCTGATTGAACGCACACACGAAAGCCATTTTGGATCAGCTCGATGCCCACTATGGGAGAGAATATATCTGCTACCTCAACCATGAAAACGCCTGGCAGCTTTTGATCGCGACGATGCTGAGCGCGCAGTGCACCGACGCACGGGTCAACATTGTCACGAAAGATCTGTTTGTGAAATATCCATCGGTCGAAGCCTTTGCGGAGGCGGATTTAAAAGAGCTGGAGCAGGATATCCGTCCGACCGGTTTTTATCATAATAAAGCGAAAAATATCATTGCCTGCTGTCAGAGGCTGATGGCACTGCATGGCGGCGAGGTCCCCTCCGGGCTGGAGGAGCTGACGGCGCTGCCGGGAGTCGGACGCAAGACGGCAAATGTTATCCGCGGCAATATTTTCCACGAACCAAGCGTTGTGGTGGATACCCATGTGAAGCGGATTTCCAAAAAGCTGGGGCTGACAAAAGAGGACGACCCGGAAAAAGTGGAATATGAGCTGATGAAGGTATTGCCGAAGGACCATTGGATTTTATACAATATTCAGATCATCACACTGGGGCGGACCATCTGCAAGGCGCCGACGCCGAAATGCGGGGAATGTTTTCTGACGGAATGGTGTAAGGATTATCAGAACCGTCAAAAAAAGGAGAGCAGGAAAAAGAAGTGAAAGAATATGTGAGCGTAGATGTGGAAACGACCGGGCTTGCGCCGAAGCAGGATAAAATTATAGAAATCGGGGCAGTGCGCGTCCGGGACGGACAGATTGTCGGAAGCTTTACATCCTTTGTCAATCCGGGGCGCATATTGCCTGCGCATATCACAGAGCTGACCGGGATTTTACAGGAGCAGGTAGATGAGGCAGAGACGATGGAAAGCGTTTTGCCTGCCTTTCTGGAGTTTGCCGGAGATCTGCCCCTTGTGGGACATCGGATTTTGTTCGATTATGGATTTTTGAAGCGCGCGGCGGTGAATATGCGGCTGGATTTTGAACGGAGCGGCGTGGATACCCTGAAGCTTTCCAGACAGTTTTTGTCGGAGCTTCCGAGCAGAAGACTATCCGCCCTGTGCGAACATTTCGAAATTCCGATTCAGGCGCATCGGGCGCTGGAGGACGCTAGGGCAACGTATATTTTATATGAAAAACTGCTGGAGCTTTATGGAACAGACCCGGACCGGAAAAAGGCTTTTGAGCCGGTTCCGTTGATTTGCAAGGTAAACGCGAATCGCCTGCGACGAAGGCACAGAAGGAACGTCTGACAAAGCTTCTTGCGCTACATCAGCTGACGCCGGATTACGACGTTTCCATGCTGACGAAAAACGAGGCAAGCCGTCAGATCGACCGGATTCTTGCGGCATATGGAAGCTTGCAAAAGTGAGGGAAGTGCTTTATAATGTGTGGAAGCGCAGCCATGGAAGATGGTGCTTCAATGCTATTTGTCAGATGTTATAAGGCAGTTTGCGGATAAAGGAGCAGAGCATGAATTTCAGAAAGAAAAAGACACAGAAAATTATATCATCGATCATCATTCTTATTCTGGTGCTGGCGATGATTGTTCCTACATTGCTGTCGTTTTTATAAGCGGCATAGAAAGGAATTTTAAAATGAATCGAATGAAAACCGTACTGATGACGGCAGCCATGCTGGTGTGCGTGTTTGCGTGCACGGCGGTGGCAGGAAAGACTGTATACGCAGCGCCGAACGATACCATCCAGACCGGGATTTCGGCGGATGGCATGGATCTTTCCGGGATGACACAGGAACAGGCGCAGGGGGCGGTTCAGAGCTATGTGAACGAACTTGGGCAGGCGCAGGTGCAGCTGCAGGCGCAGGATGGACAGAGTGTATCTATCAGCCTTTCTGAGCTGGGAATTTCCTGGAAAAACCCGGAGCTTGTTTCGGAAGCAGTGTCCCTTGGAAAAAAGGGAAATATCGTAGCGCGCTATAAGGCGGAAAAGGATCTGCAGAATAAAGGAAAGAATTACCCCGTTGTTCTGGATTTTGATAAAGAAGCGATTCGTCAGGCTGTGGCGGAGCGCTGCAGTAAATTTAATGTGGAAGCGATCGATGCGCACCTGACACGGGTTGACGGATCCTTTCAAATCGAAGATGGACAGACCGGATATGTGGTAGATGAAAATGCGTCCGTAGCTGCGATCTACGATTATCTTACGGGCTCCTGGGTCAAAGGGGAAAACGGAAACGTTGCCCTCGTAATGGCAGTGGATGAGCCCAAGGGAAAAACAGAAGAGCTTGCGAAGGTAAAAGATGTGCTTGGAACATTTACGACAAGCTATTCGACCTCCGGTGCGTCCCGCAGCAAAAACGTTGCAAATGGCTGCAGACTGATCAACGGAACAACTTTGTATCCCGGCGATACGTTTTCTACCTATAATACAGTGAAGCCCTTCTCCACCGAAAACGGTTACGAGATGGCGGGTTCTTATTTGAACGGCAAGGTGGTAGACAGCATCGGCGGCGGCATCTGCCAGGTATCCACCACCCTGTACAATGCAGTTCTCCGGGCAGAGCTGGAAGTGACAGAACGTCACAATCATTCCATGATCGTAACCTATGTAGATCCGTCTGCGGATGCGGCGATTGCAGAATCCTCCGGCAAGGATTTTGTATTTGTGAATAATACGGATTATCCGATTTATATCGATGGACATACGGCAGATAAAAAGATTACATTTACGATCTATGGTGTAGAGACGAGAGAAAAAACCGCGCCGTAGATTATGAGAGTGAAGTAATTGAGAAAAAGGTTCCGGAAGCGGATCAGATCATAGCGGACGCTTCCCAGCCTATCGGCGTCATCAGCGTCAGCAGCGCACATATTGGCTACAAGGCAAGACTCTGGAAGATTGTAAAGGAAAACGGTGTGGAAGTCAGCCGGGAGCAGGTCAACAGCAGCAACTACAAGATGAGCCCCAGAACGGCAACCGTCGGAATTGCTTCTCCGGATCCGAATGCGACCAGCCAGATGCAGGCGGCCATTGCGACCAGCAGCATTGATACGGTCAAAGCGACCATTTCCAATATCAAAGCGCAGCAGGCAGCAGCGGCGGCATTGACACCGGAGCAGCTGCAGGCGATCGCAGAGGCTCAGGCGCAGGCTGCCCAGGCGCAGCAGGACGCAGCGGCGGGAAACTAAGCACCGGATTATAAAGCAGAGCGGATGGCAGAGCCGGGCTGGAGGTCCGGCTCTGAAATGCTTTGATACGATGGCATTCGGAATGGAGAAAAGCTTATGAAAACAGGGAACGTAACGGGAAACGTTTATAAACGCAGCGTTCATCGAAAAATAGAAACAAACGGCATAGGGGTGAAAGGCGCAGAGTATGGGGAAGGCTGCGCCTTTCTCACGTCTGAAAATGTGGATAAAGCGCCGGAAAAAGCGAAGCAGCTGTGGATTACGGCGCAGAGTCTGTCTGTTTGGTCCGGAGCAGAGGGAGCCAAACTTTGCGTTTATGAGGCAGTAAACCGCGCAGCAGCGGCAGCAGTGGGAAAAGGAGAAGCAAAGGTGCGCATGGTGTCCATGCAGCTGATGCTTCCGACAGACTGTCAAGAGCAGGAGCTGCAGAAGATGACTGTCGCAGCGCAGGAAGCAGCGCAGAAGCTGCAGGTTACGCTCGCGGATGTGAAAGCGCATGTGTCCGGTGCAGTCATTGCGCCTGTTGCGACAGCAGAGGCGCTTGTAGAAGTGTGGATTGCGCCTGCAGGCGCTGCGCTGTCGGCGCGCACCGGTCAGCAGGTTGTAATGACGAAATGGGCGGGACTGGCAGGAACTGTCTGCCTGGAAAAAACATACCGGGAAGCCCTTTTGAAGCGCTATCCTGCGCAGCTTCTGGACGACGTAGCACAGCTGGAGCAGCACTTTTCGATTTTACCGGAGGCTGCAGTCGCCGGTAAGTCCGGCGTCGGACTTGCCTGTGCAGTATCGGAAGGCGGTGTATTCCATGCACTCTGGACACTGGCAGAGCAGGCCGGGACCGGACTGGAGGTATCTTTAAAGAAGATTCCCATCCGACAGGAAACGGTAGAAATCTGTAATGAGCTGGACGTCAATCCCTATGAGCTGTCCGGAAACGGCAGTCTGCTGTTTGTGACCGATCAGGGCGAGATGCTGGCAGAGCAGCTGCAGCAGCAGAAAATCCCGGCGGCGGTGATCGGATTTTTGTCGGCGGACAACGATCGCGTGATTGTCAACGGAGAGGAACGAAGATTTTTAGAACCGGCGAATACGGACGCGATTTATCGGATGGAGTAGTAAAACAGTTGCCGGATATCCGGCAGGAACGGAAGAAAAAAATGAGAGAAGAATTATTAAAAATTATTGAGAAAAACAGCCGGATCGATTTAAAAGAGCTGGCAGTCATCCTCGGCGTAGAGGAAATTGACGTGGTAAACGAAATGGCAGCGATGGAAGCAGAGGGCATTATCTGCGGCTATCATACACTGATTGATTGGGAAAAAACAAGCATCGAAAAGGTTTCCGCGCTGATTGAGGTTCGCGTAACACCCCAGCGCGGTCAGGGCTTTGACAGCATCGCGGAGCGGATTTACAAGTACCCGGAGGTACATGCAGTGTACCTGATTTCCGGCGGCTTCGATCTGCTCGTAACACTGGAGGGGAAATCCCTGAAAGAGGTTTCTGCGTTTGTTTCGGATAAGCTTTCCACGCTGGACAGTATTTTGAGCACAGCGACCCATTTTATCCTGAAAAAAGTATAAGGATCACGGAACGATCCTGACCCGCAAATGCGAGGATCAGAGGGAGATGATTACGCCATGAGAAATCCCCTTTCTGATACAATTGTTACGATTAAACCGTCCGGAATCCGGAAATTTTTCGATATCGTCAGCGAAATGGAGGATGCGATTTCCCTGGGTGTCGGCGAGCGGACTTCGATACTCCCTGGCACATCCGCGACGAGGGCATTTATTCTCTGGAAAAGGGACGTACCTTTTACACCTCAATGCCGGCTTGAAGCAGCTGCGGAGGAAATTGCGCATTATTTGAGACGCCGCTATCAGGTGTCCTATGATCCGCTGCATGAAATCATGATTACAGTCGGTGGCTCCGAGGCCATCGATATTGCGCTGCGTGCGATGGTAAATCCGGGAGACGAGGTGCTGATTCCACAGCCGTCCTATGTTTCCTATGAGCCGTGCGCCGTGCTTGCAGGTGCGAAGCCGGTCATCATCCCGTTGAAAGCGGAAAACGAGTTCCGCCTGACGGCACAGGAGCTTCTGGATGCAATCACGGAAAAGACGAAAATTTTGATTTTACCCTATCCGAACAATCCGACCGGTGCGATCATGGAACGGGAAGATCTGGAAGCGATCGCAAAGATCGTGGAAGAAAAAGATCTGTTTGTGATATCGGATGAAATTTACAGTGAGCTGACCTATAAAGGCAATCCGGTTTCCATCACACAGATTCCGGGGATGCGGGAGCGGACGGTCCTGATCAACGGATTTTCCAAGGCATATGCAATGACCGGATGGCGTCTGGGCTATGCCTGCGGACCGGAAGTGATTTTAAAACAGATGCTCAAAATCCATCAGTTTGCGATCATGTGTGCTCCTACGACGAGCCAGTATGCGGCGGTAGAGGCGCTGAAAAACGGCGATGACGATGTAGCGGAAATGCGCGAACAGTACAATCAGCGCAGACGCTATCTGCTGCATGCCTTTGCAGAAATGGGGCTGCCCTGCTTCGAGCCTTACGGCGCGTTTTATGTGTTCCCCTGTATCAAGGAATTCGGCATGACCAGTGATGAGTTTGCGACGCGTTTTCTGCAGGAAGAAAAGGTTGCAGTCGTGCCGGGCACGGCGTTTGGGGACAGCGGCGAGGGCTACATCCGTATTTCCTACGCTTATTCCCTGGAAAATCTGAAAGTTGCGATCGGGCGGCTGTCGCATTTTGTAAAAAAACTGAAAGCGGAAAAGGAATGATAAAGATATGTTAAACATCGTATTGCATCAGCCGGAAATCCCGGCGAATACGGGAAATATCGGAAGAACCTGCGTCGCGACCGGGACGGTTCTGCATCTGATTGAGCCGCTGGGCTTTTCTTTGAGTGAGAAGCAGTTAAAGCGCGCAGGCATGGATTACTGGAATCTGCTGGATGTGCGCCGCTACATCAATTTTGCGGACTTTCTGGAAAAAAATCCGACGCTTGTAAGCGGCGAGCCAGATGCGCCGAAGCTCTGGATGGCGACGACGAAAGCGCATCAGGTTTACAGCGATGTAAAGATTGGACCGGACGATTATATTATGTTCGGCAAGGAGAGTGCCGGAATCCCGGAGGAAATCCTTGTGGAGTATGAAAAGAGCTGTATCCGCATTCCGATGGGACAGGATATCCGTTCCCTGAACCTGTCCAACTCCGTAGCGATCGTTTTGTATGAAGCGCTGCGCCAGAATCATTTCGCAGGGTTACAGGAAAATGGAGAACTGCACCGGCTGCACTGGAAAGCGTAAGGCATCCCGCCCTACGCTTCGTTGTCCTGCACGGGCAGGGAGAAGATAAACTCGCTCCCGACGCCCTCGGTGCTGATGACGTTGATATTTTCGTTGTGCGCCTGGATAATTTCTTTTGTAATGGAAAGTCCCAGCCCGGTTCCCTTTTTGTCTTTGCCACGGGAAAGGTCGGTCTTGTAGAAACGATCGAAGATCAGCCGCAGGCTGTCCTTCGGGATTCCGATACCACTGTCCTTGACGGAGACAAAAACCTTTCCATGCTTTTCGTTTGTCTCGATGCGAATAGCAGAGTCAGGGTGGGAAAATTTAATTGCGTTGTCGAGCAGGTTGTATAAGACCTGCTCGATTTTGCTTTTGTCGGCGAGAACGGGCATACGGTCGCCGGTTAAAAGCAGCTCGATGCCGATATGCTTCTGCTGGCAGGTTCCTTCGAAGGAAGCGGCAGTAGAGAGCGAATGACCAAATTTAAATCGAAAACAGATTTTTTCCAGGATCATGCCCTTCATATTCAGGTTGTTTAAGGTCAGCAGGCTGTTGGTCAGCTTTGTCAGGCGTTCCGTTTCGTTTAAGACGATGCCGAGATATTTTTCGTGGAGCTCTGGCGGGATCGTTCCATCCAGCATCGCCTCCAGATACCCTTTGATTGAAGTCAGCGGAGAGCGGAAGTCATGAGAAACGTTGGCGATGAATTTTTTCTGGTTATCCTCGGCGCGTGCGATCTCACTTGCCATGAGAGACAGGGAGGCAGCCAGATAACCGATCTCATCCTCACTGTCTACCTGAAATTCATAATGCAGATTGCCTGCCGCGTACTGCTCGGTGGCTGCCGTGATCTTGCGCAGCGGCAGATAGACCATTTCTGTAAAAGAAAATCAGAATGATCAGCGACAGCAGGAAAAAAATCACGAGCATAATATAGGAAATATTCAGCAGGCTTTCGCTGGAAGCCCGAATATTTGCCATGGGGATATGGATGACAACATAGCCCTGCACTTTAAAATTGGAAGTGATGGGCGCAAATACACTGAGCATTTCCTCCTGGAAGCAGCCGAAAAAGTCACCAACCGTATAAAAGGAACCGGCGGTGATGGTCGAGTCAAAATTTTCCACGCGAGACTCATGATTCACATCCAGCGGTGTTTCCGTTGTCATGATAATACGTCCGGATGGATTAATGATCCAGATTTGGGAGGACAGGTAGGTGCTGAGCGCATCCAGCTGTTTTTTGACCTCCTCGAGGGAAACATTGCTGCTGTATAAGTCGGAAGCGTAGGTATTTGCGATCAGAGTAGCTTCTTTATAAAGGGAGTCCGCCTTTTCCCGTTCCAGATGCTCCAGCGTCATACTGGAAACGAACGTCGCTACGACTAAAAATCCGAAAAATCCGAAGATCAGGTAGCCGAGTACAAATTTCAGATACAGGGTTTTGCGCATGTCATCTTACCTCGAATTTGTAGCCGATTCCCCAGATCGTGGCGATTTTCCAGTTTGCATGATCCTTGATCTTTTCGCGCAGACGTTTGATGTGTACGTCTACCGTGCGGGTGTCGCCAATGTATTCATAGCCCCAGATCTGATCCAGAAGCTGTTCTCTGGAAAAAACGTGGTTGGGCGAAGCTGCCAGAAAATAGAGAAGCTCCAGCTCCTTTGGCGGCATATCGACATTTTTCCCCATATACATAACGGAATAATTGGTTTTATTGATTGTCAGATCGGGATATTCGACACATTCCACAGCAGGCTTTGCCGGAACGGCAGCAGCTGGCTTGTAGCGGCGCAGCACCGCTTGACTCTTGCGACAAGCTCCTTGGAGTCGAAGGGCTTTTCCATGTAATCATCCGCACCAAGCTCCAGGCCGAGCACCTTGTCAAAAATTTCGCCTTTGGCGGACAGCATGATGATGGGAACAGAGGAACTGCTGCGGACTTCACGGCAGACCTGATAGCCGTCGATGCCGGGAAGCATCAGATCGAGCAGAATCAGGTTCGGCGCGAAGGTATCCACAGCGCGGAGGGCGGATTCCCCGTCCTCCACGATCATCGTATCAAAGCATTCCTTGGTCAGGTACAGCGAAATGAGTTCGGCGATATTGGCATCGTCGTCAACAATCAGAATTTTCTGTTTATTTACCATAATGAACCTCGTTATTTGTTTTTTGCAAAGGCGGCAGATGATTGCCGTCCTGCGGATTATTTTTAAATTCTACAATCGTTACGCCGGCATCGCCTTCGCCGTATTCGCCCTGTCGGAAGGATTTGACATATTTGATGCGCTTTAAATGCTGCTGGATGGCCTTGCGCAGGGCACCGGTCCCCTTGCCATGTACGACGCGGACGTTTTCCAGATGTGCCAGATAAGCGTCGTCCAGATATTTATCGAGGGCGGCGAGGGCTTCGTCTACCGTTTTGCCCAGCAGATTGATCTCAGGGGAAACGGAGAAGGACTTGGACATCCGGAGCTTGCCGGTATTTGTTTTGGACATCGTAGGCGTGGTAATCGTCGCTTCCTCGATGCGGACAAGGTCTTTTATGTTCGTGGAGGTGCGCATGATGCCGCACTGCACGAAGAGATTGCCCTTTGCATCAGGCAGGCTGCTGACCGTACCCTTGAGCCCCATGGAAACAATGCGCACGGCATCGCCTTTTTTGAGCTGTTCGGGCTTTAACGCCGGAGCTTTGGGCTTGTCCTTTGCAGCGACGGAAAGCTTGCTGTTTTTGTCGTCGATGTTGCTGCGCAGCTTCTGACGCGCCTGTTCCAGATCTTTCATGGAAGCGCCGGGACCGGCTTTCTGGAAAATGCGGATCGTTTCGTCTGCGGTGTCCTTTGCTTCCCGCAGAATATCCCGCGCTTTTTCATTCGCTTCGCGCAGGATACGATCCCGCGTCTGGTCGATTTTATCGTTTTTCTCCTGCAGCTTATGCCGGAGGGCTTCGATTTCTTTTTTGTAATCTTCGATTTCGCGGCGTTCTTTTTCAATTGTAACGCGGCTCTTTTCCAGATCGGAAATAACGTCTTCAAAGCTGACGTCCTGTTCGTCGATCTGCTCTTTGGCAGCTTCGATGATTTCGTCGGAAAGACCGAGCTTTTGAAATTGCAAAGGCGTTACTTTTTCCGGGAATGCCGATCAGCAGCCGGTAGGTAGGGCGCAGCGTTTCCACATCGAATTCACAGCAGGCGTTTTCAACAAATTTCGTGGAAAGGGCGTAGATTTTCAGCTCGCTGTAATGTGTGGTCGCCATTGTGCGGATGCCGCGGTCATGCAGATAGTTCAAAATTGCAATCGCCAGCGCCGCACCCTCAGTCGGGTCGGTCCCGGCCCCCAGCTCATCGAACAGGCACAGGGAATCTGCGTCTGCCTTTGCCAGAATGGAGACGATGGAGGTCATGTGGGAGGAAAAGGTACTCAAGCTCTGTTCAATGCTCTGTTCGTCACCGATATCTGCGAAAACCTCTGTAAAAACGGACAGCTGCGAGCGGTCCAGGGCAGGAATGTGCAGACCTGCCTGCCCCATCAGCGTGAACAGTCCGACTGTTTTTAAACATACGGTTTTACCGCCGGTGTTGGGACCGGTGATGACGAGAAGATCGAAATTTTTGCCAAGCTCGACGTCGATCGGAACGACTTTTTGCGGTCAAGCAACGGATGTCGTCCCTGACGGATACGAACGATATGCTCGTCGTTGAAAAGCGGACGGGAAGCATTCTGATCCATCGCAAGGGAAGCCTTTGCAAAGATGAAATCGAGCTGCGTCATAATCCGCTGGTTTTCTGCGATTTCAAGGGTGTGTGCACCTGCTTCGGCACTCAAATTTGCCAGAATAACGGCGATTTCCTTTTGCTCCTCGATTTCCAGCTCACGCAGCTGGTTGTTTAAGCTGACAACGGCTGCGGGTTCGATGAAAAAGGTGGAGCCGGTGGAGGACTGGTCGTGCACCATGCCGGGCACCTGACCTTTATATTCCGCCTTGACGGGGATACAGTAGCGTCCGTCGCGGGTGGTAATCACGGCATCCTGAAGATAGTTTCTGACGGAACCGTTTACCATGCTGTTTAATTGGTTGTGAATCTTTTCTCCGGTTAATACCATGCTCCGCCGGATTTTTTTGAGGGCAGGACTGGCGTCGTCCGAAATTTCATCCACGTCGATGATGCAGCGGCGGATTTCTTTGGAAAGGGGGGCGAGGGGTTCGAGACAGTGAAAATATTCTGTCAGGGAATCCTGCTGTTCTTCGTCCTTGTCGGAGCGCCCGAAGTTTTTGACACGGGCGGTGTTTTCCAAAAGACCGGCGATGCGCAGCAGCTCTTCAGAGGAGAGGGTGCTGCCGATTTCGAGGGAGCGCAGGCACATGCCGAGGGGCTTATTGCTGCCGAAATTCAGGCTGCCCTTCTGGAAAATCCGGGTCAGGGCATCTGCAGTTTCGGTCTGAGCCTGTTCGATCTGCGCAAGATCGGTCATGGGCACGAGATCCCGGCAAAGCTGTCGTCCGGGGTCCGAGGTTGCTTTTTGTTCCAGCATATGAATGACTTTATCATATTCCAATACGCGTAAAACTTTCGCGTTCATAGTAGTTCCTTTCGTTTTTCAAAACACAGTGCCAAAAGGCACATATATTCGTTCCATAAAATGCTGCACAGCAGAATCATTACACAGGATTGATGCTGCTGTCTTGTGGTACAGGCGGCTACTCCTATCATACCATAGAGAGAGAAACCGGGGAAAAATTTTGCGCCCGGAAAAAGTCTTTCCGGCACTTGTGTGCAGGCGGGCAGATGAGGTATACTGAAAAGTACCCAAACGGGCAGAAAGGAACCGATACTTATGGAGGATAACAGACCGAATCAGGATCTGACGAATCAGGATATCGAGTTTATCAAAGAAAAGGTAAAAGAACGACCGCTGAACCGCCGAAAACTGTTCAAAAAAACGTTGCTGACGGCGAGCATGGCAGTAATTTTTGGGCTGATCGCCTGTGTGACCTTCCTTGTGCTGGAACCGGTATTTTCCAATCTGCTGTACCCGGAGGAGGAGCCGCAGCAGGTGGAGCTGAAGGAAGAAAATATCGAGGATGAGATGCGTCCGGAGGATATGATTCTGGAAGAAGAGACGGAAACGGAGACAACGACAGAGCTGCAGACCGTTGTGGAAAAGTCGCGCTGGAAATCGGGGATTATCAGAAGCTGTACCGGAATATGTATACGGTGGCGAAGACATTTGCAGATCATTCGATGGTAACAGTGACCGGTGTGGTGTCGGATGTGGACTGGTTTGATAACACTTATGAAAACCAGGGACAGACGGCAGGGCTGATCGTTGCGGATAACGGTAAGGAGCTGCTGATTCTTGTGGACGCGGCAGCCATCCGTCAGGCGGAGGAACTGGAGGTTTTTCCTTTTACAGCGGACGGGTGTGTCCGCTTCACTGAAAGGAAAGTATGAGGAAACGGGACTTGCCATTTTGAGTGTGGCGCTGGAGGATATTCCGGAGGATATCCGGAAAAATGTCGGATCGGCGACGATGGGAAGCTCCGGCAGTAAGTGTACAGGCTGTACCGGTGATTGCAATCGGACGTCCGCAGGGTGCGGAAACGATAATTTTCGGAATGGTAACTTCTGTGGATTATTATCAAAAATCTTACGGATCATAATGTCCGCCTGTTGAAGACAGATATGACGGGGTTGCAGGGAACCGGAGGCGTTTTAATCAATCTTTCCGGAAAGGTACTCGGCATCGTGCACGCCGGGGAAGCAGAGAGCTCCGATGTGCTCAGCGCATATGGCATTTCCGATCTGCTGACAACAGTGGGCAAGCTGTCGAATGGTCAGAAAATCGCCCATATGGGCATTACCGGGACGGATGTACCGGACGAAATCCATCTGGAAAAACATGTGCCGGTTGGTGCATATGTGACGGAATCATAATGGATTCTCCCGCGATGAAAGCGGGAATCCAGAGCGGCGACGTAATCGTTGGCATGGAAGGAGAAGAGATCACTTCGTTTGCGGACTACCATGCGGCGCTTCTTTCCTGTGAGCCGGACACGACGGTGACAGTCACTGTGATGCGGCAGGGACAGGAAGAATATCAGGAAATGGAGATTGAGGTGCTTTTGCAGGAATAAGGCGTAGAGGATAGCGAAAGGCTTTTGATACAGGGCTGCCGTTTTCGGTTTTGCGTAGCATTTTCAACAGAATAGAGATTTTTGGAAAAGAGGAAAAGAAAATGAAATTTATTAAGGATTATAAAGAAGGCGACAGAGTATTCGATATTTATCTGTGTAAGCATAAACAGTCTGCTGTGACGAAGAATGGTAAGCCTTATGAAACCGTCATCCTGCAGGATAAGACCGGCACGGTAGACGGCAAAATCTGGGATCCCAACAGTGCGGGCATCGATGATTTCGACAGCCTGGATTATATTGAGGTCTATGGCGATGTGACCTGTTTTCAGGGCGCAAACCAGATCAATATCAAACGAATCCGCCTGTGCCGCGAGGGCGAATACGAGCCTGCCAACTATCTTCCGGTCAGCAAAAAGGACATTTCCGTGATGTATCAGGAGCTGCTTTCCTATATCAACAGCATGGAAAATGAATGGCTCAAAAAGCTGATGGAGGCGTTCTTTGTAAAAGATGAGGCGTTTCTTACAAACTTCAAAAAATCTTCCGCAGCGAAAAGCGTACATCATGGATTTGTAGGCGGTCTGCTGGAGCACACGCTTGGCGTTGTGAAGCTGTGCGATTATTTTGCAAAATCCTACCCGATGTTAAAAAGGGATCTGCTTTTGGCTGCCGCGATGTGTCATGATATCGGCAAGACAAAAGAAATTTCCCTTTTCCCACAGAACGATTACACGGACGATGGACAGCTGCTTGGTCATATCGTAATCGGAACGGAGATGGTCAGTGACAAAATTCGGATGATCCCGGGCTTTCCGACTGTGCTTGCTTCGGAATTGAAACACTGCATTTTGGCGCACCACGGAGAATATGAATACGGTTCTCCCAAAAAGCCTGCGCTCATGGAAGCGATGGCACTGAACCTGGCGGATAATGCAGATGCGAAGCTGGAAACCTTTACGGAGATTCTGGAGGGAACTTCTGAAACCGGATGGCTGGGTTACAACCGGTTCTTTGAATCCAATCTGCGCATGACGCGGATGGACTAAGACGGCTTGGCCGAAGGAATGGACGCAGTGCAGCTGCCGAAGCATGGAGGATGACGTGAATATACAGAAAAATCAGATTTTTACAGTGAAAATTACAGATATGGGAACAGACGGAGAGGGCATCGGACATCTGGAGGATTCCGGTGCCCTTTCAGGCAATGGTTATACGCTGTTTGTCAAGGACGCGGTTCTGGGCGATACGGTGCGTGCAAAAGTCGTAAAACCGAAAAAGGGATATGCCTTTGCGCGTCTGGAAGAAGTGTTGGAACCGTCGCCCGACCGCGTGGAGCCGGTCTGTGCGTATGCGAGACAGTGTGGCGGCTGTCAGCTGCAGGCGGTTTCCTATGAAAAGCAGCTCGCCTTTAAGGACCGCAAGGTCAAAAACAACCTGATCCGGATCGGCGGCTTTGCCCCGGATTTTGTAGAGGAAATTATGGAAGCGCCGGTCGGGATGGAGCACCCGTTCCATTATCGCAACAAGGCGCAGTTTCCGGTCGGAATGGACAAAAATGGTCGTTTGATTGCGGGCTTTTATGCCGGACGGACACACACGATTATTGAAAACAGGGACTGTGCGCTCGGCGTTGCGGAAAACAAAATCGTTTTGGATATTGTGCTGGATTTTTGTACGGAAAAGAAAATTCCAGCATACGATGAAACGACAGGAAAGGGATTGCTGCGCCATGTCCTGATCCGTAAAGGCTTTTCAACAGGACAGATTATGGTTTGCCTGATTCTCAACGGCAGTTCGTTTGCGGCGGAGCAGGAGCTTGCGGACAGGCTGTTTGAAAAGGTGCCCGGAATGACCAGTTTTTCGGTCAATTCCAATACAGAGCGGACCAATGTGATTATGGGCAGTAAAACCCGGACGATCCGCGGGAAAGACCGCATTGAGGACACGATCGGCGGGCTTGTTTTCACAATTTCACCCCAGTCCTTTTATCAGGTCAATCCGGTTCAGACGGAAAATATTTACAGTCAGGCGCTTTCTTATGCAGGACTGACCGGAAATGAGACAGTCTGGGATCTTTACTGTGGAATCGGCACGATTTCCCTGTTCCTGGCGCGCCAGGCGAAGCAGGTCTATGGCGTGGAAATCGTCCCGCAGGCAATCGATGATGCGCGCCAGAATGCAGTGCGCAACGGCATCGACAATGCGAAATTTTATGTCGGAAAAGCGGAGGAAGTGCTGCCGCACTTATACGAAACAGAAGGAATTTTTGCGGACGTTATCGTTGTTGATCCTCCGCGCAAGGGCTGTGACGAAGAGTGCCTCAATACCATTTTAAAAATGCGCCCGAAGCGCCTGGTTTACGTCAGCTGCGATTCCGCGACGCTCGCCCGCGACTTAAAATATCTCTGCAGCCAGGGCTATGAGTTAAAATGCGGCAGGGCGTTTGACAATTTCCCGATGGGGGGACATGTGGAGACAGTGATAATGATGACGTATTGTGGTGATAAGGGGAAATAGGGTTGTATAACCACAAGATATTGTGGTTTGAAACTGAAAAATGAGCAAAAATCGAGGCGGAAATGGACGGTTTTCGACCTCGATTTTTTGAGCTTTTGACAGATGACATCGGAGAAAGGAAGGGAGAAAATAGATGACAATGGAGTAACTTGTGAATTTATAAGCAAATTATTTAGTGGGGGGAGATAGAAGGGAAAGTAAAAAGAAGTCAACAAGAGTTAAGTACTGAGCGCATTGGTGTTATTTGGGGGAATAAAGTATTATTGATTTTTTCATCATAAGAAAGCCGTAGTTTCTCTTTTATGAGAGCTGCGGCTTTTTTTCGTAAAAAACACAGGATAGCAGAAAGGAGTACATCATGTTAAAAGTATGTTTTCAAGCCATAACTACAGGTCAGAAGATATGGTCCAGATTCCCTGCGCCAAGGCAGACGATAAGGGAAATGTCAGGGCAGCTGGGAATGAATGCAGCGAAAATTGTAGAAGTAGAATCAGACGGCAGCGTATTTGCCCCATATCTGATCGGGAAAGAAGTACCACCAGAAAAAGGATATAAAGAAGTCGATTTTTTGGAGCGGCGCATGGAGTGCCTGACCAGAAAAGAACAGCAGGTCTTTCAGGAGGCACTGGAGATGGAACATCCTGAGACGCTGGAAGAAATGGTAAACCTGTCCTGTAACCTGGATAAATTTGAATTATTGGAAGATGGAAAGGTTATCAGGACGGGAGAAGTGCTGGATACAATGTATGATTCGGAGCCGTTACCGGATGTAGGATATGAAAAGGATTCGGTATTTTGGCTGCGGCTGGATTCTCCATTTTATAAAAGGGACTATGGCAGATGGTATCCCCTGTCCCTTCCTGCGGATGAGGAAAAGCTGGAGAGGAGGTCGCGGAAGTGCTGGGGGTGTCTGATATAGAAGAAGGAAGGATTTGTTTTTATGGAAGCCGGTATCAGGGGATAGAAGAGGTCCTTCCGTTGTCCTATGGAATCAGGGGGATGAATGCATTTGCGGGGTGTTTAAAACAGGAGAAGTTCCTGTGCTCGAAAGAAGGGATGGAAAAATTGTTTTCTGCTTTGGAAGCAGAACGTCCGGAAAATATGCAGGAAGTGGTGGAAATTGCCATGCGGCTGGAACAGTATGAGTTCCTCCCGGAAAAAAATTGTGACAGCGGAGGATTATGGAGAATATCTGCTGGAGGAGGCACAGATTGTTTTGGATGAGAAAATCGCGCCATTTATTGACATAGAAGGCTATGGATTCTCCCAAATGGAAAAGAATGGAATCGTACAAACGGAACATGGCTTGATATTCCGGAAAGATAAGCCAATACAGATGCTGCCGAAGGAATTTGAGGGGATACGACTGTTTAGCCCCTTAACGGCGCTCATGTATGGACAGGAAGGGTATGAATCAGATGAGCCTGAGGAAATCACGCCAACGCAGCTGTGCAGGTATGTCAGTGCGATCAAAAAGCAGCTCATAAAAGAGCAGCTGGATACAGAAGGCGACCGTGGGTTAGCGGAATATATAAGAAACCGGATTCTTAGACAGAAAGTATTCCGGATGTTCCCCGATGTGGAAGTGTGGCAGGGGGAGCTGTGGGGAGTATTGGAGATAGAAAGCTATGGGAAGCTTTCAGATACAGAGCTGAATGCGGTAATAGCTGAATGGAGCGGTCAGGCAAGCGACGGATGGGGGAGAGGGATTTGAGCAGCGCCCGATCCGGACAGAAGAGGGGACTTGTATGTCAGTTTTTTGGAATTCGGGCAGCGACTATTTCATTACGACAGAAGAAAAGTTAAAGGATGCATCATTGCGGCATTCAGATGTCGGGAGGGGAGGGATAGGGATGCGGATGGGATGAAGGAAGCAGGGGAGCTTGGAAGAGGAAAAATCAAAAGATAAGGAGAGAAGAAAAACAATGGGATTTGATGCAAAGATGGAAGGATATGATCTGGTCGAGGTAGACGGAAGGGTTTGCCTGTTTTCTTATATGAGGCTGGACCGGAATAGTGTGCCGGAAGGGATTTTTTTGCTATGAGGTGGAGGACTCGGAGAGGGAGGACTGCAGTTTTGGAAAAATAAAAGAGCGTGTGGAACACAGGCGGATGGGAAGTATCCTTTGCAGGGAAAAGCTGCCAATTGGGGCGGATGGGGAGTATCATCCGGAAAATCCTGTAAAAATGGCAGGAGAATATATTTCGCTGGGAGAATTTCAGGAGATTTCTGAGACAGAATTAAAGCAGTGGCTCGGGGAGAAAATAAAATCCGGGCAGGAGTGGATATTGTATGAAAAGAGGAAAGGACAGGGGGAAAGCTGAACAGTTTTATTTCATGGGTAGGCGGTAAAAAAGCGCTGCGGAAAACCATTTATGGGATGATGCCCGCAAAATATGACCGCTATATTGAGGTTTTTGGTGGTGGCGGCTGGGTATTGTTTGGAAAAGAACCGGACAAGGGTGTGATGGAAGTGTTTAATGACTACAATGCAGACCTGATCAACCTTTACCGGTGTGTAAAAACAGGACATGGGAGCTTTTGCAGGTGTTGGGGTTTTTGCCGCTGAACAGCCGGGATGAGTTTATGGAGATTAAAAGCTTTCTGGAAATGGGGGGGAGTGTGGCAGAAAGCAGGTAGCAGAAGAACTGGAGCTGGCATTTCACAATCTTCCGCCGGCAGAATTTGAGGAGATGCAGGGGCTTTTGCAGGGGAAAGCAGTGGCAGAGGATGTGCGGAGGGCAGCCGCATTTTATAAGATAATCCGCTACAGCTATGGGAGCGGCTGCACGTCCTACAGTTGCCAGCCTTTTGATGTGAGGAAGGTTTTTTCTCTGATCAGGGAGGCGGCGGAACGGCTTGCGGATACCGTGATTGAAAATAAGGATTTTGAGGCGCTGATCCGGCAGTATGACCGGGAAGGCGCTTTTTTTCTATTGTGACCCGCCCTATTATATGACGGAAGATTATTACGAAGTGAGTTTCCCGGAGCAGGACCATATACGGTTAAAAACACGCTGGCAGGATGTCAGGGGAAAGTGGATGGTCAGCTATAACGACTGCAGCTATATCAGGGATTTGTACGCAGGGTATTATCTGACCGAAGCAACCCGCCTGAATAACATGGCACAGCGCTATGAGAAAGGGAGCGAGTACAGGGAGCTGATCATTACGAACTATGATCCGGAGGAGAAGCGTCGCAGCAGCGGTCAGATGACTCTTTTTGCCCCGGAATTTCTGGGAGGTGGGGGATGACAAATCTGGAAAAACTTTACCGGGCGCGGGAACTGATCGAATCGCGCACCGGGGGCAGACAGCAGCTGGCTTTAGGCTGGGATGGTATGCCGGCGGTAAGGATAGAGGATTCCTGCATGGTCGGCGTTTATTTTGCACTGATAAAAAATATGCTGACAGGGATGTATGACAGCCGGGTAAAGGGATACATCCGGACGTGCGGCGGATACAGGCCGGGGGCGAGGATGAAAGACCTGACGGAAGAATGTGCACAGATTGCTTCCCTCGTGCTGGATTTGGAAAAAATGGAAATCAGTGTGACAAAAGAGGAGGCAGAAGCATTTTTGCCAAAATCTTGCGGAAATAGAAAACAGGGAGGGGAGTAGTGGAGAAGAGGATATATAAGCTGATGGATGCAAAAGGTAGGGTATTGATTCCAAAGGAGCTGCGTGTGGAAACCGGGATTGGATATGGGGATATCGTGGCGTTGGAGATAGCGGACGGGAAGGTAACACTGCGTAAAGTGACAGTGATCGAACCGGGTGACCAGTCCCCGGAGACGGTAGAAGCATTTGTGAGGGCAGCGTTCCGTACAATGCCGGACCGTTTAAGGCTGAGCCTGATATCAGACCTATCAGGGCTTTTAAATGAGGAAAAAGGGATGAACAAAAAGGTACAGGCAGGTGCAGGGACCCAACCGGTCCAGAAGAGAAAAAACGATTAATGAGAAGAAAGGAAAAGATGATGGAAAAAGAAAAAAGGATGGCTGTGAAACCAGCCGTAATAGACAGAAGAAGGAAACTGGAAAAAGGAATCGTATCGTTTTGCTGGCAGGGGCAGGAATTGTGGCAGCGGCACTTTTGACAGGAGGACTTATGCATGGATGCAGGGAAAAAATCCCGACCATGCAGGAAGTTTTTGAAGCATATCTGGAGGGAGAGGACAATGGGCTGGAGATGCTTTCGGGACTGGGGGAGAGCGAAAAGGAAAAAGTGATCGATACCGCAATCCGGATGCTGGAGGGACTGTTCGGGGATGGAAGCTCCTTTGACCGTGAATCTGCGGTGAAAGCGCTGGAACAGGCGATTCTGGAATTAAATTTAGGGCTTTCCGAGAGGAAATCCATCAGTTGGCGGAAGCTCTTACGGATTTATATGTGAATGCCTATCAGGAAGTGTACACATCGGAGCAAAAGACGCAGACGACGGTCAAACATCTGGAAAGCAGTGTGACAGCGCAGATGGAAGAAAACCTGTCGTCCGTTTCGGAGCATCTGACGCAGTTGGACCTTCAGATACAGGATAACCAGAATACGCTGGAGCAGGTTTTTCTCAAGGGGAGTCTCTTGGGACATCTGTTGAAAATCTGAAGGAAAAAACGGAACTGATCAGGGAACAGGTTTCGGAGTCCATGAAAGAGATTGGGGAAGGGCTTTCACGGGTCGATCAGGCAGTCGGACAGACACAGGAAAAGCTGGAGCAATATCATGCAGCACATGAAGAAACGATACGGGAAAGCTCAAAAGAGCTGCAAAAGCAGATTTCGGGCGTCAGGGAGCAGCTGGCAGATGCACAGGAAACCCTTTCGGATACATTAAAAAGAGATGGCTCAGAAAGGGCAGCTGCATCAGGAGGAGCTGTTAAAGCAGTTTCAGGAATTGGACGATGCGGTCAAAAAGACACAGGAGCAGTTAACGGAAATCGGGGAGAGCGGACAGAAAGCGCTTGCAGAGCTCGGTACAGATTTAAAGGGAGAGATGGCTGACAAGAAGAGTGAGCTGGAAGGGATACTGGAAGAGCTGGAGAAGAATCTGCAGGGAACGGCAAAAGAAAATATGGAATATATAGAAAGCCGTTTCTCTTCGATGGAGCTTTTGACAAAGGCATCATTAGAAGAATTGTCTGAAAACATCAATCTGTCTGCAGCCGGGCTTCAGGAACGGCTGTCGGAAATCCATGTGCAGATTTCTGATACAAAAGAACAGATCGGTGCTGCGCTGAAAACGATGGACCAGAAACAGGAGGAAAAACTGTCAGGAGCTGATGCATGCTATCGAGGAAGCCACAAAAAAAGATAGACGGTGAACTGGAAGCTGCATATCTGCAGCTGGAGGTACTGATCACACAGCTTTCAGCGGATACAGAAGCCGATCATGCAGAAACGTTAAAGGTGCTTGACGGGATGCGGGCAAGCCTCGGGACATCAATGCAGCAAAACCTGGATCAGCTGAATGCGTCTTTTTCTTCCTTGAATAGTGCTTTGGAAGTTTATTTTGAGAAATTGCAGGAGGCGCAGGGTGCCGGTCAGGATGCTATCGGGGAGCTGGGAATAGATTTGAAGGGGAACCAGCAGATTATTTTAGATAGTATTTCTGCCCATGGTGCGAAGGTACAGGAAGGGCATTCCGGTATCAAAGAAAGCATTACGCGGCATAACGCCAGCATGAATGCAGGGCTGGAAGGGGTCGGCAATGCTGTTGGCGCGTATCAGACCAGTATGCAGGAATTTCTTACGCAGCTTAAAACGGAATTAAACGACCAGTTAAAATCGGTTTTTACATTTGTGAGTAATGGAAAGCAGGGATTGGCATCCGCATTGCTCACAAAAGGGATGGAAGTAAGTCAGGATGCCACATTTTCACAATTTAGGGAAGCTATCCTGCAGATTCCCCAGAAGCTTGTGATCGGCGTGCAGGAGGTACCGGGGGAAATTTCCTATGATTACCATTACCACACAGACGCAGAGGGGACGCATGTGGGGGAGGTTGCACATCAGGATGTGGAGGGCGGCTGCTATACAAAGGCAGTTTACCATACCCATCAGAACGCTTGCTATAACTGGACGCATGAGCATAACAGCCATTGCAAATCCCATCCGATCTGGGTGGACTGGGCTGGCGGCGACCCGTATTGGGGAGTTGCTTATGATTGCGGTGACCAGCCGGCAAATAAGCGTGGAAGTTTAAAATGTAAGCTGCCCACATCAGAGGATGGGAAGCCGATTTATTATGAGCTGGGCTGTGGACTCAGCGATGGTCAGATTACCGGAGCGCACATCGTATCCGGAAGCCGGAAAAATGGATACAAGCCCGCGTGTGATGGAAGTGCCGGAAATAGGCCTGGAGCTGATCGTAAGACCGCAGGCAGATACAGCGCCTCCGCCGCCGATGCCAAAACCGGAGAATGGGGATGTACCCGAAACGGAAGAGGAAACTGTAGATACAGACAGCCCGACCGAAGCAGAGACAGAAGGGGGAGAGTACAGAGGAAAGTACGGAAGAGGCCGGGACGCTTCCGGAAACAGAAGAGGTCATAGAGAAACCTGCAGAAACAGAAGAAATCCAGACGGGCGTTCCATCCGAGGACGGAGGTGTAGAAGAGACTGAGCCTGGACAGGAAGAGACGTCTGAGAGACACACGGGACAGTAGAGGACATGACGGCAGAGGAAGGTGCAGGAGAAATGTGAGGTATATAAAGATGTATACAGAGAAAGATTGCGAACCATGTGATGGCTCCCAGTGCCTTATAGACAGGGTGGTCGTGTTAAGGCAGGAGGAGAAAAGCGGCCAGATTTTTCTGTGCCTCGGGGGAGAAGGTTCCGGGATTTTAGCAGAAAGGGGGGCGCTTCGGCTGATCTGTTTGGAAAACGGGGAGCGACATATCGGGTGGCGTGAAAATATGCTCGGTATATTGCGGCCGGAACTTCGGGGAAAAGGAAAGGCTGCATCTGTCACAGATTTGTCCGGTGGAAGAAAGCCGGAGGGGAATGGGCGGTACTGGGGGTATTGTTTTTTAGAGGATGGCAGATTGTCGGATGGGGTTGCCTTAAGAAGTATGGAGGAAGCGCACCGATATGTACTGATGCAGAAAAGATACCAGTACCGGATCAAAATCTGTAGTCTGGACGGACAGGTAATACTGAGGAAAGACAGGGGAAAAGGGTAGAGCCTTCGGGCGACCTGCTTGAATAAAAGGATTTTGGGAGGAACAGATGGCAAAGCAGGTATGGATTGAAAACGGGATCATCGTGTTCTATGGGAACCGTGCCGGATATGTGAGGGAGGGATATGCGGTGGCAGACCCTGTATTCCACACGTCGGAGCTGGAGGGGTTTCTGAAAAAGCAGGGGCAGATCAGGGATATCGTTTGGGAAGAAAGGACGTTTGAACTGCTGGAAAGCCGAAAAGATATTAAGGAAGCCCCCGGAGGTGTGAAGCGGGTAAGAGTATGGCAGTTAGACCCGGGAGTGGATATTGAGATGAAATTTATCAGCTATGCGGAGACAAAGAGGCTGTTTGGGGAACCGGACAGGGTAAAGTATCGGATAGTCTATGACGGGATCGCCAAGACGGATGACCTTTGAAAGCCTCTATTATGCGTTTCAGGCAGAGCTTCCGGAAGGATACAAGGGGCATGTCCTGTCTGTCAGCGATGTCCTAGAACTGTATGATGGACACGGAAGCACATTTTATTATGTGGATCAGATCGGGTTTGTACAGATACCGTTTGAGGGAGCAGAGCCGGGGATGGAGTCATGTTTAGAAATGTAGCACGAGGAAGGGGAGGTCATGAAAAAACAGAACAAAAGAAAAAGGAGAGCACATTATGCAGGAGGTAGAGGTACGGATTACATCCGTGTGCCCGCCCGGAGGACAGGGTGGGATCAGAGCTTACGCATCTGCAACGATCGGAGGATGCTTTGGAGTGCGGGGAATCAAAATTGTAGAAGGAGGCAGGGACGGTCTGTTCGTGTCAATGCCAAGCCGTAAAACAGTGGATGGTTATTCGGAAGTATGTTTTCCTGTAACTGCAGAATTCAGGGAACAGCTTTATGGAAAGGTTCTGGGGGCATACCGGCAGGTGATGAGGAGGTACAGACAGCGGCAGTGCAGGATATGGAAGCCCACCGCCGGGACCGGGAGAAGAAGCAGGGTATGTGCAGATGCAATGAAAAAATGGAGGAATGGGAAGATGGGAAAATGGAGAAATCAGGTAAGGAAAGCCCACACGGCTGTAGTCATGAAAGTATGGGAGGCAAAGACAAAGCTGGCAGAAACGTCGGGAGAAGGATATGTGGATACCGCAGTAAAATCCTGATCGCAGTGGTATTGGGGGCGCTGCTTCTTGCCGGGCTGTATGCATTGTTTAATGATACGGTACTGCCCACGCTGACGAACCGGGTCAAGGAGATGTTTGATTATGCAGGCTGAGCCGGCATTTCAGGCTGCAGAGGTGTTTTGGATGGAAATGCTGGTTTCTACAGCTTTTTTTTCTTTGCTTGCAGCCGTTTCGGTCAGGGACATCTGGTATCGGGAGGTTTCAGACCGGCTGCAGGCAGGGATTGTGATGACGGCATGCCTGAGGGTGTTATTTTTGAATGTTTCCCCGTGTTATATTCTGGGAGGATTCATTTAGTGCCGTATTTGGTTGCGGCATTATGCGGAAAAGAGGGAAAAGGGATTGGCGGCGGGGATATTAAGCTGGCAGGGAGCAGTGGAATGGTCCTCGGTCTGCAGGGGGCGGTCAGCGCATCGTTGATCGGCCTGGTATTGTTTTTAGGATATGTCTATTTGCAAAAAAGGGCGGATGGAAAGGAAAAGGGTTTTCCATTGTGCCCTTTTTTGTGCTTTGGAGCAGCTGTTATTTATTGTTTACAGACAGGAGGATGGATGAGATGAGAAAAAAAGGAATGCTTGTGTTAGGGATCATGGCCGCTGCCACGGCAATAGGGATTTATTTTGGGCGCAGAAGAAAACAGGCGTAACAGGGAGGGGCGGTATCCAGACCGCCCCTCCCTTGTAGAGAAAAAGGAGAATATCAATGCAGTTTTTTAAGAATCGGACAGTTTTGGGGGTAATGTGTATTGCAGCGGCACTGCTGATCTGTTTCGGCATCACGCCGCTTTTTAACAAAAAAGTCTTGCAAATAAGGCGGAGATCGTGCGGGTCGTAAAGCAGATTAAAAGCGGGGAAAAGATTACGGCGGATATGGTAAAGACAGTGGAAGTAGGAAGCTTTAATCTTCCTGAAAATGTAGCGCGAAACCCTTATGCGGTGATCGGGAAGTATGCGGTGGCAGATTTTGTGGAAGGGGACTATATCCTGACTTCCAAGGTGGAAGTGGAACCGGCTGCAGAAAATGCTTATCTGTATCATCTGGATGGAAAAAAACAGGCAATCTCCGTTTCTGTAAAAGCCTTTGCCAATGGCTTGTCCGGAAAGTTAAAGAGCGGGGATATTGTTTCAGTGATCGCGCCGGATTACAAAAAGCAGGGGACGACAGAAATACTGCCGGAATTAAAATACATGGAAGTGATCGCGGTAACGGCATCCAGCGGAAATGATGCGAATACAGAAGCGCAGGAAGAAGGGGAAGAAAAAGAGCTTCCGGGAACCGTAACGCTTTTGGCAGCCCCGGAGCAATCAAAGCTTTTTGGCAGAGCTGGAGGCGGAAGGGAAAATCCATTTATCCCTGGTCTATCGTGGAGAACGGGAAAATGCTGAAAAATTTGTGGCTGCTCAGGATTCCATTTTAAAGGGATTGGAAAAAGAAAAGGACGGGAAGGACAACGGACAGACAGAAGATATGGAAGTGCATGTAACCGATAAATTGCCTGAAAATGATGCTGAAGCAGAAGATACAGCAGAGGAAAGCCTGTCTGCAGATGAAATACAGGAAAGCGAAGAAAGTACAGAAGAGCCGCAGGAGGTGCAGGAGCCTTGAATTTTATAAAAACAGCATTTTCTGCCATCAGCCAGAGGAAGAGGAAGCGTATCGGGAGGAACCGGAAAACCAGATGCTTGCGGTGTGGGGAGTCCGGGGTGCGGAAAAACGACAGTCGCATCCAAGCTTGCCATGCGGCTGGCAATGCAGAAGCAGGACGTAGCACTGCTTCTGTGCGATATGAATACGCCAATGCTGCCCTGTATCTGTCCTCCGGGGGAGCTGGAAGAAGAGCATTCTTTAGGAAGTATCCTCGCAGCAGCCCATGTGACGGAGAATCTTGTGCGGCATCATTGTATTACCCATAAGAAACTCCGGCATCTGACAATCCTTGGAATGCGGAAAGGGGAGAATGAATACACTTATCCGCAATATGAAAGGGTGCAGGCAGAGGAACTGCTGGAGTGTTTGAGGAAGATCGCACCATGTATCATCATTGACTGCAGCAGCTATATCGCCAACGACATCCTTTCCGCAGTTTCCCTGATGGAGGCTGATTCTGTGTTGAGGCTGACAGGGTGCGACCTGAAATCTGTCAGCTATTTTTCCAGCCAGCTGCCGCTTTTGAAAGAAAGTAAATGGGATGCGGACAAGCAGTATAAGGCTGCGAGTAATGTTCGGCCGAATGAAGCGAGCGCACATATGGAGCAGGTGTTGGGGAATACCGTATTCCAGATTCCATATTCCCGAGAAGTGGAAGAGCAGGTGCTGCAAGGAAACCTGTTTAAAGAGCTGGGATTAAAGGAGAGCAGAGGCTTTTCGGAGGGCGATAGAGGCGGTAACCGGGGAGGTGTTTGGATGTTAGGCGAAAGGCGAAGCCGGGCCGGATGGTGCGCAGACCTATCTGAAGCTTTTAAAAAATCCAGATGTAGAGGAAACAGAGGCGGCGACGGAAAGGGAGCAGAAAGAAGAAAAGGGACGTTTACCTGAAAAACAGACCCTGCACAGGAAAAGAACCGGGCAGGATGAAAAGCAGCGACCTGTTTTTTGCCTCAGGAGAGAGCCGGGATTTTTCTTCCGTGCTTCGGGAAGTGCAGGGTATCTGTCAAAGGAGTACAGCGGTCTTGTAACGGCGGGGGGAAGCGATGAGGTCAAAGCACAGATCAGGCGGTTTGCAGGAAAGTATATCCAGGACCACTAGGATATGTGTGGCAGGGATGGGGACGGAGGAGCTGATCGATGCTATTTATTCCGAGATGGCGGAATTTGGCTTCCTGACAAAATATGTTTACGGAGAAGGGATCGAGGAGATTGACATCAACGCATGGGACGATGTGGAGGTACAGTTTTCGGGCGGGGAGACGAGAAAGCTGGAGGAACATTTTGAAAGCCCGGAGCATGCGGTCAATGTGGTCCGTCGGATGCTGCATGTATCCGGTATGGTGCTGGATGATGCCAGCCCGAGCGTGCTGGGACATCTGGCTAAAAATATCCGCATTGCTGTGCTAAAAACCCCGGTGGTGGATGAAGATGTGGGTGTCGCAGCGTCAATCCGTATCGTAAACCCGCAGAATATGAAAAAAGAGGATTTTATAGATGGCGGGACTGCCACGGAGGAAATGCTGGATTTTCTGGCGGAGTGTATCCGATATGGCATTTCCGTGTGTGTGGCGGGGGCAACCAGCTCGGGAAAAACAACACTTCTGGGGTGGCTTTTGACAACCATACCGGACAATAAGCGTATTTACAGCATCGAGAACGGTTCGAGGGAGCTGGCTTTGGTACGCAGAAAAGAGGGACGGGTGGTAAATTCCGTAATCCATACCCCTGACCCGTGACAGTGAAAATGAGAGGCAGAGGATTGACCAGACGGCGCTGCTCGATATGGCCCTTCGGTTTAATCCGGATATTATCGTAGTCGGGGAAATGAGGGGACCGGAGGCAAATGCGGCGCAGGAAGCGGCACGGACGGGAGTGGCGGTCGTGACGACGATCCATTCCATGAGCTGTGATGCGACATACCGCCGGATGGTTTCCCTGTGTAAGCGTGCAGTGGAGATGCGGGATGAAACGTTGATGGGTTTTGTGACGGAAGCGTATCCGATCGTTGCGTTCTGTAAGCAGCTGGAAAACAAGGAAAGGCGTTTAATGGAGATCATGGAATGCGAGATACTTCCGGACGGGACACGGAGCTTCCGGCCATTATTTGAGTATCAGATTGAGGAGAACCGGATCGAAAACGGGAAATTTATTGTAAAAGGCAGCCACCGGAGGGTCAATGCCATTTCGGATAGCCTTAGGAGGCGGCTGATGGAGAATGGGATGCCGCAGGAGATGTTGGTGCGGCTTGCTGCACCGTTGAATGGAAGGAAGGGACAGAAAAAATGATCGCAATAGAAACGCTTGCCTGTGCAGGGGCTGGTAACAGGGCTTTTTTTGCTTCTGAATCTCAATATATCAGAATTTACAGAGGGGCTGTTTGATTCGTTTATCCATCCCAGACAGGGGATCAGGGAAAAAATCAGGGAATCGACAGGGAAACGAAAGAAGGGAATCCTGCGCCGGGAGATTCTGGAAGCACAGGAAGTGCTTGAATTGACCGGGCGGGGGGAACGGTTTTCAATGGTGTGCGCCGTTTCGCTCATACTGTTTTTGATCGGGGCGGTCTTGGCAGGGCTTTTGGGGAGTTTGCTCTTAGCCCCGGTTTTGGCGTCAGGATTTTTGTTTCTCCCGTTCTGGTATGTGAAGCTGACCGCGCACCATTACAAAAGGGATGTATCGGCGGAGCTGGAAACAGCGTTGTCCGTGATAACGACGGCATACCTTAGGACGGAGGACATCGTGACGGCAGTAGAAGAAAATATTTCGTATCTGAACCCGCCGGTATCAGAAGTGTTTGGAGCGTTTCTGATGCAGGTGCGGATGGTGGACCCGGATATTGACGCAGCACTGCATACGATGAAAAGACGGATTGATAATGAGGTGTTCGGGGAATGGTGTGATGCTCTCAGCGACTGTCAGAGAGACCGCAGCCTGAAAACGACGCTTGTACCGATCGTGTCAAAATTATCCGATATGCGTAATGTAAACGCAGAGCTGGAATACCTCATCGCAGAGCCGAGAAAGGAGTTTCTGATCATGGTCATCTTTGTGGTTGGGAATATCCCGCTGATGTATCTGTTAAATAAAGAGTGGTACGGAGTGCTGATGCATACTGTCCTGGGGCAGGTCATCCTTGCAGGGACAGCGGCAGCAATTTTTATTTCAGCGGGTTTTGTAGTGAAACTGACCCGTCCGATCGAGTACAGGAGGTAATACCAGTGACAGTTCTTCTTTTTTTATTTGGTGTATTTCTGGCGATGGGGCTGTTTTTTCTGGCAAGCTCTTTTTTAAGGCTCCCGACGCTCAGGACGGCGCGGGCGATGCTGGGGACGGTCCGGCAGGAAAAAAAGACGGTAAAGACCATAGAAGCCTGTCTGATGTCAGCGGCAGTGTATCTGTCAAAATATATCCATATGGAAGCATACCGGAGAGGGAGGCTGGACCGGATATTAAAGGCAGGGGGAATGAACCTTTCCCCGGAAGTCTATCAGGCGTATGCCCTTGTAAAGACAGGGGCAGTATTATTGGGTACCATCCCCTGTGTGCTTTTTGTTCCGCTCTTAACCCCGGTAATCGTCATTTTGGCGGTGCTGCTATACTTTCAGGAGATGCAAAAGGCCGACGAACGGTTGAAAGCAAAGCGGGATGAGATTGAAGCGCAGCTTCGCGGCTGGTCGCAACGATCGAACAGGAATTAAAATCAGGCAGGAATGTGGTCGGGATGCTGGAGCGGTTTCGCATGAATGCGGGAGAGAGCCTTTCAGGTGAGCTGGATATCCTGATAGCGGATATGAGGTCCTCTAACTATGAAGCTGCATTAACACGTTTTGAATCAAGAATCAACTCCCCGATGCTGTCGGATGGTAAGGGGGCTGATAGGGGTGCTGCGCGGGGATGACAGTGCTGTGTATTTTCAGATGCTGTCCCATGATTTTAAGCAGATCGAACTGCAGAGGTTAAAGGCAGAGGCGCAGAAGATACCGCCTAAGATAAGGGTGTTTTCCTTTGTGATGCTGATGTGTTTTTGCTCACATATCTTACGATCATCTGTTATGTGGCAATAGAGAATCTGGGCGGGATGTTTTAAAGAAAGAAGGGGAAAGATGGGAAAACGGTGGAAACGGCTGTGGCGGGACCGGAGCGGGGAAGGATATGTGGATATGGTCGTTCTGGTCTGTGCGGGATGCTGGTGCTGGCGCTGTGTGTGCAGGTACTCCCCGGTGTTTGTAAAAAACAGCAGCTGGATGTGTTTGCTACAGAGCTGGTGCGGGAAGCGGAAATATCAGGTCGGGTGGGGGGCAGAAACCGACCGTCGGGAGGAAAGCCTGATTGAAAAAAACAGGTCTGGAACCGGATATCTCATGGTCGCAGGAGGGGCGGATACAGCTAAATAAGGATGTGTCCGTAACGCTCACCTATGAAACAAATATCGGACTGTTTGGAAAATTTGGTTCGTTCCCGGTCACATTGCGGGCAGAGGCGTCAGGGAAATCGGAGGTGTATTGGAAATAAAAGGCGGACGGAAAGAAAAGATAAGAGGACTGGTGTGCAGGACGATAGAATGCCTTAAGGGAAGGGCGGTTCAGGAGTTCCGATGGCGGCAGCGGTAACGTTGGCGTTATTGGTCATTTTTGCGGAATCAGCGAGTATTTCCGGCTCCAGATTATTGCAGTCGGAGTAAGGGATGCATTGGAAGATGCGATCATCTCCGTGGTAAATGATAATTATGCAGGGGTCTATCATGGTGTGCGGGAGGGATATTCCGGAAGTTATCAGCCCTTTGGGGAGGATGCCTGGGAAGAAACGTTGGATACGGGGGATGTGTACGGACAGCTGGACAGAATACTTGGGACACAGCTGGATGGCGGCAGGCGTATCAAATATATGGGGGATGGACAGACAGAAGAATTTGCGCTGGATGGGCTGGAAGTTACGATACGGAATGCACCGTTTGCGCCATCAGACCCGTCGGGGACACAGCGTTTTGAAGCGGAGGGAATAATCCGGATGGAAGCCCCGGTGCGTTTTTTAGGGAAAATGTTATTACCGCTTGAGATGGAGTTGAAAGTTCAGGCAGGATATACGGAGGTTTTTTTAGGTAGTGATAGACTTTGCGGACCGTTTATAGTATGTTGTGGTCAGGGGAACAATGGATAAATATGGAGGAAGAGAGATGAAACTGACAGAAAAGGCAAAAAAGGTATCTTCTGGTTTTAGGAGGCATTTTATTGTGTGCAGGGCTTTTGGTGGCAATCTGGTTCCAGCTAAAGCCGGAAGCTGTGCCGGAGGAACGGTTTGAGGCAGAAACCGGGGAAGTTACAGAGATAACGGTGGATATGGAACAGGAGGAAGAAAAAGGGCAAGGGGCGCAAAACGGGGATGGGATAGTGGAGACAGAACCGGAGAGCCTGCAGGCTGAAACAGAATCGGAAACCGAATCGGGAGAGACAGCACAGGATGGCTTGGAGAATGGGGCGGATGACGGACAGGAGAAGGACACTGTGCAAAGCATCCAGCTGGATGTGAAAAAACCGGAGGTGCCGGAGGAGGCGTTAAAAAACCCGGATCAGCAGCCGGGAGAAAATGCACCGGGGGAAACAACGGGGCAGGAGGAACCTCAGGCGGGCGACACGGATGGTGGACAGATTTTTATACCGGGCTTTGGCTGGGTGGAAAATGAGGGCGGCGGCAGCTCGGGAACTGTCGCGCAGGATATGTATGAAAACGGAAATAAGATAGGCGTGATGGATTAAACATCATGGGGAAAAGCACCGCATAGAGCGGTGTTTTTTTCGTATATGGGAGGAAAGCGGTGAAAGGAAAATGGAGGATTTTATGTGCTGTGTTCCTTTGTTGCTGGCTGTGTGCCATTCCAGTGAAGGCAGTGGGGGATGGAAATGTGGACGGCGGCGGGGGAAGCATGGGGCAGGGGAGCAGCCAGAATGTGTGGTCGCCGGGCAATGACGGGGTGCGTGTGACGGTGGTCCGGCAGAGGGCAGGGAGCCGGTCACAAGGCCGGTCGACCTGACAAACAAAAACCGAAAATAGATTACTCTTTCGGGAAGGTATGTAAACTTTCTTATTCTGGAGGAACTGCCCTGTCAGTGGATACAGGCACTTATGAATATGTGAACCCTGCGCAGGCACTGCCTAAGATTATCAGTTCTCAAAGCAATGGTGCTGCCAATATCGAAGCGATCAAAAATTATTTTACGGATGAACAGGTCATCAGGAGTATCGCAGGTTTGACCGGGATGGACTTTGAAGTGTTGGTAAGCGGGGGATATAAGCTGCTTTTAGAGCCGGTCGGTTATTACCGTTTTCAGGGGAGCATGATCGCAACGACCGCTACGGAAGCTGCGCTTTATGATGAGAAACTAAGCGGCGGGCTGCGGAAGCGAATGGTATCTTTTACGCATAAAAACCTTCCGCTGTCCATGTTTTTGGAAACAGGGGATTTAGGATATCCGGCGTGGGGAAAGAGCACGGACCAGACGGTATCGGATGAAGAAATAAAAAGCAGCCTTGGGCTTGGGATTGTCCGGTTTCAGGATATCCTGCCGGAAGGACCGGAAGTAGCGAGCTATGACTATGAATACCGGACAAATACAGAAGTCATCACGTCTGTCCGGATCAAGGGGGACAGAGCGACCCGGAGCATCCGGTAACTGTGACATTTCAGATAGGTGGGCGTGATTACAGGGTAGAAAATGTCTATTATCCGGAAGGGGAGGAACAGCTGGCATGGGTACGATGGACAACGCCAAAAGAGGAGCAGGTCATGGAAATCCCTGTAACGGTAGAGGGAGGCGGAACTGCAGAAAAAGGGATCATTACGGCAAGGATTACAGAGCTTGGGAAAGATCCCCCTCCGGACCCGAATGCGGACGATAGAAACGATAGCTTTCAGGCTGTGCAGATACCTTATCGGAGTGAAGCAACAACGACAGGATGGAGTGTGTGGAAGCCGTGGTGGAAGGCAGAATGGGTCTGGCATGAGACACCGGAGGCAGAGGAAGAGGGATATTGGGTTGACGAAGGCTGGTGGGAGTTTTTGCTGGAACGTCATTCTGCCAGCCTGAGTGCATCTATGGAGCTTTGGGGGGATGAAAAATCCCCGACTGCAAATGGGAAAACGATGAAATCAGGATACGGGTTTCATGAAAGGGTCATGACTTCTGTGCAGACAGACCAGCCGGATGCGGTAACCCCTGCGCAGAATGCAGTCACCTATTTCCCGGAATTCGGATATAAAACCTTCTGGAGATTATTAGAGCGCATGGGGGATGGCTATGGCATGACCCATGAATTTTTTGAAAACAGCTACAGCACTTACAGGGGGAGGACCCATTTTACTCCAATCTGGTATCCGGATGGAAGTTATACGCCATATACATGGCTGATGGATTGTTGGACTCCGGCGGGGATGCTTGCCAGGAATCTGACGGATACCTTGCAGATACAGGGGAACCTATGGGAAGACTGGCATATCGCGCCCCAGAATCCGTGGAGATGAAAAAGAAGGGAGATTTTAAATGCAGAAAACAAAAAAAGTCGTGTGTTTACTGGGGGCTGTCATGCTGGCGGCAGGGATGATGGCGTTCCCCGTGTGTGCAAAGGAAGCAAATGTGGCGGGCGTGATCGAGGAAACATGGAGCAGTGCGGCAGGGCAGATAAAAACTGTGGTGGACAACGTGGTGTTCCCGGCGATAGATATGATCCTGGCAGTTTTCTTTTTCGGGAAGCTGGGGACAGCATATTTTGATTACCGCAAACACGGGCAGTTTGACTGGGCGCCGCCCGCTATCTTATTTGTGTGTCTTGTGCTGATGCTGACTGCGCCGATGTATGTATGGAAGATACTCGGAATCTGATAAAAAGGGACAGGGGAGCGGCAGATGTTTATATGGGATTTTGTTGCGGACACGGTCCTGGGGCAGATTACGGACTGGGTCTATGGACAGATCGTAGGATTTTTGGGAAGCTTTTTTGCTCAGATGGGAAATATGGGGGCAGACCTGTTTGAAATGGAATGGGTACAGGCAATCGTAATGTTTTTTTCCTGTCTGGCATGGGCTTTGTATGTGACAGGTCTTGTGGTAGCAGGGTTTGAGTGTGGGATAGAGTATCAAAATGGAAGAGGGAGCATACGGGAAACTGGGGTAAATGCGTTGAAGGGCTTTTTTGCGGCAAGCTTGTTTTCGACCGTGCCGGTGGAGCTGTACCGCCTGTGTGTATCGCTGCAGGCAAGTCTGACGCGTGGCCTGAGCGGTTCCGGGGAGACATTTGGGGAGGCGGCGCAGCGGATACTTTCCTCGCTAAAGGATGCCGGGACCTGGCAGGAAGCAGCTGTGTCGGGCGTGTTTGGCGGGATATCTGCAGTAGACAGCCCGATTTTAATGATATTCCTTTTGATCTTGATGGGATATGCGGTCATAAAGGTGTTTTTTGCAAATTTAAAAAGGGGAGGCATCCTTCTCATCCAGATTTCTGTTGGAAGCCTTTATCTGTTCAGTGTCCCGCGGGGATATACAGATGGATTTATCAGCTGGTGCAAGCAGGTGGTAGGGCTGTGCCTGACAGCTTTTTTGCAGGCAGTGATCCTGACGGCAGGGCTGATGGCAGTAAAGGACCATGCGCTGTTGGGGATGGGGCTGATGTTATCGGCAGGGGAAGTCCCCCGGATCGCAGGGCAGTTTGGGCTGGATACAACAACGAGGGCTAATGTAACGGGGGCATTTTATGCGGCGCAGGGGGCGATAAACCTGACCCGGTCTGTGGTGCAGGCAATCACGGTAAAATAAAAACGATATCAGGAGGTTTGGAAATGGGATGCTGGGGAATCAAAGCCTTAGAGTCGGATGAAGGGCTGGATATTATAATCGAACTGGAAAAGATACTTCCAAAGGACGGGCATTTGCAGTTGGAGAAGTTGAGTGGGGGAAGCAAATGCTGGGATGCTTATGGGGATGTGTGCGAAGATGGGAAAGTGCATACAAAGCCAATGGTGTTGGCAGAGGTCATTATGGCGTATCTGGATGGGGGAGCAGTATAGATTATATGGAGGTTCCGATAAAAAAGCAAAGAAATGAATTTTGCAAAAATAACGCAGTTTGAAGGAAAGCGGAAAACGGTCATGGTAATCCGAAACTATTTGAAAGATATGCTGAGACGGAGCAGGGAAAGGAGCAAAGAATATCAGTGGAACGGCTGGCTGAAGGAAGAAAACTGGATTGGCTGGCAGGGGCATGTTGAAAATCTGATAAAGCGGCTGGAGGAGCTTTTGGAAAAGGAAGGGGATACTATCCAGTTTTGGAATGCAGGAATGCAGAGGGCTGAGAAAAAGCAGATGATGAAATTGGAATAAGGGGGAGCTGGATGTGGACATTGGGGAGTCTGTTCGATGGGATCGGGGGATTTCCGCTGGCAGCTGTCCATAATGGGATAAAGCCAGTTTGGGCAAGCGAGGTAGAGGCATTCCCAATCCGGGTAACAAAAATCCATTTCCCGGAAATAGAACATTTAGGGGATATCACGAGAGTCGACGGGAAAAATATCCCTCCTGTGGATATTATCTGCGGCGGCAGCCCCTGTCAGGATTTGTCCGTAGCCGGGAAAAGAAAAGGGCTGTCGGGAGAACGGTCAGGATTATTTATGGAACAGGTGCGGATCGTAAAGGAGATGAGGGATGCAGATGGTACAAGAGGAATATCAGATGACCTTAGACGACCTCGGTATATGGTCTGGGAAAATGTGCCGGGAGCATTCAGCAGTGCGGCGGGGGAGGATTTCAGGGCGGTTGCAGGAAATCATCGGATCGCAGAACTGTTCCTGTGATGTGCCTCGACCTGACGCACCGGGCGCTGGGAATCTGCTGGGGCTGCCATTTTGGGGAAAACGATGCAGCGTGGCTTATGGCGAGTGCTGGACGCTCAATACTGGGGGAGTCCCCAGCGTCGCCGTCGAATCTTTCTTGTGGCAGATTTTGGAGGACTCACCGCCCCAAAGATATTATTTGAGCCAGAAAGCGTGCCGGGGGATACTGGAAAAGGGTAAAAAGCAAGGGGAAGAAGCTCCCGGGCAGCTTCTTTGGGCGCTGAAGAAACAGGCGGGGATAGAAGGATGACAGGAGAAGAAAACAGGAAGTGTGCCATGAATCCCAGAAGCTATTGTATTACGGGAAATATTATCGGCAGACAGTTGCAGAATGGGGGAAATGGCTTGGGGTGTCTGCCGGATGTGAGCTACAGTCTGACGTGTATGGACACGTCATGCGGTATTTTGTGAGAAGGAAACTTATCAGAAAACAGTCGGGACGCTCACTTATTCAGATTATAAGGGAGCAGGAAACCAGTATATCAATGGGGATAAGTGCGTTGTAGAAAATAAAGAACAGGTGCGCCGCCTGACACCATTGGAGTGCGAACGGCTGCAGGGGTTTCCGGACGGATGGACGGATATTCCGGGGGCATCTGACAATGCGAGATACCGTGCCCTTGGAAATAGCGTGGCGATTCCTGTGTGGACTTTGTCCTGCGGCGGATCGCTTGCTTTTTGCAGAAAAACAGAGAATTGGATGAAAACGGAGATTTTGAAGGCGTGTGAGGAGAAAAAAATATGTATATTTACCCTGATAATTTAAAGTCAAGGGCTACCCTGTGGCTTTGGCAATTAAAAGACCGGGATTACAGGGGTCTGCGCGGTGGCGTCGGTGCTGGCGCTGACACAGGCGGGAATCTTTTTCCCGGCAGTGCTGACGGCAGTTTATGCGTTTCTGACGATCCGTTTTGAGGATGCCAGCATTCTGGATTTTATCAGATATGCATGTGAGTTCTTCTTTATCCGTCAGCAGAGCTTTGAATGGAGGAGGTGTTCAGAGTGAGCGGATATATAGGGAAAAGGGAAAGAAAAGCGGAGGCAGGAGACAGATACGCGCCATCTGATCGGTGTACAGGCACTTACGGAATATGGACTTGTGACATACGGTCAGGAGACGCTGGTGTATTTTCTGATAAAACCGGCAAATTTATCCGTGCTGTCAGAAGCGAGCATCGGGAGACGGATATATGCATTGATGACGGTGCTGAAAGGGGTAGCGGAAGTTGAGATGTTATGCTTAAACAGCAGGGAGAGCTTTGAAGAGAATAAACTGTTCTTACGCAGGAGGATGGAGGAGGAACAAAACCCTGTGGTGCGCAGCCTGCTGGAAAAAGACCAGAAGCATCTTGACCGGATACAGGTTCAGATGGCAACAGCGAGGGAATTTTTAATCATCGTCCGGTTGAAGGAGGAAGAAGAGCGGGAGGCTCTGGCTTATCTGTCACGAATTGAAAAATCCCTGAAAGAACAGGGCTTTTCTGTCAGCAGGGCGGGAAGGGAGGACATCAAGCGCCTTCTTGCCGTATATTATGAGCAAAATGTGACAACGGAAAAGTTTGAAGATTTTGACGGAGAGCGTTGGATCATTCAGGAGGATTAAAAGGGCAGGAACTTATATAACAGGAAAAAATCGAATCCCGGATGCCGGAAGGCAGACGGGATTTTTTCAGTCATGGAGGCAGAAAGTTGAAAAAACATCAGAAAGATTTTGAGGAAAACAGGGAAGATTCTCATATCCGGGAATTTCTGGATATGATTGCGCCGTCAGTGATCCGGTTTGAAACAGACCATTTTATATGCGGGAATACTTATCGCTGTGTATGGGCGATCAGGGAATACCCGACTGCGACGGATGAGCAGGCAATCCTGTCCCATCTCGGGGAAAAGGATGGCGTAACGCTCCACATCTATACCCGTCATGTTACGGCGATGGAAGAAAAAAGGATCATCAGCAACGCGGTAAATAAAAACCGGTTGGACCGGAGCAGCACGAACGATCTACAGCAGACTGTGCTGGCAGAAAGTAACCTTCAGGACGTAACGGCGATTGTGGCGCAGATGCACAGAAACAGGAGCCGCTTTTGCATACGGCGGTCTATCTGGAGCTGTGCCCATGACCTGGAGCGTTTTAAGCTTTTACAGACAGAGGTACTGACAGAACTGATACGTGCGAAGTTAAATGTGGACCGTCTGCTTTTGCGGCAGCAACAGGGATTTCGGTGTGTGATGCCGACAGGGAGGAATCTATTCGGGGATCAGTTTGAACGTGTATTGCCCGCCAGCAGTGTGGCAAACCTTTATCCGTTCCATTATTCCGGGAAAAACGGACCCGAATGGATTTTATGTCGGGAAGGATAAGTTTGGAAGCAATGTGATCGTGGATTTTAACAGACGCACGGATGATAAGACCAATGCAAACATCCTGATTTTTGGGAAACAGCGGACAAGGGAAAAGTTATCTGCTGAAGCTCATCTTAACAAATTTACGGGAGGCGGGCATGCGGATATGCGCCCTTGACCCTGAAATGGAATATGAAGAGCTTACGAAAAATTTGGGTGGATGTTTTATCGACCTGATGGGCGGCGAGTTTTTGATCAATCCGCTGGAGCCTAAAATATGGGATGACAGCAGCGGGCTAGAGGATGCGGATGCACCGCAGACGTTCCGCATCCGGTCGCGCCTGTCACAGCATATCAGCTTCCTGAAGGATTTTTTAGGAGCTATAAGGATTTTACGGACAGGGAGCTCGATGTGATAGAGATCATGGTACAGAAGCTTTATGCCAAGTGGGGAATCAGTGACAGAAGTCATTTTGACCGCATGAATTCTTATGATTATCCTGTTTTATCAGACCTGTATGGTTTTATGGAAGAGGAATATAAAAGGTTTGATGAAAATGGTAAACAGATTTATACGGCAGCAATGCTGCAGGGAATCCTGTTGGGGCTGCATTCCATATGCATGAGGGGCAGAAAGTAAGTTTTTAACGGGCATACCAATATCACAACTCGGGTTTATTACCTTTGGGGTAAAGGGACTTTTTGCAGGCAAGCAGGAGCTTAAAGGATGCGCTGCTTTTTAATGTGCTTTCCTTTATGAGCAATGAACTGCTGACACAGGGAAATGCGGCGGCAAGTCTGGATGAATTTTATCTGTTTCTGTCGAACCTGACCGCCGTGGAATATGTGCGTAATTTTTCAAAGAGGGTAAGGAAAAAGGATTCGGCCGTGATCATTGCGAGCCAGAATCTGGAGGATTTTAATTTGGACGGCATACAGGGAATATACAAAGCCGTTGTTTTCAATCCCGACCCATCAGTTTTTGTTCAATGCCGGGAGCATCGATGCAAAATTCTATACGGATACCCTGCAGCTGGAGGAGTGTGAATATCAGCTGATCCGGTATCCCCAGAGGGGCGTATGCCTTTATAAATGTGGAAATGAGCGGTATAACCTGATGGTGCATGCGCCGGAGCACTAAGGCAAAGTTGTTTGGGGATGCCGGCGGGAGATAGAGGGGGAGAATGGAACTTAGGGAGCAGAGGTTTGGGATAGAGATCGAAATGACAGGGATCACAAGGGCAGGGGCGGCCAGGTAGCCGCCACATATTTTGGGGACAAGGTCGGAATATGTGGGCACCTATTACCAGACATATGCAGCCGTGGATCAGGAGGGACGACAGTGGAAATTCATGAGTGACGGCAGCATCCGGGCGGAAAAGAAGGTTAACGGGGAGAAAAGAGCGGCGGGTGCAGTATATCGGACAGAAATGGTCAGCCCAATCTGCAGATATGAAGATATTAAAAAATTCAGGAATTAATCCGTGAGTTGAAAAAGAAAGGTGCGATCGTAAATGAGAGCTGCGGCATCCATGTGCATATCGATGCTTCTCCCTTTGACGCAGGGAAACTGAGAAACCTTACAAATATCATGGCGGCAAAGGAGGAACCTGATCTATAAGGCGCTTGGGGTGTCAGTGGAGAGACAGCATCGATGGTGCAGGCCTGTGGAGGAACGTTTTCTGGAAGAATTAAACAGACGGCGTCCGACCAGTATGGAGGCGGTAGAGGAAATCTGGTACAACGGCAGGAGCAGGGAGGGGACAACATTATGACCAGAGCAGGTATCATTGTCTGAACCTCCATTCGGTTTTCCAGAAAGGGACGGTTGAATTCCGGCTGTTCAACGGGACGCTCCATGCAGGGAAGATCAAGGCATATATCCAGTTTTGTCTTGCAGTTACGGCGCAGGCATTAAATCAGACCTGTGCGAGCAGAATCAGGACGGAGACAACGAATGAGAAGTATACCTTCCGGACGTGGCTTTTGCGGTTGGGATTAAATGGAAAAGAATTTGAAACAGCACGGTATCATCTGCTGAAAAAATCTGCCGGGGTGTATCGCGTGGAGAGACCCGGCTCAGGCAATCGCACAGCAGGAGCGGCTGCGGCGAAAACGGGCAGAAAGCTGCAGGCTGCAGGAGCAGGCAGCTGATGAGGAAACGGAAACAGGAACGATGATGATAAGAGGATGAGGAGAGAAGAAAAAATGGGCAGAAGGACAAGATTGTATATGGCATACGGGGAGCAACATGAATCTGGAGCAGATGGCTGACCGGTGCCGGACCGCAGAAGTAGTAGGGAAGGGGATATTGAAAAATTATGAGCTGCTGTTCAGGGGCTGCAGCACGGAGGCGGTTGCGACGGTAGAGCCCGCGGGAAGGAAGCAGTGTTCGGTGGTGCTTTGGGAGATCGGTGCCCAGTTCAGGTGGGGCTGATTTTATCGGAGGAACATCACGTTTCGAGGATTTTGTATTGAAATAGCTGCACAACCGCAGCTATTGGGTTGAAAATAAGGCTGAAGCCCCCAATTGCTCCAGCCAAT